>Ga0306924_10004635_pt1 | contig 13439 bp, 11 predicted proteins | sample sta12Can44000111_FD_203756 | JGI IMG/M metagenome (GOLD analysis project Ga0306924, IMG submission 203756) | Lab enrichment of tropical soil microbial communities from Luquillo Experimental Forest, Puerto Rico - statanox.12C.anox.44.000.111 (v2)... | ecosystem: Environmental > Terrestrial >... | reverse complement strand
TCGAGGTCTCGGCGGACGTCTCGATGACGTTCGCGATCCGCTGACCGACCGCGCCCTCAGGGCCGCCACGTCAGCTCGAGGACGCCGCTGATGTCCGCTCCGCGCCTCGTCGCGAAGATGTTCTCGACCAACGCGAACGCGACCGAGAGCGCGCGCGTCGGCGCCGCGGTGACGCCGGCCAAGAGGTAGTACGTGCGCCCGTCCACGTCGGGGATGCCGAACGGCGCCAGGGCGGCGCTGTGGGCGCTCGTCTGGACGTGCAGGCTGAACGCGGAGGCGATCCGTCGGGCGACGCCGAGCTGGAGCGCGCCGTGCGGCCGCGTCTGCAGGCCCATCGACGTGAACGTGGCGGTCGGGAGCTCGCCGTCCGCCTCCAGCCAGACCGCCGTCGAGCCGAACGTCCACCCCGCGGTGGCGCCGCCTGCGACGGCCAGCTGACCGGTGCCGTCCGGGAACCGGCCGGTGGGGAGCCCGAGCGCGGCGCGGACGGAGAGCGCGGGCTCGACCCCGTCCTGCCGGCGGACGAGGGTCTTCACGCCGAGAGAAAGATCGCCGAGCGTTCCGCCGTCGCCCACCCAGTCGAGCCCCGTGCCACGCCGGTAGTCCTGGATCTGGATGCGCCCTTGCTTCGGGGGCGCGCCGAGGCGCAGGGGGTTCACGTCCGCGAAGATCCCCTCGACGAACTTGATCGGGCGGGTGAGCCAGCCCCCGTAGTCGATCGAGCCCGGCACGACGAGCTGGAGCTCGGTCCCGTCCGCGACGCCGTACCGGATCAGCGCCGTCGGCTGGGCCGTCTCGACGTTGACGTTCACCATGAGCGTCGGCCCCCAGCCTCGGAGGATGGTGCTCGAGTAGAACGTCCGCAGCGAGACCTCCATCGCGCCCGGACGCACCGTCTCCGGCGCCTCGAAGGCCAGCTGCAGGAACGGCTTCATGAGCGCCGAGGGGTCGAGCCAGGGGATGGGGCGGAGCGGTTCCGCGCCGCGGGCGCCGGTGGAGGCGAGGAGCGCGACGATGGCGACGAGCGTGCGGCGGTCCACGAGCCGATCCCGTGCGCGGCGCGCCAGGTTGCCTGAAACATGCCGTGCGTCGAGGCGAGCGGCAGGACGCTCGCGGGTTGACGCTTCGGGGCGAGACCGACCGTGATGCTCGCCGCGCGAGGGCCGCGCGGGCCGGCTAGGGATCGCTCGCGCTCGCCCAGCTCGGATCGTCGGAGAGCATGAGCTCGAGCCAGGGCGCCAGGCCTCCGCCGGGCGACGTCACCTGCGTCGGGTCCTCGAGGGAGGGGTGCGACTCGGGCGTCGGCGTGCTCGTGAAGAACCAGCGCGCGCCGATGGGCTCCATGACCGTCGTGCCGAGCTTGCGCAGGTCGGCCTCGAAGGTGGCGGCGGGCATCGGCGTGAACGTCAATGGGTTCGAGAAGAACGTCCGGATCGTCAGGTCCTGGAGGTGCGAGACGAGGGCGAGCCGGTCGGACGGGTAGCGGCTCGCGAGCTCGCGGAGCCCCTGGGACATGTCGGCTCGGCATCCCGGGCAGAACCCGTCGAGCGACGCGCCGAGGTTCCAGCTCGCGTACCACTCGTCGCGGCTCGCCGCCGGGATGTCGTCGCCGACGAGCGGCGGGCCGGAGTCGTCGACGAGGTACCCCTTGGCGTCCGGCCAGTACCAGCGGAACGCGACGTAGTTCGCGAGCGAGCCGAACCCGCCCGCGGACGAGCCTGCGACGACGAGCTTGCGCGGCGCGGGGAACGTCGGGCCGAGGCGCTTGAGGAACGCCATGACGTTCGCGTGGCCGACGTGGTGCCAGGTGATCGCGGGCTGCCCGGGGATCGGCGAGGCGTAGGTCCGCGCCGCGTCGCCGCCGTGGACGTCGCCGGTGCAGTACGGGACGAACACGATCGTCGCGTCCTGAAGCGCGCCGGGCAGGTTCGCGCGGTGCACCCAGGAGCTCGGGTACTTCGCGTAGATGTCGGCCGCGAACTGGTCCGGCCCGAACGGCCCCGTGCTCGCCGTCTTCTTGAGGAGGGTCGGCACACCGCCGCAGGTCAAGAAGTTCCAGCACGCGCCGCCGCCCTGGAGGAAGACGACGAGGTCGGGGCTCGTGCCCCAGCTGATCGCGAGCCCGGTCGTGCTCGTCGTGAACTGGTAGGCGGCGGGCGTCGGCATCGCCGCGTCCGTGCAGAACGCGTCGGGGAACGGGACCCAGGTCCAGTCCGCCGCGCCCGGGATCGGCGTCGCGTCCGAGCGCGCGATCGCCGCGCCCAGGGGCGGCTTCCCGGCGTAAGGATTCGGAGGGCTCGACCCACCGCCGCACGCCGCGGCAGCGAGGAGGAGGGCGGCGGCGAGCGCGCTCCGGCGCGCGGCGGCGATGGGCATGCCCGATCCCTACGGGCGTGCCCGATCCCTGCCCGACCATCTCGTGCTCGTTCGAAGAGACGGATCCGCGAGGGAGTCGGCTTGGTCCGCGGCGTGCAAGTTCCAAGGGGCGTGCGATACCGCGTTCGTCCCCGCCCCGACGGAGTGATCGAGATCCGACGTCGCTCGGTCCTGCACGCGCTCTTCACCGCGGACCTCGCGGTACTGGCGCTGCTGCTGGCCGGGTGGGCCGTCTGCATCCTCGGGCTCGTCGAGGCGCTCGTCGTGGACGCCGCGCTCACCAGCATGGTCGTGGTGCTCGGGACTGGCGCGGTTTCCCTGGCCGTCGCGACGGCGGGCGTCGGGACGGAGCCGCCCGCGCGCGGGAGACCGACGCCTCCGGGCGGCCGGGCTGCCTGACGGACGCCTGCCCGCCCTCCAGCTCGAGGCCTGCGCACCGCGCGTCGGGTGTGGCCCGCATGACTTGCGCGCGGGATGGCCGTTCGGCCTGCCATGCGCACGGCCCGCGCGAGAAGCGCCGTCGGGATGATGCCCACTGGCGCGGCGCTGCTCGCGGGAGCCGAGTTCGCGCGGGCCTACGCGCACGCGCGTGACCGCGGGCGCCCCCCCGGCTGGGCCATGAGCAAACGGACGCTCGAGCGGAAGATCCCCGCGCCTCGCCCGGTTCTTCTCTGGCCGCCACCGCCGGGGTGGCGAGGGGCGCGTCGAAGCTCGACGGCGGGTCGTCGAAAGGAGCAGGGCGTGATCGCATCACGGGCGCGGTACTACGTGGGCGCGGGCATCGCGGGCGCGATCGTCGGCGACCTCTTCGCCGCGGGCCTCGCCGCGGTGCTGAGCCAGCTCGCGCCCGCCACGGCCGAGCTCCACGGCGCGGCGGCGCTGCTCTACTCGGGCGCGCTGATCGTGCTCGGGCTCGCGCTCGGCGCCTGGTGCGCGGTCGCGCTGCTGCGGCGGTGGTTCTGGTCCATCGACGCGGCCGCTGCCGAGGCGTTGCCGCGCCTCCACGCGCGGGCGCGGTCTCGGACGCCCCGACCGATCCGGCGCGGCCGCTGCGCGCCGATCCCGGATGCGAGCGGCCGCGTCGAGCGCTGCAGCGCGCGCGGGGCTTGAGCGCGGGCCCCGCTAGACCTCGTTGAAGTCGTACGGACCGGTCGCCTGGACGAGCAGGTAGCGCGCCGGCGCGGGACCGGTGTTCACGACCTGGTGAATCCGCCCGGCGGCGATGCGCTGGCGCTTCCCCGGTGCGAGCGGCACGGTCTCGTCGGGGCTCCGCAGCCGGACCTCGATGCCGTCGTCCATGCAGAAGACGTCGTCGGTCACGACCGTGTGGAAGTGCCAGGGCGATCCCTGTCCGGGCGCGAGGGTGTGGACGCGCACGGCGACGGTCTCCGTCCGCGCGATCCACTCGGTCTCTGCCGCGAACGGTCGAGGCGACGCCATGCGTCCCATCTAGCCGGACGGGCCCGAGCCGTCCACCCGTCACGGAGAAGCGCCGGGTCCGCCCAGCGAACCGAACGCCGGAACGCGTGCGCGCGCGCCGGGCAGCGGCTAGGTCCGCAGCGGAGCGGAGTCCGCCGCGGCCACGGCGGGGATTCGGGGGAGCCATGCGCGTCGCGATCGCGGCCGATCACGCCGGGTTCGTGCTGAAGGAGCACCTCGCCGCCGAGCTCGCGAAGGCGGGGCACGACGTCCTGAACCTCGGGGCGTTCGACGAGGCGCCGAGCGATTACCCCGACTACGCGGAGGCGGTCGCCCGCGCCGTGGTCGAGGGTCGCGCCGAGCGCGGGATCCTCGTGTGCGGGAGCGGCGTCGGCGTGGCCGCGGCGGCCAACAAGATCCCCGGCATCATCGCGGGCATGTGCCACGACCACTACTCCGCGCACCAGGGCGTGGAGCACGACGAGATGAACGTGCTCGCCCTCGGGGCGCGGGTCGTCGGTCCGGCGCTCGCGCTCGAGAACGCGACGGCGTTCCTCGCGGCGCGGTTCGACGGCATCGAGCGGCACGTCCGGCGCGTCGCGAAGGTCCGCGCGCTCGAGGCGCGCCACGCGAGGACGTGAGCGCCGCGCCGGCGGCGAGCGCGCGAGCCTAGCCGACGTCGCGTGAGATCAGCCGGCGCTTCGAGACGGTGCCGAGCAGGCGCCCCGTCCCGGGCTCCACGACGGGCAGCTGCTCGAGGTGCGTCTCCGCGAAGCGCGAGCGGAGCGCCATGAGGGGCAGCTCGGGGCTCACCGGCTGGACGTCCGCGTCCACGACGTCGGCGGCGACGAGCATCTCGAGGTGCTGCCAGTCGGGCAGGTGGCCCTTGAGGGAGTCCAGCACGACGGCGCCGACGTACCGGCCGTCCGGCGAGACGACGTAGAGGTCGCGCCCTGGCTCCTGCGCGATGAGGCGCAGGATCAGCTCGTCGAAGGGCATCGTCGACGGCACCGTGTCGGCCTTCGGCTCGAGGACGCTCGCGGCGGCCACGTGGCGGAGCCACTCTGGGCGCGGAAGCTCCGGGAGCCGCACCTGCCGCCGCCGGAGCGCCGAGGTGTAGATCGAGTCGGGGAAGACGGCGCGGCTCATCGCGGCGGCGAGCACGCACGCCACCATGAGCGGCAGGATGATCTCGTAGTTCCCGGTGAGCTCGAAGATGATCAGCACCGACGACACCGCCGCGTGCGTCGTCCCCGCGAGGATGCAGCCCATCCCGACGAGCGCGTACGCGCCCCCGGGCGTCGAGCCGGGCCAGGCGTGCTCGACGGCGAAGCCGAGCGCGCCGCCGAGGAGCGCGCCCACGTAGAGCGAGGGCGTGAACAGGCCTCCCGGGATCCCCGCGCTCGAGCAGGCGGCGGTCCAGAAGAACTTCAAGAGCGGCAGGACCAGGAGGAGGCCGAGCGGCAGCCTCCCGAGCAGCGCGAGATCCACGGTGTCGTAGCCGTTGCCGAGCACCTGCGGGAACTCGATCGCCGTCACGCCGAGCAGGGCCATGACGAGCGGAGGCATCGCGTAGGCGATCCTCCTCGGCAACCTCGAGAAGAGCACCGCGATCGCGTCCAGCCCGCGCACGTACAGCGCCGAGGCGATGCCGAGCGCCGGCCCGAGGAGCGGCATGAGCGCGAGGTCGCGCAGGGTCATCAGCGTGTAGTGGGGGATCATGTACGTCGGGTGGTTCTCGATGAGCAGGCGCGCGACCAGGGTCGCGAGGACGCAGGCGATGACGATCGGGCCGAACAGCTCGAGCGCGAAGCTGCCGAGCAGCACCTCGAGGCCGAAGACCGCGCCGCCGATCGGCACGTTGTACGCGGCGGAGATCCCGGCGGCGGCGCCGCAGGCGCAGAGCAGCCGGACCTGCGCGCTCCCGAGCCCGAGCCGGCCCGCGATCCACGACCCGGTCGCCGCGCCGGTCTGGATCAGCGCGCCCTCGCGGCCGAGGGAGGCGCCCATCGAGACCGCGACGATCGACGTCGCGTCGCGCAGCAACGCCCGTGGCAGCGACAGCCGCCCCTCCTTTCGCCAGATCGCCTCGATCACCCCCGGCGTCCCGTGCCCGCTCAGCTTCTGCTTCGTCAGCAGCCAGATCGCGGAGATGAGGAGCCCGCCGAGGGCGGGCACGACGACCCTCCGCATCGGCCCGGCCGCCTCGATCGCGGCCAGGTAGCTCTCGGCCGGGGGCCAGGAGAGTCCCTGCACGAACCGGAGCAGGTAGAGGAACCCCGCGGCGGCGAACCCGGCGGAGACGCCGGTGATCATCACGAGCAGCCAGAAGCGACGCGCCTCTCCGGGGAGATCTCGGAAGAAGTCGGCGACCGAGCGGTAGAAGAGCGACCCGAGGGGCGGCTGCGGGACGGGAGGTTCCGAGGGAGGCTCGTTCGGGACCGATCCCTCGCCGCGCGGCGCCCGCATCACGCTCAGATGATAACGGGCGCCGGCGGGAGGACGCTCCTCGCACCGGAGCAGGGCGGGCCCGGGCACGCGAGAGGGCTCCGGCGGCGCCCGAGGGGAGATGCGATGCGAACCATGCGCGACGCGGTGACGGCGCCCGGCCCGCCGGGGCGGGTGGTCGGCGCCATCGCGCGGACGCTGCTCCTGCTCGCGCTCGGGGTTCCTCGCGCCGCCGTCGCGTGGGTCTACCCTGAGCACAGGCAGATCGCGCTCACGTCGGTCCGGCTGCTCGATCCGGAGCGCAGGGCCGTCCTCGATCGCGCCTGGGGCGAGGCCCGCGCCGGCCACGAGGAGCGCCTCTGCGAGCAGGCGGCGGACGCGGCGCAGGGACTGCACCCTTCGTGCATCGACTGGGCCGCGCTGTCGGCGATCGCGGGGGATCACTCGTGCTCGAGCGAGGGGATGGCCGCGACCGTCCTGGACTCGAGGTGGATCCTGCAGGTCGCGGCGGTCGCGGCGCACCTCGAGCGGGATCTGGCCAGGATCGACATCCTGCCGCCCGCTGAGCAGGCCGGGGGCGGGAAGGACGCGATCGTGGACCTCCGTCGCCGCCTCGAGAGCGAGACGGCCCGCGCCGCGCGGATCAACGCCCTGCGCACCGCCGACATCCGGCTGCAGGCGGCCGACGCCGAGTACGCGACCCGCGCCGGCTCCAACAACGCCCACTTCCTGCTCGCGCGGCCGAACACCGACACGACGTCGCGGGAGTACGCGGCGCTCACCATGCGCCCGGGATCCGAGATCAGCGCCGTGGGCGTCTACACCTGGTTCCACCTGAGCGCGATGCAGAAGGCCACCCGGGTCGCCGCCGAGCCGCTCGGTCCGGACGAGCGTCGAGCGCTCATGCGCGCGGTCCTGTTCGACGAGGCCTTCGCGCTCCACTTCCTCGAGGACGTGTTCGCGTCTGGGCACGTCGCGGGGACGTGGGGCAATGCCTCGCAGCGGAAGGGCACGCACGACTTCTACAGCGAGGCCGGGCTCGAGGCCTTCGCGTGGAACGGCGGCGGCAGCTCGATGGTGCTGATGGGCGACGCCCACATGCGGCCTGAGGACCGGGATCGCGCCGCGGCGGCCGTCCGCACGAGCCTGGAGGAGGTGCTCGACACCCTCGCCGGGCGCCCGCAGGCGGCGGAGCTGCCGCACACGCCGGGGGCGCCGCCCCGGCCCGATGCGTTCGACGTTTGCAAGAACGGCCGGATCGCGGAGCGCCCCGAGCCGCTCCCGGTCGATCCCGAGAGCTACTATCGCCCGTACGCGCAGGACCTGGCCGAGGTCCTGAAGTCGACGCCCATCCCCGGCCTCGGCCCCGGGCTCGGCGCCATGCCGCGCTTCCGCAGCGAGGTCGGGCCGTTCTTCGGGCTGTCCGGTGGCGTCGACGGCCAGTTCATCAGCGGCGGGTTCACCGCCTCGGGAGGGAGCGGGTTCGTGGGAGGGGTGGAGCTGTCGGCCCGCGCCGGCGTGGGGCTCGAGGGCGTGATGGGCGACGCGGGCGATGGCCTCGTCTTCCTCGCGGTCGGGGTCCGCGGGGACTCGTCCTCCACGAACGCCATCTCGAGCTCGGAGCTGGCGCTGCGTGGCGGGAGCGTCACCGCGGCGATCCCCGCGCGCGTGGGCCTCGCAACGCGCGTGCGGATGCCCTTCTACCTGATCCCCGGCGACCTCGTGCTCCTCGCCCCCCTGTACTTCTTCGCGCCGGAGCGCTACCTCGCCGTGGCCGTCACCGCAGGGAACGGTGGGCTCCTCCGGTGGCAGTCGGGCTGGGCGACGCCGATCGGCCGGTTCCAGCTCGTGCTCGGCCGGGAGCTGGGCGTGACGATCTACGGCCTGGGCGGGAACGACCGCGTGATCGCGCCGCCCGCGGCCGCGGGCGGCATGGCTCGGGTGGTCAGCTACCGATCGATCGACTTCGACGTGCCCGTCCTCGACTATCGCCCTTACCGGGCGTTCGCGAGCAACCAGAGCTCGGCCGTGCTCTTCCAGCTCTTCTTCGCGGCCGACGTGCCGTACTCGTCGGAGGTCGTGGCGCCGGCGGGCGCTCCGGACGCGTCCCTCCGCACCGTCTGGTCCTTCGGGCTGCGGCTGGTGTTCGATTGGCGCTATTACCCGTAGGCCATCGAGTAAGCTCCCGCGCCGCGAAGGAGACTTGACGCATGGATCCCACGCTGAGCGCCGTCGTCCGCCAGCTCGAGCTCGAGCAGCTCGAGGTGAACCTCTTCCGAGGGGAGTCGAGGGACGTCGGCGCGCCGCGGGTGTTCGGCGGACAGGTGATCGCCCAGGCGCTGGTGGCCGCGGAGCGCACGGTGGACAAGCGCGCGCCGCACTCGCTCCACGGGTACTTCCTGCTGCCCGGCGACGTGGCCGCGCCGATCGTGTACCAGGTCGAGCGGATCCGCGACGGGCGGAGCTTCTCCGCGCGGCGCGTCCAGGCGATCCAGTACGGGCGGCCCATCCTCTCGATGATCGCGTCGTTCCAGGCGCCGGAGCCCGGATTCGAGCACGCCGCCCCCATGCCGGACGTACCGCCGCCGGAGGCGCTCGAGAGCTTCCCCGAGCTCGTCGAGCGCTGGATCGCCGAGGCGGCCCCCGTTCCGCCGCGGATCGCCGAGTCGATGCGCACGCCCGGGGCCATCGAGTTCCGGCCGATCGAGCCGCAGAATCCGCTTCGCCGCATCCCGGGCGAGCCGCGCCAGGCCGCCTGGTTCCGCGCGGTGGATCGGCTCCCCGACGACCCCGGGCTGCACCGCTGGATGCTCGCGTACGCGTCGGACACGACGCTGCTCAGCACCGCGCTGAGGCCGCACGGCCTGAGCTGGTGGCAGCCGTCCATGATCGTCGCGTCGATCGATCACGCGCTCTGGCTCCACCGCCCGGCGCGGGTCGACGAGTGGCTGCTCTACGCGATGGACTCCCCCTCCGCCCAGTCCGCGCGGGGGCTCGCGCGCGGCCTCGTGTTCGACCGCGGCGGGCGGCTCGTCGCGAGCGTGGCGCAGGAGGGGCTGATGCGCGAGGTGACGGGGCGGGGGTGAGCCGCGGCGCCCCGGCACCCCCTCCTAAGCCTCGCCCGTCCGGAAGACGAGGGGCGGCAGGCAGTCCGGGCAGCGGCCGCCCCGGCGCCAGAGCGCGGACGGCCCCCTCGGGGCGACGTCCGCGGCGCCTCTCGCAGGTTTGGCCGCGGCGCGCGCGGCGACTTAGGACTCCGCTCGGACCTGACGAGCGGAGCGACACGTGCCAAATCCCCTTCGTGAGCTGGAGCGGTACGGGCAGAGCGTCTGGTACGACAGCCTGCGGCGCGGGATCATCGCGTCGGGTGAGCTGGCGCGCTACGTCGAGGAGGACGGGCTCAGGGGGCTCACCACCAACCCCGCCATCTACGAGAAGGCGATCGGCGAGACGCGGGACTACGACGCCGAGCTCGCGACCCTGCTCCCTCGCACCGACCTCGACGCCGAGCGCGTCTACGAGACGCTCGCCATCCACGACATCCAGGCCGCGGCGGACCTGCTCCGGCCCGTGTACGACCGCGCGAGCCGGCGCGACGGCTACGTGAGCCTCGAGGTCAAGCCGACGGTGGCCCGCGACGAGCGCGGCACGCTCGCCGAGGCCCGCCGGCTCTGGCGCGCGGTCGGGCGCGAGAACGTCATGATCAAGGTCCCGGGGACGCCCGAGGCGGTCCCCGCCATCCGCCGCCTGCTCTCCGAGGGCGTGAACATCAACGTGACGCTCCTCTTCTCCCGCGAGGCGTACCGCCGCGTCGCCGATGCGCACACCGAGGCGCTCGAGGAGCGGGCGAGCCGCGGCGAGGACCTCACGCGGGTGGGGAGCGTCGCGAGCTTCTTCGTGTCGCGCATCGACTCCGCCGTCGACCGGCGCCTCGACGAGCTCGCGGCGAGCGCCGCGCCGGAGGAGACGCGCGGGCGTGCCCGCGCCCTGCGCGGCCGGATCGCCATCGCCAACGCGAAGCTCGCCTACCAGGACTGGCGCGTGCGGGTCGCCGCCCCGCGCTGGCGGCGGCTGCGCGAGGCCGGCGCGATGCCCCAGCGGCTGCTCTGGGCGAGCACGAGCACCAAGGACCCGCGCTACCGCGACGTCATGTACGTCGAGGAGCTCATCGGCCCCGAGACGGTCGACACCGTCCCGCCGGCGACCTTCGACGCCTTCCGCGACCACGGGCGCGTCGCGACGACGCTCGACGCCGACGTCGACGGCGCGCGCGCTGCCCTCGCCGAGCTGGCGGCGCTCGGCATCTCGCTCGACGAGGTCACGACGCGGCTGCTCGAGGACGGCGTGCGGCTGTTCGCGGAGCCGTTCGCGAAGCTGCTCGCGACGATCGAGGCGCGGCGCGCCGCGGCCCACGCGGCGGGCGCTCCGGGCTGATCCGGAGCGCAGCCGTGAGCGTCGAGCGCGATCGCCTGCGAGAAGCGGACGAGCACCGCCGCCCGTGGCGCCGCTGGGGCGCGTACCTCTCCGACCGGCAGTGGGGGACCGTGCGGGAGGACTACAGCGCCGGCGGCCTCGCCTGGCAGTACATCCCGCACGAGCAGGCGCGGAGCAGGGCGTATCGATGGGGCGAGGACGGCCTCCTCGGCTTCTGCGACGAGGGACAGGTGCTTTGCCTCGCGCCGGCGCTCTGGAACGGCGCCGACCCCATCCTCAAGGAGCGGCTGTTCGGCCTCACCGGCCTCGAGGGGAACCACGGGGAGGACGTGAAGGAGGTCTACCATCACCTCGACGCCACCCCGACCCACTCGTACCTGAAGGCGCTGTACCGGTACCCGCAGGGCGACTTCCCGTACCTGCGGCTCGTGGAGGAGAACCGGCGCCGGAGCCGCGAGGATCCGGAGCTGGAGCTCGAGGACACCGGCGCGTTCGACGGCGGGCGCTACTTCGACGTCGTCGTCGAGTACGCGAAGGTCGAGCCGGAGGACGTGCTCGTACGCCTCACGGCTCACAACCGCGGCCCGGACCGCGCGCGGCTGCACCTCATCCCGCAGCTCTGGTTCCGGAACACCTGGTCCTGGGGGCGCTGGCCGGAGCGGCCCTCGATCGCGCTCGTGGGCGAGCGCGTCGTCGAGGCGCGCCACGCGGAGCTCGGCACGATGCACCTCCACTGGGAGGGAAGTCCGAACGTCGACGTCCTGTTTTGCGAGAACGAGACCAACCTCCCGCGCCTCTTCGGCGTCGCCGCCCGCGGGCCCTTCAAGGACGGGTTCCACGACGCGGTGGTGTCCGGCCGTCGGGACGCGGTGCGCGCGGGCGGCCCGGGGACGAAGCTGGGCCTCCACCACGCCTTCGACGTCGACCCGGGCGCCGCGGTCTCGGTGCGCCTGCGGCTGCGCCGCGAGCTCGCCGACCGCCCGTTCGACGACTTCGAGCGGGTGATCCAGGAGCGCCGGCGCGAGGCCGACGCCTTCCACCGGGAGGTGGCCGAGGGGATCGCGGATCCCGATCTGCGCCGCGTGCAGCGGCAGGCGCTCGCCGGCCTCCTGTGGTCGAAGCAGGTCTACTACTTCGACGTCCCGCAGTGGTTCGACGGCGATCCCGCCCAGCCGACGCCGCCGCCCGAGCGCCGGCGCGGCCGGAACGCCGAGTGGCTCCACTTCAACAGCGCCGACGTCCTGTCCGTCCCGGACAAGTGGGAGTACCCCTGGTTCGCGGCCTGGGATCTCGCCTTCCACTGCATCCCGCTGGCGCTCGTCGATCCCACGTTCGCCAAGCAGCAGCTCGTCCTGCTCACGCGCGAGTGGTTCATGCACCCGAACGGCCAGCTCCCGGCGTACGAGTGGGCCTTCGGCGACGCGAACCCGCCGGTGCACGCCTGGGCGGCGTGGCGCGTGTACGAGATCGACCGGGCGCGGAACGGCCGGGCTGACCGGGCCTTCCTGGAGCGCATCTTCCACAAGCTCCTGCTCAACTTCACCTGGTGGGTGAACCGCAAGGACCTCGACGGACGGAACGTGTTCCAGGGAGGGTTCCTCGGGCTCGACAACATCGGCCCGTTCGACCGCAGCGCGGGCCACCCCGGCGGCGAGCGGCTCGACCAGGCGGACGCGACGGGCTGGATGGCGATGTACTCGCTCGACCTCATGCGCATCGCGCTCGAGCTGGCGCGCGAGAACCGCGTCTACGAGGACGTCGCCACCAAGTTCTTCGAGCACTTCCTCTACATCACCGCCGCGATGAACGACGTCGGCGGGATGGGCATCGAGCTGTGGGACCCCGAGGAGGAGTTCTTCTTCGACGTCGTGCGCTGCCCGAGCGGCGGCTGTCACCGCCTGAAGATCCGCTCGCTCGTGGGGCTCACGCCGCTGTTCGCCGTGGACGTGCTCGACGCCGAGCAGCTCCAGCGCGCCCCCGACTTCGCGAGCCGCCTGCGCTGGTTCCTCCGCTACCGGCCCGATCTCGCGGGCCTCGTCTCGCGCTGGCACGAGCCGGGGCGGGGCGACACGCGCCTGCTGGCGCTGCTCCGCGGGCACCGCATGAAGCGCGTCCTCCGGCGGATGCTGGACGAGCGCGAGTTCCTGTCCGACTTCGGGATCCGCTCGCTGTCGCGCCACCACCTCGATCACCCGTACCGGATGGAGCTCGACGGCGCCACGCTGTCGGTCGAATACCAGCCGGGCGAGTCGCGGAGCGCGCTGTTCGGCGGCAACTCGAACTGGCGCGGGCCGGTGTGGGTGCCGATGAACTACCTGATCATCGAGTCCCTGCGCCGCTTCCACCGGTACTACGGGGAAGACTTCAAGGTGGAGTGCCCGACGGGCTCGGGCGTGCTCCTCTCGCTGCGCGAGATCGCGGACGAGCTCGCGCGCCGCGTGACGCGCCTCTTCGCGCGCGGCGACGACGGGCGGCGCCCGTTCCAGGGCGCGGCGCGGCCGCTGCCCGGTGACCCCGATCCGGAGGGTCACCTCCTGTTCCACGAGTTCTTCGACGGCGACTCCGGCCGCGGCGTCGGCGCCTCTCATCAGACCGGCTGGACGGCGCTCGTCGCCGAGCTGCTCCTGCCGAGGGTGGCGGAGGCGCGCGGGCCTGGTCAGGTCGCGTCGACGACCTCGACGGAGACGTCCAGGGTCTCGCCCCCGCCGCCGACGTAGATGACGCCCGAGGTCGGCGTCGCGTCGAGGGAGTGGCGCCCCACA
>Ga0306924_10004634_pt1 | contig 13440 bp, 22 predicted proteins | sample sta12Can44000111_FD_203756 | JGI IMG/M metagenome (GOLD analysis project Ga0306924, IMG submission 203756) | Lab enrichment of tropical soil microbial communities from Luquillo Experimental Forest, Puerto Rico - statanox.12C.anox.44.000.111 (v2)... | ecosystem: Environmental > Terrestrial >... | reverse complement strand
TGTGAGCCCGCCATACGGCTTCATGTTATTGCCGGGCACGACCTCATCGGGTGTCGCGATGAAGCGATCGAGCTTCTCCTTGTCCCATACAAAGTCCGCGCCCTTCATGGCGCTGGAATAGCCGTAGTTCTGAAGCGAACCGGCTTTCCTTCCGATGATATTGTGGAGGTTCGGACCCAAGCGATTGTCGCCTTCCTTGGTCGTGTGGCAGGTCCGGCATGCGTTGTTGAATGTCAGTTGCCCCGACTCGGTGTCGGCGCCCTTACCCGCTGGCTCCTGGGGCACGGCCGGGAAACCCAGAAGCACCAGGAATGTGGTGCAGACCAATCCCGAGATTGCGGTGCGGGGCATGACGTGCTCCTGGCGATTGAACGCGCGTCGCCTCATGGAGGCTTAGCGGCCGCACGTTACCACACCGTTGCACCCGAACGCCGCTGTGCATCACAGCAAAAATTGCGCGCTGATGTCGCATTCACGCCATTCCCGCCATCGCGGCGTGTCCGGTGCCCCCAAGAGCGGACATTCGGCCAGTGCCCGTTTTCATAAGCACGCGCCCTAATCAGACTGGGCCACGGTACCCGACCTCGACGGGTTCGCGGCCTTCCTCTCTAGTGTCAATCGGAGCAGTTGGTATCCATGGCAAACCCTGGGTCGAAGTGAGCCGACCCGTATGGCCTCAGCGCGCCGGTCAGCTCAGACCCCTGAACCGCCTGCGCGCGGCCCCTAAGTCCTTGCGGTTGAGGCGATGCAGAAGGCTTGGCCGTGCAAGTGATGGAAGGGGACAGCCTCCCACCGCCCCCTAAGTGCTGATTTTCCGCCGACGCCAACGGACAGCGGCGAGACACAAAAAACGCACTAAGACGTCAACCGGTGGAGCCCGCCGCCCCCCCGCTCTCACGGTAGGGGCCTCCACGCGCAATCATTATGGAACATCATGGCGGGTTGTTTGACAAAGACGAAACGAAGCATAGCGTGGTTGTGACACTCAACTGTGATCACTGACGGCGACTATCTTCCACAGGCGACGGAAACGCGCAGATCGCAGCAGCTTACGAGCTTACGCCGGACCCTGTGCCAATTCTTCTGCGAGGGAGGCAAACATGAAGCTGTCACTGCATGCCATTTCAATTCGATCTTGCTTGCTGCCGATGGCGGCGGCGCTAATCCTGCCAGTGCCCGCTAGCTATGCGGACACGATCGTTCTGACCACTAACCTCACTGAGGCGAACGAGGTGCCTCCCACTGGTTCTCCGGGAACCGGGCAGGCCACGGTAACTCTGAATACGACCCTCAATACGATGGAGGTTAATGTAACCTTCAGCGGATTAGTGCCAACCACATCTACCGGAGCACAGTCGGGCACGACAGCCTCGCACATTCACTGCTGCCTGGATGCTCCGTTTCAGACTGGCGTCAACGTGGCGGTCGCCACGACGAGTCCTACATTTCCCAATTTCCCTATAGGACCAGGAGTTCTGTCCGGGACCTATGACATGACCTTCAATCTCGGGGCCGATTCTACTTATAATCTTGTCGGTGTGCCCCCGGGCAATGTGGGGAACTCGTTCTTGGGCAGCAGTGCCGCAACGGCCGAGCCAGTGTTTGTCCCGGCCCTCCTGGCCGGAGAAACATATTTGAACATCCATAGTACAGCGTTCCCAGGCGGGGAGATTCGGGGATTCTTGGCAGTCCCCGGCCCCATCGCCGGTGCTGGATTGCCCGGCCTGATCTTTGCGGGCGGTGGCCTTCTCGGCTGGTGGCGACGGCGGCGGAAGATCGCCTGAACATCCCGATGATTGCCGTTATGGCCTGATCCGCAGGGCGCTGCGTATCGCAGTGGCCTTGCCGTGGTCGTTGGCCCTTGAAGGGTAACGGCCCTGGGGCCTTGTCCAAAAAATGACCGTCACGAGTAACTGACGATGGATGTAAGCAAGAAGGGTTCGGCCCTACGTGAGCCGTCCATGCCCCCATGCATTCCTTGGGATCAAATGAAGCCACGTACGGTCTACGAGAAGGCGGTGCAGGATTTCACTGAAACCGCCCGGCGGCTGGCAAGGCTAAACCAACACTTTCGGCAGGCATCGTTCGCAGAGTTCGAAATGCTGATGGTCGATGATGAAATATTGAAGCGGTACGGATTGCCGAAGTCGATGGTCGACCGGGCGCTCCTCGAAGCGTATCAAACCGTGGTGCTCGATCAGCCCAAATAATCGCCAATTCCATGGGGTTTTTTTGGCCACATTGCATTTTTTGGACAACCAGCAAAGTGTGAAGTCGCTTACACATCCTTTCGTTTAGCCCCTCTAAAGTCCGGCATGACGACATCTATCTGGCGCCAGGAGGGGACACATGGCACCGAAACCAGAAGCAGCTAGGCTCGCATATGTCTTCGGGATGGTTCTTGCCATTGCGGTGATCATGCTAGCGATCACGACACGCAATTTGGCTGCGCCGAGCGCGTCACTGATTTACCATCCTCAACTTCCGCTTTTATACTAAGGCGGTCGATCAGCTTTTTGCCGCCGACCCTGGACGCCCGCCAGAGCGATGAGTGGGAGGGTCAATGGACAAGTTGCTTGGATGGTTCCCTCACACCAGGAGGGAATGGATTGAGTTAGTCATAGTGACGGTGCTGCTGTGGCTGTTGATGATGGCCATATTTGAGCTTGAGTTGGTTTAGGTCCCAGATCGGTGCCGGTCAAACCTCGCCAACAACCTCTTCGCCTCCTCCTGCGATAGCCGTCGCCCAATCATCTCCTTCGCTACCTTCCACTTACCAGGGACATTTCCACACTGCCAACCTCCAGCTTGGCCTTGTCCTCGAAGCGATGGTGGACAAGGTTGGATGTGCGCAACCACACGGCAAAAGCGTAGGGTCACAATTGGGCTGTAACCGAGTGACAAGAGGCGGATGCCTCAATGTGGCAAGTTAGCCACTCCACAGTACCACGAGTTGCCGTTAGGAATTTGAGCGCAGAAACTCACATCACCATTCGCTTGATCAACGTGCCACACACCTATGAACGCGCCTGGTGGAGTATGGACCCCGACCGTCAACACTACAGACCCTGTGGGTGCTGAGCCCGCTTTAATTTCCCCTTTCCGACATCCTAGTCCGGAGAGTCTCGGCCCATTTTTTTCAAGGACAAGGGTTCCGGTGCATGTGTAAATGTCTCCTGTTGCCGTATTCACCAAAACCGCTTGATGTTGCACTTGTAGGTTTCTTGCAGCGACAGATACGGGAAACAACTGGTATTGCTGTGCAGCGGCGTGAGTTGCCCCGGCAATCAGCAGCATGAGAGCGACAACTACCAATCTCATTTTTCGTCTCCCTTTTGAAAATCCCCACCGAATAGAGTACTACCGTTTCAGCAAACCGGGCAGGCTCAATGACGACGGAGATGCTGTTGTTGTGGCGGTAGCAGAGCCAGTAGAGGGGCATGGCTGCGCGCGGTTGATGCCTAGTGAAGAGTACCGGCCCTGCTCGCCTCGGAGATGGAGAAATTCCGTGCAAGCGCTTCTCGCTGTTCTGTTGCTTATCGGTATTGGAGCAGGCGCAGGGGCTTACAGCGGCATCTTCTATGTAACGGGTTCTCAGTTCTATGAAGCTTGCCGGCAACGTCAAGCAAAAGAAAAAATTGATGGTGGTTTTAAAGACGCAGAGGCAGATAATCGAACCCAAGCTGTTCTCTGGGCGAGCTGCACTCCTATCATGGGAGAGAGCATGGCCAATGCTGGATTTGCTATTGGTTCCTCGTCACCCCAGGCAACAGAAGATGCAAAGGCCTTGGCGAGTGCTTGTCCGGATGCGTACGCCGACATGCCAGTGTTCCCCAAGTTTTGGTACACTGTTGCAGTTGACACGATCGAGAAGAATGGAGGCCCGTCGTTAATTGATCGGGTGGCACCTGCCGGCTGGTTGATCGAGCGGGCCATGAAGGCACGTTGGCCTCGCTGTATTGAGGCTGCTCGCCCATATGTTGCAAAGGCTAGGAAAGATGTCACGCAGCGATGACGCAAGCGTTGTCTCCTGAACGTCGCAGAGCACATTATGCCGAAACCTCCTCGCCGGACCAACATCCGATCTCAAGGTCGGCCACCCAAGAACCTCCACACGGAAACCGGCTCCTTCACCGTCCAGGGATCGCCTGCGGTTTTGCTCGTTACTAATCCTTCCCAATTGCCCGTTGCACTCAGTCAGCATGAGAAGCCGGTCGTAATTGAGAACACCCCGGCCAATGCTTGACTAACGTACTGGTTCAAGCAGTTACTCCGTTTGGAAGACACTAATAAATTACTGACTATTGCTTGGTTTATCGTTCGGCTTATTACCCAATCGTACAACCTTGAATATGATTGGCACGTAAAGTGGAACTGGAGTGAACTCGGCGGCAAGATAACGCTGACCCCAAGAACGGTGCCCCCGCCAGCAGGAGAGGAATAGCTGCAAACGACGGGAGTAAAGGTGAGATGCCCATACCTTGGAATTTTGCGGAGGTATATGAAGGTCATCGCTTCAACCTGCGCTTTTTCCGTCCCTTGCGTGCTGACTTATCAATCAAGAAATCGTCAAGTTTCTTTCCACCTTTGATCGCAGCAACAAGCCAACGAGGTCTTGCGCCACGGCCTGCCCAAGTCTCGCCTGACGGACTACGATATTTCGGCCGGACTTTCTTTCCTTTCAATGCGCTCACACCGCCTCGCACAACCCTTCTGCTGCCGACCACCGCAAACATCTTCAACTGCTTTTCAATTTCAGCACGACGCTCATTGAGGGTTTCGTCAACCCGCCTTCGCAGGTCCATGAGCGCTTCAACGGTCATCCCTGATAGACTTACCTTGGGCATGGTGATCTCCGGTACAAAAACGGCATAGTCTGTGATGAGGTTAGGGAGTAAGGCAAGTTATCTCATTTGGATAGGTGTGAAGCCTGGGCTCGATGACGACGGAGATTTGGTTGTGGTGTTCGCTCGTTCACGAATTCGCACCGCATGAGCCTGAGGCAGTTCATCCCTGCTGTTATCGCGGGCCTGCTGCTGGCCGCCTTGCTGCTGTGGCTCACGCTCGGTTGGCTGCTACACGCTATTACGCTACCCGTTGGTTAGGGACACCAAGGCCTCGGCATCTTGGGGCAGTGTGTTGCGTTGCAGACGAATGAAACTGCTAATCCTTCCTCGATCAAATCCAACACCTCTCCCATTGACTGGCTCACGCAGTCTTAAACCCTCTGCAAACCCATAAGATCGCCCAACCAAGAATGAACAGAACAATCGGCGGCACCACGAGCGTCGGACCCCAGAATTTTATGAAGCTAAAGTACCTCCACCAGCGCTGATCCCAGAATGCCTTAGCGAGATATAGTTGGTCTTCCTCTGTGAGGTCCGTACTAAAATACAACAAGCTATCGTCCGGCATCTTTACGATCTTCAACTTCCCGTCCTTTACAAACTGGTCCCACTCCTGGGTATATTGGTATTCAAGTTCCATAAACGTCACCGCTAGCTTCTCAGCCGAAGGCGATCGCATCATCTCGTAATACGGCCGTGACCAATCGACCTCCCCAGGAAGCGTGTTCGTTCGTGCCTCGTGAACATACTGCCACTTCCAATTCGAAACGTCATCCCTAATAATGAAATAGGCCAAGGTGCCAGCACCAATCAGCCAGAGCACCGTCAACAATATCCAGCCTCGGAATAAGCCTCGACCAACACTCATAGGCCCCAATCTCCCACAAACATAATGGCATGGCCTTCAGTGGCCGTACAGGTAGATATGGGTGATTGAATTTTCACAAAATTTGCGAAGACCCTTTGGGCGCGCGCGATTGGTCAAGTTTGGCCCCCACCCCACCCCGGTCGACATTCCTCTTATGCATTCGCCTCAGCCTTGAATTCTGTGACACGAAGCACAAAACTATTATCGGCTCAGCCTTTGTTGTGATAGAATGAGCGATCCGCAGTGTTCGCTTTCATCCTAAATTACGAACACTTCCCAACTCGCAAGCTACATAACACAAGGCCAACTCAACCATGACCGACACCACGCCAACTACAGTGAACCGAACACTACGCCGGTTGCCGAACCGGGAGTATCGGCCAAGAGAGTATCTGACCGAGAAGGAACTGGATCGACTGATCGAGGCTGCCCGTAAACGTGGAAGGAATGGCGCAAGGGATGCAGCGGCTATCCTACTTGCATATAGGCATGGGCTCAGGGCTGCTGAACTCTGCGCCTTGAGATGGTCTCAGGTCGATCTCCAACATGGCCGACTGCACGTCAACAGAGCTAAGGGCGGAATTGAAAGTGTTCATCCGTTGCATGGGCCTGAGTTACGGGCATTGCGACCACTACAGGGATCGAGCCCTTACGTCTTCACCACGGAAGCTGGCACTCCGGTTACAACGTCGTGGTTCCTGCGAATGATCCAGCGAACGGGCAAAGCAGCGAAGCTACCCTTCCCGGTCCATCCGCATATGCTGAGGCATTCAACGGGATATAAGCTCGCCAACCAGGGCGAGGATACTCGGTCGCTGGCGCATTACCTTGGGCACAGGAATTTGCAATCAACAGCGCGATATACTGCGCTTGCGCCAGATCGATTTGCGAAATTCTGGAAAGACTAGATTGTGAGAGCCCCTGGAGGCTGCGAACGGAGAACAACTCCAGGGGCCCTCGGCCGCAGCAGTTCTCCCCCGATCCCCGCTGAGACTGGCAGAGAATACTCTAATTATTCGCTGGCCAGATTGTGGCTGATATTGGCCGGTCCTATGGCGTCGGCCATCAACAATCTTTCGCTTAGAAGCGAGCGGAGGTCACCTAAGGGGATGTGAGGCGAACCTCCGCTCTAACCACAGGGGGATCGGGGGGATGCCTGTGGCTAACCGAAGAATAGCGCACCGTCGAATATCGAACCAGCGCCCGCTGTTTGAGCAAGGCGGCCGGGCATCGTTCGCAGGTATGGGGGCCGCCTCCGCCCTGACCACAGGCAGAATGTCGAGAAGTGCCTGTGGCTACGCTAGAATAGCTCAACGCCGCTGACTTCGCGAGTGAGGCACCGACCATCAGCCCAGACACGGTGCCTCACTCTAACCACTAACGCCTCTCACTGAGTTTGACTGCTAGTGGTGGCATAGAATAGCCAAATCCCTGCCTGTCGGGTAGGTGGTCAAATCCGCCGGAAGCGGCGATCAGGCACCACTGGAGGCAAGCGAACATCGGCGGGCTTGCCCTCAATTCCATCGATCGTTGGCTTCGTCTCTATCAGCTTCATCTCCTCAATCCGTTTCAGCCTTCGATCAAGAATAGTCGCAAAATCTTGTTCTGACACCACAGCAGTCACTGCAAGCTTAGGAACCTCGTAGGGCAAACACGCCACTGCAACCCGAACTCTCGTAATTAGCGGCAATTCATCATTCATATAGACCGCTTGAAGGAATTCGAGGGCTCTATTCGAATTCATGCGATACCTCGCTTCGGGAGCATGGGGAGCATGGGGACCATTTTATTTATTAGAAAAGTAAGCAGGGAGAGAGGCAGCCGCACATCAAACGAATTTTCATTGGGCTGTAATTTGCAACCTCGGTCAGAAAAGGCCAGGCCCCCTACTGACCCAACCTGGGAAATGCTCCCCATGGTCCCCATGGTCCCCAAACCTATTCCCTGGACTAAATTCGACGCCATGACGGCACCTTCGTCCTTATCGGCACCACCTTACTGCCCGCACTAACAATCTTACTCTCAGCAGGCTTCGTCCTCTTGATAATCTCAAGACCGTCTTTATCGCCTTCGCCAGTCTTACGGAGATCGAGGTCGAACTTAATCTCGATGCCGCAAACCTTTCGCAACACTGCTGCTGATTTGCGCAGGTCACGCCCAAGCCAACTTGCGTTCGCTGGCCAACCTTCCTCATCCACCAGATCGAACTTGCCGCCTTTCATCGCCGCCCGCTCCAGCGCTGAATACAAGGGCTTTGTGTTGCCAACCCATCTGCCGCCGCACTGTTCGATCAGCAACGCAACAGCTTGGGCCAAGGGATCGTTGTTGAATGCAAGCTGCATAGCCCTTGCTTGGTTCTTCACGTAAGCCTCAAGAAATTCCCCTTCCGCAAAACCAAGTGCTCGACAACCAGCCTCGGCCCATCTGGCGAACTCTGCCATTCGAATTCGACCATAACCTCCCAAATCGACTTGTTGATACCCCCGCAGGGCTCCAACCACTCCATCCAACAAAGCCCCAAGTATTCGGGGTCTAGCCTGCTCGAACTCTGCCCAAAACTCTTCTTCGAACTTCACGTCTTCATCGGCCAGCGCCGGTAGCTCCAATACGATCGTTCTGCTAGCCAGGTCGTCTCTATCAGCGAGATCATTAGGAATGCCCGCAAGCAACATCGGCCTAGCCACCCGTATCATGAACTGATCGGCGTCAGTCCGGAGTTGACGTTTGCCATAGCCGGACCCAGTAGCTATCATCGCCACTGCATCAGAGATGTCCCATGGTATCTTGCTGACGTTATCAAACGCAGGCATCCAACAATGAAACGCCGCAATGAACATATCGTCCACGGTCTTGAACGGTCTCACATCTATAAAGTTGGGGTCGATCAGTCGCTGACGAACTCTAAGGCCAGTGGTTTTAGCTGCATCAGCCACCCCACAAACACACATCGGTGAGTATGAGCCAGCCAGCCTCATTGCTCCTAACAACCAACCAACATCCAAAACAAACTCATTCTCCTTAACATTCAAGAACCTCCTAAGTTCTCGAATATCCCCGCTCCGCACTGGAATAGGTAAAGGCCACATTCCAGGCTTCCTTACGAACCTGATTTTTGGCTCTCCTTCCGTTACCACCCGCCATCCAGCCTTCGTCACTTGGATCAATTCCCAATCCACAGTTCCAAGATCAAGCCAAACCTCATCAGGCAAGCCACCAACCCTTAAGGCCGGAATTATCTGCTGGCGGTTCACCGCCATTGCCCTCATAGTGGCAAGGCCCTCATTCAATACATTAGTGCTCAGTACGGCCGGAACCCTCCGCGTAACCCCACCATGCTCAATCTCGGTCCAATGTCGTCTGCCGTATTCCGCACGAAGCCAGTCTTCAAATCCCCGATCACTAAGCCGATAGTTCTCACAATGATGGTCAACCCATACCGATACATATGGCGTTCGGTCAGAAGGATCGGTCCAAAGCTGTATCTTCGTCGTGTCTAGGACAAGGGCTACAACTTTCTGTGGTTGAGTAAGTTCTCTCTTTTCTTCCTTCTGCTCCTGAATATACTTCTGAACAGTTCGATGAACGTCCCATATCGTCCTTCCCAACTCATCAGCAATCTCGGCTTTCCTCTTATCGTATCGAATTCGTTCTAGAGATTTGTCGTTCTCGAATATCTCAGCAAGCTCTACTATTCGACCTTTGACCTGTTCGGGTGTAGGTACAGTGATCTTAATTCCAGCGACCGCTTCTTTAACCGATGCCGCTCTCTTCGCCTCCGCTTCTGCCCTCGCCCTAACCTCTGCCCCCGCTTTCTCAACTTTCGCAATAGCCTCCGTTGCTTGTTTCTCAATCGCTAGCAAGGCTCTTGCTCTATCTCCGATGCCAGGATGCCCCTCCTCCAGCGCCAGGATCGCAGCCTCTTGCTCTTGAGGGCTAACACGCTTTAGCGCATCAATCGCTGCCGACAATTCAAAATCATCTATCTCCGGTTTAGCCATCACATCCTCCACCCACCACAAAATAGAAGAGGCCCCTTTCGGAGCCTCTCACCTTAGTCATCGGGTGGGCCCCAATGGCCCAACCTCGCTGGATCAAGGCTTCGCCTTAGTCGGCGATCCTCCGCTTTCGCTCGTTGCTGAGCTTCCCACAGTTCCATGTTGATCTTCACAAAGTCAGTCCGTCTTACCTTAACGACCCCTTCATCGCTCCCACGGTAGTTGGGGTCGGCCGGACTAACCCTCACATCAGCGTCCCTGACAACTTCTCCATTATCAACGACAGCTTTGGGTTTGGGTTTTGGTTTGGGCGTGAGCCCCAACGCTTTCTCTAGCAGAGCCACCAGCTCTGCCGTACGTTCAGGTGATACCGCCATCTTCGCCTCCATCCCCCAATCCAACATTCACAACTGCCTCGCCTCGCATAACAGCGTCAGCAATTTTGCCCGTCCAATGCTCCCTAATCTCATCAAGCAAACCAATTGGGGCGACTGCTAAACCCATATTGAGTGCGACCCAGGTTTTGCCATCCATTCGGCGAACTTCAATCTTACTCATTTAACCGGCTCATTAGGGCCGCCAACCATGTGATCGACCATAGCGTCGAATATGCGGAATTGGTTCGTCCGATCTTCAACCTTTGGAGGTGATGCCCATCCCGTTCCTCTAATCACTTCACCAGTTGGCTTCGACTGCTTAAGCCAACCCGGCTGTGACACATGCCGCTGTTCCTCCACTATCGCTCGCATTGTTTTGTCGTCGATCACATCCACCATCGATTGAACCGCCGAGGCTGGCATTCCGCCTTCTCGTGCTTCGGCGGCTTTAAGCTTACGGATCAGATCGAGTAATCCTTGCTGCATCTCTTGGGTCATCAATGGGGCGAGGTTCACAAGGCGCTTTATCCTTTGCATATCGTCATTGCTCAGCATTTCCGGTCTCCTCCTCTAGTCCACGCTATCAACGCCAAGATAGACTGTACCCGGTGGCACTGAACCCACTGAAACTGCGCCATCAGGTAGGGTTCCATTCCACACAACGTCACCGGGTTGGGCTTCTCCCTGAGTTTGAGCTATTATCCGACCTGCCCGAACCCTTTGTTGGCCGGTCCAAAACGCTTTAGTTAGAACGTAACGTGCCATCACCATTCTCCTCATTAAGGTCTGTTACTCTTATTAGGTCGCTCATCAAAGGTCCGGCCCAGGAGGCATCTGACGAGCGGCCGGAGTAGCACCCTGAGAACCTGAGGGATAAACTGTGCGCCCACTACCAGGCCCAGACGTTGCTGAGTTATAGGTGCCCCTAACGCCAGTGGCTGGCATAGCCCGAGGCTCATAGCCTTCACCTTGTAGCATTGGCTCAGGCTTGAATGCGTGTTGCAGACCGATTTGTCCAACACCTGCTACGTTGCCTCGATGGGTTACAGGTTCGACCTTAACCCCACTTCGGCTTTGCACGGTTTTATTTGAGTTGATACCGCCTCCAGATTTGATGGTAACCATAGCTATCTCCTCTTCACTGGTATGAGCCCTGGAACTTTACTGTAGTCCGTGTACCGCTCCCTTTGGGTAGGCTCTATGAGCGGGCCTAACCTAGATGCCATTGCTGGATTCGCGGCTAGCATTTGCCGTCGAATGTGTTCAGGAACTTTGTCAGGGTACATTGCGGCGGCGAGCTTGCTTTGACGTGGTAAGGTGTCCCAAGTATCCGGCTTGAGTTTGCTCATCGCCGTCTCCTTCGCTCTGCGCCCGCCATATCGGCCTCCTCTGCTTGCTTTATTGCTCGATGTGTCCTCCGAATATCGGATGCATCAATTGCACCATTGCATGTCGTCTAAATTCTGGGTCAGGGCATCTCTCAGAAACACAACTGAGTAAGTTTCTAATGTCGATCTCCGCCCAGTCGAGTTGAAGCTGATTTGGGCACCATTCATCTTCTTCCTCTGCAACCAGTTGCCATCGTCGCCAGCTAAAACCGCAGCTACACAATGGCCACCAGTCACAATAGGTCGTCATTCACTCAAATCCTTCTTATGCCTCTACGGCGAACACGCCTAACTCGTGCCGTAACTGACGATGACGTTGCGGAAGCAGTTCGCTCATGTGGTTCGCCAACAGGCTCCATCTCATCCACTGAAAATCCTAGTGGAGGCTCCGGTGGACATGGATCGTGGTGCCACGGAGATGTTGAAGGCTGCGCCGGATAGCTAATAGGGCTGGAGCCAGTGATGGTTGTCGAATGGACCTTTGCGTATCTCCCACCGAGATCGTCGTCAGCGTGCTGAGCCTGTCCGAAATAGGTTCTGCCTCGCCTATCCTCGGCCATTATCCTTCGGCGTTCAGCTTGGCTTATCTCATCTGCTCCGTTCATTGGATTGCTCCTGCTTGATCAACCTCTGGTTGTATCGCGAGGTTTTAAAAAAATGGCCTCTGCCATCTATATCCGCCGCCATCTCATATCCTCCTCACCAGCTTTGGCCCGCTCTTCTGGATAATCCTGGCCAGCACTTCATTTGCTTTCTGCCGCTGTTCCTCTGTGCCGGTGCCGTTAAGCCTCGCCTCCCGCCTATCCTCAGCTTCTTCGACTGCTATCTGTTGATACTTGCGGCGGTGATAAGCGCCACGGCAGTAGTCGTTACAGAACACCTGGAATGGCCTATTTTCGATGAAGTCTTTACCGCATTCCTTGCATTGAGCCATGGCCGCATTCCTCCATTCTTCAACCGAACCCAACCTCTTGAGTTTACAGGAGAAAACGAGTTTTGTCAATAGTAAAGTTCGTCGGTCGAAAGCCCAAATACTTCGCTATTAGCCGGAAATACTATTGAAGCAGGATTGCTGCAAACACCGATACTCAGCTAAACTCAGCTAATACCTATCTGCGCGCAACATAGTGATTGGAAGTCAAGCACAGGCCTTATGCGGGCCAATCGCTGAGGCCGACCCACAACCAAGGATCGGCCTCGACCACATCTTCACGATGTCAAAAACAAGCCGAGGAACCAATCGATGCGCCGTGCATTATGAGGGATAGCCGGCCGCCCATTTCCCCCTCCCCGTGCACTCGGCCGGTTAGCTAGGGGCCGGTCCAATTCAGAGACCGGCCCCGCCCATTCGTTCCACTATTTCAAACAAGCCACTCGATTACGCTCTACGCTCGTCCCAGTATTAGACGTTAACGTAGGCCCCATGCGTGCTTGCTGCTGCGGTGGCTTTATTGCTTCGGCTGGATGTCTCTCTCGATCTTCCTGACGAATATATTCCGTTCCATCTCGCTCGCTGCCGCCCAGGCTTTCTCAAGGATTGCCACTGGATCAACCTTGATTGCCTCGGCAACTGGATTGCGTTTCGTACTTAGTCGCCGAACGGTCGGAAGCTTCTCCTCAGGCGACTTCGCTTGCTCCAGCATTTTGATCGCTGCCGTCATGGACGTATCCGCAAGGCCCTGCGGATATTCTCGGGCTAGTTGCATATACACCTGGGCTGTTCGTTCTGATACGCGGAGATTGGTGGCGACCCATTCGCTCCAATACCCGTGCCGGACTGCGATCTTCGATTCGAGCAGCAGCTTTCCAGCTCGGATGGCATGATCCGCTCCTTGCTGCACATGCTTGATGACTTCGGCGTGTTCAGCGTTGATCCTGCTCGCCAACGCAACCAGATCACCACTCGGAGCAGTAGTCGCACGCAAGTCCGTCATTGCACCCTCCCCCAGGCGGCTTTGTATTCGA
>Ga0306924_10004633_pt1 | contig 13440 bp, 13 predicted proteins | sample sta12Can44000111_FD_203756 | JGI IMG/M metagenome (GOLD analysis project Ga0306924, IMG submission 203756) | Lab enrichment of tropical soil microbial communities from Luquillo Experimental Forest, Puerto Rico - statanox.12C.anox.44.000.111 (v2)... | ecosystem: Environmental > Terrestrial >... | reverse complement strand
ACGGCGGCAACGGAGGACCCGAATTCCTGCCGCAGAAAGGCGGCGGCCGCACGCTCGAAACGGCCGCCGCTCACGACCGCTCGCCAGCGCGGGCGAGGAGCGCCTCGATCTTCTGCAACAGCCGCGGTAATTCCACCGGCTTGGTATCGTAATCGTCGCACCCGGCGGCAATCACCTTGTCGCGGTCGCCCGCCATCGCGTGCGCCGTCAGCCCGATCACCGGGATAGTCCGCGTACCGGTATCCGCCTTCAGCCGGCGCGTCGCCTCCCAGCCATCGACGACCGGCAGGCTCATATCCATCAAGATGAGATCAGGGTTTTCGCGCTTTGCTGCCACGATGCCCTCTTCGCCATCGACCGCCATCATGATCTGGTAACCGCGGCGCGCAAGCCGGCGCGACAGCATGTCCCGATTCATCTCGTTGTCCTCGACGATCAGGATCTTGGCCATACTGTACCCCCCCTTCAACTGGCCGCGGCGACTTCCACCGCCTTCGGAAGCCGGAGCAATACCTGCCGCAGCGCCTGGGCAAGGTCATCGGCGCCCTTGGCAATGACCTCGCGCGTGCGCCCCGCCAAGAGTTCACGCTCGGCCGCGCCCAACGGCATTGCCGTCAGAATGACGATCGGGATCTCCCGCCACTCGGCATGCTTGGCAATCTCTTCGAGGAAGGCGAAACCATTCATGCCCGGCATCAGGAGGTCGAGCAGGATCATGGCCGGGCGCGGGTTCTGCGACAGCCATAAAAGAGCGCCGGCGCCGTCTTCCGCCTCGGCAACCTCCCAGCCGAGCCTGTCGAGGTGTCGCTGCGCGATTTCGCGGCCCTCGGCCTCGTCGTCGACGACGAGGACAACACCGCTGCCATAGACATGCTGACGGATCGTTGCCGCCAACCGCGCGCGATCGACCGGCTTGGTAAGGAACTTGGCGGCGCCGAGCGAGACGGCAATGCCGCGATCGGCCAGTACGGTGACGATGATCACCGGGATCTCGGCGAGCAGCGGATCGGATTTGAACGCGGTCAACACCGCCCAGCCATCCATGCGCGGCATCAGCACGTCGAGGGTGATGGCGTCGGGGCGCCACTCCCGCGCAAGCATGAGCGCGCTCTCCCCATCCGTCGCCTCGATCACGCGATAGCCTTCCCGGCGCACTGTTGCGACGAGGAGATCGCGGGCGTTCGGATCGTCGTCGACGATCATCACCAATGGGGCATTTTCGGAGCCCTCGGGAAGTGCCGCCGCAGCAGACGCGGCGCGTCCGCGATCAGGCAATGTGATCGTAAAGGCCGAGCCGTGCCCGGGGGTGCTCTCGACCGCGATACTGCCGCCGAGCATCTCGCAGAAATGCTTAGTAATCGCAAGCCCCAGCCCGGTGCCGCCATATTGCCGGGTGGTCGACGCGTCGGCTTGGCTGAAGGCCTGAAACAGCCGGCCCTGCTGCTCCTCGGTCATGCCGATGCCGGTGTCGCGGACGATAAACGAGATTTCGCCCTCGGCGGGCCTGACCTCGAGCGTGATCCGGCCTTCGCGGGTAAACTTGCCGGCGTTACTCAGCAGGTTCAGGAGGCTCTGCTTGAGCTTGGTGCGATCGGTGTGCAACGTGCCGGGCGTCGCTGGACAGATAGTTTCGAAACGGTTCGCGTTAGCCGCGGCCAGCGGCTCGACGATTGAGCGCACCTCCTCGACGAGACCCGCAAGATCGACCTCCTCCAGATAGAGATCCATCTTGCCCGCCTCGATCTTCGAGAGATCGAGGATGTCGTTGATCAGCCCGAGAAGATGCCGCCCGGCATCGCGGATCTTGGCGAGATCGGGCAGGAATTCCTGCTGCCCCTCATCCTGCGCGGTCTCGTAGAGCATCTCGCTGTAGCCGATGATCGCATTGAGCGGCGTCCGCAATTCGTGGCTCATGCTGGCGAGGAAGGCCGATTTGTGCTCGCTCGCCATTTCCAGCTGCCTGTAGAGATCGCCGAGCTGCTCCGAGGTGCGGTTGACGTTGGCCGCCAGCGCGCCCAATTCGTCGCGGTTGCCGACCGCTACACGCTGCGTAAAATCGCCCGAAGCAATCTCGTTCAGCCTCGTGTCGATTTCGCGGATCGGGCCGATCAGCGACAGCGAGATCGTGCGGCCGAGGATCAGGGCGAGCACTGCGGCGGCGACGGCAAACCCGATAACAATTCCCCGCGAGGTCCGGTAGGCCGCGTCGCTCGCCTCGATACCGGCAACGACATCCGCCTCGGCCTTGTTGACGAGCTCGTTGGTCAGCCGCTCGAGGCGGTTCGCCAGCGGCCGCGCCTCCTTTGTCTGCATCTCTATCGCGTCATCGACTTGGCCGCCGTGGATCAGCTCGACAACGCGGGTCGCGACGGCGATGAACCGGTCGTACTCCTCCCGGACTTTGCCGAGCAGCTTGATTTCGTCCTTGGCTACGAACTGCAGCCGCTCGAGGTCATAGCCGAACTGGTTCAGCTGCCGCAGCGCGCTGTCCAAGGTCCGCGGGTTGTTCTCGAGCAGCGCCGAGGAGACGCTGTAGAGCTGGCTCGTCGTATCATGCTGGACCTGGCGGTAGGCGGCGATCTTGCGCTCGCTCCTGATCAGTTCTTCGGTGCGCTGATTGATGCCGCTCAGGGTGTAAAGTCCGACCGCGCCGAGCGCGATCAGCAACGCGACGATCGCGAGAAACGCGAGCAGCAGTTTCGTCTGGACGCGCCACGGCAGGCGCGCAACCGGGCCGACGAGGAGGCTGTTGAACCGCATCATTCCTTGTCCGCGAGGCTCACCAGGTCGCGCCGGAACTCTTCAGGATCAAAGCGCGTGCCGAGATACTGCACGCGCATCTGACCGTCGGCATCGATCAGCGTGGTGAGCTGCGTGTGGTCGACCGAGCCGTCCTCCTTCTTCAAAAAGAATACCCCATAACGGTGCGTCACGTCACGAACCGCCTCGGGCGCGCCGGTCAGGAACGTCCAGCCCTCGGGTTTGGCGCCCCAGAACTGGGCATAGTCCTTCAAGACTTCCGGCGTATCGTGCGCGGGGTCGAGCGTGATCGAAACAAAGGCGATCTTCTTGCCGAAATCCGCTCCCAGCTCGTCCTGCACCTGCGCCATCTTTTGCGTCAGCAGCGGGCAGATGTCCGGGCATTCGGTATAGATGAAGGTCAACGCCACGACCTTGCCGCGGAACGACGCAAGCGACACCGCCGCGCCGTCCTGCGAGGTCAGCGTAAAAGCCGGCGCCGGCCCGATCACCGGCAGCCGCTTGTCGCCAGCTTCTTGTGCCAGCGGCAACACCGGCAGCACCAGCACCGCCAGGAGCGCTAGGACGACCGCAATTCCCCTCACCCTCCCGCTGCGCGGGTCCCTCCCTCTCCCCGCCTGCGGGGAGAGGGTTGGGGTGAGGGGCGCTTTCACTCTCATGAAGACCGGCCTTTCACGCCTTCAGCTCGCGTTTGACCTCGTTCAGAAAGCGCCAATCAGTGCCGTCGGCAATGATCTTCTGCGGGCTCGACCTTATAAAGCCGACATCATGCATGCGCAGCGCATAGAATCGTACGGTATCCTCGGGGTCGTATTCTCGCCATTTGTCGTAGGGAAGCTCGCCTAAGGCCTGCGCGGCATAATCGTAGCGGGGCGTGAAACCGCCATCGACAATCCGGCGCGCGACCCGCGCCGGATCGGTGGCACAGAGATCCGTTGCCTTAAGGATGGCGCGCACCACTCGCTTGGTGGCAACAGGATGGCTCTGCACATATCGCCTGTTGCCCGCCAGCATGCAGCAGAAATACTGCGACCACGGGCGGTCCAAAGCGCTGTTGACAATCACGTGACCAATACGCCGCGCGCGCAGATCCTGCGGCTGCGGCGGAAAGGCCAGAACGGCATCGATTTTTCCCTCGACGAACTGCTCGATCGGTTTGACGGAAGGATCGGCAACCCAGTGGATGTCCGTGGCCGGGTCGAGCCCGACATGCGCGGCCATCAAGGCCACGAGAACATGGGTGGTCGACCCCCAGTCTTGCACACCTACGCTCTTTCCTTTGAGGTCAGCGACGTTGCGGACGCCTTCTTCCTTCACGAACAGCTCAAAGCAGCCGACATGAATGCCTCCCAGCACCGTCACCGCTTCTCCTGCATCGATTGCAGGTATGACCAGCGGTGAATACACCAAACCGAAGTCCACTTTGCCGCGTCCGATAGCGCCGACTATCCCAGCCGACTCCATTTCTTCGTAGCGAATATCGGTAAAGCCCTCGGTACGCAGCAAGTCCTCGGCGATGTACGTTGGACTGACACAGACTCCCAGAAGTTTCGGAAGCCGCACCGAAGTGGTTTCGGGCGGCCCCTCAGCGGCCAGGGCTCGCGGCGGGCGGATGAGAGCGGCAGCGCCGGCCAACCCTGTCGTTGCGAGGAAGCGGCGTCGTGTTTGCGTCAATGACATTAAAAGTCTCCCTCTGCTTTCGAAGCTTTACACCTTCAGCTCGCGTTTCAACTCATTGAAAAGGCGAAAATCACTGCCCTCGGCAATGATTTTCTGCGGGCTCGATTTGACCATCCCGACTTCGTGCAGACGCAGCGCATAGAACCGGATCGTGTCTTCGGGGTCGTACTCACGCCATTTGTCGTAAGGAACTTCGGTTAACGTCTGCAGCGCATAATCGTAGCGCGTAGTGAAACCGCCATCGACAAGCCGTTGCGCCGCTCGCGCGGGGTCGCTGACGCAGAGATCATCGGCTTTGAGCATGGCCCGCACTACCGCCCTTTGTCGCGGTCGGGCAATTCCGGACAAATGCCCGATTGCCCGCGAGCATGCAGCAGAAATATTGCGACCACGGCCGGTCGAGGGTGCTGTTGACGATGATTCGCCCGATATTCTGGGCGCGCAACTCCTGCGTTTCCGGGGGAAAGCCGAGAAAGGCATCGACCTTGCCGCTCGTGAAGAGGTCCATCGCGACGGGCTTCCCACTCGCGACCCAGTGGAGATCCTTCCCTGGGTCGATGCCGACATGGGCGGCCATGGCGGCAAGGAACAAGTGGGCGGGCGATCCCAGATAGGTGATTCCCACCCGCTTGCCCTTCAGCTCGGCGAGGCTGCGAGTGGAATCATTGACAAAAAGCTCGAAGCAGCCGACATGCATGCCGCCGAGCACCGTCAGCTCTATGCCGCGATCGAGCCCGGCGACGAGCACGGACGCAAAGTTCGATCCGAAATCGACCTCGCCGCTCGCAATCCCCTCCGGCGTGTTATGGCCCGGCGCCAAGCGGACGTAGCGGACATCAGTAAAGCCCTCGGCGCGGAGCAATTCCTCGGCGACATATTGCGGGGCAATGCAAATGCCGGGAACGTTGGCAATGCGCACAGTGGTCGTTTCGAGGCTGGTCCCTGTGCCCAGTGCCGGCGGCGCGCGGAGAAGGCCGGCGGCGCCGGCCAGCGAGACAGTGCTGAGAAATTGGCGCCGAGTGTGGGTTGGCGACATCAGAAGTCCTCCCTTTATGGTGCTCACGCCTTCAGCTCGCGTTTAAGCTCGTCGAAAAACCGGAAGTCGGTGCCATCGGCGATGATGCGCTGCGGTAAATTCTTGATGACACCGACCTCGTGCAGCCGCAACGCGTAGAACCGCACCGTGTCCTCGGCGTCGTAGTCGCGCCAGTGGGCGTAGGGGTTATCGTTCAGCGTCTGCAGCGCGTATTCATAATTGTCGACGAAGCCGCCATCGACCAGACGCCGGGCAGCCCGTTCCGGCTCGCTGGCGCACAGATCCGCAGCTTTCAGCATTGCCCGGATCACTCGTTTGGTGGCAACCGGGTTTCTGGCCACAAAGTCGCGCCGAGCGGCCAGCGTGCAGCAGAAATACTGCGACCACGGACGATCGGTGGCCGTCCGCACGATGACATCGCTAAAGCCGCGCGCATGCAGCAGCTGCGGCTCCGGCGGCAGCGCCATATAGGCATCGAGCTTGCCTTGGATGAACTGTTCCAGCGGCTTTGCTTCCGGATCGTCGATGATGGTCAGATCCTTCTTCGGGTCGAGGTCGACAAAAGCTGCCATCATCTCGAGCAGATCGGTCGCCGCGATCGTACCGACCCGCTTTCCTTTGAGGTCGCGGATATTGCGGATGCCGTCGCTGGGAAACAACTCGTAACACCCGGCATGGATGCCCGCGACCAGCGTGATCGGCAGGCTGGAATCGACGAAGACGACGTTCTGCGCCGTAACGTTGCTGGCGAAATCGTATTTGCCTTCTGCCAGGTCCTGGCCTTGGATGGACGCCTTGGTGTCGACATAGCGGATATCGGTAAATCCCTCCATCCGGAGTAGGTCTTCGCAGACATATTGCGGGGCAAAGCAGATCACCGGGGTCTTGCCCAGCCTGACGCTGGTGGTCTCCAGGTCCGGCTCCGCCGACCCGCGCCGAGCCGGCAGCAGGGCCGCAGCGCCGGCCAGCGCCGCGCCGCTCAGGAAGTAGCGTCGTGTTTGCAATATCTGCATTTAAATCTTCCCTGTGGTGTGCTCACGCCTTCAGCTCGCGTTTGAGCTCATTGAGAAACCGCCAATCGGTGCCGTCGGCAATGATCTTTTGCGGGCTCGATTTGACAAAGCCCGTCTCGTGGAGCCGAAGAGCATAAAACCGGATCGTATCCTCGGCATCATACTCCCGCCATTTGTCGTAGCCGTTTTCCCTGAGCGTCTGCAGCGTATAGTCGTATCGAGCAGCGACGCCGCGATCGACGAGCCGCCGAGCCGTGGGCTCGGGTTCGCTGGCGCAGACGTCCGTCGCTTTGAGGATCGCGCGCATCGCGCGCTTGGTCGCGACCGGATTCTTGCGGATGTATTCCCGGTTGCCCGCCAGCATACAGCAGAAATATTGCGACCAGGGGCGGTCCACCGTGCTGTTGACGATCACGTGCCCGATGCGTTGTGCCCGCAGGTCGAGGGATTCGGGCGGGTTGCCGACGAACACATCGACCTTCCCGCTGGCGAAAAGCTCGATTGGAGCAGTTTTTGGGTTGACCACCCAATCGATATCCTTGACCGGATCCAGACCGACCTCGGCGGCCATGATTGACACCAGCACATGCGGCGTCGCGCCCAGAGATCGCAATCCGACCCTCTTGCCCTTAAGGTCGGCAACGGTGTTGATGCCTTCCTTGGCGAACAGTTCGACGCAGCCCGCCATCCCGCCGGCCAGGACCGTTATCGGCTGGCCGGAATCGATCCCAATGATATACGCAGACGCAAAGTCGAAGCTGAGATCCGCCTGAGCGGCCCCTATCGCGTTCGCGGATTCAGTGGCCGACCCCGTATCGACATAGCGGATATCGGAAAAACCTTCGGCGCGGAGGAGCTCCTCGGCCACGTATAGAGGGGCGACACAGAGAGCAGGTGTTCTAGTGAAGCGCAGAGTCGTTGTTTCAAGGGCCCCTTCGGCGCCCAGCACTCGCGGCGCGCGGACGAGGCTGGCCGCACCGGCCGCTGAAGCCAAAGTCAGAAAGCGGCGGCGGGTCTGCATAATAGACATCAGAAATCTCCCTGTTGTTTGGCGCTCACGCCTTCAGCTCGCGTTTGAGCTCTTCGAGGAAGCTCCAGTCGCTACCGTCGGCGATGATCTTTTGCGGGGTCGACTTGATGAACCCGGAGTCGCGCATCCGCAGCGTGTAGAACCGGATCGTGTCCTCGGCGTCGTATTCCCGCCATCTGTCGTACGGAACGTCCTTTAGCGTCTGCAGCGCATACTCGTAGCTAGCAGTGAAACCGCCATCGACGAGTAGCTGCGCGGCGCGCGCCGGCTCGCTCGCGCACAGATCCGTCGCCTTCAAGATCGCGCGCATAGCCCGCTTGGTGGCAACCGGATGCCGCCGGACGAACTCGCGATTGCCCGCGAGCATGCAGCAGAAATATTGCGACCATGGCCGGTCCACCGTCGTATCGAAGATGACCCGGCCGATCTGCTTCGCGCGCAGTTCCTGCGGCTCTGGCGGGAAGCTGAGGAACGCGTCGATCTTTCCCTCGATGAACAGATCTTTCGGCTTCTGCGCAGGATCGGCGATCCAGCGCAGGTCCTTCTTGGGATCGAGCCCGACCTCGGCCGCCATTAGAGAAAGCAACAGCTCCGGGCCCGTTCCGAACCCCGGCACGCCAACGGTTTTCCCCTTCAGGCCGGCGATGCCGTGGACGTCTTCATGACCGAACAAAACGAAGCAGCCGACATGCACGCCGGCCAGCAGCGTGGTCGCTGCTCCCTTATCGAGGCCGACGATGAAATTCGACGCATAACCCACCATCAGATCCACCTCCCCGCGCGCCAGCTGCTCGGCGGGGTTGCCGGGCGGCTCATCGAGAAACTGGATGTCGGTGAAGCCCTCCGTCTGCAGCAGCTGCTGAGGGATCATCTGCGGCATAGTGCAGATTGCGAGGTCCCTCGGAAGTTTAATGGTCGTGGTCTCCAGGCTCGGCTCGGCCGCCCGCGCGCCGAGGACCGGCAGCATGCCGGCACCGCCAGCCAAGGCCGCGCTGCAGAGAAAGCGGCGTCTCGTCAGCATGATCGACATCGAAACCCTCCACTTTCTCTGACGCTTACGTCTTCAGCTCGCGTTTGAGCTCGTCGAGAAAGCGCCAGTCGGTGCCGTCGGCAATGATCTTCTGCGGGCTCGACTTGACGAAGCCCGCTTCGCGCATGCGCAGAGCGTAGAACCGCAGAGTGTCCTCGGGGTCGTATTCGCGCCACTTGTCGTATGGATTGTCGCGCAGCGTCTGCAGCGCATAGTCGTAGCGCTCTGCGAAACCGCGGTCGACGAGCTGCCGCGCGGCAGTCGCCGGATCGCTGGCGCACAGATCGGTGGTCTTCAGGATCGCCCGCAGCACACGCTTGCTCGCTGCCGGGTTCTTGCGCACGAAATCGCGATTGCCGGCCAGCAGGCAGCAGAAATATTGCGACCACGGCCGATCCAGTGCGGTGTTGACCAGAACGTGGCCGATCTTGCGGGCGCGCAATTCCTGCGGTTCTGGCGGAAAGCCGAGAAAAGCGTCGATCTTGCCGGCAGCGAACAGCTCGATCGGCTTCAGCTTTGGGTCGACAATGAAATGGATATCGGTCTTCGGGTCGAGCCCGACCTGGGCGGCCATCAACGTCACCAGCGTGTGCGGCTGCGAGCCGATCGCCTGCACGCCGACGGTTTTGCCCTTCAGATCTCCGATGCTGCGGACGCTCTCACTGCCAAACAATTCGAAACAGCCGACCATGACGCCGCCGAGCAATGTCACCGGTTCGCCGGCGTCGATCGCGGCGACGAATTGCGAGGTATAGGCCATGCTGAAATCGACCTTGCCGGCCCCGACAGCGGCCGGCACTTCGGGCGCGGTCGTCTCGACATACCGGATCTCGGTGAAACCCTCCGCGCGCAGCAGCTGCTCGGCGATGAATTGCGGCGCCGTGCACAAAGCCGGGGTTTTGGCGAGGGTCACGCTGGTGGTTTCCGGCGCGCCCTCCGCCGCGCTGATCGAAGCCGGGTGGAGCAGCGAGCCGCCCGCCGCTGCGGCTATGCCGCCCATGAAATGTCGCCTGTCCATGGTCACGCCTTCAATTCGCGTCTCAGTTCGTTCAGAAAGCGCCAGTCGGCGCCGTCGGCGATGATCTGTTGCGGGGTCGACCTGACCAGACCGGTTTCGCGCAGTCGCAGCGCGTACCACCGTATCGTGTCCTCCGGATCAAACTCTCTCCACTTGTAATTGTTGTCCGCGAACGTCTGAGCGGCATAGTCTGCTCGCGGAACGCGACCGCCGTCGGCGAGGCGTCGCCCGATGCCGGCGGGGTCCGCAGCGCAGAGATCCGCCGCCTTCAGAACCGCACGCAACACGGAACGGGTCGCGTTCGGATAAGCCCGGACGTAATGCGGCGAGCCGGCCAGCATGCAGCAGAAATACTGCGACCATGGCCGGTCCGCGGCGGTGTTGACGAGTACATGACCGATTCGCGCGGCGCGCAATTGCTGCGGCTCCGGTGGGAAGCCAAGAAACGCGTCGATCTTCCCACCGACAAACAACTCGATCGGTTTGACCTTGGGATCGGTGACCCATTGCACGTCTCGTGCGTCGAGGCCGACCTCCGCCGCCATCAGGGTCAGGAGCTGCTGTGCGGGCGGCCCGGCGGCTTGCACGCCGATACGCTTTCCTTTCAGTTCACCGACGCTGCCGATGCCGTCCCTGGCGAACAATTCGAAGCAGCCGACCATCACTCCGGCCAACACCGATATCTGCTCACCGGCGTCGATCGCCTGCACACATTCACAGGCGTAGATCGGCCCAAAGTCGCCACCGTCGCGCCTGATCTGTCCGATCGCGCGGGCATCCGGCCTATCGACAAAGCGGATATCGGTAAAACCCTCGGCGCGCAGCAGTTCCTCGGCGACGTAAAGCGTGGAAACGCAAAGACCAGGTTTCAGCAAGCGGACGGTCGTCGTTTCGAGGGGCCCCTCCGCAGCCAGCGTTTGCGGAGGACGGATGAGGTCGGCTGCTCCGGCCAGTGCAGCCGCCGTCAGAAAGCGGCGCCGTGTCTGTATCATCGGCATTGGAAACCTCCCTTAACGTTAGTCGCTCACGCCTTCAGTTCGCGCTTGAGCTCGTTCAAAAAGCGCCAGTCTGTGCCATCGCGGATGATCTTCTGCGGGCTCGATTTGATCAGCCCCGCTTCATGCATTTGCAGTGCATAAAACCGTACCGAGTCTTCGATGTTGTAGTCACGCCAGCTCTTGTAGGGGACGTCGCTCAGGGTCTGGAGAGCGTATTCGTAGCGGGGGGTGAAACCGCGATCGACGATGCCCCGGGCAACGCGCGCGGGCTCGGCAGCGCAAATATCTGTCGCCTTCAAAATGGCGCGCAGCACATGCTTGGTCGCCACCGGATAGCGGTCGATATAATCGCGGGAGCCGACCAGCTGACAGCAGAAATATTGCGACCAAGGGCGGTCGGTCGCGCTGCTGACGATGATATGACCGGCATGCCGCGCCCGCAATTCCTGCGGCTCGGGCGGAAATCCGAGGAAGGCATCGATCTTGCCCTCGGCAAAGAGCTCTAGCGGCTTGGCCGCCGGGTCGGTGACCCATTCGATGTCCTTCGCGGGATCGAGTCCGACCTGGGCGGCCATCAACCTCAGCAGATCGGGCTCGGCCTCCTGTAGGCCGACGCGCTTACCCTTCAGTTCGCCTATCCCGTGGATGCCCTCCTGCGCGAACAACTCGATGCAGCCGACATGGATGCCGGCGAGCACTGCGATCGGGGCGCTGGTGTCAATTAACGATATCGCTTCGAGAAGCGAAACGGCGAAATCGAGCTTGCCCTGCGCCGCCGCTTCGGTTTGTCGGTCCGCCGGCGTCTCGATAAAGCGGATGTCGGCAAATCCCTCGGCGCGCAATAATTCCTCAGCGGCGAAAAGCGGTGCAATGCAGATACTGCCGTCATTGACGAGGCGAACGGTCGTCGTTTCCGGCGCTTCGGCCGCCACCAGTACGTGCGGTGCGCCGGTAAGGCCAGCGGCGCCGGCTAATGAAAGCGTCGTCAGAAAGCGGCGCCGGGTCTGCGTTGTCGCCATGGGGCTTACACCTTCAGCTCGCGTTTGATCTCGTTAAGGAAACGCCAATCGGTGCCGTCGCGGATGATCTTCTGCAGCGTGGATGTGATCAGCCCCGCTTCGAGCAGCCGCAGCGCATAGAATCGCATCGTGTCCTCAGGATCATATTCACGCCATTTATCGTAGGGGATCTCGCTCAAAGTCTGCGATGCGTAATCATACCGGTCGGTGAACCGGCCAGCGACGATGCGGCGGGCGACGCGCGCCGGCTCGGCGGCGCAGAGATCTGCGGCCTTCAGAACAGCGCGCAGCACGCGCTTGGTCGCGACCGGATACTTGCGGACGTAATCGCGGTTGCTCGCCAGCATGCAGCAGAAATACTGCGACCAGGGGAGATCGGTCGTCATGTTGAGGATGACGTGGCCGGCATGCCGGGCGCGCAGCTCCTGAGGCTCCGGCGGAAACCCGAGAAAGGCATCGATCTTGCCCTGAACAAACAGTTCGAGGGGGTCGGCTCCGCTCTCGGCGGCGGTCACCCAGCGGATGTCTTTGGCGGGATCGAGCCCGACCTGCGCCGCCATCAAGGTCAGTACGCCGACCGGGGTCACCCTCAGTCCGATGGACTTGCCCTTGAGGTCGCCAATGTGGCGAACACCCTCGGTAGCGAATAATTCGAAGCAGCCGATATGGATGCCGGCCAGCACGACGATCGGACTGCCGGCCTCGATGAGCTGGATACCCCCGGCCGGGACGAAGTTGGTAAAATCGAGCTCGCCGCTCAGAAACGCGTCGTATTGCCGGCTTCCCGGTGCTTCGACATAGCGGATATCGGTGAAGCCCTCCGCCCGCAGCAGCTCCTCGGCCATGTATTCGGGTGCAATGCAGATGCTGTGGTCGTTCGGCAGTCTGACGGTCGTCGTTTCGAGAGCGTCCTCAGCGGCCAGCGCTCGCGGCAGACGGAGCAGGTTCGCCGCGCCGGCCAATGACAGTGCGGTCAGAAAGCGTCGCCGTGTCTGCCCGATTTCCATCGCATCCTCCCCGTTGCCGGCGCTCATGCTACGCTTCTGAGCCGTGAGCTGATGGTACTCCTTCTACTGGCGTCTGACGCTTCTCCCGTTCGACCGATCGCCGCCGAATTCGGCGGCGCTGACACTTATACGCCAAGCAACCGGCGAACCTGATTGGTGAAGCCGCCGGCTGCGCTGAACGGATTGTGGATTCGGACGCCGCTCATTTCCGCGCCATCGGCCAGGTCCTCGGTGAGAATAGCGATGCATCCGGCTTCACCCGCGGTCGCCACGAGCAGCGCATCCCAGTAAGAGGCGCGTCCGTTCGAAGCTTCGCCGAGCGCAGTCCGTACCGATGCCTCGGAGGCTGCCGCGCATGGAAAGAGGTCGAGCCAGTCGGCAGCTTGTGCAGCGGCGTCGGGCGGCGGAACGATCCCCTTCCGGGTAGCCGCCGCATAGAATTCTGACACCGCCTGCAGTGTCAGCCAGCAATCGAGATGCACCGCGTGCTCGATGATCTCGCGGGCCAACCGATGTCGGAGACCCGCCGCAGAATCGATTGCGTAGACGAGCAGGTTGGTGTCGAGCGTAAAGCGCTCGCTAGTCGCGGTCATGCAGAGCCGCGCGGTCGAGCGGACCGGCGCCGATTGGCCAGCCCTTCTCCATCCGGACGCGGGTACGCGCCAACGCCGCCTCCTGCCGGGCCGTCAAAACCCGCCCGTCGGCGATCGGCGCAAGCCGCGCAACAGGCCGGCCGTTTCGCGTGATAATGTACTCGGTGCCCGCTTCGACTTCCCGAACGCAGCGGGCGAACGCCTGATTTGCTTCGCGCAAGGAAATGGTTTTGGCCATCTCGAAACCCCGTTGGGG
>Ga0306924_10004630_pt1 | contig 13442 bp, 13 predicted proteins | sample sta12Can44000111_FD_203756 | JGI IMG/M metagenome (GOLD analysis project Ga0306924, IMG submission 203756) | Lab enrichment of tropical soil microbial communities from Luquillo Experimental Forest, Puerto Rico - statanox.12C.anox.44.000.111 (v2)... | ecosystem: Environmental > Terrestrial >... | reverse complement strand
ACGAGGCGCTCCTGATCGTCTCCTGCTGAGACTGACCGCCATTTGTCAACTTTCGGAGCAAAGCAGACAAACCGCAAGGGCCGGTAGCGTCTCGATCTGACGAAAATGACCCACTCCGGACATTAGCCGGATCGAGATCCTGCAGCGCACCGATCTCCCGCCACCGCTGCATCTCCAGCAGCTCCGCCGACGGCCTAGCGCACGGTTGGGGCTGCGTCATTTCGCCCTGAGCGTGTGTGAAGCGCCTCACACACTGGCATGACGCTACCGCGCTAGGGCCAGACATGCTGGGCGCGATCGATGCGGTGCACCCAGCTGATGACGTAGCGACACGCTTGCGATGGCTGGGGTGGCCAAGAATGAGACGTAGATCGCGATGCGCTCGCCTGCTGCGCACGCCGCTGGTGATGTGGCTGGGACTTACCGTCTCGCTAAGCGCTGCCCTCGCGCAGGACGAGCCGAGCGCACAGTCGAATGCGGCCAATGTCAATAAACCGGCGCATTTTCAGATTTGGCGAAGGATAACGCTTGGCACCTACAAGGGTGTCAATGCTTACCGCGATGCGCTGGATGCAGCGAAAATTAAAATTGGTGATGCTGCCGACGAAATCCTCGGCCGGCCCGCGTTTCCTTATGCAAGGACGAAAACGGACGTAGAGCTCGCAGTGCTCTCAGCCCGCGCGGACCTCGGCGTGGAATCTGATCAAGTTTCGCTTGCGGAAGTGTACCAACGCGCCAGACAAGCTGGCCTTGAGCTATGCCCTGCCGAGGTCGGACCGCAGTTGCGGCTGGACTATAGCAATCAGCCGCTTGGCGAGGCTCTCGATATCGCGATGGAGCCGGTGGCCACCTACACTGGCGAGCCCACGATCTTGACGCTTGTGAACTGGGGCACCGGTCTCCTGCTCATCGGTCGCGATGGGCGACCCGAGTCTACGGTGTTCCGGAAATCTCGCTTCGTGTTCGCTCTGCCGATCAAAGGACGTCTGGAGGCTCGGGGACGTCCTGAGATTGCGCCGACATCTGCCGAATGACCGCTCTCACAAGCCAACAGTTGGCAAGCCCTTTCGCAGCCGAAGAAGGAGCACGGCAATGAGGCATATATTTTCGATTGTGTGCATCGGTCTGATCATCTGGCTGGCCAGCGACAAGATCGCGGCGACCTACCCGCGCGAGAACTGGGTCGCGGTGTTGAAGAACCCGACGAAGTGCAACACGCGGGAGGAGATGGACAAGGTCGTCGCTCTCATGATGCAGCGAGAACACGGGACGGCGTCCAACTTCTGGAGCAGCTGCCAGGAGCTGCCGAGCGGAACCGAGGTCTTCGTCGAGTTGGTGCCGTACTTCAATCTCTGCATTCGCGCCTCTGACGAGGTCAGCTGCATGTGGAGCGACGAAGGCTGGAAGATGCGGCTCGCAAAATAGGAATTCAGCGCAAGGCAGCAAAAAAGTAAGTCTGATCAGATGATCTAGCGGGGTGCCGAGTTCCTCTAAAGGCTCCTTCGAAATCCCGCAGTGCAGTAGGTCTCCCGCAGTGCGATCTTCCGCTTCGAAGCACGGGAGAAATTGCTGGTGAAACGGCGCGAGTTCATTACGCTGCTCGGCGGCGCGGCGGCGGCAGGATGGCCGCTTGCGGCGCGCGCGCAGCAGCGCGAGCGCATGCGGCGCATCGGCATCATCGTGCCTGCATCGTCGGATGATGCGGAATATCAGGTTCGCGTCGGCGCGCTTCTGCAGGAGTTGCAGCAATTGGGCTGGATCATCGGTCGCAACATACGGATCGACACTCGCTGGACCAAAGCCGATGTCGATGACACTCGCAAATACGCGGCCGAATTGGTAGCGCTCGCGCCCGACGTCATCGTTGCGACCGGCGTCTCAACAGTGGGACCATTGTTGCAGCTGACCCGCACGGTGCCGATCGTGTTCCCGGCCGTCGCCGATTCGGTCGCCGCCGGTGTAGTCGAAAGTCTAGCGCGGCCGGGTGGTAACGCCACAGGCTTCCTAACGGTCGAATACAGTTTCAGCGCGAAATGGCCGGAGCTGCTCAAGGAGGTTGCGTCAAACGTGACGCGGGCGGCGGTGGTTCGGGATCCTGGCACACCTTCCGGAATTGGCCAATTCAGCGTCATCCAGACGGTGGCGTCCTCGATCGGGCTGGAAGTCTTTCCGGTCAACGTGCGCGACGCTGACGGCATCGAGCGCGCCCTCGCGACATTGGCGGCCTCCGGGCACGGCGGCCTGATTGTGACATCGGGCGGGATTGCGGAGGCTCGTCGCGATCTGATCGTCACACTTGCGGCCCAGCATCGATTGCCCACGGTCTCTCCTTACCGCAGCCACGTCGATAGCGGCGGTTTGATCTCCTACGGTCCTGATCAGATCGACCGGTACCGACGTGCGGCCGGTTACGTCGATCGCATTCTCAAAGGCGAAAAGCCCGCCGATCTGCCGGTGCAGGCGCCGACAAAGTACGAGCTGGTCATTAACCTGAAGACCGCTCGGGCGCTCCGCTTCGATGTGCCGTCGACACTGCTCGCGCGCGCCGACGAGGTGATCGAGTGAAACGGCGCGAGTTCATCGCGCTGCTCGGCGGCGCGGCGGCAGGGTGGCCGCTCGCGGCACGCGCGCAGCAGGCGGTAATCCCGGTGATAGGATTCGTCCGGATCACAACGCCCGACGACTCGGCCCCCCTCGTGGCGGCGTTCCGTCGCGGTCTCAGCGAAGTCGGGTATGTCGAGGGGCAAAATGTCGCGATTGAATATCGCTACGCTCTCAACCAACTTGATCGATTGCCACCTCTCATGGCGGAGCTCGTCGGCCGGCGCGTGGCGGTTCTTGCCGCGACAGGAGGCACCGTCTCGGCGCGGACCGCTAAAGCAGCGACCACGACCGTTCCAATCGTCTTCACAACCGGCGACGACCCGGTGAGAGTTGGCCTAGTCGCCAGCCTCAACCGACCGGGCGGCAATCTCACCGGCGTTAGCGTATTCACGGCCCGACTGGGCCCCAAGCGCCTCGGGCTTATACACGAGATGGTACCGAGCGCCTCGCTAATCGCAGTCCTAGTCAACCCGAATAATCCCGATACTGAGGATGAGGCCAAGGAGATCCGGGACGCTGCGCGTGGTCTCGGCGTACAAACTATCGTGGTAAGTGCGGGGAACGAAAATGATCTCAATGGTGCCTTTGAGACCGTGGTTGAGCGGAGTGCGCGTGCGTTGATCGTCGGCTCGGATACCCTCTTTGGCAGCCTGCGAATTCAAATCGCCGAGCGCGCTGCTCGTCATTCGTTACCCACGATGTGCACCACCCGCAGCGAGGTAGAGGCCGGCAGCCTGATGTGCTACGGAGCGAGCATTCCTGGTGTTTATCGCCAGGCTGGTGTGTATGCCGGTAAGATTCTCAAGGGCGCCAAGCCAGCCGATCTACCGGTCGAGCTTCCGACCGCTTTCGATCTGGTGATCAACCTCAAGACCGCCAGAACACTCGGCCTTGAAATTCCGCCGACACTGCTCGCCCGCGCCGACGAGGTGATCGAATGAGGCGCCGCGACTTCATCACGCTGCTCGGCGGCGCGGCGACGTGGCCGCTCGCGGCGCGCGCGCAGCAGGGCGAGCGCATGCGACGTATCGGCGTGCTGGCGGGCGGTGCGATTGAAAGCGCTGCTGATACACAGGAACGCAATGCGGCGTTCGCACAGACCTTACAGCAATTGGGTTGGACCAACGGCGACAACGTGCGGATCGATTATCGCTACGGATTAGGCAATGCTGCAAACGTTCGTAAGTACGCAGCGGAACTGGTTTCGCTCGCACCGGATGTGATCCTGGCTTCGGATGCATCAGTACTGGCGCCGTTGTTGCAGGCGACGCGCACGCTGCCGATCGTATTCGTGGCTGTCGTCGACCCTGTCGGTGCCGGCTTTGTTGAGAGCATGGCGCAGCCGGGCGGCAACGCCACCGGCTTCATCCAGTTTGAGTACAGCTTGAGCGGGAAATGGCTGGAGCTACTCAAAGCGATCGCGCCAGGCGTAACGCGAGCAGCGGTCCTGCGGGATCCCGTCATCACCGCTGGGGTCAGCCAATTTGCTGTCATCCAGTCCGTGGCGTCATCGATCGGGCTTGACGTGCGCCCGGTTAATCTGCGCGATGCTGGCGAGATCGAGCGGGTCGTTACGAGCTTCGCGCAGTCGCCGAATGGCGGTCTGGTCGTTACGGCGAGCGCGTTGTCGCTTGTTCACAGCGCGCTCATTCTCACGCTGGCGGCGCGGCACAAATTGCCAGCGGTCTATCCTCGGCGATCCTTCGTTCTCGCCGGCGGTCTGATCTCCTACGGGTATGATGCCGTCGATCAGGTGCGCGTGGCGGCCGGATACGTCGACCGCATCCTCAGAGGTGCGAAGCCTGCCGATCTGCCGGTGCAGGCACCGACCAAGTACGAGCTAGTGATCAACCTCAAGACCGCGAAGGCGCTGGGCATCGAGATGCCGGCCAGCGTGCTCGCCCGCGCCGACGAGGTGATTGAATGAAGCCGCCAATTATTCGCGCTCGTGCCCGCAACCAACAAACACCTGAAGCGGTCAGCGCGATTCGATGGGAATCCCGACCCTAGGTTTCTGGCGGGACAACCACACAGTAAAGGTGATCGGGTTGCCCATCGAACTTAAAGGGCGCACAAACATGAAATCCAAGATCCGGTGCTGATTGCTTCAAAATTTTGCTGGACGGAACGGATACCCACGCGCCGTTGACCTTCACCTCGTAGTGATCGTCCACTCGCTTTCCTGAGGTGGGGCGACAATCCGTGAGGTTGCAGCACGGGGTCTTCGTATCGGGGCGCAGGAGCATTTGGTAAAAGCTGCGGTGCCACTTGTCGTGATCGTGGCCGAGGTAGCCTTCTTGCGCGGCCGCCGCATTAAACCAGAACACCACAAGCACAACGACGAAGCGCATCGCGGGGACTCCTCCTGGTGCTCCGCTCCCAGGCGAGTGAACGAGTGACCGTCGGATCGGTTCCCCGCAGAGTCTCGAACCCGTCATGGCGGGTCTCGTTTTGCTGCTGCGGGAGCTGAAAATCTGCGCCCCAATGGGCATGAGAAGCCCGCAGCCACTCGGATTCTTCGGATGTGCATCTTCGAATGTGCGCGCATACCTGATCGCCGGCGCGGCAGCCGGCGCCTGGATTGATTCAGAATGATTCAGGCTTGTCCCAAGGACCGGCCCGTGCCTTCGTGATAGGCTGAAAGTGCGGGGAAACCGGCTGCACGGACTGCGCAAGCCATGTCCAGGATGAAACGGCGCGAGGTCATCACGCTGCTCGGCAGCGCTATACCCGTGGCAGAGAGCCCAGCTGGGTATGTTGATCGCATCCTGCGCGTTGCGCCCCGGCGAACTTCCTATGCAAGCGCATAGCGCTGAAGCCCGATGTGGCGCTTAGAGGACGGATCAAAGATGATCTTTCATTCGCGCGTCGCTCAAACGACCATTCTCACCACAGGCTCCGCACTGGCGCTCATGACGGCGGCACTCGGCGATCATGCACAAGCTGAAGGCAAACTCGACGCGAGCTATACGATCTCCTTCGCGCGCATTCGAGTAGGCGACATCGCCGCGACCGGTGTCTTCGGTGAAAGCGAATACTCGATTTCTGCGCGTGGCCGCGCTGGTGGCATCATAAAAGTATTAGTGGACGGCGAAGCCTCCTTCTCCACGCACGGCACCATCAAGGACGGTTATCCCGTGCCGACAACTTTTACCTCCAAGATGGTCTCAGGTGCCGAAACCTCGGATGTGACAATGGTGCTCGATGAGGGCAAGGTGAAGGAACTCGCGGCCACAGTGCCCCCGCCGAAGTCAGACCGCGTACCGGTGACCCAAAGTAATCGTCAAGGTATCGTCGATCCATTGACCGCAATGCTGTTTTCGGCCGCTGCCGCAGGCGAAGGCTTGGCCAGAGACGTGTGCCGACACACACTACCGATCTTTGATGGCCAGCGGCGCTACGATCTCAAGCTCGCATTCAAGCGTATGGACAAGGTAACAGCCGAGAAAGGATACGCAGGGCCAGTGGTGGTTTGTTCGGTAAGCTACGAACCAATCGCCGGCCATCGCCCGTCAACCCCGCTTATCAAATATCTTTCCGAAGGCCGCGAAATGGAGATGGCGCTTGCACCGGTCGCCGGCACGCGGCTGCTGACGCCGTTCAGAATGTTGGTTGAGAGCGCGCTCGCAAACCTAGTGATCGAAGCCAACCAATTCGAAGTAACCGCGCAACCACAGGACGCTTCAAAGGTTGCTGATCCGAAGGCGCAGTGACGAAGGCTGAGAGCCTGACGGATGCGTGTCGACCAAAGTCGAGTTGGTCATCAACGCCTCGACCGCCAGGATGTTCGGCCTCACCGTGCGTCCGACGCCGTTCGCCCGCGCCGACGAGGTGATCGAATGAACCGTCGCAAGTTCATCACGTTGGTTAGCGCTGCAGCAGCGTGGCCGCTCGCGCCGCAGTTTAAAGGTCGCTACTCAACCGCCTCGATCGCGTTCCTCGCAAGCTCGACCCATTCCGTCACGTTACCGTCATCATCGCTGGTTTGAGCGCGCGAGAAAATCGAACCGAGGGTTCGTCAGGCTGACGAAGCATTCCCTCGAATAACCGGAAGGTGGAAAATTTGGACAATCACCTATTGGCCATCCTTGGGCGGTCGTGACGCCATACGGCTTCCGCAGCGCCTTCGCCTCCTCTGTACAGCCAAGCGCATCGAGCGCGTCGGCAGTGACGCGGGCGCTGCCCTTGGTCCTGGGGTGGTCTCGTCCCAATGCCTTAGACTTTCGAGCAGCATGAAGAAGTCGATGGCGTTCTACTCGACGCCAACGGAGATATTGTACGGCAGCGCTAAACGGGGAAGCTGGCCGTCGGGCGGGCACGGCCGCTGGCTGCCGAGAAGCGTGGCACTCGCCCCTGGGCCATAGGATCGGCCAATATCAACCACAATCTGGTCACTAAATAATTCTGGGCCTGTGGCCGCAACAACACAGTCAACCGCGAAGTTTTAGAGTATTTTCTGACAGTCTCAGCGGGGATCGGGGGAGAACCGCTGCGGCAGCAGAGGGCCCCTGGAGACCCACGATCCTCCTCCGGGGGCTCTCACAATACGCGGGTTACGAGCACCAGCCGGGGATGGACTGAGGCGAACATTCGGTCGTCCATTTCCAAATCAAATTTGTTTGGCTGACGTTCGTGGCATTGCTCATCGCCTTGTCCGTGATCGTCTCGAAGGATTGACCCCTGCGGTCAGTAATACGAACGGTGGCATGGATTTGCAGCCACATGGCACCGAAATCACAGGCGTAGGGTGACACTCGGAGCCCGCCAAGATTTTTCCACTGACCCGGAAAGCGCATTCCGACGCACGTCACGTCTTCTCGTTTCTTGTAGCCCTCCGAGAGCACTTCGCTGATTTCTTCTTGCAGTCGGGCAGACTTGGCGATGATGGACGCAAGATCATCGAGACCCAGACTCCCCCACTGACCGAGCTTGCTGGTATCGAACGCCAGCGCCGAGGACGTGCCGAGCAGTAATGCAAGTGGGGCAAGCCTTAGCGGGTTGGCAAGCGGCCTGATCAATGAGGGTCAGCCGATTGCGCTGGGGTCTGTCCCTGCGGCTTTTGGGTGGCCCACGGGCGCATCATGGTGATCGCGGCAGCGGCTTTGCGCGGGGTCGGAAACAGTCCCAGGCAGTGATCGTCGGCCGCGTAAGCTTCGAAGCCGCCCCTCCCAGTGCGTGCCACGATCACGCCGAGACGGTTTCGATCCTCGTAAACAGCCGCAAAGGGCTCTGATGGAACGGGCATTGCGGGCGCCTCTCGCGATAGCTTGCCGCTGTTCAACAGCGAAGTCGGTAGGGAAACTGACGCCTCGGATTGGTATTCGTCAATTCCAGCACGGGCACAAGGCTGGCGTTCTTTGCCTGCGGCACTCGGCGCCCTTTCAAGGCGTGGTGCCCGTCACTCGCCGACGACTAGGCAATCCAGCCGTGGCTTGTGTCTGAAAGTTTGCGGGGTCAGTTCCTCAATGTCGCCCTGGGGCCAATTCCGGATGTCGCTTGACAGCCGGATGATCGTGATGGCCTTGAGGACCGATGGAAACCTACTGAAAGTCATTCGAACGGTGTTTTCGTTCGCCGATGCGAACCTTCGCGAAGAGGTAGAGCGTCCGACGGCGGCATTTTTGGCGCGCGCCCTCTTTGCCCAGGCGCGAGAAATGGAGCTCGATCCAATGGCCACTGCGAAAGAAATAGTTGCGGTCAGCTATGCGGAGCTAGCCGACAACGACAAGGAACTGTCGCGACAAATTGCCGGCGTCATGTTCCCGGCATTTTGTGCCAAAGTGCGGCAACTATACGAACGTCAAACATCCGCGTCCGCGAGAGCTCTGCTTTGCTAAACGCTATGTGGGCTTGTGGCCGTTATTTCGCTATTTGTCTGCTGATCTTAATATTGGAGGGCTGTTCATTGCCGGACCGCCCGCCGCTCGAAACACCACGCGATTGGTGCAAAGACGTTGGTAAAGATTGTGAGAGATAAGGGTTCTTCCCGAAGAGACCAGCCGTCTTCAGCAATACTCAGATTGAGATAATGCGCAAGCTCATCGGACGCGTCGATCGAGGCCTCGGTATGCGATGTGAGCTGTATGTCGTTTCTGTGCTCGTCGCGGTTTCATTCAGCACGGCATACGCGAGAATTACGATTCGTCAGGCGGAGTACGTCGGCGGGATGCTGCTTGTGCAAGGTGAAACTTCGCGGAATGGCCAAAAAGTTACATTGGAGGGCAGATATAGCACCCGTACCGATCGCAACAGACGGTTCCGGTTTCGAGTGCGCTATCTGCCCCTCGATTGTCTTGCGGAGGTTAGGGCCGGCCTGGAACTGTACTTGATCAGCATTGCGAACTGCGAGCGCAGATGACGCGAAATCCCGTGCGGGTAACCGCTTCAGCCTATTGGGGCTGTGCGGCGACCGGTTTCTCGGATGCCTGTCTTCGACGAGGCTCTGTCTTCGGTTCCGTCGGGCGTACGATCTGTAAGTCGCTCGGTCTTTCGCGGTGGCGAGCCTGACAAGCTGCTCATGGTGAAGCCATTCGCGAGCATCGGCGCCTCGGCGCAGCCGTCCGGGCAGGCAGCCAGCAGCGCGAGCGCGCGGCGGTGTTCGGTCGTCGAGCCGCGCTGGCTTAGGCGTTCGGCTGGTCGCGCTGTTCGTCCTCGGTTGATCTAGGAGTGTGTTAGCTGTTTGGCTTGCGAGACCAGAACGGTCGCCCCCTCACCTGTAGTCGATCACCTGTCACGTTAATTTTGGACCGCTCGACGTTGGCATCAATCAGCGTGGAGTTACTCGCCGCTCAGTTCCCGCTGCGGAAAGGAGTTCGCCTTATCGGTGTGTCGCTCTCTTCGCTGTGCGACGAGTCGTAGGAAGTCGATCCGCAAGTGGCTTTGGTGTTGTAGGTCGACAATCGGCCAACTTTGTTACACTTGTCCTTTCCGAAAATTCCATCTGGCTTAGGAGTCGCATCGTCGAGTAGAATCATCGCATGATCGCGGACGGTGTTCGCGATCCTGCATTCGCTCGCAATGTTCGTTATAGACTTCTTCAAGTCGCCGCGTTGCCGGTGCGCTATTCACGGGCCAGATTTCACCCTGGGCTTGCCACTGGCTCACGGTGACCATCCGGGCCGAGTGGGAGCGGATCTGGATTGATGATCAGGAGATCGCGATCGCGCGCGATCGGTTCCTCAACGGGCGGCACGACCGAATCAAGCTTCTCTGCCCAGGCTGCGCCCGCGGCTGCCGCATATTGCATGCACGGGGTCGTACATTCCTTTGCCGAGCTTGCGCTGGGTACGACTACCGTTCAAGGCACAAGGATCGCTGGGCGCCTGCCTTAGACCGTCTGTGGTCCTTGCGACGGCGGATGGCGCTCGGTCATCCACTACACCGTTGGAGCAAGCGGAACCACCCTTCCCGCGGACGGATCACCCCGCGCAGCCGCGGGTGAGGCCGACGAACTAAGTCCTCTCGAGCATACCGAGCGAATGGTTCGTGCTATGTCTGCCCCGCGCCAGCTGGTGGTGTACGCCGATTCGTCATTCGGTGGGGAGCGTACCGGCAGCCAATCTCGGCCCCTTCCCACCTATTTTGGTCGCCGACTGGCTAGTTGCGCGGCTCAACGGCAAGCCGTTCAATACCGAGCGCTGGTTTGTCGAGTCCACTGGACGGATTGTCAAAACCCCTCTGTGAAACCTGCCTTACCTCCAACCTGACAGATTGCTTCTCGCGCGGGCAGCGTCGCAATGAATACGGCACTGCCTCAGCGCTGTTCGGAGAGCTTCAAGACATTCCGGGTCGGATAATGAAGACGCTTGCGCACGTCTGTACCACTGCTATACCACAGAACGGCAAGCGCCTCGTTTCTTCTTCTTAAGACATTGATTTGAATCGCGATTTCTGGTGCCGCAGGGCGGATTCGAACCGTCAACCTAGCACGGGTAGCGCGCAGTCTCTCGCGGATCCTCAAACCGCCTGCGGTTCGGACAAAGCGCTCAGATATCCGATCAACAGTAGCTTTGTGCGCGAACGGCGCGAGGCGCCAAGCCCCGGCGCCACCGAGAAGCGCCGTTACTCAGGCTTGAGCTTCGCCGCTTTGACGAGATCGCGGAAGCGTTCGTAGTCGCGACGCATGCGCACGCCGAACTGCTCCGAACTTTCTTTCAAGGGCTCCAAACCACTTTCGGCCAAGCTGCGCTGGACCTCCGAATCGTCCTGCATCGCATGAATGTGCCGCGCGAGCGTCGCGATCACGAGCGGCGATGTCCCTCTCGGCGCAACGATTCCGAACCATGTGGCGAATTCATACCCCGGCAGACCGGCCTCGGCAGACGTTGGCATCTGAGGAACGGCCTTGAGCCGTTGTGACTGGGCCACCGCCAAGACCTTGGCAAAGCCGGCTTCCACTGGGCCGCGGACCGCGCCCCAGCCGGCGAACGTGAGTTGAATGTGCCCACCGACAAGGTCGTTCACGGCCGGCCCAACCCCGCGATAGGGCACGTGCAGGATGTCGACTCCTGCCAATTGCTTGAACATCTCGCCCGCAAGATGGGGCGCCGTTCCCGGTCCCCCGGATCCATAGCTCAGCTTGCCCGGGTTTTGCTTGGCGAGCGCGATCAGCTCCCGCAGGTCGTCGGCCGCGACCTTGGCGTTTGCAACGACCAGAATGGGCGAGCTCGTAACCGGCGCAACCGGCACAAGATCGTTCAACGGATCGAACGTCATGTCCGCGTATACATGCGGATTGATCGCGACGTTGCCGAGCTGAATGAGTCCGATCGTGTAACCATCCGGAGGGGCTTTCGCAACCGCCTCCGCACCAAGATTCCCGCCGCCGCCGGGGCGATTTTCAATTACGATGCTCTGCCCCAAGGCTTTGCCGACATACTCGGCGGTGACGCGCGCGGCGACGTCCATGAGTCCGCCGGCGGCCGTCACAACCACGAGACGGAGGGGTCGTGTCGGATAGTCCGCAGCCAAAGCGGCAGTCGGTGCGCCGAACGTCGCCGCTGCTGCGATTGCCGAGATGGCGCATGCATAGCGGAGCCAATTCACGATCACTCTCCTAGGCAAGGCACGATCTCGATGACGTATCACTTCGGCAGAACGAGGTCGGGAGAAAGCTGCGGCGGTTTCGGCTCCGGAATGAACTCCGGAATTGTGCCGAGCACGACCGGCTGGATGATACCGTTCACCTCGCGCACCTGCGATATGTAGCGCGGCTGGATCGGTTCGTTTTTCTCGCTGAAGCGGAACGCGCCGGCGGGCGTGGTCAGCTTCACTTTTTTCATGGCTGCGAAGAGTGCCGATTTATCCGCAAGCTTTCCCGCACTCTGCCCGACAGCGGCATCGAGAACTTGCCCCATCACATAGCCGCTCACCCCCTGCCAAATGGGCTTGGCTTTGTAGGTGGCCTCCCATTCCCTGACGAAGGCCCGGTTTTCCGGCGTGTCGATCGTCGAGAAGTAATACGAGGCGCCGACAAATCCGAGCGCAGCCTTACCCTGGGCCGGCAGAATTGCCTCGTCGACGGTCGCGGTGAAGCCGTAGAGCGGCAATTTCTTGCCGTAGTCAGCGAACTGCTTGATGAAACGCACGGCGTCGCCGCCGGCCATGAAGACAAGGCCGACATCCGCACTCTCGTCGATCTGGGCGATGTAGGAGCCGAAATCGGGCGTGCCCAGCCGCGGCAATAGCTTCTGCACCACTTTGCCGCCCGCGGCCTCGAATCCCTTTTCGAACCACGTCACTGCATCCTGGCCCGCATTGAAGTTCGGGGCGATTGCCGTCGCCTTCTTGAAACCGGCCTTTCCGGCGAGATAGCCCTGAAGGAAGGAATCCGCGCTTGCAGGAAACGTGGTGCGAAACATGGATTTGCTGTCGGAGACCTCGTCCACGGTCGCCTGCACGAGCGAAGGCGAGTTGCGGCCCGATACGAACGTCTTGATGGCGGCGGCGCTCGCCGAGCTCATGGGGCCGAGCAGCACGTCGATCTTGTCGGAGTCGAAGAGCTTGCGCGCTTTGACGAGCGCCGTCGCTGGATCGTTTCCCGTGTCCTCTACGACGGTCTCGACGGTCAGGCCACCCAGCTTGCCGTTGGCCTTCTTGAGATAGAGCAAGAAGCCGTCGCGCTCCGCCATGCCGAGCGTGCCGAGAGGACCGGAGAGTTCGGTCAACACGCCGACCTTGATCGAGTCCTGCGGCTGCGCGCTCGCCGGCGCGCCAAATATCGCCAGCCCCATGCAGACGAACAAATACAGGCGACGCATCTCTCCCTCCTCAGTTGGGCATCCCGCCGATCGCCCGCTTGCAATACGCTTCAACCGGCCCGCTCGTTGACGATGGACTCGTCGGCGACAAAGCGAATGGCGGGGGCGTCCATCTGCACGAAATTCTTCTCGTCCTCGCGCATCATGGCAGGTATCGAAGACGCGAACATCGCGCGGATGTCGTCAGTCGATTTGAAATAGAGCTCGACCATTCCGTCGAATGGCGGCTTCTTGCCGTCGAGCCCATCCGGTACGGCGAAGGTGGCAACGATACGGACCACCGGCGACTGGCGGATGACGACGTCTTCGAGCCGGGCATGGTTGCGCAACCAGTAATCTTTGAACCGTTGCGGATCGAGATCATTACGCCGGTAGACCGTCCGGATGATCTTCAGACGCCGAGGGCCAGTCAGCACTGATGCAGCGTCGGGTTTCTGACCCATCTGGTACTCGTCCGCGATCATCTCCTGCGTCGGGATCGTCGTATCGACGTGGTTCGGATCGTCGCCGAACAGCATCGAGAGCTTCCCGCCCCCGCAGGCCGCCTGGGCATCCGCAAAACTATCGAAGAAGAGCGCC
>Ga0306924_10004627_pt1 | contig 13446 bp, 19 predicted proteins | sample sta12Can44000111_FD_203756 | JGI IMG/M metagenome (GOLD analysis project Ga0306924, IMG submission 203756) | Lab enrichment of tropical soil microbial communities from Luquillo Experimental Forest, Puerto Rico - statanox.12C.anox.44.000.111 (v2)... | ecosystem: Environmental > Terrestrial >... | reverse complement strand
GTTACGGCACCACCGGCAGCCGCCGCTCCCTCGCTGGACGGTGCTGTACCACGGACTGACGATTCTGTTGCACTTTAGGCAGCGGCAGCGCCATCCGGCCCGTGAGCGGGGGTAGGGCTCCAAGGGCTCTAGTTGGGCGTTGCGCATCGCGGCCGCGGCTGCGTCCGGCTTAATTGCCGTGTCGTTGCAGTGTCGACAGCCGCCTCCTGCCTTGACTGCGCCGTAGCTGGGACTGACGGTCTGACCGCATCGCAGGCAGCGGCACGGCCACGGAGCATGCCTGCCGGGGTAAGCCACGAGCGGCTCGAGCGACGCCGCACGCATGAGCGCGGCCGCGGCCTCGGCGTCCACACGCTTGCCGCTGCAATATTCACAAGCGCCTTGGCCGTTCCTGATGTTGTTGAGCAGAGGTGAAACCACCCGGCCACAGCGTCGGCATTGGCTTCGCCACGGCGTCATCACGCTCAGGTACGGCTCGAGGGGTTCGAGGCCGACAGCCCGGAAGTCGGTGACCGCCTTTGCTTCGGAACCGCGCCGCGTTCGGCTTTGCGCCCGCCGTCCACACCTGCTGCAGCCACCCCAGCCCTGCTTGATGTTGGCATAGCGGGGCGTCACCTCGTCGCCACAGCTTAGGCAGCGGCATCGCCATCGCTTGTCTGCACCTGGATACCGTTCCAGTGGCTCCAGGCCATGTTCGATCATGAAGCTGGCGGCGGCTTCATGATCCAAGCGCCGGGGCATGGGATCGTTATATCGGACGTCCCGGCACGCCAATAGCGCGCGATTCTCGGGGTGCCGGTAAGAAGACGTCGGTTACGGCCGGGTGGTTTCGCGCGGTGGTCGGCGCGCCTGGTGTAACTCGGTGGCTCGGTGAACCTCGGCACCCGAGGTCTCAGCTGAGTGAGGAGCTCTCGGCCATGGCAGCCGGATGGCGGGCCGCCGTGGCCGCGGTGGCGGGGCCAGGTTCACCCAGCCGACGACTGCCTCAGGGTCATTGAAGGCGCCGGGGAGGTCCTCGGGGGCTAGCAGCGCGGGCAGTGCCTTGGTGGTCAGCGAGATGGCGAATCCGCGGTAGCGCAGCAGCTGCTCGCGGACGTGCGGGGGCGGGCTGATCGCCCACGTGGGCCCGCCGGTGGAGTCCGCACCGATGGTGACGGTCAGGCGGTCATCACGCAGGTCCACGCGGATCTGGCGGGTGGGTGGCGGGAAGTCGCCGGTGGCGGGGCGCAGGCCGAGCTCGGCGAATTCATCCAGGGTGGCGTTGCGCCAGCCCCCCGCGCTGTCGTGCTCGAGCAGTAGCTGCTCGCACGAGGGGTTGATGACCATGACCGGGAAATCGCGCGCGCCGGCTGTCTCGGCCGCGGCGAGGCATCCGGCGACGAGGGAGGAGGTGGGCCGGTTCATCTGAACATACCCGTCGGAGGGTGTGATGCCGGAGGGGCGGCAGGCGGAGTGGTGCATGCTGAGCAGCACTTTGCTGCCGGTGATGGGGCCGTCGGCGCTGATGTCGGCTTTAGTGCCGAGCGGTTCCCCGCAGGTCTGGCAGGCTACGGGCCACAAGTTGGTCACCCACCTGGCCAGGCCTTCTCGGTCGATGAGGTCGGACACCTCGTTGGCGATGAAGACCTGGAAGGAGTCTAGTGACCGCAGTTTGCCGGTCAGCAGCTCGCTGTATTCGGCCAGGTCGTCGTCGCCTTCGGCAGCGAGCTCAGCCTGAGGCGGGCGGGCGGGGGCCTGCCGGACTGATTCGCTGGTGAGCGGGACGACCGCGCCGCGGGAGGACCGGACCACATCGACGATGTGCGTAAGGTCGGTGTCTGGGCCGGGAAGGATGTGCCGGGATCCGGTGATCACCAGGATGCGGCCGTGGCGGGCCGCGGCTGCCCGCCACGCCGCGAAAGTCTCGTCGCCCGGGCCGCCGCTGTTGCGGTAGCCGACGACGAACCCGCCGGTCTCGTCGCCAGGCCGGATCAGGTCCACGTCAACGTCAGTGATCCGGGCGGCCAGGCCGCGCGCGACCGGGATCTGCATGGGCTCGCGGCCGAATCCGGCCAAGTCGGCAAAACCGAAGGCCTGCGGGCCGCCATGCTTCTTGAGGTTCAGTGCCGGGACGTACGCTATGGGCGGCGTCGGCAGGCCGAGCGCGCCCTCCACGAGTAGAACCCAGTCCGTGGTTTCGTCTGGGGGGCTGGTGTGCCATAGGACGGTGGCGGCGGCGATCAGGCCGTTCCGGCGGCCGTAGTTGAATTTCGCGGCCCGGTCACGGGGGGTGTAGGACTGCGGGGCCCGGCCGTCGGGGATGCGGACGCCGAGACTGGGCCCGACCAGGACCATGACCGAGCCGGTGCTGACCGCGGCTGACACCCATTCCGGGTCAAGGGTCAGCCGGCCTTCGGCGTAGGTGCATCCGTACGGGTCGGTTAGCCTCACTCCGGTGGCAGTCCGGTGCAGGCCCCAGCCGTCGGCGGGCAGGCCGGCCATGACGAACTGCGGCGGCACCCGCTGCCACCCGGCGGCAACCAAGCTGTTGATGCGCGGCTCGTGCCACGCTCCGGTGACCGGGTCTACCAGGGCTGCGCATTGCGTCGGCTCGAACAGCAGGACCGGCACCCGGTCAGCGTGGCCGCCGGTTTCGGTGATCAGGCCGCCATCAGGTGCCGTGCCGGTGACGATGCTCGGGCGGCCGTTGCCCAAAAGCGGGTCGTCCATGAAGGTTGCCCTGCAGGGCATCTCGGTTTCGGCGGCTATCCGGTCGAACAGTTCCCGGAACTCGGGGGTGCCGGACCGGAACCCGGCCGTGACGTTTTGCCCGGGCTGCTCGGCTGGCCGGGTCTGCGACCGCCGATTGCGCTTGTTTCGTGCTGCTTTTCCCATGACGAACTCAGTTCTCCTGATCAGGGCCCGGGGGCCGGGACGAGGGCGGGGTCTTCAGAGCGGCCGAACAGCCGCATCACCTGCTCGGTCAGGACGTCGAGCTGCCCGGACAGTTCATGGGTGAGTTCCCGCAGCTCACCGAGCCTGGCGAGGGTCGGCCCGGCGAGGGGCAGCCGTTGCTCGCCGTCGAGTGTGCTGTCCGCCTGCTGCAGGTCATGGCGGACGGTGCTGAGAAGCCTGAAGGCATCCTCAGCGGCCAGGCTGCGGCCGGCGAGGCCGGACCGCAGTTCGAACAGGAACCGCCGCGCAGCGGCCAGGTAGAGCCCGGCTTCCATGGACGGCCCGCCTGGCCTGGCCGCCTGCGCCAGCGTGGTTTCCAGCATGGCGATGCGGTCACACACCACCTGGACCTGGCCGCTCTCATCATCATTATCGTCTTCATCAGGAGCCGTTTCACTGGCGCTCGGGGGTGCCTGCTGGCCATGCAGCGCGTAGATCCGTGCCAGGCCGGCGTCATCGTCGAGGACTTCGGCCAGCACCGCGGCGATGTCCGCGCGGGCTATGGCCACCCGGCGATTTACCTCGTCTTCGGTGATCCGCGCGTCGCTGATGCGCCACCACCGCCTGCTCATTCCGCACCCCTCCCTTCATCTACCAGCAGTCGCTTGAGGTTCTTCATCGCCCTGCTGCGGTTCTTGCGCACCGCCGCTTCAGAATCGCCGAGCTGCCCGGCGATCTCGGCGTCGCTGAACCCGTCCCAGGTCCAGGCCATGACCTGCCGCTGCTTGGGGGGCAAGCCTGCGATCCCGGCGGCCAGGAACTGGCGGGTGTGGGCCTGCTGTTCCAGGGCCAGCGCGGCTGAGATTCCGGCGGGCTGGTCCGCCCGGCTGGGGGCCGCGTCCAGCGATGTCTCCCGGGCCGCAGCTCGGCAGTGCCCGAAGTACTCGTTCTGTGCCACTTTGCGTAGCCAGGCTTGGGGAAAACGGATCGTGTGCCACACCGGGAAGGCGCGGGTGAACGCTGTCTGGGCGACGTCCTCGGCCGTGTCGGGATCGGCGCCCAGGAACATCACGAACCGCACCAGCGGGACGCGCTCAGCGTGGTAGAACGCGTTGAATTCCACAATTGCCACTGTCTGTGATGGCACCGTCAATTCCCGCTTACCGTCCGCCCTGCCGCCCCTGCGGTCGGCTCGGCCTCCCGGCTGGGCGGCGGGTAGCAGGCCTGCGCCGCGGCGGCCGCCGCGACGTCAGATGCCACCGCCGGGCCACCGGGCAGCAGTACGCCCGGAGCCGGACGCCGGCGCTCTGGCTTTCCCGCCGCGCCCACCAGGACGCGGCGGCCCTGGTGGCGTGGCTGACCTTCCCGCACCACGGGCATATCCGCTGCGGGGGATCCTGGGTGGCCACGGGCGGTCACTTCCCTCCTGCTTCTTGCCGCCTGGCTCGCATGCCAGGCAGGAGGTAGATGCTGAAGCCCCGCCAGATGTGACCTTCTCTCACCAAGATTTTTTACGGCCGGGTGCTGAGTACATGCCCGCTGCGGCACGCGACGCCCTCGAGGCGATGGAGCTCATGGCGTCGACGGGGTTCAACTACGGGCGGCTGACCCGCAAAGGGGCCCTCTAGTACTTCCCGACGCCGAAGCGCGGCCTCTTCTACCTTCCTCGACGATGGATGGTCGCACGTTGATTGTCGTCGACGTCGTGGACGCCCGTCGGCTTCGCAGGCTGCCATAGAGGGCCCTCGTCCACAGGTCGGCCATCACCTGCTCCAGATGCCGCGCAGGCGCCCCGGCCGCACCGAGGCCTTAACTGGTAACACGTCATATTCAGGTGTGACGAATTCGCGGACTGGGTGATGTCCGATGCATCTGCCGACCGCTACGTGCATCGCGTTGTACTAGGTTCCGGTTATGGACCTCGCGCGCACTCGAATCCTGAACGAACGATTCGACACGGTCGCCGAGAAACTGGGCAGCGATAAGCCACCAGCGGTCCGGCTGGCCGGGGTGTATGCGATGGCGGGCCTGGCTGATGACTGGCAGGACCACCGGCAGATGTGTGTCGAGGTGCTGTGCGGCTACCTGCGCATGCCGTATGAACCTGAGCCCGGCGATGATGCCACCGTGGAGAAGCGGCTGGCCTTCGGGGCCAGCCGCGAGGTCCGCCACACCGTCATCCGGGTCATCGCCGCGCATCTGGACGGCACCGCGCCCGTCTCCTGGTGTGGCCTGAACTTCGACTTCGCCGGCGCCGTTTTCGACGGCGGCGACTTCCGCGGCGCCAGGTTCTCCAGCGGGACGGTCAACTTCACCGGCGCCGAGTTCCCAGCCGGCGAGGTCACCTTCGCCGGCGCCGAGTTCTCCGGCGGGACGGTCAGCTTCGCCGGCGCCAGGTTCTCCGGGGCGAGGGTCAACTTCTTCCTCGCCAAGTTCTCCGGGGCGAAGGTCGACTTCGCCGGCGCCAAGGTCTCCGGCGGGACGGTCGGCTTCGGCTACGCCGGGTTCTCCGGCGGCCCGGTCAACTTCTCTAGCGCCAAGTTCTCCGGCGCGGAGGTCGACTTCTCCCGCTGCATGTTCACCGGCGAAAGCCCTCAGTTCACCGGCGCCGGCACCTCCGGCGGGACGGTCTTCTTCCACGCCACCGAGTTCTCCGGCGGGACGGTCAGCTTCTCCCGCGCCGAGTTCTCCAGCGAGACGGTCGACTTCGCCGGCGCCGAGTTCTCCGGCGGGACGGTCAGCTTCGCCGGCGCCGAGTTCCCCGGCGGCCCGGTCGGCTTCGCCAGCGCCGGGTTCTCCGGCGGGACGGTCGACTTCAGCCGGGTCGCGAGCTGGACGCAGCCCCCGGACTTTGGCTCAGGTTTCGATATGTCCCATCCACCGGCCGGTGTCACGCTGCCGACAGCTACGAGCCCTGCACCCGATGGCCCGGAACCGTGAAAAGAAACCGGGTGATAACCCGCTGTATCACCCGGCCAGATGTCGGCGCCCGGCGCTACCATCCGGGCCATGCCAGGTGACCTCGAGCGGCTGCCTGCGGCCAGCGCTGCGGCCGCGCCCGGCGCGGGCTCGGCGGTGCTGGCGGCCGAGCTGCTCGGCCGGGTGCGGGCCGAGCTGCCGGTGGTCGGCGGGCTGGGGGTGCGGGAGCATGTCCTGGTGGCCGCGTGGCTGACCGGGCCGCGGTCGGCGCGCACCCGCCGCGCCTACGCCGGGGACGTGACGGCCTGGCTCGGCTGGCTCGCCGGGCGGGAGACTGATGTGCTGGCGGTATGAGGCCTGCGCCGCCGACCTGGGCCAGGATTCCGGTCACAGGGTGCTGCGCGTGGTCCGCATGGGCGCGGAAAGCGAAGATCCCGCTCACCCCAGCCACCGTCGTGGCGCTGGATGCCTACCTGGCGACCGGGCGGAGCGGGCCGGGGCAGGGGAGTGGCGGCTGCTGAGCGGGCCACTGCTGGCCACCGGCGCCGACGGGCGGCTGCGCCAGGGCCACCTGTGGGAGCTGGTGCGCCGCCTGGCCCGCACCGCCGAGGTCGGAGCGTGGGAGCAGCTCTCGCCGCACTCACTGCGCCATTCGGCGATCACCTTCGCCCTGGACGCCGTCGCCTCGCTGCGCGATGTACAGGACTACGCCGGCCACAAGGACCCCCGCACCACCCGCCGGTACGACCACTCCTGCAACAGCCTGTATTGCAACGCCGCCTACACCTTCGCTGCCTACCTGGCGTGACAGCATGGCAGGCGCTAGATGGCCTTCGGGACCTTGATGATCGTGAACTGCTTGACCGAAGCGGCTGCCGAACTAGCGATCAACGCAGTACACCGCCGGCCGCGAAGATGGCGAGTGCGAGCAGGATCGTAGCGGCGCAGGCTGCGCCCGCGCGCAGGATTGCGCCTGCGGCCCGCTCGCTCGCTGGAAGACTGGAGTCCTTGATCCAAACCAGTATCCCCGTGACTAGGCCGATGATCATGCCGACCAGAACCGAGACGACGATCGCTAGTAGGACACCTGAGGCACTATTCATGAACCAACTCCCACGTGTGAACCTGAAAGTGACGACCTGCGGGCCGGGATCATGTAATCCGTGGACCGCGATCTTCGAGACTTACTATATGCGTGGGCGCTATTCCAACTAGAGAACGTAATGTGTTCCACAGCTTTTTGCTGCTGATTCAGCATATGTACTGCAGCGAATAGATGTGCGGACGATGATGTTAAGCCACTAACTCGTCTGACAGGTCACTGACCTGGACATATAGATCGTAATCATGTCGTTATCAGCCGTGCGGCACGGCAGGTTGTAGCAGCTTTCAGAAGGTAAGAGGCCAGTTTTCCCGCAGACTATTAGCAAATAATTTGCGACCGATATTGCGATGGTGTAAATGGCGCTGATCTCTGCACAGGGTTGATGGTCAGCAGCCCATCAACGTTTATGGCCTTGCTATCCGGCGCCATCGTCAAACGTGATCCTTGCAGTGGTGTGGACGGAGCAGGAGTCGTCATGTTGATCTTCGCGGCCGCGTCGGCCGTCTCCGGATTGTGGCCAGGGGCACCGTCGTCTTCATCGCCCTCGTCTCGCTGGGAATCTGGCGCGAGGAAGCGAATTACACGCTCACCGAGCCCACGCCGGACCGGGTCGTCAGCAGCGCGCGGGTCGCCAATAATGCGTACGACCGTTTGCCTCCCTGGGGATCCGAGAGGTCAGCCGTTATCCGCATGGCTTGTCCTCGCCCTCGGACCTGACCGGCCCGGACGGGGAGCTCACAGAAACCTGATGAGCTGGTTTTCTCCCGTCACGTGGTTTCGGACGATCAGCTCGTGGCCGGCGCTCAGCTGGGCCTCTACGAACTCGTACAAGGTGATCGCCCGGTTCACGATGTCCGTCTTGCCCTGGCCGGTGCGGTCCTGGAGCTGCTGAAGGCTCTCGCTCGCCCGGGGTGTCAACGCGACGGTGATCCGCTCTGTGGGCGGCTGGCGGGCAGTGCCTCGCCCACCCCCTGGGCTGGCGGTCACGACGACCGCCTTCTCGGAGCCCTGCTGGCTACGACGATGAGCACCGCCGTTATCAGTGCAAGCACCAGCTCAGCCAAGGTAAAGGCAACGCTGGCGGTCCCGCCCGTTCGGACCACAGTGGAGGCACAGAAAATCAAGAACAGAGCGAAGCCGATCAGGGCGGTGATACTGCCCAGGATTATTGCCGAAACTAGAACAGCCATCCGGTCTCCCGCTTGGACACACTCCTACTTAAGGAGCGATCCGAAGAGTTCGGATGGCAAGTTCCAAAACGATCTCACAGAGCACGGTGGCCCCGCAAGTAGGCACGCGAATCTTTCACAAAGAAGTGTTGCGATGACCCTGCCAACCTGCTGGTTCGCTGGCCGACAGACATGACAGTAGTTCACAAGACCACGATGATCTTGGTCTCTCCTGTCGTGTCGTTCCGGACGGCCAGCTCGTGGCCGGCGCTCAGCTGGGCCTCGATGAACGCATACAAGGTGATCGCCCGGTTCACGATGTCCGTCTTGCCCTGGCCGGTGCGGTCCTGGAGCTTCTGCAGATCCGCGCTGACCCTGGGTATCAAGGCCACGGTGATCCGCTCTGCAGTCGGCTGACCAAGCCTGCTACTCTCAGTACCTCGGCCTGAACTCTCTGTCACAACGAGTGCCTTCTCGAGCCGCGGGCAGCTACGGCAATGAGCACTGCCACCGCCAACGCGAGTACCAGCTCAGCAGAGGCAAAGGCGACGCCGGTGGTCCCAGGGGCGACGCGGAGGGTCAGGACCACGCCACCAATACCGACGATTAGGGATGCCAGCTCACCGAGCGTCGTAATGAGAGGGCGCGTTAGGTGGGCAGGGGCGGTTCCGCCCGCGCCCAGGTCCTCGGCGGGCATCAGCTTGATATGTAGCTCCGCCGCCGCTGTTGGGGCCTCGAATTCAAGAGGGGGAGATTCAGGAGAAGAACGGGGTCGCTCTGGAGGACTCCCGGTCATCCCTCCCACCTCCTCCTCGCTCATGTCCAGCAGCCAGGATAAAACGTGATCGCCCATATGAGACGCGAATAGCCGGACTTTGAGCGCCGAGCGCGGGCAGGGCCCAGGCTGACCATCGGTGTGTTCGAAGGCCGTGGTAGAGGGGATGCGGTCAGCCGCGTGGTGCGGAATCGCTCCGGCTGCTGCTGAGGGCACGGAGTTCCGGCGGCTCGGCAGCGGCCGAGGCGAACAAGGACCGGCCTGCTCGCGCCCCGCAGCTGCCCGGCCAGCCGCGGCCGATTACGGCACGGGGTTCAGAGGGTATCAGTAGCTCTGACTCCTGAGAACGGACATTCTCAGGAGCAGGCTGCCGGCGTGACTCCTGAGAACGCAGCCAGCGCGGCACTGGCAGCGCAGCGAACTGACTCCTAAGAATGCGGTGGTGCTCGCTGGGTACGCCGCGCACCCGAGCGTTCACCGCTGATTGGCCACTCGCCGCCGACCTACCACGCCGCCGTCCATGCCTACCTGGCCTGGCTGCAGGCCGCCGATGCCGACGGGGACCCGCTGAACGACGGCGCAGCGAGGGACTGGGCCGTCCGCGACTACCGCAGCGTCCCGGGGCCGCGGTGAACACAAGGTTCTTCCACCCCGGGCGGCGGGCCTCGATACCGGCCCGGCGGCTGTTTGCCCGAGGCGAAGACAGACACCTAGCGTCGTCTTACGACACGCGTTGTCAATGCGATGAAGGCCTAGGGCGCGGTGAGCGCGTCACTACTCCTGCTGAGGAGATCGAGACAAACCGCATCGTGCCCGATGGTGCACCAGTGTGCACCACGCCGGAGGAAACTGCACCGGGCGGTGCACGGGAATCCGGGTCGGTTGCGCCAGCCCGCACCCTGGCCGTGCAGCCGCAGCAGAACTCCACTGCATCGCAAAGGAGGTGAACGCGATGACGAGATCATCCCGGACCGCGGACAACCGGAGCGGCAGCGAGTGGCTGACCGTCGAGGAAGTCTGCGCTGAGCTGAAGATCAGCCCCCGGACCTTCTACCGCTGGCGGGCCCAGGGCACCGGCCCGCGCAGCAAGCGCATTGCCCGGGGCGGTGTCCGTGTCCGGCGGAGCTGGCTCGACGAATGGCTAGACGAGCCTGAGCGGGGCATCGCGTGAACAGCTACGACGTCCGGTTCTGGCAGATCGAGACGCGGAAGGGCAAGACGATCACCTACCGCGTCCGCTGGCTCGTCGCCGGGCGGAAGTTCGGCGACTCGTTCACCACCAAGGAACTGGCCGAGTCGTACCGGACCAAGCTCAGGGCAGCCGCCAGGCGAGGTGAAGGGTTCGACGCCGAGACCGGGCTGCCCGAGTCGATGGTCCGCACACTGCGGGATGTGTCCTTCTACGAGCACTGCGCCGAGTTCGCGGCGGCGACCTGGGCGGTGTCGGCCGCCAAGACCCGGGTGTCCGTCATCGAGACGCTCACCAGGGTGGTGCCCGTGGTGGTCACCGACCTGAAAGGCGCGCCAGAGGCCACTGTGCTGCGCTCAGCACTGCGCAAGAAGCTGAATCAGGGCAAGCACGGGGGAGAGCTCGACGAGGACGAGGCCCGGGCTATCAGCTGGATAACGCGTGCCTCACGCCCGGTGGGCTCGCTGGCGGACCCGGCCGTAGTCTGTGACATCCTCGACGCCCTCACGGTCAACCTGAACAGTAAACCCGGAGTACTTCTCGCGGCGGCGGCGGGTCATGCACCGCGCCCTGGCCTACGCGGTCCGCAAGAAGAGGCTCGCGGTCAACCCGCTGTCCAAGGCCAACCTGCCCGAGGGATGGACCCCGCCGGAGGCCCCTGACGACATCCTCGACCCACGGTCGGTGGGCAGTCCCGCGCTGGTCGCGGCGATGCTTGAAACGTGCAAGGGCACCGGCAGGCGGCAGGGCAGGCGATTCGCCGCGTTCTACGGCTGCATGTTCTACGCCATGATGCGTCCGTCCGAGGTGGCGGCGCTCACTCGCGGCGGATGCGAGCTGCCCGAGCGCGGATGGGGGGGTCACCTGACGTTCGCCGATTCCAGCCCCGCCCCGGGCCGGGCATACACCGACGACGGCCAGGTGCACGAGCACCGCGGCCTGAAAGGCAGGACCCGGGGCCGGCCGGCCATGCGGGCGCGCAAGCCCGCCCGCAAAGTCCCGGTCCCGCCCGAGCTGGTGGTCATGCTGCGCGAGCACATCGACCTGTTCGGGGCCGCGCAGGACGGCAGGCTGTTCCGCAGCGAGAACGGCAACCCGGTCCAGCCGTCCACCTGGTGGCAGGTCTGGCAGAAGGTACGCAAAGCCTCGCTGACCGAGGAGCAGCTGGCGAGCCCGCTCATGCGCCGCCCCTATGACCTACGCCACTCAGGCGTCACCTGGCGGCTCAACTCGGGGGTCCCGGCCACCGAGGTAGCCGCGTGGGCCGGGCACTCGGTGGAGGTCCTGATGCGCGTCTACGCCCGCTGCGTGACCGGCCTGGAAGACGTATGGATCAGCCGCATGGATAACGCTCTGCGGCTGGAAGGCGACCGCCCAGGCGCGGGGGAGGGGCGATGACCGTGGGGGCGTATTGGGGGCGGAATCTGGCATCCGGCGGCATCCGGCGGCACGACCTGTCTCAGCCTGTCACTAAGCTGTTCCGGCGTCATGCCAGGTCAGCGAGCGATTCCCGAGGATATGAGGTGGCGCCCCCAGCAGGATTCGAACCTGCGCTCACGGCTCCGGAGGCCGTTGCTCTCTCCCCTGAGCTATGGGGGCTACGCGACGTGGGAAAGAGTACCAGTGTTCGGGCATTCCCCGGACACGCAGCGGTAGGGTGCGCCAGCACTGGCCAGAAGACGCTACCCTCACGGGCGTGACGCACGGATTGGGACGGGTGCTCGTCGTCGACGACGACGAGGTGATCAGGCGGTTGATCGCGGTGAACCTCCAGCTCGAGGGCTTTGACGTCGAGACGGCGGTGGACGGGCAGGACTGCCTGGCGAGGGTGGCGGAAATCGACCCCGACGTCATCACGCTGGACGTGATGATGCCGCGGCTCGACGGCTGGGAGACGGCGGTCCAGCTGCGCAAATCCCCGGAGACCGCGCACATCAAGGTGGTGCTGATCACCGCCCGCGCCCAGGAGGACGACAAGGCCAGGGGCAGCCGGGTGGGCGCCGATGCGTACCTCACCAAGCCGTTCGACCCGAACGAGATGATCCGCGTGGTCCGCGAACTAGCCGGCGCCGCCTAGTTGATCACCGCCGGGCTGCGGCGCGCGATCGCGGCCGCGATCGGCCGCCAGGACGCCGAGCCGTTGCTGAGGCCGGGTCCTGGGCCGGGCAGTTATACGTCCAGCCTGCCGTTCCGTCTCGATCCCGGCGACCCGCGCGAAGCCGCCGCGCGGCTCGCCGCCCGGCTCGCCGACGAGCTGTGGGTCGCCCGGGCCGAGGTCACCGGGCCCGGCTTCGTCACCGTCACCGTCACCCACGCCACCCTGGCCCGCCTGGCGGTCAGGATCGCGCACGCCGGCCCGGCCTGCGCGGAAAGCGACGCGCTGGCCGGCCGCACCCTCCCCGCGCCCCGGCCGGTGCCCGTAGCGGACTGGCCGCAGGCACGGGCGGCCCTCGCCGCCGAACTGACCGTCCGGCTCGCCGCCGCCGCGGGTGCCACCATTAATCCCGAACGAGCCCGGGTTCCCGCCCCGGCGTCCCCTCCACCCGCCCCCCTGGCCGAAGCCATCCACTACGCCGGCCCCGACGCCGTGCGGTTCGCCCTGGCCCGCATGCCGCCCGGCGGTCGGCCGCCCGAGGCGGCCGTCGTCGCGCGGCACGTGCTGGAAAATCCCGCTTATGCTGTTCGGTACGCGCATGCCGCCGCTGCCGCCGTGCTGCGCTGGGCCGCCGAGCTGGGGACCAGGCCAGCCGGGTTCACGCCGCGCCTGCTCGCCGAACCGGCCGAGTTGGCGCTGCTCGACGCGCTGTCCTGGCTGCCGGAACGGGTGGCCGGGGCCGCGCGTCGCGGACGCCCCGACGAGTTCGCCGGGTACCTGGCGGAGCTGGCAGCGCGGACGATTGGCACCATGAGCACTACCAGGTTCAGGAAGATACCGGACATCAGCAGCGAACGGCTCTGGCTGGCGGACGCGGCGCGGACCGGGCTCGCGGCCGGTCTCGGGCTGCTCGGGATCGCCGCGCCCCCTCGCCTCTGAAACACTGCCGTCTGTAGGAAGGAACTCCATGAGCCGTGTCGCGCACCCGGCCGGGCCACGCCATGGCGACGTGCTGCCCGCCGACCATCCGCCCGCCGCACCGGAGGACCTGAACGAGCTGCACGAAGGCATCTGGCCGCGCGGCGCCCGGCGCTCCGCCGGGGTGCTGACGCTGGGCGGGGTGGACGTACGGGATCTGGCCGCCGAATTCGGCACCCCGCTGTACGTCTGCGACGAGGAGGACGTCAGGTCGCGCTGCCGCGAGTACCTGGAGGCGTTCGGCCCGGACGGGCGGGTGTTCTACGCGGCCAAGGCGTTCTGCTCCCGCGCGGTGCTGCGCTGGGTGAGCGAGGAGGGCCTCGGCGTCGACGTGTGCACCGG
>Ga0306924_10004623_pt1 | contig 13453 bp, 12 predicted proteins | sample sta12Can44000111_FD_203756 | JGI IMG/M metagenome (GOLD analysis project Ga0306924, IMG submission 203756) | Lab enrichment of tropical soil microbial communities from Luquillo Experimental Forest, Puerto Rico - statanox.12C.anox.44.000.111 (v2)... | ecosystem: Environmental > Terrestrial >... | reverse complement strand
GCACTGGCGCCGAGCATGAACGCCGCCGCTGCCGTGCGACCGTCGTCTACACCCCCGGCGGCGACGACCGGAAGCCGTACCGCGTCGACGACCTGGGGCAAGAGCGAGAACAGTCCAGGCTGCATGCTCACGTTGACGCCGGTAAAAGTGGCGCGATGGCCGCCAGCCTCGGTGCCCTGCGCAATGATCGCATCTACACCCCTCTGCTCGAGCAGTCGCGCTTCCGCGACTGTCGTGGCGCTCGACAGAATAAAGATCCCTGCCGATTTGAGAGCGCGGATGACCTCGGGCTCCGGCAAACCGAAGTGAAAGCTCGCCATCTCCGGTTTCGTGTCCAGCAACACCGCGACGTGCTCGGCGCCGACATCGCTGACGCCGCCCGCCGGTTCGGGCACTGACCCAAAACCGTGGGCGTCGTATTGGACCTGCAGATGCTGCCGCATCGCCGCGCTGGTCTCAGGGGCGCAGCGCGGGTCGGGCCAAATCGGGTAGTTGACGTTGAGACTACCGCCGCTTTGCTGGCGGAACCCGGCGATGCGCCTTGCGGCCTGCTCGGCGCTCCGGCCCCACATGCCGAGGCCGCCAAGCCCTCCGGCATTGGTCACCACCGCGGCCAGGGTGGGCGTGCTAGCGCTGCCCATCGGAGCCTGCAGAATGGGCCATTTGAGATTCAGGCTCTGGGTCAAGGCGTTCGTCGGCCACATGCGCGTAATCCTCCCAGTCCGTCTCCCCAGCTCATGCCGGCATCCGGTGCGCGACCTAAACGGCGCGCAGGGGCAACGCCGCACGTTTATTCTGTACGACGCGGTACCATCCGACCAGCGCCGCTTACCCACAAGGAAGTACTAATCTTTTTTCGGCGACCAGCCATAAGCCTTAGCGCAGGCGCCGCCCATCAGCATTGCCCGCTCAGTGTCGCTCAGGCGGTCAGTCTTTAGAAAGGGCTCGACGGCTTGCTCGTAGTTGACGACCGCGAACGCGCGCGTCCAGTCCGTGCCCCACAAGCAGCGATCGAAACCCCAGGCATCGAACACGCGAGCGAGCGGGTCCCAGATGTCCGGGAAAGGATACGGCTCCCGGGACAGCGTGCAGGCGCCGCTGACCTTGATCACCGCATTCGGGCGCTTGGCGAGCTCCAGCACCTTCGGGAGGTCGGCCCAAGGTTGCGGCGGTGCTGGCGGCACGCGCGGCTGCATGATGGCCAGATGGTCGATGATGAACCGCGTATCGGGATGGCGATCGATCAGCGCAGCGCCCGCGTCCAAATTGCCCCAGAAAAGAACGTTGACCGGAAAATCTTGGCGCGCGGCCGCACGTGCGATCCGGTCGAGGCCCGGGTCGTCCGCCGCGCGCTTCGCCTCTTGCGTCAGCATGATGCGGATCCCGACGGTGCCCGGGGTCTTCTTCCAGTCGGCGATGACATCGGCCACCGCCGGATCGTCCGGGTTAACCGGCTTGATTATCGCGAACCGGCCGGGATGGGCCCGTTGCACCTCCACCGCATAGCTGGCGTCATATTGGTACATGGAGAAGGCGGAGATGAAGATCGCGCCGTCGACGCCAACCTTGTCCATCGCCGCCACCATCTCGTCACCCGTGACGTGATCGGGCCAGTTCGGCACACTGTGCCAGGGTCTCTTGGGAGTGTTCGCCTCATAGACATGGACCTGGGAATCGATGATCGTCATCGGAAGCTCCTCTGTGCCACGCGAGTTTGGCGATCACAGCAGGTTCGTGTCCAGAGGGTCCAGGCCCCGTGCGTTGCTGATACCGGCGGCCATGCACTCTGTTGACTCCGTCCGAACTGTTTTTCACCATCCGCGACGTAGTTTCAGCTTCGGACCACACACGCACGATGAGCCCGTCGGACGCCGCGTGGCAACAATTGATCTCCGTATTACACGCGTCCGGCCGCAAGGCGGCACTCGCGATCACCGGGGGCGGCAGCGGGGCGATCGGCGAGCTGCTTCGTGTCCCCGGCGGCTCGCGGCTGCTGATCGAGGCGCAGGTTCCCTACGACGCGCAGGCGCTTGCGACGTTTCTCGGCTTCGCACCGGCACAGGCGTGCAGTTCTGACACCGCGATCGCGATGGCACAAAGCGCACGGGCACGCGCAGCTAGGCTTGCGCCGGCGGGCACCGATCTGGTGGGCCTCGGTGCGACGGCGGCGCTAGTGAGCGATCGCCCGCGCAGAGGCGAGCATCGATTTCACATCGCATTCGCCAACTCCGCCGGTATCGCGCACTGCACCTGCGTGATGGCCAAGGGCCGACGTGATCGCGCCGCTGAGGAAGACCTCGTTTCGCGCGCGATCATCCTGTGGCTGGCCCGCGCATGCGGGATTGCCGCCCCGTCGCCCCGCAGCCTGCTCGATGCGGATGAACATTTTGCCGAGACCGTCGTCGCGGCCGTGGATACGATCGATCAGCTCCTGGCGGGCGAACTCGATCGCGTCACCGTCCAGCCCGATGGCCAAATGATGCTGTCAGCGCCGGGGCACTTTGTGGTGTTGCCAGGTTCTTTCAACCCGATGCACGAGGGACATGTATTGCTGGCGCGGGTTGCCGAAGAGCTCAGGCAGCAGCCTTCGGCATTCGAAATCTCTGTCACAAACGTCGACAAGCCGCCGCTGGCGGGCGACACGGTGAGACACCGGCTCACGCAATTCGCCTGGAAGTCGCCGGTCGAGCTCACGCGAGCGCCCACTTTCGTCGAGAAGTCGCGCTTGTTTCCGAGGACGACGTTCGTGATCGGCGCGGATACGGCGGAGCGGCTGGTCGCGCCGAGATATTACGGCGATGACGAGGTTCGAATGCACGTTGCGCTTGAGGAAATCGCCAATTCCGGGGGCAGCTTTCTGGTGGCCGTGCGCATCGACGCGGCGGGGCGCGTACGCGCGCTGAACGACATCCCCGTGCCGCAGCGCTATGCCGATCTCTTCACCGAAATCCCTGAGCATCGTTTCCGCGTCGACACCTCCTCATCCGAGATTCGTGCACGAGGACGTACGGTTGGTAACTCATAGCGAGGCCCGGCGGTCAGCCGTTTCTAGCTGCGGTTAGTCCTTGCTCGGGAGAGCGCTCGGGCATCAGGTTCAATCGCAGGCCGATTGCACACGCGGCCAGAGGTGCCGCGACCAGCGCCAAGGGAACCCAAAGCGACGCACGCAACACGGAACCCGGATCGAGGCCATTGTCCAGCCCGCTCGCATTGGCAACCAAACCGGCGATCGCCGCACCCAAGGCAATCCCCGCTTGCTGAACCGTAGCGGCGGAGGCGGCAGCGATGTTCTCCTCGCCGGCCTTCGCGCCGCTCATTACGCGTTGCAGAACAAACGCCCACGCAGCGCCTATCCCGGCTCCTATCAATACGATCGGCAGGATCAGGGCCGCGACCGGTCCGGGCGCCATTAAAACACCCACGCCGGCTAGACCCGCGCCCATCGCCGCGGGACCCATAATGATCAATCGCGGAGGCCATTCCTCTGAGAGCGCTGCCACTGCGAGCGCGGTTGTGGTCCACGCCAACGACGCCAAGGCGACCATGTAGCCGGCACCCAGCGGACTCACCCCGTGCAAGCGCTGCAAAAAGAGCGGCGCGTAGATCGCCAGCGGACTGTATCCGACTGACATCAGCAATACCATCCAGAGCCCCGCACCAGTCCCGGACCGTAGCGAGAATGCATCGCTTCGCAGGAGCGGAGGAGCTGCGCGCCGATCGATCCGCATCATCAGGACGAACGCCACAACGGCTGCCGTGATGAGCATGGCCTTGATCGCTAGGCCAGCCGCAACGCTCGCCACCGACAAGAGCGCGATCGCGCCACAGATCAAGACAACGCGGCCCGCCGGAAAAGTCCGGCTAACCGCTTGGTCGCTCGGCCTGTCGGCTGGGAGCGTGAAAAGGGCGCCAGCACCGAGCAGGCACCCGATCCCCGCGACCGTAACAAACGCGCTGCGCCAGTGCCCATAGCTCGCGTACACGCCGCCAATCAGAGGTCCGATCAGCACGGTGACCGACCAGACGCCTGCGAGCAGGCCAAAGACTCTCGGCCAAAGCGATTCCGGAAATGCATTGCGTACGAGCACATAGGCGAGAGCCGAGAGCAAGCCGCCCCCCAATCCTTGCACGAAGCGTCCCACGATCACGAAACCGATTGAGGACGCGCATGCGCACAGCACCGCGCCCGCCGCGTAGATGACGGCACCGACCGTGAATGCCCGGCAGTTTCCAAGCCTGCCGCTGACCAGGCTTGTGCCGCTTGCCGCAATTATCGAGGAGGCGACGAAAGCTGTTGTCGGCCAGCTCATGAGATTGGCGCCGCCCAGCTCCGCGACGACGCTGGGTAGAAGCGACGCGGTTATTAGCACATTCATCGAGTGCAGCAGCACTCCGCCCAACAAGACGCAGAGGGTGAGCATCAGGCGCTGTGCCAGGAGCGCCCGCCACCCTGCCTCAGTCGTTACCTCCAGCAGGACTAATCCCCTTTTAGAAAGCGTTCTCTTGTTTTATGATGCCCTGGTTAAGAAAGCAATCAGTTTCTTAATAGGTTGCGGACATGCCGTCGGATAACAGCATCAGGCTTCTCTACACGCTTAAGTCGCGCGGTCCGCTGGCGACCAGCACGCTGGCGCGGGTCCTCGGCATCACCGAGGTCGGCATCCGTCAGCACCTTGCCAAGCTGCAGGCCGAGGGCCTCGTCGCGTTTGACGAGCAGGCGGGCGAAATCGGTCGTCCGAAACGCTTCTGGCGCTTGACCGCGAAGGGGCACGGCCGTTTCCCGGATACCCATGGAGACCTCACGGTGAACTTGATCGGCGGCATCCGCTCGGTCTTCGGCGAGGCGGGGCTGGATCGCCTCATTGAGGCACGGCAGAAGGCGGCGGTGGTGGCCTACCGCAATGCGCTTAAGCCTTGCTCCGGCCTCGAAGATCGCGTCCGCACTGTCGCGCGCCTACGCACGGAAGAGGGCTACATGGCCGAATTCGAGGCGGAGCCGGACGGCAGTTTTCTCCTCATCGAAAATCATTGCCCCATTTGCGCAGCGGCCAAGACACGCCAGGGCTTCTGCCGGTCAGAGCTAGAATTGTTTCGAGCCGCATTCGGCGCCGGAACATCAGTCATGCGGCAGGAGCATCTTCTCTCCGACGCGCGGCGTTGTGTCTATCGGGTGACAAGTCTCCAAAGCACTGATAGTTGAGCCTGTCAAAACCCGTTTTCGCTGGCTTCTCGAGGGCGACGCTCGATTGTCGCGATCCAACATACTAACCCTGGGCTCGGCAAGGGCCGGCGGGCGGGAGGAGACAGACATGGCAGGCGACAAGATCAGCCGCGTTGCGGCGATCGGCACGGGCACGATCGGCGCCAGCTGGACCGTGGTGTTCTTGGCCCGCGGGCTGACAGTGGCGGCGAGCGACCCGGCGCCCCGCGCGGAAACCTTGCTGCATGAATTTGTCGGCGCGGCTTGGCCAAGCCTCGCGCGACTGTCGCCACTACCTGCCGAACCGCCCTGGGCGGCGCTGACCTTCCACACCGAGCCTGGAGCGGCCCTCGTCGGCGCCGAGTTCGTCCAGGAGAGCGCTCCCGAGCGCGAGGAGTTGAAACGCGCGCTGCTTGCCCGGTTCGACGCCGTCCTCGATCCGGAGATCGTCATCGCCTCGAGTTCGTCCGGGCTGTTGATGAGCCGACTCAAACTGATTGCCGGCACCCCGAACGCTGCGTCATCGGCCACCCCTTCAATCCCCCTCATCTGGTGCCGTTGGTCGAGGTAGTCGGCGGGGCGAAGACGGGTTCCGCGGCTATCGAACGGGCGCTCGCCTTCTACACCGCGATCGGCAAGCAGCCGATCCACATACGGCGCGAGGTGCCGGGACATGTCGCCAACCGGCTGCAAGCGGCGTTGTGGCGCGAGGCGCTGCATCTTGTTGCCGAGGGGGTGGCAAGCGTCGCAGATGTCGATACGGCGATCAGTGCTGGACCGGGGCTGCGCTGGGCCCTGATGGGGCCGCATCTGACCTTTCACCTTGCCGGCGGGGTCGGCGGTATCGATCATTTCTTCGACCAATTCGCAGCCCCGATGGCCAGCTGGTGGGAGACCTTGGGCAGTCCGACGCTGACTTCCGAGTTGAAAGAGCGTCTCGCAGCGGGCATTGCCGCCGAAACGGCCGGGCGCGGCATCGCTGAATTGGCAGCCCGGCGCGACCGCTTCCTCGTCGATCTGCGGGCGCTGAGGGCAGGACCGAAATCGCTGACTGCAGCTGAGCTCTAAGTTAGATGGCGCCTTGCGCCGAAAGCGGTCGCTCTGGCTGTGCAAACGTCAAAATTTCGCTCCTGGCGCAAGCCTAAGTCCCGGCTCAGCAGGGAGACGCACCAGCGCTTGGGGGGTTCAGCCAAATCGGGTGTCCTCGACGGTGCCCATTGGGTCAACTGCCGCACGATGATATGCTCGTGTCGTAACAAACTGCGCTGCGAAGGAACGAGAAGAGGACAGGTCGTGCCAGATCCTGGTTATTCCTGGGCGCAACAGCGCGCCTCCCATTCACCCGAGGAGGGACGTTCATGACAATGCTGACCCAACTCCATGTGATCCGCCTTTTGGTCCTCGGCCTGCTGTTGATCCTCCCTGCGACCTCAGGCGCGCAGCAGCGCTCGCCGATCCTTGACAAGCTGACCAAGACCCATGGTCTCGAATCGTTTGGCCAGATCGAAGCGATCCGCTACACCTTCAACGCAGAGACCCAGGGGCTCAATGTCTCCAGATCATGGACCTGGGAACCCAAGACCGACCAGGTCACCTATGAGGGGAAGGACAAGTCGGGCAATCCGGTGAAGGTTACCTACCTGCGATCTCAACTTGGCGGCCAGCCGGCCAACGTCAGGGACGACATCGATCCGGGCTTTTTAAACGACAATTATTGGCTGCTCCTCCCATTTCATTTTTCCTGGGACACCGACGCTGCGGTCGAAGATGCCGGCGTGCAGAAACTGCCGCTGGGGAACGGTTCCGCTGAGAAGGTTGTCGTAAAGTATCCTTCCGATGGCGGCTACTCGCCGGGTGACACCTGGGACGTATACCTCGGCAGCGACGGCCGAATCGAAGAAATGGGCTATCACCGGGGCGGGCTCCCCAAAAACGAGGTCTTTGTCACCTGGACCGACTATAAGAAGGCCGGACCGCTGCTCTTCTCACTGGACCACCGCGGCACGCGCAACGGCAATCCGGCGCACGTTTTTTTCTCGAATGTGGCCGTCAAGCTGGCGGGGTCAGATACCTGGATCGACGCGCGATAAGCGGCGAACTCAAGCCGGGCGGCAGCAAGGCCCAGAACCTGAGCGCGATCACATTCGCGCCGGGAGCTCCCGGACTCTTGCGGGATCTTACGGGTGGCTGCAGCGTGGCGTTCTGCCTCTGTATCGGGATGGAATTGCTGACCGCAGCCATCCTTATGATGCACCGACGCTCGATGCGCCTGGTCGGCGGCCAGTAGATGTCCATATCCCCTGCAGGTAGCTTGATCCGTTGGCTGCCGCGGACCGCCTCTGGAGTGAAGTATGACCAAGCAGTTGCTGAACCGGCGTGAATTCAACGGACTTTGCGTGGCGCTAGGCTCGTCGTTCCGTTCGGTCGGCACAATGATTGTCACGCTATCGAGCGCTTCGGCTCGTGCTGCGACCCCCACGGTAAAATTCCCCAATGGAACAATTGTCCCGGCGCTCGGCCAGGGCTCTGCAAATCTCGCGCAGGGGAGACATCCGGAAGCCGCTGAGGAAGAAGCGCTGCGCACCGGCCTTTCGCTCGGGATGGCGTTGATCGACACGGCGGAGATATACAGCGACGGCCGATCCGAGAAATTGATCGGCCGCGTGATTGCCGGTGAGCGCGACCGCGTATTCCTGGTCTCCAAAGTGTGGCCCAATCACGTGATGGGCGACGGCATCGCTCGGGCGTGCGACGCGAGCCTCGGCCGTCTCGGCACTGATCATCTCGATCTCTACCTGCTGCACTGGCCAAGCCGGGACGCCGAGCTCTCCAGCATTGTGGCGGCGTTCGAAAGTCTACGGGCGGCGGGAAAGATTCGCGCCTGGGGCGTGTCCAACTTCAAGGTCAGCGACATGGAAGACCTATTCCGTGTTTCACACGGCGATCGCTGCGCGACCAATCAGGTCCTTTATAACCTCGGCGATCGCGCCATCGAGCATGGCCTGCTGCCATGGTGCGAGCAGCACGGCATGCCGGTGATGGCCTATTCACCGCTTGGCGGCGCCGGCGCTAGCCTGCTGCGTGATTCGGCGCTTGCACGTATCGGCGCAGAACATGATTGCTCGGCAGCCGCTGTCGCACTGGCCTGGACCATCCGCAATGGTAATGTCATTGCAATTCCCGAATCCGGCTCGGCCGAGCATGTACGGGAGAACGCCGTAGCGTTCTCACTTACACTGACGCCGGATGAACTTCATGCACTGGATGCAGCACACCCACCTCCCAGCCGCTAGACGCAGCGTATTGATGAGAGCTACCGCGGTTTTATACCGCCGAACTCCCAAAATGCGTCAGTTCGTAGCCGCCGATCGCTGTGGAGTTCACTTCGTGGCCGACGGCGATGGGCCGGTTGCCAAGGTGCTGCCCGCGATCAGGTGAGAAAGGAGATGCCGATGCTGCCCCTGGTTCTCTCGTCCGACTCTCACGTGTTCGAACCGCCCGATCTGTGGCAGATTCGCATCGATCGGGCGTTCCGGGATCGGGCGCCGCGGATCGAGCGCATCGACGGCGGCGACCATGTCGTCGTCGAGGCAGATCAAATCCTCTCGGGGATCGGCCTGATCTCGAACACGGGCGTTCGGTTCGAGGCCCCCGAGACGATCTCCCCTCAGGGGCGCTTCGAAGACGTGTTACGCGGCGGGTACGACCCCGAGCAGCATCTCAAGGACATGGCGCTCGATGGGGTGGCCGGTGAAGTCCTCTATCCGAGCCAAGGGCTCTTTTATTTCAAGGTGGCGGACACCCCGCTGATGTCCGCCATTTTTCGTGCCTACAACGACTGGCTCGCCGAGTTCTGCCGCACCGATCCCGCGCGCCTCAAGGGCATCGCGATGATCAACCTGGACGACGTCCAGGACGGCACCAGAGAGTTGGAGCGCGCCGCGCGGCTCGGCCTCTCCGGTGCGATGATCACCGAGTATCCGGCTGAGGACCGCCGCTACGACCAACCCGAGTACGAGCCGTTCTGGGCCGCTGCCGCGGCGCTTGACCTGCCGCTGAGCCTGCACACGGCGACGCGTCGGCAGGGCAAGATCCGCGGGGCCGGTCCCGGAACACTGCGCGACGCCAGCAGCCGCGCGACCAAGGCGTTCTATCCGGCATTGTCGCTGTGCGACATGATCTTCTCCGGCGTCTTCGAGCGTCATCCGCGCCTGACACTGGCCATCGTCGAGTTCGAGCTGTCATGGGCGCCGAATGTGCTCACTTCCATGGACTACACCTACCGCGAGCGCCACGGCGAGGCACTCTATCGGTTCGAAGACGGCATGCTGCCGAGCGACTTCTTTCACCGGAATGTCGTCTTAAGCTTTCAGGAGGACGGCATCGGCATTCGCCTGCGCGACGTCATCGGCGTCGACAACATGATGTGGGGCTCGGACTATCCGCACAGCGAGTCGACCTTTCCCCAATCGCGCAAGATCCTGGCGGAGATTCTGGCGGGCGTGCCGGAGGACGAACAGGCCAAGATCGCCGGCGGCAACACCGCCCGCGTGTACAAATTTGACGTAGCGAGGCTCGCAAGAAAGGACGAGCCATGGGCGGTGGGAGACCGGCCGAGCCCGGAACAGCAGAGCTGATCCGCCGATTGGAAGAGGAACTCCTGCTACCGGAGGTGCGGAAATCTGCGACGCGCGTCGCCGCCCTCCTCGCGGAGGAGTTTGTCGAGATCGGCAGCTCGGGCCGGATCTATGACAAGCAACGGATCATCGACCAGCTGCAACAGGAGCAATGGACGGGACCGCTACCCACAATATCTGATTTCTCGGCGCGGCAGCTTGCCCCCGACCTGATTCTGGCAATCTATCGGATCGTCGAAAGCAATACGATACGAAGCTCCATTTGGAGAACGACAAACATCGGGTGGCGAATGGTGTTCCATCAGGGCACCCGGTGCGGTGTCGAGCGTCGTTGAACAGTTGCACTGGGCTAGGTCGACCGATGCTTTTAGCATCGGATGACTTCAAAGCGTGATGTTGGTGGGTCCAATCGAAGAAGGATGCGATATTGCAGCGCCTCCTGGGCGCTGTCGGCCGGCGGTTCTCGACGAGCAGGCCAAGATCGCCGCCGGCAACACCGCCCGCGTGTACCATTTTGACGAGACGAGGCTAAGTGTCCATACTTGAAGAGCCAACCTCTCTGCGGATCGACGGCCCTGGCGTGTGCGCAGCTCACGGAGGTCGCGCGCTCTCCGGTCCTGGCTCGACGCGGAGGCGGAGGGTACGGACAGGAGCACCCAATGAACGACATCGCCCCGACGAGCTACATCGACTTCAAAGCCGAGGCGCATCGCGATCCCGCTTCTGTACCGCTGCACGAGATCGATGTCAGCAATCCGTACCTGTATTGCGAGGACACCTGGCACGGCTTCTTCGCTCGACTGCGCCGCGAGGATCCGGTGCACTTCGTCGACAGCCCGATGTACGGTCCATTTTGGTCGGTGACACGGTACCGGGACATCATGGCCGTTGACACGTCCCACCACGTCTATTCTTCCGACGCCGTGTTGGGCGGCATCTCGCTCAAGGATGTCCCGTTTCAGTTCAGGAAGGAGAGCTTCATCGCGATGGATCCGCCGCGGCACGATGAACAACGGAAGATCGTGTCGCCGATTGTCGCCCCGCCAAATCTGGCGAAAATGTCGAGCACGATACGCGAGCGGGCGATCCGTATTCTGGAAGAGCTGCCGCGCGGCGAGGTGTTCGACTGGGTCGACCGTGTCTCGATCGAGCTGACGACGCAGATGTTGTCGACGTTGTTCGACTTCCCGTTTGAGCAGCGGCGAACGCTGACCCGCTGGTCAAATGTGGCGACGGTGAACACGCGTGCCGGCACTGAAATCGACTCGGAGGAAAAACGCGACGTCGTCTTGCAAGAAATGCTCAGCTACTTCGCAGAAGTTTGGAAAATACGGCAAAAACAGCCGCCAAAATCCGACCTGATCTCGATGCTGGCGCATGGCGAGGCGACGCACGACCTGCCGTCACGGCCACACGAGTTCATGGGTAATCTTCTGCTGCTGATAGTCGGCGGCAACGATACGACACGCAACTCTATCAGTGGCGGGCTGTGGTTTTTGCACCAGTTCCCGGAAGAATACGCGAAGCTGCGTGCCAATCCCGACCTGATCCCAAAAATGGTGCCGGAAATCATCCGGTATCAATCACCGGTTGTACACATGCGTCGCACCGCGTTGTGCGACGCCGAGCTGAACGGGAGGCGCATCCGTAAGGGGGAGAAGGTCGCGATGTGGTATATCTCGGGCAACCGGGACCCTGAGGAGATCGAGGACCCCGATCGTTTTATCATCGACCGCGCGCGGCCCCGGCAACATCTGTCCTTCGGGTTCGGTATTCACCGCTGCGTCGGCAATCGGCTGGCGGAGATGCAGTTGACGATCTTGTGGGAGGAAATCCTGAAGCGGTTTTCGTCAATCGAGGTAGTGGACAAACCGAAGCGGGCTTATTCCAACCTAATTCACGGCATTACCGAGATGAACGTGCGAATTCCGGCATAAGGTTGTTTGTGCGGTTCGGCCATTCTCTCGGCCCGGTTTTCGCCTGTCCTTGACGACGATAAAAATCAGTTTGGCACCCAGACTGCGGCCCTGATCTCGCCGAATTCGCGCGCGATCTTGCGCCAGGCCGCGCCGGCGTCCTCACTGACGTACACCTCACCGAACAGGCTGAACGCCACGATGCGGTTGGCGTCGGTGGGATGCGTGGCAAGGCCCCACACAGTGGCATTGGGCTGGGTCGGGAGCGGCAGGATCTCCCAGGTCTCCCCGAAATTAGTGGTGCGGAGCACATGCCCCTTTTCACCCGTCGTCGTCTCGCCACACCCGGCGAACAGCACGCCGGGCTCATCGGCCTTGACCACCATGCCGCGGGCATAGGGCAGAGGCCATTTCTGCTCGATGCCCAAGGCCTGCCAGGTCTCGCCCAGATTGTCGCTGACAAACATCTCGCGTGCCGTACTGGCATAGATGCGCTTGGGCTGTGTGGGCGCGATTGTGACGGAGTGAATGTCCGGGTCATACAAACCCGCCTCGAGGTGCGTCCAACTGTCCCCGCCGTCGAGGCTGCGGAAGACGCCGTCAATTTCTACCCCAGCAAAGACAGTACGATGATCGTCGGGGTCCACGATGACGCTGGTCACAAAGGGTATGCCAATCGAGCACTCGCTGGCGATGTCTACAGCTAATTTCTTCCACTGGAGTCCACCATCTCGCGAGCGATAGACCCCGGCCGGGCGCGTGCCGGCAAACAGAATATCGGGATCGACAGGGTCGATGGTCAGCGACCAGATCGTCGGTAGAGCGCCATCGGTGCCAATGCGCTGCCACCGCGCCCCGCCATCGTGGCTGACGAACAAGCCCGTATCGCCGCCTGCAAAAACGGTCTGCTCCTTTGTGGGATGGGCGACCAGCGCCTGTATGCGGCTATTAAGCGGGAACGGGGCGCGATGCCGTATCCAAGACTTTCCGGCATCTGGACTGTGCCATACGCCCCAGCCAACCGTTCCAAGACATATACTGTAGTCCGCTGCCATACGCTCCCTCCGTTCGTCCCGGTCTTTGCGTCACACCGCAAGCGGGAAACATTGTACCTTGCCTTACCCTTCCACAACAAATGGATCTGGCAGTAGGCCCACGGGCGTCATTAGATCCGAGAGCTGACTACCGAGCTGGCACCGCGGAACGGAATAACCGCTGTTCATCCGCCGAGACCCCTCCCGGCTGGCTTTGGTCAATGGCCGAAATGGAGGCAATTTCTGACCGAATAGGGACGCACCGGCACCGGCCGCAATCAGAGCGACGTGCACTCCCGCCGGCTCGACCCATTGCAGCGGTTAGCGGAAAACGAGTTGTCATTGTCGAGGCGGGTCGAATGGACGATGCTCTTCTCATTATCACCCAGGATCTCGTGCCTTTGGTCTTAGAAAGGTTACCCACTGCATGAAGCCGTCCCTTCTATCCGCGCTTTCCATCGCTTTCCTTGTGAGCCAAGCCCACGCCCAGGGCCTGCTTCAGACGAAGCGCATTTCCGCGGATCTCGCAAACCAAGCCGTTGCGGAGGTTGTCGCGAAATGCGCCAGCCAGGGTTACGCCGAGACCGGTGTGCTGGTCGATGCCGACGGGGTCCAGCAGGCGGCGCTGCGCGGCGATCGCGCCGGCGCCCACACGCTCGACAGCGC
>Ga0306924_10004617_pt1 | contig 13463 bp, 14 predicted proteins | sample sta12Can44000111_FD_203756 | JGI IMG/M metagenome (GOLD analysis project Ga0306924, IMG submission 203756) | Lab enrichment of tropical soil microbial communities from Luquillo Experimental Forest, Puerto Rico - statanox.12C.anox.44.000.111 (v2)... | ecosystem: Environmental > Terrestrial >... | reverse complement strand
CAGGGGATCGCGCTCGTGAACGCGCCCGGCACGATCGACTCGGACTACCGCGGCGAGGTGGGCGTCGTGCTCGTGAACCTCGGGCAGGCGCCCGCCGCGTTCGCGCGCGGCGATCGCATCGCGCAGCTCGTCGTCGCGCCCGTCGAGCGCGCCGAGCTCGAGCTCGTGGACGAGCTCGGCGACACCGGCCGCGGCGACGGAGGCTTCGGCTCCACGGGGAGGTGAACGGATGATCCCGCGCTACACCCGGCCCGAGATGGGCCGCGTCTGGACCCCGGAGCGGCGGCTCCGGATCTGGCTCGACGTCGAGCTCGCCGCGTGCGAGGCGATGGTCCGCCTCGGCGAGGTGCCGCCCGAGGACTTCGCCGCGCTGCAGCGCGCCTTCGACGGCTACCAGTTCACGGCCGCCGACGTCGCGCGCATCGACGAGATCGAGCGGACGGTGAAGCACGACGTGATCGCCTTCCTCACGTTCGTCGAGGAGAAGGGCGGTCCCGCGGCGCGCCACCTGCACAAGGGGATGACGTCGTCGGACGTCCTCGACACGACGCTGGCGGTCCAGCTCGCCGAGGCGACAGGGCTGCTCCTCGCCGGCATGGACCGCGTGCTCGCCGCGGTGAAGGGGCGGGCGCTCGAGCACAAGCGCACGCCGATGATGGGGCGGAGCCACGGGATCCACGCCGAGCCGATCACCTTCGGGCTGAAGCTCGCCGGCTGGTACGACGCGTGGCGGCGACGGCGCGAGCTCGTCGAGCGCGCCGGGCGCACGGTGGCGGTCGGCAAGATCTCCGGCGCGGTCGGGACGTTCGCGAACGTCGATCCGCGCGTCGAGGCGTTCGTGATGGAGCGGCTCGGCCTCGCGGGCGGGGAGGGCGCCGCGACCCAGGTGGTGAACCGCGATCGTCACGCGGAGTACTTCTCCGCGCTCGCCGTCGCGGGTGCGACCCTCGAGCAGCAGGCGACCGAGGTCCGTCACCTCCAGCGCACCGAGGTCCGCGAGGCGGAGGAGCCGTTCACCGCCGGCCAGAAGGGCTCGTCGGCGATGCCGCACAAGCGGAACCCGATCCTCTCCGAGAACCTCACCGGCCTCGCTCGGCTGCTGCGCGGCTACGCGCTCGCCGCGCTCGAGGACGTCGCGCTCTGGCACGAGCGGGACATCAGCCACTCTTCCGTCGAGCGGGTGATCGGGCCCGACGCCACGATCGCGCTCGACTTCGCGCTCCACCGCTTCGCCGGCATGATCGAGAACCTGCGCGTCTACCCGGCGCGCATGCAGGAGAACCTCGATCTCACCGGCGGGCTCTACGAGGCGCAGCGCGTGCTGCTCGCGCTCGTCTCGAAGGGCGTCGCGCGCCAGCAGGGCTACGTCTTCGTCCAGCGGAACGCGATGAAGGTCTGGGAGGAGAAGGTCGACTTCAGGACCGCGCTGAAGGGCGACCCGGACGTCCGGAAGGTGCTCTCGGACGCGGAGATCGACGCCTGCTTCGCGCTCGAGTACCACCTCAAGAACGTGGATACGATCTTCGAGCGCGTGTTCGGTCGGGCCTAGGCCGGCGATGGTGCGCCTCGAGCGGACGGCGGGCGCGCTCACGGTGGTGTCGCGCCTCGCCCGGCCGCGCGTGCTCGCGGTGCTCGCTGTCGCGCTCGGCGGACCGGCGCTGGCGCTGGCGCTCCTCGGCGCGGCGCCGCGCGCGGCCGCGGCGCTCGCTCTCGCCGCGGCGCTCATCGTGCTGTTCGGCGGGCGCGCGACGCGCGCCACGTTCTCGCGCGACCGCGTGCGGATCCGCCCGGCCGCGCCGTTCCTGCCCGGCGGGGAGCGCACGCTCGGCGCGTTCGTGCGCGCCGCGGTCGAGACGGTCGGCGAGGAGCGGGCGCGGAAGGCCGAGCGGCTCGCGGAGCGCTACCGCGCGCGCAGCGGGACGGAGCTGCCCGTCTGGCTGCATGCGCGCCCGACGCCGGGCGTGAACGACCACCTGCGGCGCGTGGTCCTCGTCGCGCGCGACGGCGACCGCGTCGCGGTCACCGCCTGGCTCGCGCCCGACGACGAGCTCGAGCCGCTGTGCGCGGAGCTGGAGGCGCTCGTGCACGGCGCCGAGCCGGGCTAGCGACCGTCGCCCGCCCGGCTGCCCCGGGGGAGCGTGAAGACGAACGTCGTGCCGGCGCCGACGCGGCTCTCGGCCCGGATCCGCCCGCCGTGCGCCTCCACGATGCCCCGGGCGATGGAGAGCCCGAGCCCCGTGCCGCCGGCGCGCCCCTTCCAGAAGCGGTCGAAGACGCGCGGCAGGTCCTCGGGGGGGATGCCGGGCCCGTCGTCCTGCACCTCGACCTGGACGTGCGCGGTCGCGAGCGCCGGGCGCACCACCACGTTCCCGCCCCGCGGCGCGTACTGCAGCGCGTTCCCGACGAGGTTCGACAGCACCTGCAGCATCCGCTCGCGGTCGAGCGGCACGTGCTCGCCGAGCGGCAGCCCCTCCGCGCGGAGCGCGATGTCCTTCTCGAGCGCGAGCGGGGCGAGGACGGCCAGGGCCTCCCCGATCACCTCCTCGAGCGGCTCCGGGCGCGCCTCCACCCGGAACCTCCCGGCGTCGAGGCTCGAGAGGTCGAGCAGCTCGCGGATGAGCCGGTCCATCCGCGCCACCGAGCGCTGCATCGCCTCGGCGTAGCGCCGCACGCGCGGCGACTCGGGCCCACGGAGCAGCATCGACGCGGAGAGCATCACCGACTCGAGCGGGTTCTTGAGGTCGTGTGACACGATCGCGAGCACGTCGTCGCGGCCGCGGATCGCCCGCTGCGCGTCGTCGTAGAGCCGCGCGTTGTCGAGCGCCACGCCGGCGCGCCGCCCGAGCTCCTCGGCCATCGCGAGGTCCGCCGGGCCGTACCGGCGGCCGGACTCCGCCGCGACGAGCGTGACGGCGCCGAGCGTGCGCCCCCGCGCCCGGATCGGCACGATCATCGCGGAGGTCAAGCCGACCTCCCGGAGCGCCGCGAGCATCTCGGCGTCGCGGGCGGCGCGCCGGAGGAGGGCGTCCGGGATCTCGGGGTAGAGCTCCGACCGCCCGGTCCGGAGCACCGCGGCCGCGCCCGTCGCGCCGGCGGGGTCGGGCGGGTAGCGCTCGCGCAGCCGCTGCGCCAGCGCCACCTTCGCCGGGTCCACGTGCGTCACCACGACGGGCCGCCCCCCGGGCGCGAGGCTCTCCGGGACGTCGACGGCGCACCAGTCGGCGATGGCGGGCACGGCGAGCCTCGCGGCGGTCGTCATCGTCGCCTCCCAGTCGAGCGACGAGGAGAGGATGGCGCTCGCCTCGGCGAGGAAGGCCGCGCGCCGCTCGGCCGCCTCCGCGGCGGCCCGCGCAGCGTGCTCGGCCTCGAACGCCCGCGCGCGGAGGAGCGCCTGCGCCGCCTGGCGCGCGAGCACGGCGAGGAAGACCCGCTCGTCGTCCTCGAACCGGTGCGCCGAGCGCACGACGAAGGCCGCGGCGCCGATGGCGCGCCCCTCCGCCTCGAGCGGGAGGCAGGCGAAGGAGTAGTCGAGAGGGACGTGCGTGCCGCACCGCTCGACGATCTCGGGCCAGCGCGCCTCGGCCTCGCGCCGCGACTCGACGAAGATCGGCTCGCCGCGGACCATCGTGCTCGCGATCGGCAGCGCGGCGGGCGGGGCGAGCGGGTAGCTCCGGCGCGCCTCGTCGTGGAGCCCGGCGCCGAACGCGAGCGTCGCGACCGCCCCGCCCGGCTCGACCAGCCAGACGCCGCCCTCGTGCGCGCCCACCGCGTCGAGCGCGCGAGAGACGAGCGTGCGCGCGATCTCGTCGGACGTGACGGCGCGGGAGAGCGCCGCGGTGATCGTCTGCAGCCGGGCGGTGCGCAGGGCGTGCCGCTCCCGCGCGCGGAGCAGCGCGTTCCCCTCCGCCTCCCGCTCCAGCTCACGGCCGCGCATCACCCCTGCCGTTAGGGGTCGCGATCCGCGGGACGCAGCGGTCTTTCGGGTGGGGCGCGGCCGGCCTCGCGCCTGCCGTCACGTCGCTGCGGCGCTCCTCCGGGCGAGCGCGCGCTCGGCGGACGCTACTTCAGATAACCCTTCGCCAGGAGGTTCCGCCGGATGCGCGCGTCGACCGAGCCGACCTCGGACGCGAACGTCTCGCCGGTGAGCCGCTCGTAAGCCTCGATGTACTTCCGCGCGAGCATCACGCGCACCTCGTCGGTGAGCGCCGGCGGCTGGCCGTGCCCGGAGAACCCGTGCTCCTTGATGAGCCACTGCCGGATGTTCTCCTTGTCGAGCATCTCCTGCTCGGCGCCCTTCGCGAAGCGCTCGTCGTAGCCGGCGGCGACCCAGTAGCGGGAGCTGTCCGGCGTGTGGATCTCGTCGATCACCACCAGCTTCCCGTCGGCGATCCCCATCTCGTACTTCGTGTCGACGAGGATGAGGCCGCGGCTCAGCGCCCAGGCCTGTCCGCGCTCGAAGAGCTTGTGCGCGATGGACGTCGCCTCACGCCAGATCTCCGGCGCCACGATCTTGCGCGAGAGGATCTCCTGCTCGCTGATCGGCTCGTCGTGCTTGCCGTACTCGGCCTTGGTCGACGGCGTGATGATGGGCGTGTCGAAGCGCTGGTCCTTGCGGAGCCCCTTCGGCCAGGAGATGCCGTACGCCCCCGCCTTGCCCGCCTCGTAGTCGCGCCAGAGCGAGCCGGTGATGTAGCCGCGGATCACGATCTCGATCGGCAGCGGCTTCGCCTTCTTCACCACCATGACGCTCGGGTCGGGCAGGTCGACGACGTGGGTCGGCGCGACGTCCTTCACCTTGTCGAACCAGAACGCGGTGAGGCGAGAGAGCACCTCGCCCTTGAACGGGATCGTGCCGAGCACGTGATCGAACGCGGACACGCGGTCCGTCGTGACCATGACGATCCGGTCGCCGCGCGCGTAGTTGTCGCGGACCTTGCCGCGGTAGAGCTCGCCGAGGTCGGGGAGATCGATCTGGCGGAGCGTGTGCGGGAGCTGCGCGCGCAGCTTGTCGTCGGTGATCATGAGCGGGATGTTATCGTGCGTTCGCGCCATGGAACCGGGAAAAGTGCGCTTCGTGCTGCACCGGCCCTCGAGCGCCGAGAACGTCGGCGCCGCCGCGCGGGCGATGAAGAACTTCGGCCTCTCCCGGCTCGCGGTCGTCGCGCCGCCCGCCTGGGCGGGGACCCCCCGGAGCGGGGGACCGGGCACCGCCGGCGAGGACGTGCTGACCCGCGCCCGGCGCGTCGCGCGCCGCGCGTCCGACCTGCTCGACGCCGCGGAGATCCACGCGGACCTGCGCGCCGCGGTGGCGGCCGCGACGTGGGTCTGCGGGACCACCTCGCGCGAGGTGGAGGGGCGGCCGAGGCTCGACCCGCGCACCCTCGCCGCGGAGGTCGCGGCGCGGAGCGCGCTGGGCGAGGTGGCGATCGTCTTCGGCGAGGAGCGGCGCGGGCTGTCGGACGCCGAGCTCGAGCTCTGCCAGGCGGTGTGCACCATCCCGACGTCGAACGCCTACGACTCGATGAACCTCGCGCAGGCCGTCGCCGTCGTCGCCTACGAGCTCCGCGCGACGTCGTCCGTCCCCGCGCTGCGCGCGGCGTCCGAGCCCGCGCGCCACGCGACGGTCGAGGCCCTGTGGGACCGCGCGAGGGCGCTCCTCGGGGCGGCCGGGTTCCTGAACCCGCAGAACCCGGAGCACATCCTCGCCGATTTCCGGAGGCTGCTCGCGCGCGCCGATCCCACGCAGCGCGAGGTCGAGCTGCTCGCCGGCGCGCTGAAGGCGCTCGAGCGGATCCTGCGGGAGCGGACCTAGGCCGCGGGCGCGGCCGGCGGCGCCTCGGCGGCGGCGCCCTGGTTCTTCTTGCGGCTCTTCTTCCAGGCGTCGTAGTGCTCCTGGCAGAGGCCGTGGCCGACCACCTTCTTCCTGCAGTCCGGCTTCGAGCAGGTGTCGTACCGGGCCGGGTGGGCCTCGAGCTCGCCGCGCCGCCACTTCTTGTAGTGGAAGAAGCAGAGCCCCTTCGCGCGGTACGCGCGCTTGCAGCCCTGGACGGTGCAGGCCTTCGCGCCCCCGCCCTTCGCCTTCGGGGCGGCCTTCTTCGTCGTCTTCGTCTCGGCCATAGAGGGGCGCTAGATACCCGACCCGCGCCCGGATGGCAACCGGCTACTGCCGCGGCGCGGTGCGCGCCTGCGCCTGCGGCTTGTCCCGGGCGCTCGCCTCCGGCGCCTCGCCGAGCGACACGTGGACGGCCCGCTCGGGCCCCTGCCCGCGCCTGAGCCGCACCTCGACCTCCCTCCCCACGCCGGCCGTCGAGACGTACCAGCGGAGCCGGGAGGGGGTGCGGACGTCGTGCCCCTGGAAGTTCGTGATGACGTCCCCCACCTTGAGCCCGGCGCTCGCGGCCGGCCCGCCCGTGGCGATCTCCGTCACGACCACCCCGCCCCGCGCGTCCTCTCCGGGCTCGAGGTCCCGGACCGAGACGCCGAGCCAGCTCCGGATGACGTGGCCGTGGTCGTGGAGCTGCCCCACGATCTCCTTCACCATGTTGATCGGGACCGCGAAGCCGATCCCCTGACCGGTCGCGTTCACCGCGGTCGCGATGCCGATCACTTCCCCGCGGAGGTTCAGCAGCGGGCCGCCGGAGTTGCCCGGGTTGATCGACGCGTCCGTCTGGATGAAGTCGTAGCTCCCGGGGCGACCGACGGGCGCGATGTCGGAGCGGCCGGTGTGGCTGATGATCCCGACGGTCACCGTGTGATCGAGGCCGAACGGGTTCCCGATCACCATCACCCACTCGGCGACGGAGACCCGCTCGGAGTCGCCGAGGGGGAGGAACGCGAGCGGCCGCTTCACGTCGATCTTGAGCAGCGCCACGTCCGACTCCGCGTCGGCGCCGATCACCCGGGCCGGCACGTGCGGCTCGGCCTCGCCGAAGTCCACCTCGACCTGCTGTGCGCCCTCGACGACGTGCGCGTTGGTGATCACCCAGCCGTCGCGATGGATGACGAAGCCGGACCCGATGCCCTTTCGCGCGCCGTCGTGGAGCCGGTCGAACAGGTCCTTCAGCTGCTCGTCGCTCGCGCCCACGGGCGGGGCCGTCGTCGTGACCACGCCCACCACGGCCGGGAGCGCGGCCTGAGCGAGCTTCGTCAGGTCGGGCAGCCCGACCGCGACCTGCGGCGCGGGGGGCGGCGTCTTCACCTCCGAGTAGAGGACGCGATCCGCGGCGCCGCCGCCGGGATTCGCCGCTACGACCGCCGCCGCGAGCAGCCCCGCCCACCCCGCCATGACCACCTCGCCGCCCGCCGTCGCGGGCCAGGGTTCAAGGTGGGGGCCCGGTACGACCGCGCGCAAGAAGGCGAAGCTGGGGGGCAGGCCGCCGCGCGCGCCATGGGCGCGTGCCCCGTCGCGGCCGGAGCGACCATGCGCGCCGAGCGGCGCCGCGCCAGGGCGGCGGATCAGCGCGCTTCGTCGAGGTGCTCGGTGAGCACGCGGTCGAGCGCGCGTCGGTCCGCGTCGGTGTGACGCTCCACGGGACGCTCGCGGGCAGAGCTCGGCGCACGGGCAGGCGGCCGTGCCCCCGCCCGCGCGCGCGAGGAGCCGCCGGCAGGATGCCCTCTCACCTCCGCGAGCGCGTTCTCGACGAACGCCGCGGGGCTCCGCGCGGCGCGCCACCGCGCCGCGAGCGTACGCCCCGCGATCGGCACCCAGAGCCACACGGCCGCGAGCGCGGCGGCGGCGAGGAGGACCTTCGCGAGCAGGCGGAGCATGCGACTCGCGTAGCACGCGGCCGCCGGTCGATCGAGTTTCCGGCCCGCGACCGCGGCGCTACGCCAGATATCGTTCCAGCTCCGCCGGGGCATCCACGAGCACCGTCGCGCCGGCGGCGACGAGGTCGTCCCGGGCCCCGAGCCCCCACGTCACCGCAACGACCCCGACCCCCGCCGCGCGTCCGGTCGCGACGTCGACGCGGCTGTCCCCGACCAGCACCGTCTCCTCCGGCGTCGCGCCCACCCTGGCCATGAGCGCGCGCGCGCCCGCGGGTTCCGGCTTGCGCGGCGCCTCGTCGCCGCCCACGACGGCGATGAACCGTCCGGCGACCCCCAGGCCCGCGAGGATCTTCCGCGCGAGCGGCCCGGGCTTGTTGGTGAGGACGGCGAGCGGGCGCGTTGCGGCCGCGAGCACGGGTGCGAGCCCGGGGAACAGGCGCGTCCGGTCGAGGCAGTGGGCCTCGTAGTGCTCCCGCCAGGCGGCGAGCGCCGGCTCGAGGAGGTCGTCGCGCGGGGCGACCGCGCGGGCGAGGAGGCGGCGCGCCCCCTCGCCGACGAAGCCGCGGACCTCGTCGCGCGAGCGGGGTGGGAGCCCGACCGTCGCGAGCGCGTGGTTCACGGAGGCAGCGAGGTCGTCGAGGGAGTCGACCAGCGTGCCGTCGAGATCGAGGATGGCGAGCCGGCTCAACGCTTCTCCGTGACGATCGTGAACTCGACGCGCCGGTTCTTCGCGCGCCCGAGCGCGGTCCGGTTGTTCGCGATCGGCCGCTCCAGGCCGAACCCCTCCGGCACGAGCCGCTCGCGCCCGATGCCCTTCCCGGACAGGTAGTGCGCGACCGCGCGCGCGCGCCGCTCCGACAGGTCCTTGTTGTACGCGGCGGCGCCGACGTTGTCCGTGTGCCCCTCGACGCGGACCCGGCCGATCTCGGGGTGCGCGCCGAGCACGCCGGCGATCTCGTCGAGGACCTTGAACGACGCGCGCGTGATCGTGTCCTTCCCGGTGTCGAACTGGATCGCGTCCTTCAGCGAGAGGCGCTCGGTCTCGATCTCGACGAGCGGCTCCTCCTCGCCGGGCGGGCAGCCGTCGGAGCTCGCCGGTCCGGGCCGGTCGGGGCAGCGGTCCTCGTTGTCGGGGATCCCGTCGCCGTCCCTGTCCGGACACCCGTCGAGCTCCGGCGACCCGGGCTGATCCGGGCAGGCGTCGTCGGCGTCGGGGACGCCGTCGTGATCCCGGTCGTTCGCCCAAGGATCCGCTGCGACCGCGTCGGCGCGCGCCTGGATGCGCGGCCAGAAGCGGATGCCCGCGAAGACGCGCCACGACTCGCGCCCGTACCCGGCCTCGCCGATCCCCGTGCCGGCGCCCGCCTCGACGGAGAGCGTCGAGGAGAGGAACGCCCGGAGCCCCGCGCGCGCGGAGAGCGGGGCGCGGTAGCGCTCGGTGGAGAGATCGTTCCCGCGCGGCCAGCCGCCCGTCACCTCGCCGATCGCGCGCCAGCGCGCGAGGCGCCACGCGCGCGGCAGGTCGTACGACGCGCCCAGCCCCCACGTGAGGCCGTCGTGGACGACGAGCTGCGCGTATTGCCCGCCGTCGCGGAGCGCGTAGCCGAGCTGGGCGTCGACGCGCGCCGGGCCGAACGCCCGCGTCGCCACGACCGCCGGGATCGCCATGAGCCCGTCCCCCGTGAACGCGGCGCCGTCGCCGGTCGGGAGCCGGAGGTCGAGGGCCAACGCGAGGCCGACGCCGAGGGGGGTGCGCGCGGCCTCGAGGAAGGGCAGCTTCGCCCCGAGCCTCAGGTCGCCGAGGGCGCTCCGCGACACGGGCGCGACGAGCGGGCCAGTGACGCCCTGCCGCGTGAGCAGCGAGAAGTCCGCCTGCTGGACGATCGCCATCGGAAGGTCGGCGCCGAGCTCGAGCCGCCCGAACGACCACCCGCCGAGCAGGTGCGCCGAGAGGCGCGAGGCGAGGAGCGAGGTCCGCGTGTCGCCGCTCTTCAGCGCGAGCAGACCGTCAGCGAAGTCGAGGAGGAACGCAGCCGAGCGTGTCCCCGCCGGCGCGGCGCCCGCGGTCTCGACGGCGAAATCACCGTCGAGAGAGAACGCCGGGCGGACGGGGTCCGGATCGAACCCGCGGGTCGTCGGGCCCTCAGCTGACGCCGCGGTGGCGGCGAGGAGCCCGGCGACCGCGGCGGCGGTGCGCGTCAGGGTGGGCATGCGTGCGAGCTTAGAGGAACGGTCCGAGCAGGCAAGGAGGCGGTTGGCGCCAGGGTGCGACCTGCGTCGCTACCCGGAGGCCGCGCGCTCGCCGTCGGGCTCGCCGGCAGGCCCCGCGCCGCCCGGGACGACGCCGGGCGACGCGCGGCGGCGCAGCACGGCGAGCAGCGCGTCGTGGACCGCCGGGTCGATCTGCGTGCCGCGCAAGCCGTCGAGGATCGCCTCGGCCCCCGAGGCGTCGAAGGCCGGCTGGTAAGGCCGGTCGGAGGTGCAGGCGTCCCAGGTGTCGGCCGCGTTCACGATCCGCGCGACGAGCGGGATCGCCTCGCCCGCGAGGCCGTCCGGGTAGCCGCCCCCGTCCCACCGCTCGTGGTGGCTGCGCACGGCGGGGAGCGCCGCGCGCAGGAACTCGACGCCCGCGACGATCTCCGCGCCGATGCGCGGGTGATCGCGGACGAGCGCCATCTCGCCCGGCGTGAGGGGGCACCGCTTCGCGAGGATCGCGTCGGGGATGCCGATCTTCCCGATGTCGTGGAGCACGCCGGCGTACTCGAGGGCGGCGAGCGCGTCGGGGTCGAGGCCGAGCTCGCGGCCGATCTCGACCGCGAGCGCCGCGACGCGCTCGGCGTGGCCGCGCATGTACGGATCCTTGGCGTCGATCGCCGAGGCGAGGCTGCGGATCGTGTCGAGGTACCCGCGCTCGAGCGCGGCGATGAGGCGCTGGTTCTCGGCGTCGTACGAGGCGAGCTCGCGCGACATGTGGTTGAAGGCGTAGGCCAGATCGCCGAGCTCGGTGCCGGCGGGGACGCGCACCTCGCGGCCGAACCGACCCCGCGCGATCTCGAGCGCGCCGTTGACGCACTCGGCGAGCGGCCCCGTGACGCCGCGCGCGACCACGATCGCGAGGGCGATCGCGAGCGCGAGCGCGCCGGCGACGGCCGCGACCTCCACGTCCATCCGACCCTCGCGCGCGAGGAGGGCCGCGACGAGCGCGGTCGGCGCGGCACTCGCGGAGAGCGCGAGGACGAGGAGCGTGCGGCGGAGCGTCATGCGGAGCGGGAGGCGGTCACGCGCGCGATCGCGCGGGCGAGGCCGCGCCGCGTCACCGGCTTCTCGAGCACCGCCTGGACGGCGTCGGCCCCCTCGACCGCGCGGACGCTGCCGTCGCTGATCGCGGTGAGGAGCACGGCGGGCGCCTCGCTCCCCGCCTCGCGCATCGCGCGGAGCGCGTCGAGGCCGGAGAGGCGCGGCATCAGGAAGTCGAGGATGACGACGTCGGGGCGCTCTCGCGCGCAGAGGGCGACCGCGTCGGGGCCGCTCTCGGCGGCGACCACGGCGTGCCCGAGCTCGCCGAGCAGGTCGGCGACCATCGTGCGGACGAGCCGGTCGTCGTCTGCGATGAGCACCTTCACGCGGTCGGGGAGGATAGCACGGGGCCCCGCGCGGGCCGCCGAGGGGAGTGTGGGATACGCGGCTCGGCTCGCGAACCTCCGGCGCGCGCCCTCAGGGTCCGAGCCCCACCCACTCCGACCCGTCCTCGTACACCTCGCGCTTCCAGATCGGCACGTCCTGCTTCAGCCGCTCGATGCACGCCTCGCAGGCGCGGAACGCGGGCGTGCGATGGGGGGCGGCGCAGGCGATCACCACCGCGGCGTCGCCGGGCGCGAGCACGCCGACGCGGTGGACGATCGCGACCTCCGCGCCGTGAGCGCGCGCGGCCTCGGCGCCGATCTCCGCGAGCTTTCGCTCGGCCATCGGGCGGTACGCCTCGTACTCGAGGCGAAGCACGCGCTTGCCCTTCGACTCGGCGCGCACGGCGCCGGTGAAGGTCACGATCCCGCCGCGGCCCGGCCCGGACACGGCGTCCACCACCTCCCCGAGCGCGAGCGGCCGATCGACGACGGCGAAGCGCCCGGCGCCGCCGGAGACGGGCGGGACGACGGCGACCTCCGCGCCGTCCCGGAGCGGCGTCTCGTCCGACGCGAACTCGTGGTCGACGGCGAGCCGGCAGCGGGCGAGGACGGGCGCGAGCGCGGGGTGGCGCGCGGTGAGCTCCGCGCGGAGCGCCGCCAGGGTGGCCGGCGCGTCGGCGAGCGTCTCGCGCGACGTGCCGGCGGCGTCCCGCGCGCCGGCGAAGTAGAGGACGACGAGCGGCACCGCGTCACCTCCCGAGCAGCCGGGCAAAGTCCTTGAACACCGTGACCGCGAGGATCAGCACGACCAGCGCGACCATCCCGGCGAAGTGCACGATGCTCTCCACCCGCTCGTTCACGCGCCGGCGCGTCACCATCTCCCAGAGCAGGAACACGAGCCGGCCGCCGTCGAGCGCTGGCCAGGGGAGCAGGTTCAGGATCGCGAGGACGATGGAGATGGTCCAGACGAGCGCGAGGAAGGGCTCCGGGCCCTCGTGCGCGCCGCGGACGAGCTCCTGGGCGATGCCGACCGGCCCGGACAGCTCGGCCTTCTGACGCCCCGTGAACACGCTGCCGAAGGCGGCGAGCTGTGCGGCGGCGCCGGCGTTGGTGCGCGCCACCCCCTCCGCGATCGCGCCGAGCGGGTCCCGCCGGACGACCACCTGCGCCTGCTGGAACCCGACCCGCCCCACGCCGCCCTCGTCCCGCGGCGTGATCGCGACGGTGAGCCGCGTCGCCTCGGGCTGGCCCCGCTCCACCTCGAGCGCGATCCGCTCGCCGGGGTGGCGGCGGAGCTCGGCGACGAGGTCGGTGAACGTGTCGACCGGCGTCCCCGCGACCGAGACGATCCGGTCGCCGGGGCGCAGCCCGGCCTCCGCGGCCGGCATGCCGGGCACGAGCGCGCCGACGCGGGCCGCCGGGTCGGCGGCGCGGAGGCCGACCGTCGCGAGCAGCACCGCGGCGATCGCGACCGCCGACACGTAGTTCATCCCGGGGCCGGCGAGGATGACGAGGAAGCGGCGCCACGCCGCCTGGTTCGCGTAGGCGCGCGGATCGCCCGGCGCGACGTCGTCGCCCGGCGCCATCCCGCTGATCCGGACGTAGCCGCCGAGCGGGAGCGCCGAGATGGCGAACTCGGTCTCACCGCGCCGGAAGGCGGCCAGGACCGGGCCGAACCCCACGCTGAACCGCTCGACGCGCATCCCGAAGCGGCGCGCGGCGAGGAAGTGGCCGGCCTCGTGGACGATGATGAGGAGCGAGACGGCCAGCACCGCCGCCACGATCGCGAGCGCAGTCGTCACGGCGCCTCTCCCTCCCCGAACTCCTCGGCCTCGAACACCTCGACCTCCGTCTCCGGATCCTCCCACGCGTTCGCGGGGAGCCCCGCCTTGAGGCAGGCGTGCTTCAGGAAGGCGTCGGCGTCCCAGCCGTGCTCGACCGCCACCTTCGGCAGCAGCGCGCCGCGGTGCCAGCCGCGACGTACGATGAGCCCATGGGTCCCGACGTGCACCGAGCGGCGGTCGTCGAGCCGGTACGGCGGCGCGAGGACCGAGACGGCGACCTGGAGCTCGG
>Ga0306924_10004614_pt1 | contig 13467 bp, 10 predicted proteins | sample sta12Can44000111_FD_203756 | JGI IMG/M metagenome (GOLD analysis project Ga0306924, IMG submission 203756) | Lab enrichment of tropical soil microbial communities from Luquillo Experimental Forest, Puerto Rico - statanox.12C.anox.44.000.111 (v2)... | ecosystem: Environmental > Terrestrial >... | reverse complement strand
TCGACCAGGCGGGCGAGCTCCTTCGTCCCGAAGCGCCGCGCCAGCTCGGCGTACCCCTTGACCGCGCCCGGCACCGCCACCGCCAGCGCTCCGTCGAGCGACGCGCGCGGGGAGACGCCGGGCCGGCTGAAGAGGTCGGGCGTCGCCGCGGCGGGCGCGACCTCGCGGAAGTCGAGCGCGTACGCCCGCCCCTCGCGCGCCACCCAGACCAGCGCGAACCCCCCGCCGCCCAGGCCCGAGCTCTGCGGCTCGACCACGGACAGCGCGAACGCCGCCGCCACGGCTGCGTCCACGGCGTTCCCACCGCGTCGGAGCACGAGGGCCCCAGCCTCGCTGGCGAGCGGGTGGGACGCGGCGACGGCGCCGCCGGAGGATACCGCCAGGGTGGAGAGCGCGATCGACAGCAGCGACGCGAGCGCGGGCATGGTGCCCTTCTACTTCAAGCGATCGGCCGACGCCTGCGCCGAGGCTCTCCGACCCTCTCCCCCACCGGGGGAGAGGGCCAGGGAGAGGGGGCTAGCGCGTGGCGAGGGGTGACGAAACACGCAGAGTCGCGGGCAGCCCCGCTCTCCGCTTGACCGAGATTGGCCGGCGCGCCTAGCGTCGCCCCACCTATGGCCAACCCTCGCCGCCGCACACCCGTCGCCGCCATCGTCCTCGCCGCCGGCAAGGGGACCCGGATGAAGACCCGCCGCGCCAAGGTCCTGCACGAGGTCTGCGGGCGGCCGCTGGCGTACTACCCCGTCAAGCGCGCCCTCGAGGCGGGAGCCGATCCGGTGGTGGTCGTCGTCGGCCACCAGGCGGAGGAGGTCGAGGCCGCGCTCCGCGCCCTCCTGCCGGACGCGCCGCTGCGCTTCGCGGTCCAGAAGGAGCAGCTCGGGACGGCCCACGCCGTGCTCTCGGCGCGCTCGGCGCTGCGCGGCTTCGACGGCGAGGTGCTCATCCTGTCCGGGGACACGCCGCTGCTGACGACCGAGACCCTGCGGACCGTGGCGCGCCGGCGAGGGCGGGCGGCGCTCGCCTTCGCCACGATGACGCTCGAGAACCCGACCGGCTACGGCCGCGTCGTGCACGCGCCGCACGGCGGCCCGGCGCTGGTGGTCGAGGAGAAGGACGCCACGGCGGAGGAGCGGCTCATCCACGAGGTCAACGCGGGGCTCTACTGCGCCGACGCGGCCTTCCTGTGGAAGACGCTGTCGCGCGTCGGCTCGAAGAACGCCCAGCGCGAGTTCTACCTGACCGACCTCGTCGCGCTCGCCGCCGACGGCCCGGGCGCCGTGGCGGCGCGCGTCCCGCCGCTGGAGGCGGCCGGCGTGAACGATCAGGAGGAGCTGTCGCTCGCCGCGCGCGCGCTGACGCGCCGGCTGGCCGAGGAGCTCATGGAGTCGGGCGTCACCATCGAGGACCCGGAGCGCTTCGATTGCGACGAGGGCGTGCAGGTCGCGCCCGACACGGTGATCGAGCCGAGCGTTCGGCTGCGCGGGACGACGCGGATCGGCACCCGCTGCCGCATCGGGCAGGGCTCGATCCTGACCGACACGACCGTCGCCGACGGAGCCGTCGTCAAGCCGTACTGCGTCTTCGATCAGGCGGCGATCGGACCGGGTGCGGCCGTGGGGCCCTTCTCGCGCCTCCGGCCCGGGGCGGACGTGGGCGCCGGCGCGCACGTGGGCAACTTCGTGGAGCTCAAGAAGACGCGCCTGGGCGCGGGCGCCAAGGCGAACCACCTCACCTACCTCGGCGACGCGACCGTCGGCGCGGGGACCAACGTCGGCTGTGGCACGGTGACCTGCAACTACGACGGGGAGAAGAAGTACCCCACCACCATCGGCGAGCGCGCGTTCATCGGCTCCGACGCCATCCTGGTGGCGCCCATCACCATCGGTGACGGCGCCTACGTGGCGGCCGGCTCGACGCTCACCGAGGATGTGCCAGCTGGGGCGCTCGCGCTCGGCCGCTCGCGGCAGGTCAACAAGGACGGGTGGGTGGCGGAGCGGCAGGCCGAGCGGTCCTCCGCCTCCACCGCCGCCCGCCCGAGTCGGGCCAAGGGGCGCTCGAGCGCCCGCCGCGCGGGTCGCGCGGCCGGATAGGAGGGTCGTGAGCGCCCGGCGGCGGTCCGGGGCCGGAACCCGTGGTATGACGGCAGCCTATGTGCGGAATCGTTGGCTACGTCGGGTCGCGGCCGTGTGTCGACCTCATCGTCTCCGGCCTCAGGAAGCTCGAGTACCGCGGCTACGACTCGGCCGGCGTGGCGGTGGTCGGGCCGTCGGGCCTCGCCGTGGCGCGCTCCAAGGGCAAGCTCAGGAACCTGGTCGGCCTCCTGGCCAGCCAGCCGCTGCCCGGGACGACCGGCATCGGCCACACCCGGTGGGCGACCCACGGCAAGCCCTCCGACGAGAACGCGCACCCGCACTGCTACCGAGGGGTGGCGGTGGTCCACAACGGCATCATCGAGAACCACCTCGAGCTGAAGAGCGCGCTCTCGGCGAAGGGGCACGTCTTCTCGAGCGAGACCGACACCGAGATCTTCGCCCACCTCATCGCCGACGCGCTCGAGGACGGCGCGCAGGACCTGGGCGCGGCGGTACGGGCGGCGCTCTCGCAGGTGTCCGGCACCTACGCCATCGCGGTCGTCTCGGCGAAGCGCCCGGACGAGATCGTGGCCGCCAAGAACGCCTCGCCGCTCGTGGTCGGGTTCGGGCAGGGCGAGAGCTTCCTCGCCTCCGACGTGCCTGCCATCCTCGAGCACACCCGCGACGTGATCTACCTGGAGGAGGGGGAGCTGGCGCTCCTCACCGCGCGGGGCGTCCGCGTCGAGGGCCCCGACGGGCGCCCGCTCGATCGCAAGCCGCGCCGGATCGAGTGGAGCGCCGTGGCCGCCGAGAAGGAGGGCCACAAGCACTTCATGCACAAGGAGATCTTCGAGCAGCCGCGGGCGGTCGCGGACACCATCCGCGGCCGCATCTCGCTCGAGCAGGGCGACGTGGCGCTCGACGGGATCGATCTCTCCGAGGAGCAGGCGCGCGGCCTGGAGCGCCTGGTCGTGGTGGCGTGCGGGACGAGCTGGCACGCGGGCTGCTCCGGCGCGCAGATGATCGAGTCGCTGGCGCGGCTGCCGACCGAGGTGGAGCTGGCGAGCGAGTTCCGGTACTCCGACCCCATCGTCGGCCCGCGCACGCTCGTCATCGCCGTCTCGCAGTCGGGCGAGACCGCCGACACGCTGGCGGCGGTGAAGGAGGCGAAGCGGCGCGGCGCGCCCGCCATCGCCATCTGCAACGTGGTGGGATCGGCCATCCCGCGCGAGTGCGCCGAGTCGAGCGCACCGGGTGCGCCACGCGGCACGCTCTACACGCACGCCGGACCGGAGATCGGCGTCGCGTCGACGAAGGCGTTCACGACGCAGCTGGCCGCGCTCTTCCTCGTCGCGGTGAAGCTGGGGCGGCTGCGCGGGACGCTCTCGGCCGAGGCCGCCCGGACGCAGCTCGAGGCGCTGCGGCAGGTGCCGCTCTGGATGGATCAGGTGATCCGCCAGGAGCCGTCGGTGATGCCGGTGGCGAAGCGCTGCGTCCAGGCCCGCGACGTCCTCTTCCTCGGCCGCGGAGCGCAGTTCCCGGTCGCGCTGGAGGGGGCGCTCAAGCTGAAGGAGATCTCGTACATCCACGCCGAGGGCTACGCCGCCGGCGAGATGAAGCACGGCCCCATCGCGCTCATCGACGAGGCGCTGCCCGTCGTCGTGCTCGCGACGAAGGAGCCCGCGTACGAGAAGACGCTCGGGAACATGGAGGAGGTGCGCGCCCGCGGCGGGCACGTCTTCGCGGTGGTCTCGGAGGGCGACACGCTCGCCGCGGGGCTGGCGGAGGTGGCGCTGACGGTGCCGCAGGCGCCGCCGCTGCTCTCGCCGCTGCTCTCGATCCTCCCGCTCCAGTTCCTCGCGTACCACGTCGCGGATCTGAAGGGGACGGACGTGGACCAGCCGAGGAACCTCGCGAAGAGCGTGACGGTCGAGTAGCCGCCGGTCGCGGCCGGGGTTACCCGCGCCGCCCTGCGCCCGCGCGCGCGTCGGCGCCCGTGCTCCGCCTCGCGCCGCCACTCTCCGTGAACCTGGCGCGTTCCGGCAAACATGGTCCTCGATGCGGCGCTTCGCAATGGCGCCGCCGCGTGCGCCGGCGCTGCTCGGCCTGGACTTGCTGCGCCTACTCGGTCCGTTCGCCCTGAGCCCTTCGACTTCGGCCGCTCCGCGGCCTACGCTCAGGACAGGCTCCGCGCCGCCGCAGGCGGCGCGTAGTCGAAGGGCGAACGTACGTCGCGAGCGATCAGCTCCCCGCCAGCCTCCGCGCCAGCCGCCCCACCAGCCGGATCGCGCTGTCGACGCGCTCGCTCCAGGGATCACCGCACGAGATGCGGATGCTGCCGGCGTGGGCGCCGGAGGCCGAGAAGATGTGCCCCGGCGCGATCGACACGCCCATCTCGAGGGCGCGGGCGTGCAGCTCGAGCGCGTTCACTGCGGGGGGCATCTCCACCCACAGGAAGCAGCCGCCGCGCGGGCGCGAGACGCGGGTGCCGGGCGGGAACTCCGCCGCCACCGCCGCGGCGGCGCGGACGACGTTGTGCTCGAGGCGGGCGCGCAGCGCGCGCAGGTGGCGGTCGTAACCGCCCTCGGCCAGGAACCGCGCCACCGCGCGCTGCGGCAGCGTCGCGGTCGCGACGCTGGTCGTGAACTTGAGCACCTCGACCCGATCGTGCCAGCGGCCGGGCGCGATGAACCCGATCCGGAAGCCGGGGGCGAGCGTCTTCGAGAACGACCCGCAGTACATGACGGTTCCGTCGCGGTCGAACGCCTTGGCGGGCCGCGGGCGCGCCGGCCCGAAGGCCAGGTCGCCGAAGACGTCGTCCTCGAGCAGCGGGACCGCGCGGTCGGCGAGCAGCTCGACGAGCCGCTGCTTCGCGTCGTCCGGCATGCAGCTCCCGAGCGGGTTCGAGAAGCTCGGGACGGCCAGCACGGCCGCGACGCGCCGCTCGAGCATCCGCCGCGCCAGCTCGTCGACGTCCAGGCCGGTCTCGGGATGACAGGGCACCTCCATGACGCGAAGGCCCAGCGCCTCCACCGCGAGGAGCGTCCCGTAGTAGGCGGGCGACTCCACCGCGACCGTGTCGCCGCGGGAGGTGACGGCGAGGAGCGCCAGCTGGAGCGCCTCGGTGGCGCCGCTCGTGATGACGAGGTCGTCCTCCGAGAGCTGGCACCCCGCGGCGACCGCGCGCTGCGCGATGAGCCGCCGCAGCGCGTGCAGCCCCGGGGGGTAGGCCACGTCGATCCCGCCGGTCGCGGAGCGCCGGGCCTCGGCCGCGACCGCCCGCGCCAGCGCCCGGGTCGGGAGGAGGGCGGGAGCCGGGGTCGCCGTCCCGAGGTGGACGAGGGCCGGATCGCCGGCCGCTCGGTAGATCCCGGCGACGAGCGCGCTCACGCCGTCGAGCGAGGTGGGCGCATGAGGAGCGGGCGCCGACGGGCGCGGTACGGGCAGCACCGCGCGAGCCTTCACGTAGTACCCGGAGCGGGGTCGTGCCTCGACCAGGCCTGCCGCCTCGAGCTGCGCCAGCGCCTGCAGCACGGTCGACGCGGAGACGCCCTCGTCGACGCGCATCTTCCTGACGGACGGGAGCTTTTCGCCAGGCGCCAGCGTCCCGTCCTCGACGGCTCGCGCGAAACGGCGCGCGATCGCCTCGTACCGGGGCAACCCTCGCTCGCCTCCGACGGTGTCGATCGTGCGGTCCACTGCGGCAAGATAGCACACATCGGCCACATCCGTATCTGTACCGGTATCAGAACGCGTTTGCTGTATCTGTACTTATCCCGGCACTGAGTTACGTTGCGGCCATGGAAACGAGCACGTGGCTTCAGCAGCGCAACGTCCCAGGCCGGGAGGAGCACTCCCGGTTCCCCTTCCTGCACCACGCGGCACCCCAGGCCCTGAAGCTCGCCGAGGGTGCGGCGTGGAGCACCCACTCGCCCCGTGCCGGGCTCGTCATCGGCTGCGAGAGCGGGAAGCTGTGGGTCACGGTCGAGGGCGATCCCGAGGACCACATCCTGCTCGCGCCAGACAGGCTCACCGTCCCGACCCGCGGCCGGGTCGCGGTGCTGGCGCTGTGCCCCTCGTCGATCGAGGTGATCGCCGCGCCGCACCTCGCGCATTAGGGCTCGGCCACCGCAGCCGGCGGCGCAGCGGCGGGGGACAACCCCCCGCCGGAGTCCGACGTGAATCTCCGCCTCTTCATCGCCCTCGAGCCGCCGGACCTCGTCCGCCGCCGCCTCGCGGCGCTCCAGGGTGAGCTCCAGCGCGCCGCAGGTCGCACCGCGGAGGAGGTGAAGTGGGTCGCCCCCGACAACGTCCACCTGACGCTGCAGTTCCTCGGTGCGGTGCCCGAGGAGCGGCTCGCGGCGGTGCAGGAGGCCGTCGCGCAAGCAGCCGCCGAGGCTGCGCCGCTCGAGCTCACCGTGATGGGCGCCGGCGCCTTTCCGAACGCGCGGCGCGCGCGCGTGCTCTGGGCGGGGCTCGGGGGCGACCTCGCCCCGCTCTCCGCGCTCGCCGCCGCGCTGGGTCGGCGTCTCGCGCCGCTCGGCTTCCCGCCCGAGGAGCGTCCCTTCTCGGCTCACCTCACCCTCGGCCGCGCCCGTGACGCGCGGGGCCTGCCCGGCCTCGCGGCGGCGCTGGCGCACGCCGGCGGCGGGGCGGAGGCGCGCTGGCGCGCCGGCGAGGTCGTGCTGTTCCGATCGCACCTCTCGCCGCGCGGTCCGCGCTACGAGGCGCTCTCCCGAGCCCCGCTCGGCGCGTGAGGCGGCCCGCCTCGTGACCGCGCGCGTTTCTTGACTTGGGCTGCTCGTCCGTTCAGGATGCGTCCGTTCAGCTTCGAGGGCGCACCTGTCAGGGTCCGCTGCTAGATCGAGAGCACACGTCGAGAACGGCCGCACCGTAGGGCGGGAGTCGTCCCCGCCGCATCGTAGGGCGGGGCTATGTCCCCCGCCGCAAGGAGATCGAGATGCCCGTCGGACCGGAGAAGGAGAAGGCGATCGAGCTGGCCGTCTCGTCCATCGAGAAGGCCTTCGGCAAGGGCTCGATCATGCGCCTCGGGAACGAGGACGCGCTCGTCAAGGACGTCGTGGCGGTGTCGTCCGGATCCGTCTCGCTCGACATCGCCCTCGGCGTGGGCGGCTTCCCGCGCGGCCGCATCATCGAGATCTACGGGCCGGAGTCCTCCGGCAAGACCACCCTCGCGCTGCACGCGATCGCGGAGGCGCAGAAGGCGGGCGGCATCTGCGCCTTCGTCGACGCCGAGCACGCGCTCGACGTCGGCTACGCCCGCAAGCTCGGCGTCCGCACCGACGACCTGCTCATCTCGCAGCCGGACACCGGCGAGCAGGCGCTCGAGATCGCGGAGACGCTGGTGCGCTCCGGCGCCATCGACGTGCTGGTGATCGACTCGGTGGCGGCTCTCGTCCCCAAGGCCGAGCTCGAGGGCGAGATGGGCGACGCGCACATGGGGGTCCAGGCGCGCCTCATGAGCCAGGCGCTCCGCAAGCTGACCGGCACCATCTCGAAGTCGCAGACCATCGTCGTCTTCATCAACCAGATCCGCATGAAGATCGGGGTCATGTTCGGCAACCCCGAGACGACCACCGGCGGCAACGCGCTCAAGTTCTACGCCTCGCAGCGGCTCGACATCCGCCGCATCGGCGCCATCAAGGACGGCGAGCAGGTCATCGGCAATCGCACCCGCGTCAAGGTGGTGAAGAACAAGGTCGCGCCTCCCTTCAAGGAGGTCGAGTTCGACATCATGTACGGCCAGGGCATCAGCCGCGAAGGTGACGTGCTCGACCTCGCCTCGAACGAGAACATCGTCGAGAAGAGCGGCGCCTGGTTTAGCTACGGCGGTGAGCGCATCGGGCAGGGGCGCGAGCAGTCGAAGAGCTTCCTGCGCGAGCACCCGGAGGTCCTGGCGCAGATCGAGGCGAAGCTGCTCGAGCGCTTCGGCGTGAAGAAGGCTCCCGCGGCGGCAGCGCCCGCCGAGCCGGAGCCCGAGGAGAAGAAGCCTCGCGTGAAGGCTGTGAAGTAGGGCGGGGTCCCCGGCCGCGGGGGCTTGTTCCCCGTCCCCCGCCTCCTCCCTCGCCGTGCCGGGGAGCGGGCGGGCGAGGGGGAGAGGGGGCGGCTTTCGGGTGGCCCCCTGCGCTACACTGTGCCACCTCGTGTCCATCGACCTCTCCCACAAGACCTGGCTCCTCGACCTCGTCGACGCGAACCTCGCCCGCTACGACCCCGCCGCGGCCTTGCTCCGGCTCCCGCCCGAGCTGCGCGGCGCCGATCCCGATGGGCCGAGCCTGGAAGGCCGCGCGCGCATGCTGCTGGTGCGCTCCCTGCGGCGGAAGCTGCTCGACCCCACCCCGGCGCGCACCGAGCGCGAGCCGGGGGAGCCGCCTTGCACGCGCGAGGACGACGCCTTCCTCGGCCCGATCAGCTGCCACGTCGGCCTGCTCCTCGACATCGCGCTCGTGCACGGCGTGGAGTTCGAGCGGAAGCGGCGCCTGGCGGAGCTCGCGACGTTCTTCGCGGCGCTGGTCGGCGACCTCGACCTCGCGCGCGCCGCCGATCCCGCCCGCCCCGGCGGCGGCGCGCCCGCGGCGCTGAAGAAGGCGTTCCTGCGCGCCGGCGCGGCGCTGGCCGACCGCGGCCACCCCGCCGGCGATCCGAAGGACGGGCTCCCGCTCCACGTCGGCGTGCTCTGCGTGCAGCGGCGGCACCTCGCGCGGCTCGCCATCGCGTACTACCCGCGAGGACCGCTCGACCTCGCCCTCGCCCGCAAGCTCCTCGACCAGGCCCAGGACGACATCGCGCGGCTGGCCGAGGTGCTGGCCGCCCTCGCCGCCGCGCCCGCCCCCCTCGACGTGCGCCGGCGGCGGGTCGCGGCCGGCCAGATCGATCGGCTCGGGCTACCGCGCGACCTGGCCCGGACAGCGCGGGCGGCGCTCAGGACCCCGCGCAGCACCGGTGAGCTGGCGCGCGGAGCCCCGGTGCGGCTGCGCGCCTTCCTGCTCCAGCAGATGCTCCTCTCGGAGCTGGCGCAGGCCGAACCCTCGGCCGCGCGCGCCGAGGCCGTGAGCGCGTTCGCGGAGGAGGCGCGCATCCCGCCCGAGCAGGTGGCGGCGCTCCAGGCGGACGCGGCCGATCTCTACGCGGCGCAGCAGCGCTGGCTCGAGGCGACCCCCGGCGAGCCGGACGAGTGGGAGGCGCTGGCCAACGAGTGGGAGGACACGGCCGACCAGATGATGGAGAAGGTCGCCGCGACCGTGTCCGAGAACCTCGAGGCGATCGTCACCGAGATCAAGCAGACCGGGGAGCTGGGGCAGCTGCTCGCGAAGGCGGCCGCGGGGAAGGCGCTCTCGCCCGAGGAGAAGACGAAGGTGAAGGCGCAGCTCATCGACCTCGCGAAGGCGGTCCCGGCGCTCGCCATCTTCGCGGCGCCGGGCGGGATGCTGCTCCTGCCGCTGCTCGCGAAGCTGCTCCCCTTCAACGTCCTTCCCTCGGCCTGGGACGACAAGGAGAAGAAGGCCCTCCCTGCCGGCCGCAAGAAGGCGAGCGGGTAAGGCCGACTCGATCTAGCCGGCGCGGGCCGGCGACTTGCTCGCGCCGCGACCGGCCGGCGCGCCTTCCCCGAGCGCCAGGGCCAGCGGCGTCGAGGCGGTCTCCTCGACCGCGGCGCCGCGCTCGCTCAGCTCGGCCTCCAGCGCGGCCAGCGCCGGCAGCAGCTCCGGCGCGCGCGACGCGGCCGCGCGCAGGCGCTCCACCGCGTCCGCGAGCCGAGCCAGCTGGATGCGCTCGCGATCCCTGAGCGCGTCGATGGTCTCGAGGAGGTGCGCGTGGAACCGCTGCAGCTCGTCGTGCTTTCGCAGTGCCCGGCGCGATGGGTAGCGCCCCTCCGCGAGCAGGGAGAGGAAGTGGCTCATGACGTAGATGGGCCCGGCCACGCGGTGGGTCATGATGAAGCCGATGAGCCCCAGCGCCGCCACCGAGAGCACCGCGATGCCGCCGAGCACCCACAGCAGCTGACGGCTGGTGTGGTCGACGAGCGCCCGCTGCGCGGCGTCGCGCACGAGCAGGTCGATCGCCTGCTCCTGCGCCTGGTACGCCCAGAGGCCGAACAGACCGGCCAGGGCGAGCCCCCACCCCATGAGCAGCAGGATGTACTTGAGCTGGAAGGAGCGATCGACGAGATAGGTGCGGCGGCGTCGCAGCTGCGGCATGTCACCTCCCCCAGGAGATTTTAGCGTGAAGATCGCGTTCCTCGGCACGCCAGAATTCGCGGTGGCGCCGCTCGATGCCGTGGCCCGGGCCGGGCACGAGGTCGTGTGCGTCGTCGCGCAGCCCGACCGCCCCGCCGGCCGTGGCCAGGCGCTGCGTGCGCCCGCCACGAAGGCGTGGGCGGCCGCGCATGCGATCCCGGTGCTGCAGCCGGAGAAGGTGCGCGATGGACGGCTGGCGCGCGATCTGGCCGCCCTCCGCCCGGACCTCCTCGTCGTGGTGGCCTACGGCCGCATCCTGGGGGAGGACCTCCTCACCCTGGCGCCGCTGGGCGCCGTGAACGTGCACGCGTCGCTCTTGCCGCGCTGGCGCGGCGCGGCCCCCATCCAGTGGGCGCTCGCCGAGGGCGATCGCGAGACGGGGGTCACGATCATGCGGATGGACGCCGGTCTCGACACCGGCGACATCCTGCTGCAGCGCGCGCTCGCGGTCGCGCCCGACGAGACCTCGGCCACGCTGCACGACCGGCTCTCCGCGCTGGGCGCGGCCGCGCTCGTCGAGGCGCTGCCACCCTTCGCGTCGGGCCGCCTCGTGCCGGTGCGCCAGGACGGCGCGCGCGCCACCCTCGCCCGCATCCTCGAGAAGGAGGACGGCCGGCTCGACTTCGCGCTGCCCGCCGAGCGGCTCGCATGGCGCGTGCGCGGCTTCACGCCGTGGCCGGGCGCGTTCACCACGCTCTCGGGAAAGCTCCTCAAGGTCCACGCCGCGCGGCCCCTCGCGGACGGCGGCGGCCTCGCGCCCGGGGAGGCGCGGGCGACCCCCGACGGCATCGCGGTCGGCTGTGGCCGCGGGAGCGCGCTCCTCCTCGTCGAGGTGCAGCTCGAGGGCAAGCGGCGCGCGCCCGCTTCCGAGTTCGTGAAGGGCCAGCCCGTCGCGGCGGGCACGGTGCTCGGGCGATGACGGGGCGCGAGATCGCGTTCCAGGTGCTGCGCCGGGTCGAGGAGGGGGGCGCTTTCGCGTCGCGCGCCCTCGACGCGGCGCTGGCCCAGGCCGGCGCGCTCGACCCGCGCGAGTCGGGCCTCGCCACCGAGCTCGTCTACGGCACGCTCCGGCGCGCGCTCGCGCTCGACGCCGCCCTCGCCCGCCACGCCTCGCGACCGCTGGCGGAGGTCGACCCGGCCGCCCGCGTGGCGCTCCGGATCGGCGCCTACCAGCTCCTCCACCTCGGCACGCCGCCGCACGCGGCGGTGAGCGAGGCGGTCTCGCTGGCGCGCTCGGCCGAGCACGGCCGCGCCGCGGGCTTCGTGAACGCGGTGCTGCGGTCGCTGGCGCGCGATCCCCGGCCGGCCGCGGCGCCACCGCTCCCGGACGACCCCGCCGGACACGTCGCGCTGGCGGAGGCGCTCCCGCGCTGGCTCGCGGAGGAGTGGGTGGCGTGGTTCGGCGCCGAGGAGGCGCTCGCGCTCGCGCGCGCCATGAACCAGCCGGCGCCGCTCACGTTCCGCTCACCGCGCCGCGACGAGCTGCTCGCGAGGCTCTCGGCGGCCGGGCTGGAGGTGTCCGCCGCGGCGCGCTCGCCGGACGGACTCGTCGTCCGAGGGGCCGCGGTGCAGGTGGTGACGCGCGCCGCGGGCGGGCTCCCGCTCCAGGTGCAGGACGAGGCGGCCCAGCTCGTGTCCCTGTTCGCCGCCGGCGAGCTGCGCGGCCGGGACGCGCGCGTGCTCGACGCCTGCGCCGCGCCGGGTGGGAAGACGTTCCACCTCGCCGAGCTGCTCGGACCCGGCGGTGAGGTCGTCGCCATCGAGCTCCACCCACGCAAGGCGGAGGAGCTGCGCAAGCAGGCGGAGCGTCGCGGCCTGGGCGGGCGGGTGCGGGTGGTGTGCGCCGACGCGGCGAAGCCCGTACCCGGCCTCGAACCGGAGAGCTTCGATGCCGTGCTGGTCGACGCGCCCTGCACCGGAACCGGCACGCTGCGCCGCCACCCGGAGCTCAAGCTCCGGCGCTCGGCCGGCGATGCGGCGCGGATGGCCGAGGCGCAGCGCGCCATCCTCGCGACTTGCGCGGGGTACGCGCGGCCCGGTGCGCCGGTCACCTACTCGGTGTGCGCGCTCACCCGCGCCGAGGGTCCCGAGATCGCGGCGTGGGCGCTCGGGCTGGCCTTCGCGCGGAGCGCGCCGCCTCCCGGCTTCCCCACCGACGTGCTCACCGCGGAGGGCGACCTGCTCACCCTCTCCCACCGCCACGGCAGCGACGGCTTCTACGCGGCGCGGCTGCGGCGCGCGCCGTAGGCGCCTCGCCGGCGCGCGGGAGAGCGAGGAGGGCCGACGCCTCGCGGAAGCGTAGAATGCCGACATGTCGCTCGACATCTCGGCGGAGGAGTTCCAGCACCTGGCGGAGCGGATCGCGCGCCTCGCGGCCGACCACCTGCTGCGGCTCGACGGCAGCCCCATCCAGCCCGACGTGACTGGCGCGCGCCTCGTCGAGCTGCTGGGCGGGGAGGCGCCGCAGCGCGGGTGCGGTGCGAGGGTGGTGGACCTGCTCCGCGGCGTCGTCGAGGGTTCGCGGGTCCAGAACGGCCGGTTCCTCGGCTACGTCATGGGATCGGGCGAGCCGGCGGGGGCGGCGGCCGACCTGCTCGCGAGCGTGCTCAACCAGAACCTGACCGCCTGGCGCTCCGCCCCGGCCGGCGTGACGGTCGAGCGGACCGTGGTGAGCTGGCTGGCGGAGGCGATCGGGTGCGGAGCCTTCTCCGGCAGCCTCACGGGAGGAGGGTCCTCCGCGAACCTGATGGGCCTCGCGATGGCGCGAGAAGCGAGGGCGCCCGCGAACGAGCGCGGGGGGGCCGCCGGCGTCGTCTACGCTTCCGAGCAGGCGCACATGTCGATCGGAAAGGCCGTCGCGCTGCTCGGCCTCGGCCGCGAGAACCTGCGACTCCTCTCGACGGACGCGAGCTTCCGGATGCGCGCAGGCGACCTCGAGGCGGCGATCGCGCGCGACCGCGCCGCGGGCCTCACGCCCATCGCGGTGGTCGCGTCCGCCGGGACCGTCGCGACCGGAGCGATCGACCCGCTCGCGGCCATCGCGGACATCGCGGAGCGCGAGCGGCTCTGGCTGCACGTCGACGGCGCGTACGGCGCGCTCGCGGCGATGGTCGCGCCCGAGGCCTTCCAGGGGCTGGCGC
>Ga0306924_10004613_pt1 | contig 13468 bp, 9 predicted proteins | sample sta12Can44000111_FD_203756 | JGI IMG/M metagenome (GOLD analysis project Ga0306924, IMG submission 203756) | Lab enrichment of tropical soil microbial communities from Luquillo Experimental Forest, Puerto Rico - statanox.12C.anox.44.000.111 (v2)... | ecosystem: Environmental > Terrestrial > Soil... | reverse complement strand
AACCAGCCGACACTTGAGGGTCAACTGCGAGCAGCGGCGTAGCGTTGCAGGAACAGTGCCTCGGTCAGGGCCATCGCCGCGATCTCGGCAGGATCGACGCTTTCGTTCGGGGCGTGGATGAGCGCCGATGGTTCCTCGACGCCCATCAAAATGAGCTCGGCGTCGGGGTAGGTGTCGGCGAGCACGTTGCACAGCGGGATCGAGCCTCCGTCGCCGAGCGTCACCATCGGCCTGCCGTAGGCCTCCTGCATCGCCGCGGCGATGGCCCGGTACGCGGGCCCGCTTGTCTTGGCGAGAAACGCGGGCCCGGGGGCTTCGATCTCGGCCGTCACGTGCACCTCCCAGGGCGCAACGGCGTGCAGCTGGCGGACCAGCGCCTCGGCCGCGGCACCGATCTGTGTCCCGGGCGGGACACGCAGGTTCAGCCGGGCGCTGGCCCTCGGCGTTATCGCCGCCGTCGACCCCACCACCGGCGGGCAGTCGATGCCGAGGATCGTGACCGCCGGGCGCGCCCAGATCATGTCGGCCACGGTGCCGTCCCCGAGCAAGGACACCCCCTCGAGCACGCCGGCATCCGCCCGGAACGTCTGCGCGGGGTAGGGCGCGCCCGGCCACACCTGAGCGTTGTCCAGCCCACGGACCGTGGTGTTGCCGCGGCTGTCCCGCAGCGTGGCCAGCATCGCGACCAGCGCCGCCAGGGCGTCGGGAGCCGCACCGCCGAACACCCCCGAGTGCAGTTCCGACGCGAGCGCGTCCACATTGACGATCACGTCGGCCACGCCGCGCAGACTGACGGTGACGGCCGGGTGGCCCACGGCCGCGTTCCCGGCGTCGCAGACCAGGATCGCGTCGGCGCGCAGCAGGTCGGCGTGCCCGGGGACGAAGTGCTCCAGGGCCCCGGTGGTTTCCTCCGATCCTTCCACGACCAGCTTCAAGTTGACGGGCACCTGGTCACCGAGGGCGCGCAGCGCCGTCAAGTGCATGAGGATGTTGCCCTTGCAGTCGGCGGCACCGCGGCCATACCAGCGGCCATCCACCTCGGTCAGCTCGAACGGCGGTGTCCGCCACCCGGCCACATCCAGGGGCGGCTGCACGTCGTAATGGGCGTAGAGCAACACGGTCGGCGCGTCCGGGTCCGCGCATCGCCGGGATCCGAGCACGGCCTGGCTCCCGTCCGCCATCTCCGCAAGCCAGGCATCTGAGAACCCGGCACCGGTAAACGCGTCCCGCACCCATGCGGCCGCGCGGGCGCATTCTTCGGGCGGATACTGGCGAGGGTCAGCCACCGAGGGGATGGCCACTAGTTCGGCCAGTTCGGCTCGTGCCTGCCCCATCAGGTTTGCGATGCGCTCCCGCAGGTCCATGGCTAAAGCTTTTAGCACCCGACCGGGGCATGTCCAGGCCGGCTGGTGCGGGAGCGGCGGAGAGCGCCGTGGCGCCCCCATGGGGGGCGCCACGGATGACCTCTGCTAGAGCTGCGCACCGGTCAGGTGTGCTGAGCCAGGCCTGCTGCCTGGGCGATGATCGCCTGGCAGTGGTTCGTCAGGCCGTTCACGCCGTTGATCGTCTCGTTGCCGAAGGCCGCCGAATTAAGGTCGTCCTTGATCGTGATGGCCAGCTTGTCACGCTGGTTCTCGAGCGCGGACAGCTTGGCGTTCACCGACTTGAACTTGCCGTCCCCCGGGGTGCTGGACTCCACAGCGACGGTGGACGCCTTCAGGGTGTCGGTACCGAACTGGCCGACGCTGGAGTTGAGCTGCTTGTAGCAGGCCCCCAGGCTTTCCACGCCCGGAGCGCTGAGCGCGCCGTTCGGGTGGGCCAGGACTTCGCTGATCGCCCGGCCGTCGTGGATGTAGTCATCCGTCAGGCCGGTCAGGTACATCAGGGTCGGCCGGATGTCGGTCTCGTCGATCCAGGTGCCGGTGGTGCCGCTGTCGGGGACCGTCACCTGGCCGCTGTTCGGCCCGGCGGAGTTCGGGCCGTCGGCCGCCGTCGTGCCGTCCAGGCCAAGGTGCCTGACGCCAGGGCCGGCCATGCCGAGGTAAGTCGTGTTGAGCTCCGCGGTGTAGGTGCCGTGGATGTAGGCGAAGTCGGGGTTGACCGCCACGCAGGGCGTGTTGCAGTTGGCCGCGCCGGTAGTGAAGAAGTAATCCGGCTTGGCGAACAGCGTGAACGTCGGCGTCCTGGCCGGGTCGGCGTTGACCAGGTGCAGGATCGCCTCCTCGGCCGGGCTCGCCAGGTAGTTGGTGATGAGCTGGTTGGGTTCCCCGGCGAACGGGTTGTTCGCGGTCAGGCCGGCCACGTCGTGTTCGAGCGAGCGCACCTCCGGGGCCTCCGGGCCGGGATTCCCGGTCACGTAGAACGCCGGAGCGGCGCTGAACTGCATGGCGAACGGCGTGGTGTCGCCCTTTTGCGTGGCGAGCAGCCCGGTCATGTTCCCGCCGAGCTCGCCGAACGTCCCGGCCGCGTAGGTGCACGGGGTGGTCACGCCGTCGCAGTTGGCCGGGCTGGGCTGGACGGCCCGCCCGACGTTGGCGCCGGCCACGTGGTCGCCCTCGTCCGAAGACATGACGAACAGCGTGTTGGCGGGGGTGATTCCGTCGGCCATGAGGCGCTTGAAGAACATGCCGAACGCGTCGTTGTAGTACCTGGCCTGCTCGAGGAAGCACGCGCCGCCGATCTGGTTCGCCTTCGGCGCGCCATTGCAGGCGGCCAGGCCCGGAATGTTCAGGTTGTCGTGGACGGCGGCGATGTAGCCGGTCACCACGGGGACGCCGTTTTCCAGCATGTCGGCCATGTAGGCCAGCGTCTGCGCGGGATTGATGGGCCCGAATCCCGGGAAGCCGGGGTGGTTGGTGAGGAACGCGCCGTTGATCTGGTTGTCGTTCAGGTCGACCAGGTTCCCGGCCGCGTTGGTGACCTGGAACCCGTTGTGGGTCAGGTTCGGGGTGCCCGCGCCGAGCTGCGGGGCGACGTACCTGTGCCCGAACAGCGCTTGGAACCCGGTGTACCCGCCCGGCTCATCCGGCAGCACGTCGGGCGCCGCGGTCGGCGACGGGCTGGTCTGCCCGAACTTGACCCCCGTGGCGTTGGCGCAGAAGCTGCTCCCCTGTGCGCAGTGCACGCCGATGCCGACGTAGTCGGCGGTCTCGGCGTTCTTGTGCGTGTCCGGGTCCGCGGCCAGCTGCTGAGCCTCCGGCGAGTTGGCGCCGAACACCTTGGGGATGTCGACCGCGGTGTTCTCCAGGACCGCGTTCGTGGAGGCGGCCTGGCCCACGTCACAGCCCGCCCGGGTGTACGGCACCCAGGGCGCCGGGGTGATGGTGTGGGGGGTCACCGCCTTCTTGGCCGTGGCCGGAGGCACGGGGGCGTAGACCTGGCTCGGGTTGGTGTCCCCGCCGGTCGGCACGCCGCCCGAGTAGAAGACCGGGTCGGTCCAGTAGGCGAACGACCCGGCGTTGCTGCTGGTGTTGAAGGCGCCGTTCGGGCCGTCGGTGTTGTAGGCCTGGTAGGCGTTCGAGATCGGCATGCCCTGCCTGTCGCCGTACAGGCCGGTGAACGTGGTCAGGATGTCATCGGCGGTGTGCGCGATCAGCGGGGTGTGGTTGTTCGACAGGAGCGTGCCGTTATCCAGGAAGAAGCTCAGCAGGTTCGGCATCAGCTCCAGGTCGGACGGGACGTTCGGGTTGTCGCGGAAGTAGTGGACGTTGTCGAAGGTGATCTGGACTACGTGCTTGATGCGGCCGTTGCCGAGGTTGCATGTGTGCGTGCCGCCATGGGCCACGTCCGCCCGTGCGGTGGCAGCGTTCGTGGCGGCCATCGAGGTCCCGGCCATGCCGAGCGCACCGATCATGGCCGCCGAGCTGACGGTCGCAGTGACGCGACACCAGGCTGCCCAAGTTTTGCGCCGTCGTCCTTCCATGAGCTCTCCCCTTCCGAACGCGATAAAGCAGGAGCCAACGATTCCACGGTCCAGCGGGCCCGGAAGATCTTTCAAGTGTCCATTTGTTCAACTTTATTGAAACAGTCATCCTCACTTTGCGATCATGATTGCGGCTGTTTAGAGCAATGTAGTTTATATCGTGTGAAATAGTTTATATCGTGCTATATGGTTCATATCATGCTAGCCAACCGACCCTATTCAATAGACATCCACCATTCATCTGATAGTCAATGATCAATTTAGTGTGATCCGGTAGGTTCAGCCGCGCGCGGTGGCTGGCCCGCGCAGTCCGAAAGGAGATCGCAAGTGACTAGAAGCAAGCTGGCACTTTCGGTCGCAGTGGTCGCGGTCGGCGGGACAACAATCGCGGCCGGACTGGCGTCAACCGGGGCAAATGCGTCGTCATCACACGGCTCTGGAAACGGCCCTACGCTGACGAATGTGCCGACGGCCAACACGTCGTCCCCTGGTTACGCGCCGGCGACCAGGCTCTCGCCCGAACTTAGCCAGGTAGTCCTGGCGCAAGGGTCGACGCGGATGGAGAACACGTCGGACCTGACGTCCTATTACGGCTACGACAACGACGTCTTGACCCCCGCGGGGGTGCCTCAGATGCTACCGGTCATGGGGAACCTGAAAGAGGCGACGAAGACGGAGCCGGACAAGAACACCTACCTGGTGTTCAAGAAGAGCCTCCCCGGTGCCGACCCGAACTACGACTACGGCACCCACTTCCTGTTCCAGGGGCACGAGAACGGCGTGAATCACGACGGGTACATCACCAGGATCAATCTCGACGCCGATCCCGCGCACCGAGTGACGCTGCTGGCGACCACCGACGTGAACGGCAATCCGATCAAGACCATCGACGGCGACACATGGGATCCGTGGGCGCAGCGGCTGCTGTTCACCACCGAGTCCACGGGCTCTCCGACCTACGCGGCCACCCCCGGCTACCCCTCGGCGGTGACCGACGTCTCCGGAGCGCTGGGCCGCGGCGGCTACGAGGGCATTCAGGACGACTCGGCCGGCGACCTGTGGATCGTCGAAGACATCGGCGGCGCGACCAAGACGGACGCGGCGGGTAACAGCACGACCGCCAAGCGGCCGGCCAGCTTCGTCTACCGGTACGTGCCCGTCAAGCCCGGCGACCTGCAGAACGGCAAGCTCCAGGCACTCCAGGTGCTGAACGCCGCCGGCGCGCCCATCACGTTCGACAGCCAGGCCGCGCTCAACAACCCTGACCAGGTAGCGCTGCACAGCTACGGCCACACGCTCAGGACCAAGTGGGTGACGATCCACGACACCGCCGTGAACGGCCACACCTCCTTCGACGCGAACGCCGCCGCCCTGGCGGCAGGCGCGACGCCGTTCAAGCGGCCGGAGAACGGCGTGTTCCAGCCCGGCACCGGCTTCACCACGTTCTTCTTCACTGAGACCGGCGACACGAACGCCACCAGCCCGGAAAACAACACCGCCGGTGGCTGGGGCGGGGTCATGAAGGTCACCCAGCAGAGCCCGACCGCCGACACCGGCACCATCTCAGTGTTCTACAAGGCAGACGAGGCCCACACCGGGCTCGACAACTGCACATTCCTATCCCGCAACATCGTGAGCTTCGGCGAGGACGCGGGTGACACGCTGCACGGACAGCGCGGCACGCTCGACTCCGCCTTCACGTTCGACACCACGGTCAATTACGCCGACCCGGCGAACCAGCCAGTGCGCTGGGTCGCCGAGGGCCGCGACGCATCCGCGACCCTTGATAACTCTTTCGACGGCTTCGGCAACAACATCGGCGACAACGAGATAACCGCCACGCTCGTTTCCGATGGCGACTCCGGCGTGAACGGCATCCTCGGCGCCAAGGTGCCCAATCTCAACAACCCGCAGTGGCGCTGGTTCTACACCCAGCAGCACGGCGACAACGTCTCCTACGAGATCTTCATCCGAAACGGGCACTAGCCCGCCAGCTGACATGGCAGGGCCGGGGTAATAACCTGGCCCTGCCTCACTCCTGGCGTTAAGCGGTTTTCTCTCCGAGGAGTCGATGTGAAGTCACGACTGGCAGCCGGCCTGCTGCTCGGCTGCGTTGTGGCAGTCGCGGGCTGTTCCAGTAGCAGCAGCAGCTCACCTACGGCCAGTCCGGCCACCTCTGCGGCCAGTCCGGCCACCCCTGCGGCCAATCCGGCCACCTCCGCGGCCAGTCCGGCCCCGGCCAGGACAGCGCAGAACTTCAAGGTCTCCACTCCCAACGGCCAGGTATCCCTTTCCCTTGACGGCCAGTTGCCACCGAACTGGCCCACTCAGTTCCCGGTCCCCCCGGAGTCCAAGGTTGCTGGCTCGGGCTCTCTGGGCGGTTCGAGTTCGGCGACGCTCGTCGCCGCGTACACCACATCGGAGACGCCCCAGGACGCGTTCGCGTTCTACAAGGACAACTCCAAGCTCACCACCTCGGGCGAGAAATCAGTGGGTATCGGGGAGCATTACATCGGGAGGGCGAAGATCACCGCACCCTATACAGGCTCGGTCACCGTGGTCTCCCACAGCGGCACCACCTACATCGTCATCGTGCTGACGAACTCTTCTCGTTCTCCGTCCGCTTCCCCTACCGCCAGTTAGGCGCATGACCTCCGTCATGCATGCGAATTGGACCAGGCCTGCCCGCCCGGTTCACTGCCGGGTGGGTGCGAAAGGCCTGGCAGGTACCAGTTGCGCTCGCCGAGCAGCGGGCCTCATTGATGGACGGTCGGCGGCCCGGGGTTGCCGGCCCACAGCTTGACCATCTGGATTGCTATCGCGATGAACCCTGCTCCGGCGATGACGCCCATGATGACGTCACTGGTGAAGACGGCTACCGTCACGCCGAGGGCTATTCCGACGCTGGTAAGGACAGTTACCAGCAACCGGTGGCTGGTCAGATCTGGTGTGGTCATCGATGTCTTGCCTCCCTTTACAGCGCGCCAGGCGTCTTTCAGGCTCAGCCTTGACCCGGTGTGGAGGATGGCGCTGGTGTACAGGCGCCCGGCGAGCAGCACCAGCGCGGCGGTCGTGGCGAGGGTGAGGATGGCGGCGGCAACCGGCTCCCACCAGGCCGTCGCGCCCATGGCGATGCGGCCGGGCATGGCCATCGGAGCGGTCAGCGGGAAGTACGAGATCGCCTTGGCGGCAGCGCTGGCGGGCTGCGCGATCATCGCGAAGGAAGCGAAGTAGCCCACGACCAGTACGACCATGACCGGTCCTGCGACGCTCTGGGCGTCCTCGACTCGCGACCCGAGCGATCCGAGGGCACCGTACACCGTGGCGTACAGGGCATAGCCCAGCACGAACCACACGACGGCCCAGGCCAGCACGCCACCACGGACCGCGGGGACATGGATGGAGTGGACGGTGATGACGGCCACGAGCGCGGCCAGCGCGGTCACGGCGATCTGCGCCAGTCCGAGCAGCCCGATGCCGACGATCTTGCCGGCGAGCAGGGCGCGAGCCGGGATCCGGGCGAGCAGCACCTCGACGACGCGGCTGGCCTTTTCTTCCAGCACCCCGGTCAGCACCATCCCCGCGAAGGTGGTGATGCAGAAGAACAGCACGCCGGTCATGATCATGACGGCGTACTCGTCGGCGGGGCTGCGGTCGGCCACGTGACCTAGCTGTACGTCGGTAACGGTCACTGGTTCCAGCAGGGCCGCCATGGCGGCGGGGCTGATGCCTGCCGCCGCGGCCCGCTCGCGCATCATCGCCAGCTGGATGGCGCCCGTCACCACGGCCTTGAGCTGCTCATCGGGGCTGCCTCGCCACTCCAGACGTTGTGCGCCGGCCACGAGCACGTTCAGATGGCCCTGGCGGACGGCCTGCTCGCCGTCGGCGAGGCTGGCGTAGCGGTGGATGCGGGCGGTGGTCCCGACTGCCTGGGCCTGGTCGGCGATGGTGGCGGCCAGTGCGGCGGGAACGGAACCGGTGAGGCCGACGTCCTTGGTGCCGCCAGGCTTGAGCAAGGCGGGTACGATGAGGACGGCGGCCACGGCCACGATCATCAAGACGACTGAGATGCGGAAGGCACGTGACCGGCTCCGCTCGCGCATCTCCCGCCTGGCTACCAGCCAGCTCTGCCGCACGCCGGTCATGCCGCCACCGCCTGGCGGAACAGGTCCGACAGCGTCGGCGGCTGGTAGGTGAACGAGATGAGGTCGGGGAGGTCGCGGGCAGCGGTGACCACCGCGGCCAAGTCGGTGGCACGATCGACCCGCAGCCGGGCCCGTCCGTCCCGTGCCTGAATGACCGTAACCGACGCCAGCCTGGACCAGTCCGGTACCGGACCCCGGTAGCGGATATCCACGAACCGCTGCGGTACCTTGGCCCGCAGCTCCGCCAGCTCGCCGGCCAGCACGATCCGGCCGTGCTCGATGATCACCACGTCCTGGCACAGGTCTTCGACCAGGTCGAGCTGATGACTGGAGAACATCACGGTCGCGCCCCCGGCCGCGACGCCGCGGAGCAGCTCGCTCATGGCGCCCATGCCGATCGGGTCCAGACCGGAGAACGGCTCGTCAAGCACCAGCAGGTCAGGCTCATTGACCAGCGCGGCGATCAGCTGAATCCGCTGCTGGTTACCGTGCGACAGCGCGTCCAGGCGATCCGCCGCCCGCCCGGCCAGGCCCAGACGGTCCAGCCAGGCGTCCACGCTGCGGGCCACGTCCTTGGTCCCGCGTCCGCACAGCTCGCCCAGGTATACCAGTTGGTCCCGGACTCGCATTCGCGGATACAGGCCTCGCTCCTCCGGCATATACCCGAACCGCGCTCGCTCCGCGGCCGGGACCGGCGCACCACGCCATCGGATCGCCCCCGCGTCCAGCTCGACAAGCCCGAAGACCGCACGCATGGCCGTCGTTTTCCCGGCGCCGTTGGGCCCCAGAAATCCGGTGAGCCGACTCGGCCGGGCGGCGAACGTGCACCGGTCCAGCGCGGTCACCGCACCGAACCGCTTCGTCGCCCCGTCGAAGTCGAGCATCCGCATCATCCCAATTCGAGTGACACTAATTCGAACGTGCCCCTCGCGGGTTGCGGCTGACAGAGCTCAACGGCCCCAATGCGTATGACCGATGACCTTTTTCTGTGCCCTGGTGATAGAGTCCGCCCGGGCTAGCGGGCGGTCGCGGCTCCGGCGGCGTGGCGGAGGCCGTGGTCCTTGCCCAGCGACTTGCGCATCACGAACTGGTCGCGCTGGGTGTAGTCGGGAGATCCGACCTCGGCGCCGTAGTGGGTAACGGTGATCGACGTGGTCCCGCCGGGCTCGTGCGGCACGAAGTCGAACGAGGCGAACCCGTACGGGGTCATCAGGTCCCGGTAGGCGGACCAGGGCGCCGGCTCGGTCGTGGTGACCGACGGGTGCGCGGCCTGCGGGCTGCCCGGGCCGACGGAGGTGATCAGGACCCCGTCGTGCGGCATGTCGAAGTCGGACACCGGCGTCGGCGTCGAATGCCCGCCGCCGCCGATGATCATGTGCACGGTCCCCGTCGAGGTGTCCATCAGGGACGGGTCGGTGCCCTGCGGGGCGGGGGTGAGCAGCGTGCTGCCCGGCAGCACGCCGCGGACCGGGAAGGTCCGCTCGAAGTGATGCTCGTGCCCCGCGACCACGAGGTCTACGCCGTACCTGTCGAAAAGCGGCAGCCAGTTCTCCCTGATCCCCAGGTCGGCGCCGTTGAAGTGGGCCGAGGACATCGCCACCTGGTGCATGCAGACGATGATCCAGTCGATGCCGTCCGACCTCGACGCGCGCGCTAGCTCGCGCTCCAGCCAGGCCCGCTGCTGCCCGGCGCTGTACCCGTTGATGTACGGGTTGTCGCCGTTGGCCGTGTAGTTCGGCACGTGATCGCGCCGGAACGCGCTGAACCCGCCGTCCTGCAGGCAGACGTCGTCGTTGTTCAGCGAGATCACCCGGATGGAGCCGACGGTGAACGCGTACCAGTTGCCGCGGAATCCCGGTGACCCGTTGTCCGGCAGCTCGAACCTGGTCTGGTAGGACAGGTAGCCCTGCGGGCCGTTCGCGACCTCATTCTCGTGGTTCCCCGCGGACGGCATCCACGGCCGGTTCGCGGCCGACCGGGCGTTGTTAGCGAAGAAGGCCGACCAGGTCCCGACCGGGTCGTCGCTCACGTTCGCGTAGCACAGGTCGCCGTTGAAGAGGTGGAACAGCGGGTCGAGGCTCTCCACCGCCGGGACGATGTAGCCAGCGTTCACGGTCCAGGGGCCTAGGCCCTGCCCGATCTTGACCGGCACCGCCTGGTCCCCGAAGCTAGTGAACCGGAAGCCACGAGACCGCCCACGGGGGCCGGTGCGGAACATTCCGGGGACGGCCGCGGGCGCTCCGTCGTTGGTCACCTCGAAGACGTACTGTGTGTCCGGCTGCAGTCCGTCGAGCCGGACGTGGTAGGTCCACACGACCTGACCGGTCAGCGCCTCTGTGTAGGTACGTTCCTCGGCGCGCACCTCGTGACCGAAGCCCCAGTCTGCCTTGCCGAGCCGCAGCCGTGGCCGGGATACCCGCGCGGCCGTCTGCCACGACACGGCCGCCTGCTTGGCGGCGTCCGCGCCGTACTGGACGTGCACACCCTCCGGGTCCGGGGCGCCGGCGGTGTCGGCCTGCCGGATCAGTGACGCCGCCTTGGCGGGTCCAGCCGCCGCTAGCGGAACAGCGACGGCGGCCAGGCCGGCCGTGGTCAGTACTTTGCGCCGGGAGATCCCCTGTCCGGCATCCGCACCGTTCATGTCCGCCTCCTAGGCTCTTGCGCGGGGACGGCGCCAATGATTGCCCGCTGCCTTGCACACCTGGTTCATGACAAATGAACACGCGTGATAGCGAGCGTGAAGATTCCGTCTGGACCGCCGGACCGGCCGGGCTTAGCGCGCTTCGGCCGGTTCGCGACGCAGTGCCTGGCGCAGCGGGATCCGGGCGCCGGTGCGCAGGATGGAGCGGGTGTAGATCCCGGTCGCGACCCGCGCCATCCAGATCGTGCCGACCGCGCACAACACCGCGGACACCACGACCTGCCACACCGGCGCGTCGCCGGCCGCGTACAGCACGGGCATGGCGACCGGCGCCGTCGGCGGCAGGAAGCCGAGCACGTGGTAGAAGGTGTTCGCCCCGTTCGAGTAGATGACCGTGTAGGACAGCGCGTAGGCGAGGATCAGCGGAATCTGCACCGGGAAGATCACCGAGTTCACGTCCGACTGCCGGCTGACCAGCGACCCGGCCGCCGCGTACGCCGTGCAGTAGAACGCGTAGCCGAGCACGATGAACACGCCGCCGGTCACCACGATGCCGATGGCGGCGCCGTGCACCAGGCTTGACCCGGCCGCGAACCCGGCGACGATGAACGCGGCCACCATGGCGGCCGTCTGCGCCAAGGCCAGCAGCCCGATGCCGAGAACCTTGCCGATCAGCAGCTGGACCGGCCGCACGGACGAGAGCAGCACCTCAACCACCCGGCTTGACTTCTCCTCGCCGATGCCCATCGCGATTTGCGAGCCGTAGACGCTGATCAGCACCCACACAAGCACGACGGTGAACAGGCCGGTCAGCCGGTTGGCGAGCGAACCCGACGGCGGCTCGAGGCCGCGCACCGGCAGCGCGATGCCGTTCGCCGCCGCGGCGGCCGCGCCGGGCACCTCCTCAAAGAGCTTGGCGAGCCCGGCGAGCTGAGCCAGCGCGCCGGGCAACGTCCCGCCCGCGCTGGACGCGCCGCCGATCGGCACCTGCTTGACCACTACTTCCCTGCCGTTGACCAGCACCACGCTCAGGTCTCCCGAGCGCAGCCTCGCCTCGGCGGTCGCCACGTCGGGCTCCGGAACGACGATGACTTGTACTCCGGCCAGCCGGCCGGCCTCTGTGGCGATGCCCGTCAGCGTCGCGGTGCTGCCGCCGACGATCCCGACTCGTTCCGGTTTGGCGTTCCGCGAGAGTATGGCCGGAAGCGCCACGCCGAGCGCCACCGCGAGCACCAGGACGACGGTGCTGATGGCGAAAACGCGCGTCCGGCCCCGCGTCAATAGTTCGCGGCCCGCGACGAGCCAGGTCATCTCCAGTCCGCGCCGGTTCACCGGGTCGCCCCCGCCGTGCTCAGGGCGGTCTTCGCCGCGTGCTCGGCCTCCGCCTGCCCGACCGACGCGCCGGTCACCTGGCGGAATACCTCAGACAGCCGCCTGGCCTCAAAGGTGAAGTGCTCGACCGGGCCGGCCGCCCTGGCGAGATCCAGGATCCGCTGCGAGTCGGCCCCTTTCGTTAGGGATATCAATACGGTTCCGTCCGGCCGCACGGCTTCGATCTCACCGAGATCGGCACCGGCCTCCCGGGCCCATGCCCCGTCGGCATCACCGGCGACCCGGACGGCCAGCCGCGGCCGTTCGCCGCGTTCCAGGTCGGCGACCGGGCCGGACGCGACGAGCCGGCCATGGTGGATGATCGCGACCGCCTCGCAGATGTCCTCAACGAGGTCGAGCTGGTGGCTGGAGAACAGCACGGTGACGCCGGCCGCGGCTCGCTCGGCGAGAATGCCGCTCATGTCGTCCACGCCGCCCGGGTCGAGACCGGAGAACGGCTCGTCGAGCACAAGCAGTTCCGGATCGTGGACTAGGGCGACGGCGAGCTGGGCGCGCTGCTGGTTTCCGTGCGAGAGTGTGTCGATCCGTGCGTCTTCCCGGCCAGCGAGGCCGAGTCGGCCGATCCAGTGCCTTGCGGCCGCCCGCGCGGCCGAAGCCGGCATGTCGTGCAGCCGCGCGAAGTACTCCACCTGCTCGAGCAGGCGCATGCTCGGGTAGAGGCCGCGTTCCTCGGGCATGTAGCCGAACGTCCGGCGGGCCCGCTCATCGACCGGCTTGCCGCGCCAGCGGATCTCGCCTGCGTCTAGACTGGCCACCCCGAAGATGGCGCGCATCGTCGTGGTCTTGCCCGCGCCGTTCGGGCCGAGGAAACCGAACACCTGTCCCGCCGGGACGCCGAACGTCAGGCCGTCCAGGGCTGTCACGGTTCCGTATCTGCGATGCAGCCCGTCGAGCTCCAGCTCCATGCCCAATTACTATCGCAACCGCACGAGTCAGTACAAAATCACCGTGCGGTTGCCGTTGAGCAGGACGCGGTGCTCGGCGTGCCAGGCGACCGCGCGGGCGAGCACCTGGGCCTCCACGTCGCGCCCGGCCTCGGCGAGCCGCTGCGGCGAGTACGAGTGGTCCACGCGCAGCAGGCCCTGCTCGATGATCGGTCCCTCGTCCAGGTCCGGCGTCACGTAGTGCGCGGTCGCGCCGACCAGCTTCACGCCCTTGGCGTACGCCTGGTGGTAGGGCCTGGCGCCCTTGAAGCTCGGCAGGAACGAGTGGTGGATGTTGATCATCCGGCCTTCCACCCGCTTGCACACCTCGGGCGAGAGGATCTGCATGTAGCGGGCGAGCACGACAAGCTCGGTCTTCGTCTCGTCGATCAGCGACAGCAGCGTCGCCTCGGCGGCCGGCTTGGTCTGCGGCGTGACCGGGATG
>Ga0306924_10004605_pt1 | contig 13485 bp, 12 predicted proteins | sample sta12Can44000111_FD_203756 | JGI IMG/M metagenome (GOLD analysis project Ga0306924, IMG submission 203756) | Lab enrichment of tropical soil microbial communities from Luquillo Experimental Forest, Puerto Rico - statanox.12C.anox.44.000.111 (v2)... | ecosystem: Environmental > Terrestrial >... | reverse complement strand
GCGCGGGGGGGCCGGGTCTTGGCGCGGGTGTTGGTGGGCCCCCGCGGGGGGGGGGGCGGGGGCCCTAACGGGCCCCACGCCACCGCGCCGATGCACCGCCGGATGCGGCAGAACGCGTCAGCCAAGCGTCGTCGCGTCGCATTCGCAGACGAGCGTAGGTCACAGTAGCGTGGCCGAACCAAGGGTTCGAAGGCCCCGGGGGGGGAAAAATGTACAAGAGGCGGTTTGCGATTCTCTACCTGTTGCTCGCCTGCTCGAAGCCGGCTCCCGATCCGGCGAAGGAACCTCTCGTCCCGTGGATCAAGGGAGACCAGAACGCGGGTCGGCGTGCGCCGCTAGCCGACCTTCGCTGGCAGGCCCTGAAGCGGCTCGTGGACGAGGCGGCCGAGAAGTGCCGGCAGACCCCGGGCAGCTATGTCGTCTGGACCGGCGAGAAGTTCGACTGCCGTAAACCGATCGAGCCGTCGGGCGCCGTCGGAGGCGGGCCTGGTTCTTCCCGGCCCGCTGAGCGTCGAATCACCGCGTCGGAGTGATCGCCGACCGCGCCATGAACCATCAGGCGCCGGGCGTGCACCGGATGACATCCTTGATCGGTCGCCGTCGTACGGCGCGAGAGCGCGCCTCCGCCACCGACAAACTCCTATTCAATTCGCCAGAGGTTGAACACTTCCATGTCCGTCTTCCCCCAGCACCACGGGAAGCTCCCCCACGTGTTCGAGAAGAATCCGGCGCCGAGGTCGCGGTCCATGAGCCGGCCACCGGGGCTCTTCTCCGCCAGGCTCGCGATGTGCCTCGCGCGCGGGCCGTACAGGTCGGCGAGCGTCTGCTTCACCTCCGCGCAGATGGCCGTGTTCTCGGCGGTCACCAGCAGGTCTCCCGCCACAGGGCCGGGGCGGTCCAGCGACACGATGGCGCCGCCCGCGCGCTCGGCGTACCACTGGAAACCCCAGCTCCCCGCGAACCACACGTGGCGACCCGCGTCTACGTTGGGCGCGATCAGCTCCGAAGCGGCGCGCCGCCCGAGCCCCGCGAACGCCGCGTCGGCCCGGAGGATGGCGACGCCGAGCGCGGCGCCCGCAGCGAGGAGGAGCGAGACGGCAGGACCGAGCGCGCGCGCGTTCAGGTTTCGCGCGACGAGCAACGCCGCGGCCGGCGCCGAGGCGACGAGGTACTTGGCCGGGAAGTGGACGTAGATCGCGGCCGGCAACGCGATGAACAGCCACGCGGCGAGCGTGAGCTGCACGGAGTCGCGCCGCGCCCAGGCGTCGGCCGCGACGTCGAGCAGGACGGTCGCGCCGAGGCCAGCGATCGGCGCCGTCGCGATCATCACCGAGCGCGGCCAGAGGTCCTGTCCGACGGCGAGCAGGCCCGCAGCGGCGGCCGTCGCCAGGAGGAACACCCACCACCGCCTGACCATCGACCTGGGATGCAGCAGGAGCCACCCGAGCGCCAGAGGGAAGGCGAGCACCCAGTGCGTCGCGAAACTGACCACGTTCAGCGGCACGAAGTGGGCTCCGCTCAGGACGGACGCCGCTCGTGCCAGGTCTGCGGAGCTCCCCTGCGGGTCGCGGGTCACCAGCGCAACCGCGACGGACAAGAGGGGCGCGGCGATGATCGGGAGCCATGTTGCCCGGGCACGCGAGGTCCACCACGAGCGGTCCCGCAGGTAGTCGCCGGCGACGAGGAGCACCGCCACCGCGAGGAGGACGAAGAGGTGCGACCTGGTCATCGCCGCCAGCCCGAGGAGGACGGCCGCGGCGACGCCCTGGCCCAGGCGGCGTTCGTCGCGCCACGCGACGAGCCGCTCGAGACCCGCGACGCCGAGTGCCATCGCCGGCACATCAGGCATCACCGTCCCGGCCATTCCCAGCACCGCCGGCGTCGTCGCCAGTAGAAGGCCGGCACCCATAGCGGCACCGCGCGTGAGACCGAGCCGCAGCGCCAGGGCGACCGTCGCGAAGACCCCCAGCAGACAGAACGCGAGCACGGTGACGTGCGCGACGACCTCGCTACCGCCCGCGAGCATGGAGGGAACGAGCAACCATCCCATCACCGGACCGCTCGGGATCGCCGTGCCCCGCATCCGCACTGGGAGGTCCAGTACATGTCGAACGCGGCCGGGTGCAGCGGGTCCGTGAGCGCGTGACGGGCCAGGTACAGGAACAGCGTGTCGTCGATCGTGAACGCCTTCCCGAGGAAGGGCACGAGGACCAGCATCGCGACGATCATCGCGGGAGCAGCGCAGCGCAGGACAGTTTTGAACATCGGAGCTTCCGAACCTCGCCCGGCCATGCCTACTCGATACGCCACAGCTCGAACGCGTCGAGTAGGTCGTCGCCCCACGCCCAGGGGTAATTGCCCCAGGCGTTCGAGAAGAATCCGGCGCCGAGCTCGGGGTCCATGACTCTGCCGCCGGGGCTATGGTCAGCCACCGTGGCGATCAGCCGCGTGCGCTCTCTGTAGCGCGCCACGAGCATCTGCTTCAGCGCGGGCGCGACGTCGGTCTTCTCGGTGGTCACGAGGAGATCGCCCGCGGCCGGACTCGGCTCGGCGAGCGAGACGGTGAGCCCACCCGCGCGCTCGGCGTACCACTGGAAGCCCCAGTTGCCCACGAACCACACCCGACGTCCCGCGGCGACGTTCGGCGCGACGAGCTCCGCCGCCGCGCGACGACCCAGACCCGCGAACGCGGCGTCTGCTCGCAGGATGGCAACCCCCAGCGCGATCCCGGCGACGGCGGTCACCGGAACGATCCAGCGCGCCGTGGCGGTCGAGCGCTCCGCCAGCGCGCGCGCGACGAGCAGCGCCGCTGCGGGGGCCGACGCGAGCAGGTACTTCGAGGGCAAGTGCACGTAGATCGCGACCGGCAGGGCGGTCAGCAGCCACAGGCCGAGCGTGAGCTGCATGGACTCCCTTCGGTTCCACGCAACCGCGAGGATGTCGAAGAGGACGGTCGCGCCCAGGCCGGCGATCGCCGCGCTCGCGAGCGCAGACGGATTCTGCCAGGCCTCGAGGAGGAAGGCGGCCGCGCCGGTCGCGAGCAGGAGCACCCACCACCGCCGCGCGATCGACCCACGACGGATGAGCACCCAGGGGAGAGCGAGCGGGATCGCGAGCACCCAGTGCATCGCGAAGCTCACGATGTTTCGCGGGACCTGGCCCACCTTGGCGAACGACGCCGCGACGCGCGCCAGCTCGAAGCTGCTGCCCAGCGGGTCGCGGGTCGCCACCATGATCGCCACGGTGATCACCGGCGCGACGGCGAGCGGCAGCCACGCCGTCCACCCCGCCCTCCGCCATCCCGCGTCCCTCAGATAGTCGCCCGCGACGAGGAGCGCGCCGACCCCGAGCAGCATGATCACGTGCGATCGGGCGAGCGGCGCGAGCCCGAGCAGAAGCGCCGCGAGGACGCCCTGGTGAACTCGACGCTCGTCGCGCCAGGCCACGAGGCGCTCCAGCCCTGCGACACCGAGCGCCATGGCCGGTACGTCCGGCATCGCTGTCCCTGCCATTGCGAGCGCGACGGGCGTCGCCGCGACGAGCACGCCCGAGCACATCGCCCAGCGCGGAGCGAGCCCGAGCCGAAGCGCGAGCGCGACGGTCGCGGCGATGGCCAGGGCGAGCGCCGCGAGCTCCGCGAGGTGAGCGATGGTTTCGCTCCCGTTCGCCAGGACCGACGGCACGAGCAGCCACGCCATCACGGGACCGTTCGGGAGGATCTGCGACATCCGCACCGGGACCGGCGGGTCCGCCGACCAGACCGTCTCGAGCGCGGAGGGGTGCAACGGATCCGCGAGCGCGTGACGAGCCTCGAACAGGAACAGCGTATCGTCGATGGTGAACGCGCTCTCGCGAAAGGGCACGAGGACGAGGATCGCCAGCGCGAGCGCAGGCGCGGCGGAACGCAAGACGGTTCTGCTCATTCGACGAGACTCCGCCGGGCGGCCGACAGCCGACGTCCGAGAACCGACGCGCTAGGCATGAACTTCACTCGCCCAGATCATACGCCTCCCAGCCCGCATCGACGCTGATCGGCCGCGTACCGGGATCGAGCGCGAGCCGGTTGAAGAACCGCCGGAAGCGCTGGTCGTATCGGCAGAGCACGAAGCGCGCGCCGAACCGCTGGCGGATCGCCTCTGACGGATGAGGAGGCGGGTCGCGCGGCAGCTCGAACCAGGTCCGGTACAGGTCCGGGTCGTTCAGGTAGAAGAACGTAGGGTCGAGCGCGACGATGAAGCGGCGCTCGGGCAGGGCCAGCATCATCGTGCCCGTGTGGCCCCACTCGCAGGTGAACACCTGCGCGCCGGGCGGAATCGCCCCCGCGAGCCGTGCGCCGACGTCCGGCGTCAGCAGCTCCGTCGCCTGCCCCGAGTCCTCCACGAACTGTGCCGTCGCGGGAGCGGCGCAGGCGACGAGCACGCCTGCGGTCGCGAGCGGGAACCACCGCCAGGCGACGAAGCGGCTCCCGAGCGCCAGCGCCACGACGGAGAGCGGGACGAAGTACTCGGCGAACCGGGCCGTGCGAATCGTGAGCGCCCCGAAGCACAGCGCTGCGAGGCAGAACGCGCGCGTCGTCGCGTCCCGCGAACGCCACGCGAGGACCGCGGCCGCGACGGCGGCGACCGAGGCGCCGAGGAGCAGCGTCGCCCACTCCGCCGGCGAGAACGCGCGGAACTCGTCGCCGAGCTCGAGCAGCGCGTCCCTCCCCCATGCGCGCCGGACCAGGACGTCGACCGACTGGATCCACGTGAACCGCAACAGATTCGCGGCGTTCGGGTGGAGCGCGATCCCGATCGTCAGGCCGGCGACGACCGCGGCCAGCGGCTTCCACTCCGGACGCTCGCGGACGGACATGCGCGCGATCTCCGCGACGATGGCCATCGCGAGCGCGAGCGTCCACCCGACGTAGAACCACGGGTAGAGCGCGCTCGCCACGGCGACCACGCCGAGCCGACGGCGCACGCATGCCCACAGGATGACGGCGGCGAACCCGATGGACGCCACGTGAGGACGGACGAGGACGAACCGGAACAGGAAGACGGACGCCGAGGCGAGCGGGAGGATCGCCCACGCGGCGGGGAAGCGGACCCGCTCGGCCCGGAGGATGAAGAAGAAGACGAGGAGCAGCCCTGCTCCCCAGAGCGTGCCGACGACGCGCGCGGCGTCGACCCACGGCAGCCCGGCGACCCCGGCGAGCGCGAGGTGGAACGCGAGCTCCTTGTCGGCGTAGTGCTTCGCGAGCCACGAGAACGGGGTCCAGGGGAACTCGTGGAGGATGCCGTGAGCGCGGATGAGGCGGCCGACGGCCACGTGATACGCGGTGTCTGCGTCGAGCGGCGCCCCCGTGTGCCACTGGAGCGTCGCGGCCACGACGACACACAGCGCCAGGGCGAGAGCGCCCTCGACCACCACGCGCCTGGACGGCATGGCGGGACCGTACCACGAACCCCCTCGGGAGACAGCCGACCGGGCGCTCCGACGCCGTCGCCGCGGAAGGCCGATCTACGGCGCCGAATCGACGCGACGACCCGCCCGCCGGCGCCACGCCTCGACCCCGGCGATCGCGATCACCGCAGCGGCCGCCGCCGCGCTGATCGCCCACCCGAGCCGCACCTCCGGCGGCTCGTAGCGCATCTCGAGGACGTGACGGCCCGCCGGCCACGCGACGGCGCGGACGATGTAGTCCGCCCGGAGGATCGGGACGGCCTCGCCGTCGAGCGTCGCCCGCCACCCCGGCCACCAGGCGTCGTTCACCACGAGCACCGCGTCGCCATCCGCCTCGGCGACGACGCGCACCCGCTCCGGCCGGCGCTCGACCTCGATCACGCGCCCGGCCGCGGTGCCTCCGAGCGGCGCCCCCTGGAGCACGACCTCTGGGATGCCGGCGAGATCCGCGGCGACGAAGCGATCGAGCGCCTCGCGATCCGAGGCCGCGACGGCGACGCGCTCCGCGAACGACGCCCAGGGCCGGTGCGGGACGGCGTAGACCGAGATGCCCCACTCCGGCAGCTCGCCGACGAGCGTCCCGCGGCGGATCGAGTCGCGCGCGGTCGCGTCCTCGAGCGGGTTCCTCGGCGACTTGAGCGCGACGTGCGTCACCGCGAACCGCCGGAGCGTCCTCCACAGGTCGCCTCCGAGGGCCTCGCCGAGCGCCCGCGTCCGGCGCGGCAGCAGGCCCGTGTACGTGTTCACGTGGTCGATGCCGGAGGGGATCGCGAACGGCGCCACGCCGAGCCTCGAGCGGGCGGCCGCCTCGAGATCCGCGGCGTCGAGGGGGATCGGGCTGCGGTACGGCGGGCCGTCGACCGGGGTCTCGAGGCGGGCGACCGGGCTCCCGGACACGATCCCCTGGAGCGGACGCGGCTCGACCGCGCGCGGGTCGCCCGCGTGGAGCGCATACGGCGCTGCGGCCACGCCCTCGACGAGCACGACCGCCGCCGCGAGCGCCGCGAACCGAGTGCCGGCCAGGGGCGAGCGCGCCGCCCACCACGCGAGCGCGGCGAGCGCGAGGAGCGCGAGGCCGCAGTGGACGAGGCCGGCCGAGAGCGCGAGGCGCGCCTCGGCGACCGCCCCCGGCGGCGCACCCGCGGGTGCGAGGCCCTCCACGGAGGGAAAGAGCCCGAGCAGCGCCGCGAGCGCGAGCGCCGCGCCCCCCGCGGCCCCGAGTGCGGGCGCGCGGCGCGAGTCGCCGCTGCGGACCCGGTCCGCCCCGAGGGCGGCGAGCACCGCGAGGACGAGCGTCAACGGCCCGACCAGCTTCTCGCTGTAGCGGAACCCTCCCCACACCGGGATGGCGTGAAGCAGCTGCTCCGCCCCCGCGTGAACGCCGAGCGCGATCCAGCCGAGCACGAGCGCGGCCACCGTCAACGTCCGCGCGAGCCGGGTCCGCCACGCCGCGAAGGCCGCGAGGGCGAGCACCGCCGCGCCGACGTACACGCTCGGCACGAACGGCGTTCGCATCGCCTCCTGCGTTGGCCCGCCGAGCCAAAGGAAGACCAGCCGCTCCAGCAGCTGCCCGGGGCGACCGTTGAAGAACCCCGGCGCCACGAGCTCGACGAGCCGCCACGGCGCGAGCGCCCACTGCGCGCGATCCTCGGCCGAGAGGCTCTGGCCGCGGTGCGTCTCCGGGAGGAAGGCCCACGCAGGGACGAGCTGCACGGCCGCGAGCGCCGTCCCGAGGACGACGGCCACGACAACGAGCGCGAGCCCGCGCGCCCCGCCCGACTCGAAGGCGAGGACGGCCCCCAGCGCGACCGCGATCACCGTCCACTGCGGGTCGCCCGCGAAGTGGAGCGCGGCCACTGCGAGCGCCGCGAGGACCGCGCCCCACCGCCTGCCCTCCGCGGCGACGCGCATCGCGGCGATCGCCCAGGGCGCCGTCGCGGCAGCGGCCAGGTAGGTGAGGACGGCCGACATGCCGAGGACGTACCCCGACGCCGCGTACGCCAGCCCGGCGACGGCGGAAGCACCCCGCGACACCCCCAGCGCGCGCGCCAGCGCCGCCGCGCCGGCGCCGGCGAGACCCACGTACACGACGATGAGCGCGTCCATGCCCGCGCCGGGCGCGAGGAGCGCAGCGGTGAGGGAGACGGGGTGCAGCACCCCGTGGATGAGCTGTGCGAAGAGCGGGTAGCCGAAGACCTCGTGCGGATTCCAGAGCGGCAGCCGCAGGTCCCGGAGCGCCTCGACCACGAGGACGCGGACCGGGCCGAGGAGCGAGGCCGTGTCGCGCCACGAGAGCGTCCGCCCCGAGGCGAGGAACGCGAGCGGAGCCGCGACGGAGCCGGCGACGACCGCCGCCCAGGCCAGCGCACCCGCGGCGCGGCCGTGGTCGACGGGCGAGCGCTGGGGCGCGAGCGGCTGGGCGGGGTCCTGGATCGGGGTCGGATCGACGGGCACGCCGGGCGGAGACCGTAGCACGATCGCGACCCCGACGGACGCCGCCGCGCGTCGAGCCGCCCGTCCGAGCCCTCGCCGGCGGGCGGCGCGACCGGGTGAGCCGCGCGCGCGGCTCACCCGTGCAGCACGGTCAGTGACACCCGAAGCACACGCTCGAGAACTTCGCCTGCACGTCCACGACGCCGTTCCGGTGCATGGACGGATTCGTGATGGTGTCGCCGATGCCGTTCCCTGGGGAGGACGCGTCCGGATGGCAGAACTGGCACTGGTTGTACGTGCCGGTCGGCCCCTGGTTGGCGTGACGCCCGGAGTGCCAGGTGTAGCCGCGCGGCGGATCGTCGTGGCACGCGAGGCATCCGGCGCCAGTCGAGTACCAGGACGGCGTCGTTCGTGACACGCCGCCGTAGCTCACGGTGTTGTACGCGGGCTCGCCGTCGCCGCCCGGGAACCAGTAGCCGAAAGTGCCCGCCGGGATGGTGTGGCACGCGACGTTCGAGCAGGTCTTCGCGACCGCGTCGAAGGTCGGGGTCAACCCGGCGGCGTAGGCGGGCCCGTTCCGGTCGAACGAGAGCCGCCCGGCGACCTTGTGACAGACGGTGCAGTCGAACGCGCCGTGCTTCGCGTGCGCACCCGTCGGCGTGCAGGCCGGATCGCCGTCGACGCACGCCTCGTCCTGCGTGAGCGCCTGCGGGTGTGAGGTGACGAGCTTGCTCTGGTCGAGGTTGCCCTGCTGGTCGCACGAAGCGAACAAGACGACCGCGGCCCCCGCCGCGGCGAGCCTCGAGAACGAACGCATGTGATCCCCCCGCCGGCGCTTGGGATCCCTTCAGGCAGCCCAGCCCTCGAGAGCGCGGATGCCTGCCGGACGGCCGGTCGAGCTGACGATACACACTCTGGAGGGCGGTCTCAGTCCCGAGCGCACGCGACACGACACGTGGGCGCGCGTCGAATCGGGGTGCCGTTCCACCCACGCAGATGCGGCAATCTCGAGGGCACCCGCGGCGTGCGGCAATCGACCTCGACCCTCGACGGGCGCGCCGTAGAATGCTCGCCGTGCACCATCCCCTACACAGCGAGGCGGCCGGCGCGACGCGTCCGGCTCCAGCCGCAGCGTCGATGGCCGCTCCGGGGCGCGCCTGGGTGTTCCGCTCTGGCCTGGCCGCCGTCGCGCTCATCGCGATCGCCGCGCGGGTGGCAGCGGCGCGCGGGGACCTCTGGCTCGACGAGATCTGGTCGATCCGGTTCGCGGAGCTGGCCGGATCGGCCGCGGGCGTGTTCACCCGTCTGCATCACGACAACAACCACCACCTCAACACGCTCTGGGCGCTCGTGGTCGGCGACGGCGGCCCCGCCCTCGCGTACCGCCTCGTCGCCGTCGTCTCCGCCGGCGCCACGCTCGCGCTCGTCGCCCTGCGTCCCCTGCGCGGCGGCCGCTTCGAGTCGCTCGCCGCGACCGTGCTCGTCGGCGCGTCCTTCTTCCTCGTCCAGTACGGGTCCGAGGCCCGCGGGTACGCGCCCGCGATCTTCTTCGCGACGGCGGCGTACCTCGCGCTGGACGCGCACCTCCGCACTCGGCGACGGACATGGGCCGCGGCGTTCGCCGCCGCGGCCGTGCTCGGGATCCTGTCGCACCTCACGTTCCTGTTCATCCTCTGCGGGCTGCTCGCGTGGGCCGCCGTCGAGATCGCGCGCGCGCGGCGCCCGCTCGACCCGATCGCCCTCGCGCTCCTCGCGGTCCCAGTCGTCGCGCTCGGGGCGCTCTGGCTCGTGGATCTCCGGGAGGTGGCCATCGGAGGCGGCCCGCCGTACGACGTCTTCGGGCTCCTCCGCGAGCTGCTCGCCGCCGTGTTCGGCCTACCGCGAGGCCCCCTGGAGCTGCTCGCGGCGATCCCGCTCCTCGCCGCCGCGTACGAGCTCGTCGCGCTCGCGCGCGCCCGGGACGGGCGAGCCGTGTTCTTCGCAGTCGCGTTCCTCGCCCCCGCGGCGCTCATCGCGGTGCACCGGCCCGCCTTCCTCGCGACCCGCTACTTCGCGGTGTGCGTCGTGCCGCTGCTCGTGCTCTGCGCGGCGTCGCTCGCGCGGCTCGCGCGGCGGGGACTCGCGGGCCGCGTCGCCGCGATCCTCCTGCTCGCCGCCTTCGCGGGCGCGAACGCCCTCCCCGTCCGCGATCTCGTCCGCGATGGTCGAGGCCGATACCGCGAGGCGATCGCGTTCCTCGTCGCGTCTGCGCCTCCAGGCCGCGTCTCCGTCGGGAGCGATCACGACTTCCGGAATGGCATCGTCCTCGCCTATCACGCGCGCGACGTCTCGGGTTGGCAGCGCCTCGACTACGTCCCGGCGGGCGAGTGGCGGCCGGGTTCGCCGGAGTGGGTGTTCCGCCACGACCTCACGCCCGGCGCCGTGCCGGAACCGCGCTTCATCGGCGAGAACGGCCGCGCGTACGCGCTCGTCCGCTCCTTCCCGCACGCCGGCCTCTCGGGCTGGACGTGGTCGCTTTACCGGCTGGAGCCGTGACGTTCCGAGCGCGACGTGGAGGGAGAAAAGACGAGCGCCTCGGAGGTCGTCCGAGGCGCCAGGGAGCATCGTGCTGTCGAGTAGGCCCGGTCAGGATTGAACTGACGACCCCTACCGTGTCAAGCGCGCTGGGCCGCGATCCGGTAGCGTAGCGAGCCCTTGCACCTGTGTGCAGGAAACACCGTAATCCCAGGTGTCAGAGCGTTGCTGTAGCGTCCCTGCAACCGCCCGCTACCGACGGCCTACGGCGGGGAGTTGTGACCCCTGGACGCTTCCAGGGGTCACACGACGAAACGGGCCCCGAGGCGGCGGCAACCGCCCGCGGAGCCCTGACCAGCGAACCCTCGAGGAGGTTCACATGGCTGCTCCGAGTAGTACCCCACCCCGCGGCCTCACGCCCAAGTTCATCGAGGCGCTCCAGCCGGCCGAGGACCGCTACGACGTTTCCGACCGGCGAGCGCCGGGCCTCCGGCTCCGCGTCCTACCCAAGACCGGGAAGAAGGTCTTCCGCTGGGTCTGCAACGCGCGCCGCCAGGTCTACACCATCGGCCCGTGGGCGCTCTCGGAGCAGCCCGGCTTCGTGACGCTCGCGCAGGCGCGCGAGTGGCTCGAGCGCCTGAAAGCGGCGCACGTTGGCGGGACGATCGACGCCGTCGAGCTCGAGCTCAAGGCGGTGCTCCACCCGGCGCACGTCCCGAGCTCGACGCCTGCTGCGCCGGGCGTCGTCACCCTCTCGACGGTCGCGGAGGAGTTCTACAAGCGCCGGATCCTCCCGCACCGGAAGCGCCCCGAGGCGGCTCGGCGAGTCCTCGACCTGGACGTGATCCCCGTCCTGGGCGCCCGCCCAATCGCCGAGCTCGCCACCCGGGACTGCGCGGCCGCGATCGAGCGCGTCGTCGACCGCGGCGCCCCGGTCCACGCCGGGAAGGTGCTCGCCCTCTTGAAGCAGCTCACGCGCTACGCGCAGGCCCGCGGCTACACCGACCGGAACCCCGCTGCGCCGCTCGACCCGAAGGACCTCGGCATCGAGGCGAACATGCGCCGCCGCTTCCTCACCGCTGAGGAGATCCCGCTCTTCTGGCGCGGGCTCGAGGTGCGGCGCGAGCCCCGCCCCGACAAGAACGGCGACGTGCAGAGGCGCCGCGCGCTCGAGCCGGCGACGATCGCGGGCCTGCGGCTCTTGCTCATGAGCGGCGTCCGCTCCGGCGAGCTCCTCCGGGCGCGGTGGGAGCACGTCGACGAGGACGCGAAGACCTGGACGATCCCCGTCGAGAACCAGAAGCTCACCAAGGACCAGGAGAAGACGGCGAAGCCGTTCGTCGTCCCGCTCACGCCCACGGCGCTCGAGCTGCTCGACGAGCTCCGCGCGATCGCGGCGGAGCACAAGGACAAGGACGGAAAACCGTCGCCCTGGGTGATCGCGAGCGGCCAGTCCCACGACGGCCGCTACACCGACAAGGCGCTCGGGCGCGCCCTGCGGCGTCTCCAGGCCGAGCCGGACCCGCTCCTCGCCCTCCCCGGCGGCGAGGTCACCCCCCACGACCTCCGCCGCTCGATGCGGACGCACCTCGGGAAGCTCCGCGTGCCACTCCACATCGTCGAGAGATGCCTCAACCACAGCCTCGGCCGGATCGTGCAGACCTACGACCAGGGCGACTACCTCGACGAGCGGCGCGAGGCTCTCGAGAAGTGGGACGCCTACGTGCAGCGGCTCCTCGACCCGAGCGCGTCGAACGTCGTCCCGCTCGGCGTGGAGGGCTCGCGGTGACGCGGCCTACAAGGGGGACACCGAAGCGTTGCTTGAGCGGGTCCGACCCCGCCCGGCGATGCGTGGAGCTTGAACGGAAGTGCGCTGAGCTGGAGCAGAAGGTGCGCGACCTGATGGACACCGCGGATCGCGGTAACAACTTCTGGCTCGACCAGATCGAGGCGATCGAGGCGCGCCACCGCGAAGAGCTCCGGGTCGAGCGCGCGAAGAGGGAGCAGCTCCGCGCCGAGCTCAAGAAGGCGAAGGAAGCCGCTTCTCGCCCCGAGCGGCCTCAAGAACGCCGTGCCGGCCCCTCCGCGGCGCAGGTCCACCGCGAGTACACCGCGAAGCGCCCAGAGTGCGCATCCGAGAAGGAGGCCGAGCTTGCCGTAGCGGCCGCTCTCGGATGCAGCGACCGCACGGTTCGGCGACGCCTGCTCGATTTCAAAGATCAGATGAAACGGTCGATGCGCCCGCTCCCGGTCGAGGAATAGCAGGCGCGGGCGTCGCGCGCCGCGGCGGAGAATCACCGGACAGGTGACCTGACCAGGTTCCGGGCCGCTGTAATCCGTTGCCTTCGACAGCGCCGCGCTGACTCGCGGCGGGATCGGAGGCAAAGGTGCGCAGCAAGAAGATCGCGGATGATTCGGAAGTCCTCGTCGGCATCTCCGATGTCGAGGCGCTCACGGGGTACGAGCGCACGACGATCTGGCGGAAGTCTCGCGCGGAGCCGCCGACGTTCCCACGGCCCAACTACGTCGGCAACCGCCGCATGTGGCGGCTTGCCGATGTGAGGGAGTGGCTCTCGGCGGAGATGGCGCGCTCTGCCTCGTCGCGGCGGGGAGCGGGAAACCTGGGCGCGATCGCGGGGGCGAAGTGACCCCGCACGGTGACCCCGCGGCTCGGGGGCGCCGCAACGCCGCGACGGGACAGGCGCGACCGCTACCGGCTGACGGCATCCGCGTCGTCCTCCTCGACGACGGCGTGTTCCTGATGCGCCAGGGCGGAGAACTCGAGCCCGTGCTCGCCGGCGGTCACCCGCGGCCCGGCTCGGCACACTCGACCGCGAGGGCGCGGCCGTGACGAGCGCGCGCCGCGAGGAGCCGCTCGCCGAGGAGCTCGTCAGCGTTGTGGACGCCGCCCGGCGCCTCGACCTCTCCCCGGCGGAGCTGCGCCGCCGGCTCCGGGCTGCCGAGGTCGTGCAGATCGGGCGCTTCCACGCCGAGCTCCGCCAGAGCGAGCTTGTAGCTCTCCGCCGGGGAGGTACGTGATGCGCATCCGGTCCATCAAGCCGGAGTTCTTTCGCGACCCCGACAGCACCGGCC
>Ga0306924_10004603_pt1 | contig 13485 bp, 12 predicted proteins | sample sta12Can44000111_FD_203756 | JGI IMG/M metagenome (GOLD analysis project Ga0306924, IMG submission 203756) | Lab enrichment of tropical soil microbial communities from Luquillo Experimental Forest, Puerto Rico - statanox.12C.anox.44.000.111 (v2)... | ecosystem: Environmental > Terrestrial >... | reverse complement strand
GGCCCGTCGAGGAGGAGCATGCAGCGGTGCTCGCGTTCCTCGCCGACGGCGAGTCCTGGTCGAGTTCGGCGTTGGCGCTTGCGCTCGGCACGAGCCAACGCAGCGTGCAGCGAGCCCTCGATGAGCTGGCGGCCTCCGGCAAGGTGCAGTCGCTCGGCCAGGCACGGGCGCGTCGCTGGATGACCCCTCCCACCAGTGGATTCACGACGACCTTGTTACTCCCCGCTCCCCTGCCGGCTGATTAAGGTGGCCCCACGATAAAGAGAGTTGCGAGGAGAGACAGATGAAACGATCGGCCGCCGAAATTGTCGCTGAGTACGGTCCCTTTCCGGGCGTCGAGCGCGTGAATGGCGTCACCTATGACGGACAACACGTCTGGTTTGCGTCGGGCGACAAGTTGAACGCGCTCGACCCCGCGAGCGGAAAGACGGTGCGTGAGATCGATGTCGCAGCCCATGCCGGAACGGCGTTTGACGGCCAACATCTGTTTCAGATTGCCGAAGATCGCATCCAGAAGATCGACCCCAGGACCGGCCGCGTGCTCTCCACGATCCCGGCCCCCGGCCGCGGCCGTGACTCCGGCCTCGCCTGGGCCGAAGGCACGCTCTGGGTCGGCGAGGATCGGGCGAGAAAAATTCATCAGATCGACCCGCAGACCGGGGCGATCCTCCGCACGATCGAGTCCAACCGCTTCGTCACCGGCGTCACCTGGGTGGATGGCGAACTGTGGCACGGCACCTGGGAAGGCGAAGAGAGCGATGTGAGGCGGGTTGATCCCAAAACCGGCGAGGTGCTGGAGCGGCTCGAAATGCCGGCTGGCACAGGCGTCTCGGGACTCGAGTCCGATGGACGCGATCGCTTCTTCTGCGGCGGCGGCAGCAGCGGTAAAGTGCGCACGGTGCGGCGACCGAAGCGGAGCTGAATTGCGGGGCAGAAAAGGCGGCAGCGCGCGTACCGCCCTGAAAGGGTTGGATACATAGTGGACGCGGCGCTGACTCGCCAAGGTCCTGGCGAAGCCGTGGCCCTTCATCGATCACGTGAAGGGTCGAACACCGGCAACTGATTTGCCTGACAGGCAAATCAGTTGTTGCCGGACTCATGCCGGGCGGAAGTGCAAGCGCTCTTGCACACATGTCGGCCATGCGCAAATTGCCCGTCGTGCCAATCTGCCGCAGCTCGCCGACGTTGCTCCGGACCCCAAATCAACATCATTTTCCGCGCGTCCCGCGCCCGATAGAGGGGCGCTTCGCGATCGTCACGAGTGTTGGGCACGGGATGCGATGGACGCGGCAGCGCGTGCGACGAGCGCGGCTGAAGCGGACGGCGAAGTCGTGTGGTTCTGGCGCCCCTTGGCTGGCGTTAAACGTGCGGAAGATGATCCGCAAGCGACGGTGACTAAAAAGTCATGGACACCGGGAAGAGCACGAAGCAACCGTTAAAACCATCGCGCAGGGAATGTCGATGTTTTGACGAACCTGTGGTGACTAAGCTTGTGTGCTCTTCTCATTCGCACACAAGGCTGCGGGTGAAGCTGAACACCCGGCATTCCCTGCGCCCTCTTCTCTTCGAGGCGCGTGCTGTCTGGCAAGGCTCGGGCGCAATTTGTGCCGCGAGAATGCGGAGCTACGCTCGCCTGGCTGTTTGACAAGTTGAATTGAAGGACCCGCGCTACCCGCCGTCGTCGAGGCTGACGATGACGGCCGCATTGGCAATGATGATGGCATCACTGCCCTGCTCGGCCGGAATTTCGAGTCCGCCTTTGACGGCTGTCACGGTCACCGTGCCATAGGGCAGTTCTTTCGCCACCGCGGCCGTGTCGACGGATGCGGGATCGGGCACGCCGATGCTCACATCGACGAACATGTCTTTCGATGTCTTGCCGACCATGCGGAAGAAGCCGAGGCTCGAATGCCTGATAGCATCCGAGACAGCGCGCCTGGCTGCCTTGGTGGCGTCTTTGCCGTGAACATCAACGCCCATGCCCATTTCGGTGATGCAGCGCACGCGTGCCATCGGATACCTGCTTGTTGGAGTTGTCGTTGGAAAGCCGTAGGGTGGGCATAGCGACGCATGCCCACCATTCAGAGCAGTGTTGATAGGCTGTGGGCGAGGCGTTCGCGTGCCTTCGCCCATCCTGCCATCTTCGTCAACCCTTGATGAACGCCAGGAGGTCCGCGTTGATGGTCTCGGCCTCTGTCGTCGGCATGCCGTGCGGAAAACCCTTGTAGGTTTTCAGGGTCCCCTTCTTCAGGAGCTTCGCCGACAGCGGCCCGGAATCCGCATACGGCACGATCTGGTCATCGTCACCATGCATCACCAGGACGGGCACGTTGATCTTCTTGAGATCCTCGGTGAAGTCGGTCTGGGAAAACGCGACGATGCCGTCGTAATGCGCTTTCGCCCCGCCCATCATGCCCTGGCGCCACCAGTTCAGGATCACGGGCTGCATTGGTTTTCTGTCGGGCCGGTTGAAACCGTAGAACGGCCCTGAAGCGAGGTCGAAGTAGAACTGCGAACGGTTGGCAGCGAGTTGGCGCTGCAGATCGTCGAACACGCTCTTCGGCAGGCCGCCCGGATTGCCGGGGGTCTGCACCATCAATGGCGGCACGGCCGAGAGGATCGCCGCCTTTGCGACGCGGCTCTCGCCATGGCGAGCGATGTAGTGAACGACCTCGCCGCCGCCGGTGGAATGTCCGACATGCACGGCATTCCTGAGATCGAGATGGGTGGTTACCGCCGCGAGATCGTCGGCATAGTGATCCATGTCGTGGCCGGTGCCGCCCTGGCTCGAGCGGCCATGGCCGCGGCGGTCATGGGCGATGACACGAAAGCCGCGAGCCAGGAAAAACAGCATCTGCGTATCCCAGTCGTCGGACGACAGCGGCCAGCCATGGCTAAAAACGATGGGCTGACCGGAGCCCCAGTCCTTGTAGAAAATCTCGGTGCCGTCCTTGGTGGTGATCGTTGGCATGATAAACCTCCGGGCTTCATCTGACAGCGTGGACCGAGCCAAGGATAGCAGGGCTCGGCGGTCCAGTCGGTGTGGCATACATTCGCGCAGAGCACGGTCAATTGCGCGTTATGTATTGTGAAGTGCCGTTAGAGGTTGCCGCTGTCCTTTGTCACGCCACCAGCGGTGCCACGATCGCGTGAAGAAGCCTGGCAGCGTCGCGTGGCGACAATCGCACCTGCAGTCCGCGCTGGCCGCCATTGATGTAGACGAGGTCGTGCGGCATCGCCTGCTCCTCGGCCGCAGTCCTGATATTGCGGATCTGGCCAAACGGGCTGATGCCGCAGACCGTGTAGCCCGACATGCGTTCCGCATCGGCCGGCTTCATCATCTGCGCCGACATGCCGCCGAAATGCGGAAGCGAGCCGTTTCATCGAGACCTCGCGGTCGGAAGGAACGATGACGCAGACCGGCTTGCCGTCGACCAGCGCCATCAAGGTTTTGAGCACGCGCGCCGGTTCCTCATCCAGGCTTTCCGCCGCCTGAAGGCCGATGCTGTCGGCGTGAGGGTCATAGTCGTAAGCATGCACGGTGAAGGCAATGGCAGCCTGCTCCAGCATCTTGGTCGCGCGGGTAGCCTTCGACATCGGATGCGAGCGCGAACGAGCGCCCTCACTCCCACTCGATGGTGCCGGGCGGCTTCGAGGTCACGTCATAGACCACGCGGTTGACGCCCTTGACCTCGTTGATGATGCGCGTTGCGGCGTTCCCCAGGAACTTCATGTCGAAGGGATAGAAATCCGCGGTCATGCCGTCGGTCGAGGTCACTGCGCGCAGGCCCACGACATGCTCGTAAGTGCGGCCGTCTCCCATCACGCCGACGGTTTTCACGGGCAGGAGCACCGCAAAGGCCTGCCAGATCGCGTCATAGAGACCCGCTTTGCGGATCTCGTCGATATAGATCGCATCCGCCTTGCGCAGAATGTCGAGCTTCTCCTTCGTGATGTCTCCGGGGCAGCGGATCGCAAGGCCTGGCCCCGGAAACGGATGCCGACCGACGAAGATCTCGGGCAGCCCGAGTTCGCGCCCGAGCGCCCGCACCTCATCCTTGAACAGCTCGCGCAAGGGCTCGACCAGCTTCATGTTCATGCGCTCGGGCAGCCCGCCGACATTGTGATGCGACTTGATGGTGACGGACGGTCCCCCGGTGAACGACACGCTCTCGATCACATCGGGGTAGAGCGTGCCCTGCGCCAGAAACTCCGCGCCGCCGATCTTCCTGGCTTCGGCCTCGAACACATCGATGAAGAGGCGCCCGATCGTCTTGCGCTTTTTTTCGGGGTCGGTGACGTGGGCAAGCTCGGCCAGAAACTGCCTGGAGGCATCGACGTGTACGAGCGGAATGTTGTAGTGATGCCGGAACAGATCGACCACCGTCTCGGCTTCGTTCAAGCGCAACAGGCCGTGGTCGACGAACACGCAGGTAAGCTGGTCGCCGATCGCTTCATGGATCAGCACGGCCGCGACCGCGGAATCCACGCCCCCGGAAAGGCCGCAAATCACCCGTCCCCGGCCGACCTGCGCGCGGATCTTTTCGATCGCCTCGTCGCGGAAGGCCCGCATCGTCCAGTCGCCGGTGAGGCCCGCGACCTTGCGGACAAAATTGCGGATCAGTTTTGCCCCGTCCGGCGTATGAACGACCTCGGGGTGGAACATCAGGCCGTAATACTTGCGCTTCTCGTCCTGGATCACCGCGAAGGGTGCATTGGCCGAGACGCCGGCGACAACAAAGCCCGGCGGCATCCTGGTGATGCGGTCGCCATGGCTCATCCACACCGGATGCCGCTCGCCGGGCCTCCAGGTCGCATCGAACAGGCAGCTATCGGTTTTGACTTCGACGTCGGCGCGGCCGAATTCGCGATGGTGGCCGCCCTCGACGTCGCCGCCGAGCTGGGCCGCCATGGTCATCTGCCCGTAGCAGATCCCGAGCACCGGCACGCCGGAATCGAAGATGAGTTGCGGCGCGCGTGGGGAGCCCTCGACGTGAACCGACTCCGGCCCGCCCGAGAGGATCACCGCCTTCGGCTTCATGTCGCGGAAGGCGGCTTCGGCTTTCTGAAACGGCACGATCTCGCAGTAGACCCCCTCCTCGCGCACGCGCCGCGCGATCAATTGGGTCACCTGGCTGCCGAAATCGACAATCAGAATCTTGTCATGCGCCGAGGCCACCGATGGCGTCGACTCCCGAGCTTTCTGCTGTGCGGCTGTCATGGTGAGGAAGTACGCGACGCAAGCCGCTCCCGCAACCCGCGCAGTGGCCCGGCCCACATGCTTCTGCAGGCATGGACAAATCCGTATATGTCAATATTATTGACATATATGGAAAGCCCTGCCGAACCGGCATCACGCAAACCACCTCGCGCTCTAGGCGCGGCGCAGCAGGGAAACGAAGAAGCCATCGGTGCCGGTACGCCGCGGCGTCATCAGCCAGCCCTCGGGAGCCTGCAGCGCGGCCTTGGCGAAATCGTCCGCCTTATCCCCCAGCACGGCCACCGTCTCGGCTGGCGGCGCGATCGAAAATTCGTCGTGGCGGGCGGCAAAGGCGCGGACCTGATCGGAGTTTTCGGCCTTAAGCACAGAGCAGGTGATATAGGCGATCCGTCCGCCCGGCTTCACCATGGCGGCCGCACGATCAAGCACTTCGACCTGATCCTTCAGGCGGATCTCGAGCGCGCCGGGACGCATGCGCCATTTGGCATCGGGATTGCGGCGCCAGGTGCCGGTGCCCGAACACGGCGCGTCGATCACGACAAGGTCGGCACTCGCCTTGATGTCGGCCAGCGGATCGGCGGCTCCTTTCGGCGTCAGCACCTCGGCGTTGTGGACTCCGGCACGCGCGAGCCGCGCATGGATCGGCGCAAGCTGGCGCTTATCGCCGTCGGTTGCGATCAGGCGGCCCCTGCCCTGCATCATCGCCGCCAGCGCCAGCGTTTTGCCGCCGGCACCGGCGCAGAGGTCGACCACCTGCTCGCCGGGCTTGGCCGCCGAAAACAGCGCCGCAAGCTGGGAGCCTTCATCCTGCACTTCGACAAAGCCCTTGATGAAAGCCTCCTCCCCATGGATACCCACATTGCGTGCATCGGCGGAGAGCCTGATGCGCAGGCCGAAGGGCGACCACGGCGTCGGCACAGCATCGAGATGGGCCAGGGAAGCGAGCACCTTCTCGCGTTTGGCTTTCAGCGTGTTGACGCGCAGATCAAGCGGCGCGCGACTTGCCATCGCAGCAGCTTCAGCGACGCGTTCGTCGCCGAAGACGGTCGCAAGATACGGGTCGAGCCATTCGGGATAATCACCGGCGACGGGGTCAGGCGCGTCCTCAAGCGAACGCGAGGTCAGCGCGACGCGCTCGGCCTCGGTCAATGGATGAGGCGCGAAACGGTTGCCGTCGCACAAGCTTGCGATGGCCGGCATATCCATGCCGCGCTCGAGTTTCAGCATGCCAAGGATGCGCGCACGCGGCGTATCGGCATCCATGATCCACCCGCTCGACGCGCGTCGCCGCAGCACATCCCAGACCAGTCCTGCAATCGCTGCGCGATCGCCGGAGCCGGCGAAGCGATGGGACGTGCCCCACTCCTTCAGCGCCTGGGCCGCCGGAATGCGTTGCGTTTCGATCGTCTCCAGCACTTCGATGGCGGCGGAGAGCCTCGCTGCGGGGGTCATGTCAAACTCGCGAAGTCGCGGGGAAGAAAGAGACCCCGACCTGCACCACAAGCTGCAGCAAAACCATCTGGACCGACATCGCAATTCTCCTCCGCTCGCGCAGCGGACGCCCCTCTTACCGGAACCCGGATGGCCCTGGCAATAAAACGACCTCCCGCACTTGAACCGACCTCGCGGCAGACCAGACCAACTGTCGATGGTTGCAGTCATTTTGGCTCAAGCGGCACTCGGAAGCCCGGGCTTATGGAGTTTTCGTCCCCGTTTCTCATGTCCGCGCTCTCAGGCGCCGCGGCGGCACTTGCGGTCGCGATCGCACTGACCGTCTATTTCCACAGCGGCTACCGCACCAGGCGCGACATCATCAGGGACGGGTTTGCCACGGTCGTCGCCCTCGGGCTGTTCGCTTTTGTCGCTTACGACATGCGCCATGCGGCGATGGCCTATCTCGGCATCAACACCTCCAAGGCTGCGGTCGAATTCGAAATTCGTCTGCCGAGATCGGCGTGGTCGACCATCACCGAAACCCAGGTGGAACTCCACACCGACCGGAACCAGACCCTGGCGCGGGTGGAGGGGTCAAACGACTCCAATGACGGCCGCAGCGTGCTGAGAGGCGTCGTGCCGCTCGACTACCGCACCACCGACCGCATCGTCGTGCTCAACCTGCCCGGCAACGCCCAGTGCGAATTCAAGCTGCGCCTTGCCGCGGATCCCAGCCGCTCCGATAAGTTCGGACCCTGGCATCTCGCCGACCGGGTGGCCATCCCCTCCGCGAGCGAGACCACCGACGCCGAGCCACGTCACGAGTTCGCGATCCGCTATCGCGTACTCTGAGATTTCCCCGGATGCGGCGTTCACCGGAAGGATAAGCGTAAATGTTCGTCATGATTCCGAAGCGGCCTCCGGCTAAAATCGGGGCTGAAAGGAAGGTTGCATGACCGAATTTCGCCTGACCCAAATCTCCGACCCCCATCTCGCGCGGCGCCTGACCAAGCTGACCGCGAATTTCGACGCCGTGAGCGATTATATCGACGCCACGCGCCCCGACCTCGTCGTCAACACAGGCGACCTTGCGTTCGACGCTCCGACGAACCTGGACGATCTGGAGTTTGCGAGAACCTTGCACGATGCTCTGCCGGTTGCCTGCCGCTACTTGCCGGGCAACCACGACGTCGGCGACAATCCGACCCAAATCGGCCCCGCCCCCACGCATCCTGTGACGGAAAGACGCCGGCAGGCCTTCATCGGGGCATTCGGCGACGACCGATGGCGGTTTGAGGCCGCGGGCTGGTGCTTTATCGGCCTCAATTCCCTAGTGATGAATTCGGGTCTTGTCAGCGAAGCCGAGCAGTTCGAGTGGCTCGCGTCCGAACTTGCAAGCGTCCATGGCAAACCCGTCGCACTGTTCCTGCACAAACCGGTTTACCTGAACGCGCCCGACGATCCCGAATTGGAAGCAAGCGCGATCCGCTACGTTCCGATGCCGGCGCGGCGCCGCCTCGTCGAGATGTTGCGTGCGGTCGATCTCAGACTGATCGCCAGCGGCCACGTCCACCAGCGCCGCGATTTCACCTATCGCCACATCCGCCATGTCTGGGCGCCGTCCGCCGGATTCATCATTTCGGACAAGCGGCAGGAGCGCATTGGCATGAAGGAGGTGGGCTTCGTGGAGTACCGATTCCAGCCCGACAGCTTCGAGGTACGTCACGTCAGGGCGCCCGGTCAGATCAATGTCGATTTGGACGAGTTGCTGGCGAAGCCGCCGGCCGCGGAGCCCGCACGGGCGAACTAGAGTTGCGAGGCGTTCTTCAATTCCTGCTTGATAGTGGCAAGCAGCCTGCTCCGCGCCTCGGTACTCTCGGGCAGTTCAATCCTACTCTCGGTCAGGACCAACGCGCACGAGCTGCTTGCCGAAATTGGCGCCCTTCAAGAGGCCCATGAAGGCGGCCGGTGCGGTGTCGAGGCCTTCGGTGACAAACTCCCTGTATTTGACCTTGCCCTCGCGCACCCACTGCGACATGTCACGGAGGAAGTCGGCATGGCGTGCGACAAAATCGCTCACAATGAAGCCGCGGAACGTCAATCGCTTGGTGAGGATTGCACGCATCAGCGATGCCGCCCATTTCGGCGGTTTCGCCTCGGTGTCGTTATAGTGCGCGATCAGCCCGCAGACCGGCACTCGCGCGAACGGGTTCAACAGCGGAAACACCGCATCGAACACTGCACCGCCGACATTCTCGAAATAGACGTCGATGCCCTTTGGGCAGGCATCTTTCAACCTCGCCGCAAGGTCGGGATCACGGTGATCGACGCAGTGGTCAAAGCCCAACTCGTTCTTGACGAACTCACACTTATCCTTGCCGCCGGCAATGCCGACCGCGCGTGCACCCTTGATCCTCGCGATCTGACCGACAGCCGAGCCCACGGCGCCGGAGGCTGCCGCCACGACGACGGTCTCGCCCGGCTGTGGCCTGCCGATGTCGAGCAACCCCGTATACGCGGTCATGCCAGGCATACCCAGCACGCCGACCGCCGTCGAGATCGGCGCAAGCTTGGGATCTATCTTGGCGAGGCCCTTGCCGTCGGACAGCGCATGCGTCTGCCAGCCGGCGCGCGCCAGCACGATGTCACCTTTGGCAAAGGCGGGATTGTTGGAAGCGATCACCTCGCACACGGTGCCGGCTTCGATCACGCCGCCGATTGGAACCGGCTGGGCATAGGAGGCTGCATCGCTGATGCGGCCGCGCATATAGGGATCGAGCGAAAGCCAGATCGTGCGCAACAACACCTGCCCGGGTCCGGGCGCAGGCACTGGAATTTCTTCGATGCGGAAGTCGGATGGTTTGGGCTCGCCGACGGGACGCGACGCCAGAACGATGCGCTTGGCCTGGGGCATGGCAGTTTCCTCCAGTTCTGTCTTTCGTCATTCCAAGCGAAGCAATCCAGCTTGGTCAATCGAAAAGACTGAATTGCCTCGTCGCTTACGCTCCTCGCAATGACGGCTAAATCCCACCGGGATAGTTCGGCGCTTCGCGTGTAATCGTCACGTCATGGACGTGGCTCTCGCGCAGACCCGCACCGGTGATGCGCACGAACTGCGCCTTCTCGTGGAATTCGGCGATATTCCGGGCTCCGACATAGCCCATGGCGGCGCGCAAGCCGCCGGCGAGCTGATGCATGACATTGGCGACCGGTCCCTTGTACGGCACTTGGCCTTCGATGCCCTCCGGCACCAGTTTCAACGTGTCCTTGATATCCTGCTGGAAATAACGGTCTGCCGAGCCGCGCGCCATCGCGCCAACCGAACCCATGCCGCGATAGGCCTTATAGGAGCGTCCCTGCCACAGAAAGACCTCACCGGGCGTTTCGTCCGTGCCGGCGAGCAGCGAGCCAACCATCGCGATGTCGGCACCGGCGGCGAGTGCTTTCGCCAGATCGCCCGAAAATTTGATGCCGCCATCGGCGATCACGGGTACATCGGCCTTCTTCGCAGCCTCGACAGCATCCATTATCGCCGTGAGCTGCGGAACGCCGACACCTGCGACGATGCGCGTGGTGCAGATCGAGCCCGGGCCGATGCCGACCTTGATGGCATCAGCACCGGCATCGATCAGTGCCTGTGCTCCCTCCCTTGTCGCGATATTGCCCGCGATCACCTGCACCTCATTGGACAACTGCTTGATGCGGTTGACCGCCTCCAGGACGCGCGAGGAATGACCATGGGCCGTGTCGACCACGATCAAATCGACACCAGCGTCGATCAGCCGTTCGGTACGCTCATAGCCGCCCTCGCCAACCGTGGTTGCAGCCGCGACGCGCAACCGCCCCTGCCCATCCTTGCAGGCGAGGGGATGCGTCACTGCCTTTTCCATATCTTTCACGGTGATCAGCCCGACGCAGCGATATTGCTCATCGACCACAAGCAGCTTTTCGATGCGAAACTTGTGAAGCAAGCGCTTGGCTTCGTCCTGGCTGACACCCTCACGCACCGTGACAAGGTTTTCATGCGTCATCAGTTCGGACACCTTTTGACGCGGATCCGTGGCAAAGCGCACGTCGCGGTTGGTCAAGATGCCGACCAGTTTGCCGGGCTTGCCGTTGCCGCTGCCGACGACGACGGGAATGCCGGAGAAGCCGTGGTCCTTCATCAACGTGAGCGCGTCCGAGAGCATGGCATCCGGGCCGATGGTCAGCGGATTGACCACCATGCCGGACTCGTACTTCTTCACCTGCCGCACTTGGGCCGCCTGCGCCTCCGGGTCAAAATTGCGGTGGATGACGCCGACGCCGCCCGATTGTGCCATGGCAATGGCCATGCGCGCCTCGGTGACAGTGTCCATGGCGGAGGCGATGATCGGGATGTTGAGCGGAATCGCGCGGGTGACACGGGAGCGAATGTCGACCTCGGACGGCAGGACATCCGACAAACCGGGCTTGAGCAGCACGTCGTCGAAGGTGAAGGCTTCGCGAAAGCCTTGAAATTCCTGCGCCATCGCCAACTCCTTATCTCATAGCCGCACGCCGCGGCTTTTGGTATGGCCATCTCCTTCGGCGAAGCTTGCTGCGCCGCCGTCGAATCGATGCCCATCGGTGGGGTTGACGCTGGTCGATAGCATGCTGCCGTGATGAATCAAAGCATCATACACAGGCTTTTCATCGCCCGGATCAGCGCGGATAGCCCGGCGGCGGACCGTGCTGGCGGATCGCTTCGACCACTTCCCGGTGCCGGCGCTCTTCCCGCTTCACATGGACGGCAATGATCGCGTGCGCCGACGGGACCAGCAACAGAATGTGGAAAATGAGCCCGAAAATCACACAAAAGACGATCAGAACGAGGTTCAGAATCGCCGAAAAAGGTTGTCCATTCAGCAACAAGCCGATTGGCGGCAACAACGCTGCGAGGACATAGATCATCGTCGGAACTCCTGCCGCGGGGATGCGTGAGCGGCACGCAGGATTTAGGTGATCTGGCGCCTTCCGCAATAGCTGGTAGTTCCGATTCCAAAACTTGCGTCCCGCTAGGGAGGCACGCTTGCGAATGTGAGAATCGACGAACTACTTTGCTGGTGGAGCTTTGGATTTGGCGTTCGCATGAGAGAAATGCGGCAGGGGGGATGGCGGCCGCTCCACGAGTGTGACACGGGGATGATATAGCCCCTTTTTCCCACTATTTTTTGGCCCGATACTGGCTCATCCGGATGAACAAGCAACGCGTGATCCCGCTGATCGTGGCCACGGCCCTGTTCATGGAAAACATGGACTCGACTGTGATTGCGACCTCGCTTCCCGCGATTGCAGCCGATATCGGCTCCAGTCCGCTAACGCTGAAACTCGCGATCACCTCCTATCTTCTGTCGCTCGCGGTATTCATTCCGGCGAGCGGCTGGACAGCCGACCGTTTCGGCGCACGCATGGTATTTGCGCTCGCGGTCGCGGTGTTCATGGCAGGTTCGATCGGTTGCGCCCTATCGGGTTCGGTCACGGATTTCGTGATCGCGCGCATCCTGCAAGGCATGGGCGGTGCGATGATGACGCCGGTCGGCCGCCTCGTACTGCTCAGATCGATCGACAAGAGCGCATTGGTGAACGCAATGGCGTGGGTCACCGTGCCGGCGTTGATTGGGCCCGTGATCGGCCCGCCGCTCGGCGGCTTCATCACTACCTATTTCTCCTGGCACTGGATCTTCTTGATCAATATTCCCATCGGGCTCATCGGCATCTTCATGGCGATGAAGTTCATCGATCCCATCAAGAGCGTCAATCCCGAACGCTTCGACCTTTACGGGCTGGTGCTCGCGGGCATCGGGCTTGGGGGTATCGCATTCGGGCTTTCGGTCGCGGGCCTCAATCTCCTGCCATGGGGTGTCGTCGCCGCCCTGGTCGGGATCGGTTCGATCTCGATGACGCTTTATGTTCTGCATGCACGACGGACTGGATCGCCGGTGCTCGACTTCTCCTTACTGCGGCTTTCCACATTGCGCGCCTCGATCGTCGGCGGCTTCATGTTTCGGCTGGGTATCGGCGCACTGCCGTTCCTCTTGCCGCTTTTGATGCAGGTTGGCTTCGGTCTCACGCCATTTCAGTCGGGATTGGTGACGTTTGCCTCCGCGGTCGGCGCGATGGGCATGAAGACGCTCGCCGCGCGTATTATCCGTGCTTTCGGCTTCCGTAACATGATGACCATCAACGCCGCTGTCAGCGCGTTCTTTCTGGCAGCCTGCGCACTGTTCACGCCGACGACGCCGCTGCTGTTGATCATGATCATCCTGGTGGTCGGCGGCTTCTTCCGCTCACTGCAATTCACCGCGATCAATACGGTTGCTTACGCGGAGGTCGAGCAGGCGCAGATGAGCCGGGCCACGACGCTGGTCAGTGTCAATCAGCAGCTCGCGGTCTCGGCAGGGGTCGCGGTCGGCGCATTCTGCGTCGAAACCACGTTGTGGTTGCGCCACCAGGACGAATTGACCGCGAGCGCGTTCCCGCCCGCGTTCCTTGTGGTAGCCCTGATCTCGGCGGCGTCCTCCTATTTTTTCTGGCAGATGCCAGACGATGCCGGGCATGAAATCTCCGGGCGCAAGGCGCTGGCGATCTCGAGCCGCAAGGGTGCGGCCAAGGAGGCCGCGCAGGAAGCGGCGGTCGTTGCGACCGAAGGCACCCAGGACGCGCGAGACCAAAAACTCTAATTTAGCCCCGAAACCCCGTCGCCAGCACATAGCGCTCGGACGAATCCTGCCGGCTCGAGGCCGGCTTGACATGCCGTACGTTGGCATAATTGCGCTTCAACTGCGCCAGCAGTTCGGCATCGGCGCCGC
>Ga0306924_10004601_pt1 | contig 13486 bp, 13 predicted proteins | sample sta12Can44000111_FD_203756 | JGI IMG/M metagenome (GOLD analysis project Ga0306924, IMG submission 203756) | Lab enrichment of tropical soil microbial communities from Luquillo Experimental Forest, Puerto Rico - statanox.12C.anox.44.000.111 (v2)... | ecosystem: Environmental > Terrestrial >... | reverse complement strand
GATGAACACCATGTCGGTGCGCGGCACCATGACTTCCCTGACGATGGTGTCGCCGAGCTCGAAGACCGAACGGACCATATCCCGCTCGCCCGGCTCGATGCCGTTCCTGCGCTCCAGGTAGTCGACCAGGCCACGAAGCTCGGCCCGGTCCACCGGCCCTTCCTCGCGGGCCGGCGGCCTGGCCCGGCGGGTCGGCGGCAGGGCGTTGCCGCACGCGACGAGGAGCCTGGGCAGCGGGCCCAGCGCCCGGGTCAGCGGGAACAGGAATGCGGCCGCGCGCTGGGCGGTGCGTTCGGTCCGCGGCCCGACGCGCCCGGTCTGCGGGCGCACGCCGGTCAGCAGGTAGCGCAGCCCGACCACCACGGCGAGCGCGGCCAGCACGGCGCGCCAGTCGTTGCCCAGCCAGCTGACGAAGGCCGACGTGACCAGCACCGCGGCGAAGACCTCGCAGAGCGTCCTGAGCAGCAGCAGCACGCTCATGTAGGGGGGCAGGTCGGCGGCTACGGCGGCGAGCCTGCCGTGCTTGTCTCCGGCGGCGCGTTCGGCCGCACCGGTGGCGGACACGAGCGCCAGCGCGGCCTCCGCGTTCGCGCACCAGCCCGCCGCGAAGGCGAGCACGGCCGCGGCGACCAGCAGCCACGCCGGTGCGGTCATAAGCCTGGTCGCTCCTTCGTGTCCCGCGCTTCCCGCCAGGCCTTGAGCAGCTGATCCTGGGTGCCGAACATGACGGCGTGCTCCTCTGGCTCGGCGTGGTCGTAGCCCAGCAGGTGCAAGATGCCGTGCACGCACAGCAACTCGAGCTCGTCCTGGGTGGAGTGACCGGCCTTCTCCGCCTGTCCGGCCGCGACCTGCGGGCACAGCACCACGTCGCCGAGCAGCCCGGGTTCCGGGCCCTGGTCGTCCCGGTTACCGCCCAGGTGCGGCGGCCGAAGCTCGTCCATGGGAAAGGCGAGCACGTCCGTCGGACCGGGCTCGCCCATCCACCGCTCGTGCAGCTCGGTCATGGTCCGCTCGTCGACGAGCAGCACCGACAGCTCGGCCAGCGGGTGGATCCGCATCTGATCCAGCGTGAACCGGGCGACCGCGGCCAGCCCCACCTCGTCGACGTCGATGCCCGCCTCATTGGCGATATCGATGCTCATCGGGGCCTAGCTGCCCTTCCGCCGGGGAGGTCGGCTACCTCGGTCGAGCTGCTGGGTCTGCGCGTCGTAGCGCTCGTACGCGTCGACGATCTTGCCGACCAGGCGGTGCCTTACGACATCGTGGCTGGTCAGCCGCGCGAAGTGGATGTCCTCGATGCCGTCGAGGATGTCCTGGACCACGCGCAGCCCGCTGACCTGCCCGGCCGGCAGGTCGACCTGGGTAATGTCGCCGGTCACCACCACCTGGGAGCCGAAGCCCAGCCGGGTCAGGAACATCTTCATCTGCTCGGCCGAGGTGTTCTGCGCCTCGTCCAAGATGATGAACGAGTCGTTCAGGGTGTTGTGGGTCAGCAGGAAGTCTTCAGTGGTATAGAGGGAATCGGCCGCCGCCACCACAATGCACACCGCCTCCGCGGTGCCGGCCGACTCGATGCTATCGATGAAGCGCATCGGGCGCCCGCCGCCACCGGCCGCGTGGTACACATTGCCCTTCCGGGTGAGGCGGAACGGCTCGATGCCTTCCGGCAGCCGGATGTCGATGATGTGGGCGTCGTGGCGGTGATACACCGCGCGTCCCCTGGCGAGCCCGGGACTGCGGCCGACGGCGGGGCGGGTGCGGTGGTAAGCGACGCCGCCCAGCGACCGGACCAGGAAGACCACGTCGTCGCGCAGGCGCGACGAGGTGGTCGTGTACTGGATGCGGCAGGTCCGGCCTTTCTGGGTGACCGGGCCGCCGTCGGTGTCCAGCAGGCCCTGCAGGACGGCCAGCCGGACCCTGACCGAGTTGTACAGGTACAGGTCCGGCACGAACTTGGTGGCCGAACGGGTGCCGTTCAAGCCGAGGCGGCGGGCGACAGCCGTCACCGGGTTTTCCAGGGTGATGACATCGCCTGGCGACGTCACCTTGTTCAGCTGGTAGTCGGGGCCTCCCCTGGGCCGGACCTCAACACCGGGCATACGCAGCTGCAACTCCCAGGCGAGTTCCGGATCTCCGGTGGCGAAGCCCGGGGTGGTAGTGCCGGTCAGGCAGCCGTCGCCGAGCAGCAGGCCTAGCGCGTACGGGTCCATAGGGACTTCCCGGTACGGGAAGCGCACCGGGGCGCTGTGCAGGGGAAGCTCGTACCGGTGGCTGTGGGCGCTGCGCAGGTTTCCGATCATCTCGCGCGTGGTCAGCACCCGGAGCGGCTTGCCGCGGCGGCAGTCGTCGCGGGTGGCCACGGCCCACAGATGATCCCCCGAGGCCAGCGTGGAGGCACCGTCCTGAGCCGTGACCCGATAGATGTCCTTCTCCCCTTGCGGGTACACCCCAAGCACCAGCGTGGGCTTGCCGTCCGACCCGATGACCAGATCGCCCACGGCCAGCGAGCCGATCGGCCGGAAACCGTCCGGCGTCAGCACCGGGGTGGCAACGGGTTGCGCTCTTCCCCGCATGTACGCCAGGGGCGCTATCTCGATCGTGCCGGCGGTCATCAGGCGCGGGATCGAGTCCGGGTCGATCATGTCGTGCAGGGCGTCGTAGAGGGGGCGCAGGTACGGGTCGATCTTCTCGTACAGGGTGCCGGGCAGGAACCCCAGCCGCTCCCCCGCCTCTACGGCCGGCCGGGTCAGGATGATCCGGTTGACCTCCTTGGCCTGCAGGGCCTTGACCGCCTTGGCCATGGCCAGATAGGTCTTGCCGGTCCCGGCCGGGCCGATCGCGAACACGATCGTGTGCTTGTCGATCGCGTCCGCGTACCGCTTCTGGTTCAGCGTCTTGGGCCGGATCGTCCGGCCGCGGGCGGACAGGATGCCGACCGTGAGCACGTCCGCGGGGCGGACGCCCCGTTCGGCGCGGAGCATGGCCGCGGTCCGCTCCACCGCGTCCGCGGTCAGGTCGGTGCCCTTGCGCAGCAGTTCGACCAGCTCGTCGAAGAGCGCGGTGACCAAAGCGGTTTCCGTGGGGTTCCCGGTCGCGGTGATCTCGTTGCCGCGAACGTGAATGTCCGCGTCGAACTCCCGCTCAATCACGTGCAGCAGCTCGTCCCCGGAACCGAGCAGGCTGACCATCGAATGATCGGCGGGTATCACGATCTTCACCTGAGATCGTGGTTCGCCCGTGGGTTCTTGCTGCCCGTCGCCGTTGGAGGTGCTCGTGGCGCTCAGGTCATCGTTTCTGATGTCTGTCAATTCGATGCTCTCGAAGACCCGGAGGACCGCCCCCCGAGCGTATTGAGCTCCATGTTATCCGGCATCAGGGCTGTCCGGGGGGAGTCGGGGCCGGGGCCTGTGAAGACCTAGCCGGGAGGCCAGGTGAGGGGTCGGCCGCCGAGGACGTGCCCGTGGACGTGCGGGACGGTCTGGCCCGCCTGGACGCCGGTGTTGAAGACGACGCGGTAGCCGGCCTCGGCGACGCCTTCGTCGGCCGCGACCTGCCGCGCCGCGTCGATCACCTCACCGAGCAGCGCGGCGTCCGCGGCGGCGAGCGCCGCCACGTCGGGATAGTGCGCCTTCGGGACGACGAGGACGTGCGTCGGGGCCTGCGGGTTGATATCGCGGAAGGCCAGGATCAGGTCCGTCTCGAGCACCTTGGTGGCGGGGATTTCCCCGGCCACGATGGCGCAGAACAAGCATTCAGCCACAGGAAGATCCTAGGGCTTCCCCGGCACGCTTACGGCTCATCCGTCGGCCTGCACGCAGTGCGCCGCAGCGGTCCCGGCAATACCGGCATGGACACATAATTACTGGTATATCGGAGGGTACGGCTGAGTAGCCGTGTTGCGATCCGTTGTTATGGTGCCGATCCCTGAGGGTGCTGTCGTAACCTCACGCTCAATGGATATTCTTGTTTTTCGGCAATCCTTGGGCCGTGCCGGGCGGCATGCGTCGTCTGGCCCGGCCCGGTACCCCCGCCCGGGTGTCAAGCCGGCCGTCATCCAGGCAGCTGGCCTGGCGGTTTGCCAATGACGGCAAGGCGACGGACGGTCAGATGGGTGGGAGATCTGGGGATGAAGGACCGGGGACCGTGGTCCTGCGCGACACCCGCCGCGGCGCGGAAGCGGCCCGATGGAGGGTGAACCTGAAGCTGGGGTAACGCGTCCAACCAACGTGACCGAAACCCTGGTGGCTAATGGTGGCATCGTGTCCGATGCCTTCATGCCTGCCTCGACGGCGCGCGTGGGGTGGAGCGCCGACCGTGCGGTCACCGAGCTTTATTCGCTGCACTACCGGGCGCTGGTGCGGCTGGCGGCGTTGCTGGTGCGGGACACGCCCACCGCCGAGGAGGTCGTGCAGGACTCGTTCGTGGCCATGCACGGCGGCTGGCAGCGCCTCCGCGACGCCGAGAAGGCGCTGGCCTACCTGCGGCAGGCGGTGGTGAACCGGTCCCGGTCGGTGCTGCGGCACCGCACCGTGGTCGACAAGAACCTGCAGAAGGCCCCGCCGGACATGCCCAGCGCCGAGCACGGCGCGCTGGTCCTGCTGGAGCGCTCGGCGGTGGTGGCCGCGCTGCGCGAGCTGCCGGACCGGCAGCGGGAGGCGATCGTGCTGCGGTACTACGCGGACCTGTCCGAGGCCGAGATCGCCACCGCGATGGGGATCAGCCGCGGCGCGGTCAAGAGCCACACGGCCCGCGGCATGACCGCCCTGCGCGCCGCCCTGGAGCAGGAGTAATGACCAGACCCCGACACGACGGCCCCCCGCCGCAAGGACCCGACCCCTTCAGGTTCGCCGAGTTCTTGCGTCGCGAGCTGCACGCTGCCGCGGACCAGGTCGAACCGCGGCCGGACGGGCTGGAGCGGATCCGCGCGCGGGTCCGGTCCGGGTCGGCCTACGCCAGCAAGCATGAGGCGGCGAGTGGCGGTTTCCTGGCCGGCCTGGCCCGGCGCTGGAATGCCGCGCGCGGCGATCAGGAGCCAGCCGCCGGCCACGAGCGGCACCAGCGGGAATGGCGGTACGGGGTGCTCCGGCCGGCGCTGGCGGCCGCCTGCGCCGTGTTCGCCATCGGCGTCGCGCTGGCAGTCCCGCCGCTGCGCCAGGCCTTCGTCCAGCTCGGCTCAGCGGTCGGTATCTCCACTTCTTCCAGCACCGGCAGCGGGGTCCCGAGCCTGAACGGAGCGGGTACCCAGAACGGCTCGGCGGCCGGCGGCGTCAGCCATGGCGGCACCTCGGCCGCCCCGAGCAACGCGCAGGCGACCGTGTGCGCGTCGTCGTCGCCGTCGCCATCGGCTAGGTCGACGAAGTCGGTGACACCAAACGTGACCCCGGCGAACCAGGTGACCAGCCCGCCCAGCGGCGGCACGAGCAGCGGCCCCGGCGACACCGCAACCGCGACCGCGACGGCGACCGCGACGGCGACCGCCACGGCGACGACGGCGACCGCGACCGCGACCGCCACGACCAGTGCCAGCTCGACGGCTTCGGCGACGGCGAACACCAGCGCGACGGGCGGCAAGAAGAGCGCCACGGCGACCGGGGCACCCTGCCCGACCAGCTCCGTCAAGCCGTCCGAGACGGTCAAGCCGCAGTCGACCGCGTCCGGGTCCACGCCGGCGAGCGGCAGTTCCTCGACGCCGGCGTCGCCGGCGTCGAGTTCGCCTGCTGCGGGCGGCACCAGCACGACCCCCGCGAAAAGCACCCCGCCGGGCGCGGACACCGGCTCCACCAGCACCAGCACCGGCTCCACCAGCACCAGCACCGGCTCAACCGGTTCGAGGCCGGTCAGCCCCGGATCTTCGACCTCATCGCCAGGCCCGACGCCGTCGGACGCGGGTGGCTAGGACCAGCGGCCTGAGCTGGTGAGCAGGATGGCGGCGGCCACGGTCCCGGCGGTCGAGGTCCGCAGCACGGTAGGCCCCAGACGGCGGGCGATCGCCCCGGCCGCGCGGAAGACCTCGCCCTCCTCGCCGGTGATCCCGCCCTCCGGGCCCACCACGACCAGCAGATCTCCGGACTCCGGCAGGCTGAGGCGGGCGAGGCTGGCCTCGGCGGCTGGCTCGAGCACGACCGCGCACGCCGCCTTTCCGATCAGCTGAGCCACCTGACCGGCCGAGGCGACGTCGGTGACCTCGGGAATCCAGACGCGGCGGGACTGCTTGGCGGCCTCGCGAGCGGTCAGCCGCCACCTGGCCAGCGAGCGCTCGCCGCGTGCGCCCCGCCACACCGGCACGCAGCGCGCCGCGGCCCACGGCACGATCCGGTCCACGCCGACCTCGGTCATCTCCTCGACGGCCAGCTCGCCCCGGTCACCCTTGGGGATGGCCTGGACGACGGTGATCGCGGGGTCCGGGCGGGGTACCTCGCGCCGGGCCAGCACGGTGAGCCCGAGCCCGCCGTCCGCGGGCCCGGCCACCACGCACTCAGCGACCAGGCCGGCGCCGTCGGTCACGTCGGCGCGCTCGCCCGGGCGCAGCCTGCGCACGGTGGCCGCGTGCCGGCCCTCGGCACCGGACAGGACCACGACGTCGGAACCCAGCGCGGCGCGGTCGGCCAGAAAGACGGGGGGCTGCACCTGGTTTCCCGGGCAGAGGGTTCAGCGCCCGTTGAAGGCGTCGCGCAGGCGCGAGAAGAACCCTTGCTGGCCCGGGGCGAACCGGCCGGGCGGTGCTTCCTCGCCGCGCAGCTTGGCCAGGTCGCGCAGCAGCTTCTCCTGCTCGGCGTCCAGCTTGGTCGGCGTCTCGACGGTCACGTGGATGACCAGGTCGCCACGCCCGTTGCCGTTCAGGTGCTTGACGCCCTGGCCGTACAGCGGGATGACCTGGCCGGACTGGGTGCCGGGCCGGATGTCGATGTCGGCGGGGCCGTCCAGGCTCTCCACCGACAGCGTGGCGCCCAGCGCGGCGGCCACCATCGGGATCGTCACCGTGCAGTGCAGGTCGTCGCCTTGCCGTTCGAAGATGGCGTGCGGCCGCTGGACGATCTCCAGGAACAGGTCGCCGGGCGGGCCGCCGCCCGGGCCGACTTCGCCCTCGCCGGCCAGCTGGATGTGCGTGCCGTCCTCGACGCCCGCCGGGATCCGCACCTTGATCGTCCGCCTGGTCCGCACCCGGCCGTCGCCGTCGCACTCCGGGCAGGGCCGGACCAGCACGGTGCCGTATCCGCCGCAGCCCGGGCAGACCCGGGCCATCACCACCTGGCCGATGAACGAGCGGGTAACCTGGCTCACCTCGCCGCGGCCGCCGCAGATGTCACAGGTCTGCGGGTGGGTGCCTGGCGCGGTGCCCTCACCGGAGCAGGTAGGGCAGACGACGGCCGTGTCCACGGTCAGTTCCCTGGTGGCGCCGAACGAGCACTCGGCGAGCTCCAGCTCGATCCTGATCGTCGCGTTGCGGCCGCGCTGCGCGCGGCTGCGCGGCCCGCGGGTCGTGGCGCCGCCCGCCGCGCCGAAGAACTGGTCGAGCAGGTCGTTCAGCGGGTTGAACCCCGCACCGAACGGGCCGGCCCCGGCGCCCGCCGTGCTAGTGGCGAACGGGTCCACGCCCATGTCGTACATCCGGCGCTTGTCGGTGTCGGACAGCACCTCGTACGCCTGGGTGATCTCCTTGAACCGTTCCTGGGTCTCCGGGTCCGGGTTCACGTCCGGGTGCAGTTCCCGGGCCAGCCGCCGGTAGGCCCGCTTGACCTCGTCCTGGGTGGCGTCGCGGCGGATCTTGAGCAGCGCGTAGTAGTCGGTCGCCACTAGGACTCCGCCAAGATCTGTCCGACATAACGGGCCACCGCGCGCACCGCGCCCATCGTGCCGGGGTAATCCATCCGGGTCGGTCCGAGCACGCCGAGCTTGGCCAGCGGCTGGTCCGTGTTTCCGTACCCTGTTGACACCACGGACGCGGACTGCAGGCCCGCGACCTCGTTCTCCGCGCCGATCCTGACGGTCAGGATGGCGGGCTCGGTCGCTTCCCCGAGCAACCGCATCAGCACCACCTGTTCTTCCAGGGCCTCAAGCACTTCTCGCAACCCCTTGCTGAAGTCGTGCGCGGCCAGGTTCGCGGCTCCCCCGAAGACGATCTTCTCCTCGTTCCGCTCGACCAGGCTGGCCAGCAGCACCGCCAGCACGGCGTTGGCGTTCGCCCGCTCCGCGAGGGGGATCCGGTCGGCTAGGTCGCCGACCATCGCGGCCGCGTCGGACAACCTATGCCCGCCCAGGCAGGTGTTCACGACCGCCCGCACGTGCGACACCGAGGCGTCATCCCACGGGTCGGGCAGGTCGACGGTGCGCTGTTCCACCCGGCCGGTGTCCGTGATGAGCACCAGCAGCAGCTTCTGCGGGGCGAGCGGGACCAGTTCGATGTGCCTGATCGCGGACCTGGTCAGCGACGGGTACTGCACCACGGCCACCTGACGGGTCAGCTGGACCAGCAGCCGCACCGTGCGCATCACCACGTCGTCGAGGTTGTACGCGCCGGCCAGGAACGTCTCGATGGCGCGCCGCTCGGCCGCTGACAGCGGCTTGACGCTGGACAGACGGTCGACGAAGAGCCGGTAGCCCTTGTCCGTCGGAATCCGCCCGGCGCTGGTGTGCGGCTGCGCGATGAAGCCCTGCTCCTCGAGTACTGCCATGTCGTTCCTGATGGTCGCGGGCGACACGTCGAAGTGATGCCGGTCGACGAGCGACTTGGATCCCACCGGTTCGGTGGTGGACACGTAGTCCTCGACGATCGCACGGAGCACCGTCAGTTTCCGGTCGTCGAGCACGCGTTCACCTCCTTGGCACTCATAGGTCCCGAGTGCTAAGTCTAGTGCGTCTAGCAAGTTCCCGGCGCGTGACAGCGAGGCGAACGGGTACCCGGCCACGCCCAGGCGAGACCCTCGGTGATGCCGCCATGGGTACGAGCCACAACAGGATGGTAACCCGACACGCGGGGCCTCCGCCCCCGCGAACCCGGCCTTTTGCGACACGCCTTGTCGGCGCCGTCCCGGCCGGTACCTCCTCGGTTACGCTTGCCCGCGGGTACGGCTACACCCGCGGCCAAGCCAGGATACGAGCGGAGGAGACACCCGTGCGGAGCAGGCAATACGGCGCTGACGTGCTGGCCGACGGGACGCTGGGACGGCGACGCCCCGGCCAGCGCGAGGTGCCGAAGGTGCGGGCGGAGCGCGGCCTGGTGGTCGAGGATTCCGAGGGCCGGTTCTGCGGCGCGGTGGTCGGCTACGAGAAGGGCGCCGTGACGCTGGAGGACCGGCACGGCAAGCGGCGGGTCTTCCCGCTGACCCCCGCCGCATTCCTGCTCGAGGGCGAGCCCGTCACGCTCGTCCCGCCCGCCCCTGTGTCCCCGGCGGCCCCAGCCAAGACCGCCCTGACCGCCTCGGGTTCCGTGGCCGCGCCCGCGGCGGAACGGTCCCGGGCCAAGGTGGCCCGGGCCAGCCGGATCTACGTCGAGGGCAAGCACGACGCCGAGCTGGTGGAGAAGATCTGGGGCGACGACCTGCGCGACGTCGGCGTCGTCGTGGAGTACCTGGAGGGCATCGACGACCTGCCCGCCACCGTCAGGAGCTTCTCGCCAACGCCGGGCCGCCGCCTCGGCGTGCTGGTGGACCACCTGGTGGCGGGCTCCAAGGAGACCAGGATCGCGGCCAGCGTGCGTTCCCCCGACGTGCTGGTCGTGGGGCATCCGTTCATCGACATCTGGGCCGCCGTGCGGCCGTCCACGGTCGGCATCGCGGCCTGGCCGGATGTGCCGCCTGGTCAGCCGTGGAAGGAAGGCGTGCTGCGCGCCATCGGCTGGCCGCCGGAGGTGCCCGCGGCCTGGCAGCGCATCCTGCGCTCGGTGACCAGTTACACCGACCTCGAGCCGGAGCTTCTCGGCCGGGTCGAGGAGCTGATCGATTTCGTCACCATGCCGGGGAGCGCATAGCGTGACGACAGCACCGGACGACACGTGAGGACCGATGACGAGCAAGCCCGCGTCACAGGCGGATCTCGCGCGGGTCCGGGACGGCGACAGCGACACTATGTCGGCGGCGTTCGGCTACCTGGGGGCGATCGTCCTCGGCCCGGTCATCCCGCTGGTCGTCTACGCGGTCCGGTCGCGGCGGTCGCCGTTCATGCGGTACCACGCGGCCACCGCGGTGAACCTGTCGCTGACCGCCACGCTGTACGGGCTGTGCTGCCTGATCCTCGGCGGGCTGCTGCTGCTGGACAGCGTTACCGTCGCCCTGATCATCACGATCCCGGTTGGCCTGGTGATCTGGGTGTCGATGCTGCGGTACCTCATCCGGGGCGTCATCGCGGCGAACCGCGGCGAGCGGTGCGAGGTACCCGACTGGATCTGCGCACGCATCGTGAGCTGAGGGCGGTCAGGGTTCGGTCAGCTTCCGCGTCACGGCGTCGGCCAGCAGGCGGCCGCGGCGGGTGAGCACGATCCGGCCGCGGGCCAGCGCCCCGGCGTCGGCCAGGCCGTCGGCGACCACCTGCGCCGCGTTGGCCCGGCCGGCCGGACCGAGTACCGCGACCGGGCAGCCGTCGGCGAGGCGGGTGAGCAGCATGACGCGCTCCAGTTGCCGTTCGGCCCCGGACAGGATCTCCCTGGCCTGAGCGGGGCTGGTCCCGGCCGCGATCCTCGTGCCGTAGGCGGCCGGGTGCCGCACGTTCCACCACCGCGTCCCGCCGACGTGACTGTGCGCACCGGGCCCGATCCCCCACCAGTCGCCGCCCGTCCAGTACAGCATGTTGTGCGCGCACCTCGACGGCCCGGACACCGCCCAGTTGGAGATCTCGTACCAGTGGTAGCCGGCCGCGGTGAGGATCGCGTCCGCGGCCAGGTAGCGGTCGGCGAGCACGTCATCGTCGGGGGGGTCGAGCTCGCCGCGGCGGACCCGCGCCGCCAGCCGCGTGCCGGCCTCCACGGTGAGCGCGTACGCGGACACGTGGTCGGGCCCGGCGGCCACGACGGCGTCCAGCGAACGCCGCCAGTCCGCGTCCGACTCTCCCGGCGCGCCATAGATCAGGTCCAGGCTGACGTGTTCGAATCCGGCCGCCCGGGCCCACGCGGCACACTGGGCCGGGCGACCGGGCTGGTGCACCCGGTCCAGCACGGCGAGCACCGCGGGCACCGCGCTCTGCATCCCGAACGAAACCCGGGTGAGCCCCTGCGCCCGCAGTTCGCTCAGGCTGGCTTCGTCGACGCTCTCCGGGTTCGCCTCGGTGGTCACCTCGGCTCCGGGCGCCAGGCCGAACTCGCCGTCGATGGCCCGCAGGATGGCGCCCAGCGCGGACGGCGGCAGCAGGGTGGGCGTCCCGCCGCCGAAGAATACGGTGCTGACCGGGACGTCCGCGCAGTGCCCATCACCGGGCCCATCACCGGGCCCATCACCGGCCAGCACGCGGCGGGCGAACCTGATCTCGGCGATCGCCAGGTCCGGGTAGCTGCGGGGCGATACCGCGGCGGGCCCGGCACCCAGTTCGGCGGCGGTATAGGTATTGAAGTCGCAGTAGCCGCACCGGGTGGTGCAGAACGGCACGTGGACGTAGAGGCCGAACGGCCGTTTGCCCAGGCCGTCCAGCGCGCTGCCGGGCAGCGTCCCCGCGGCGGGGACCGGCTCGCCGTCGGGCAGGGCACCAGGCATGCCGCCACGCTACCCGGTCAGAACCGGGCGGCCGCCGGGGAAGCAGATTGGCGATTTGCGCGCTTAAACTGAAAGGGTCGCGTTTCCGGGAGGCACGTGGCACCAGGGTTGCGTCTACGGGAGGCACCGTTGGCAGATAACGAGCCGGAATGGCCGGTCCAGCACCCCAGGGACAACTGGCAGGCCGCTCAGGCCGGGTCGGGTGCTGCCGCCGACGACGGTCAGCCGACCGCCGCCGCCCAGGTTCCGCCGACGACTCCGTACGTTCCGCCCGCCACGCCCCACGTTCCCCCGGCTACGCCCCACGTTCCCCTGGCTACGCCATACGGTCCCCCGGCTACGCCCTACGGTCCGCCCGCCGCGGCGCCGTACGTCCCTCCGGCCGGTTACCAGGTACCGATGGCCGGGTACCCGGTGCCGCCGGGTGGTTACCACGTTCCGCCGGGCGCGTTTCCGATCCCGGCGGCCGGCTACCACGCGCAGGCCCCGATGAGCCCGGCCATGCGCGCGGCCTCGGCGGACCGGGAACGCGCGGTCGACGTGCTGAAGGCCGGCTTCGCCGAGGGCCGCCTCACCCAGGATGAGTACAACGAGCGGATCGGCCGGGCCTACGCCGCGCGGACCTACGGCGAGCTGACCGCGCTCACCGCCGACCTGCCCGCCGGGGCCCTGCCCACGGTCTTCCCGGTTCCCATGTACCAGCCGCCGGTCACCACCAACTCACTGGCCCGGGCCTCGCTGGTGCTGGGCGTGGCCGAGTTCTTCACCATGGGCCTGACCGCCATCCCGGCGATCATCTGCGGTCACATGGCCAAGCGGGAGATGCGGCAGACCGGGCAGCGCGGTGACGGGCTGGCGACCAGCGGCCTGGTACTCGGCTACATGGCGGTTATCTTCTGGGGTATTCTCATCGCCCTGTCCATCGTGGGCGCCGTGATCCAGGCCACGGGTAGCGGCTAGGTCCAGGCGACCGCGGCCAACCGCGGCACCGCGCTCAGTTCGTAACCGTACGGAACCTCGACCGGGTCAATGGCACTCCTGGCGACCCTCGCACGTCTACACTCTTAAGAGGCGTCCGCGGGAGGCTCAGGTGGCATACGGTCCAGGTCAGGCATTTCCGCCGTTCCCTCCTGTGCCTGCAGGTGGCGGGTTCAGCGGGGTGAACCCGGGCTGGCTGGCGGGTACCGCGGACCGTGAGCGCGCCGTCGGGGTACTCCGCGCGGCTTTCGCCGAGGGACGGCTCACCCAGGACGAGCTCGACGACCGGGTGGCGCGGGCCTACACGGCTCGCACGTACGGCGACCTCTGGACGCTGACCGCCGACCTGCCGGCCGGCCCGCTCCCCTACCCGAACGCCCTGCCGGCGGTGCCTCCCCCGCCCGGGGTTCCCGTCGTGCCGCCTAACGCCGAGCCGGACACCAGCTGGCACTCCGCCGCGGCGCTCATCATCACGGCGCTGGTGATATTCACGCTGGCCGCGCTGGTCACCGCCATCGCCACCGCGCACGCCCAGCCGCCATTGCCGTTCCAGCAGGGCGGCCCGCTGCAGCCGTTCCAGCACGCGCAGCTGGCCCCGTTCATCACGAATGTGGGAGGCCAGGCGCTGGTGCACGCGCCCATGCCCGTTCGGCCCTGATGGGCGGCTAGCGGGTCTTCCTGTCGCCCGCCTGGGTGGACAGGGCGGCCACGAACGCCTCCTGGGGCACGTCGACGCGGCCGATGGTCTTCATCCGCTTCTTGCCTTCCTTCTGCCTCTCCAGCAGCTTGCGCTTGCGCGTGATGTCGCCGCCATAGCACTTGGCCAGCAC
>Ga0306924_10004597_pt1 | contig 13497 bp, 8 predicted proteins | sample sta12Can44000111_FD_203756 | JGI IMG/M metagenome (GOLD analysis project Ga0306924, IMG submission 203756) | Lab enrichment of tropical soil microbial communities from Luquillo Experimental Forest, Puerto Rico - statanox.12C.anox.44.000.111 (v2)... | ecosystem: Environmental > Terrestrial > Soil... | reverse complement strand
ATCGGTATTTTTCTGCTATTGGTTTTCGCTAACTACGGCTTCCCTCGTCTCGTTTTTCGACCTTTGGGACTAGCTTACCTTGAATGTCAGGATGGTTCTGTTTACCTCAGTCCGGATGGCGCAGAAAAAATCTCCCGAGTTGCTGCGGACGCTTTTCCAAAGAATCTCGAGTACCCTGTCCGAATTGAGAACTACGGAGTGCAAATTGTCTCAAAAATCGGCAAGGAATCGCTTTTACTTTTGACACCGCTGCATGGCAAAAAGGATTCCATCTCCATCTTTGTACCGACGGAAAGCATAATCCAATATCAAGAGCGCTGGAAATGAGTCTTTGTCAGCGTCGCTTCTGAATCGCAAGAGAAAGGCCGGCAACGCCGCGTCTCAGACCGACGTTCCGATAAATTGAATTCCAGTGATATTTGGGACAACTCCTGATCGATCGGACTGGTAGGACGGCATCTCCGAGGCTCCGGCTTTACGGTGACATCATTGGTTCCGGGCAACCAACCTGGCGGTCCGCTCGCCCGGTGAGAAGAGGGCTGCCTAGCCACGAACCGGCGGGCTCGGAGATCCCGCCCTACCTGTGCCGCCATCTGCAACTCGTTGCTGCTCAATAGGTCCTATCGCAAGTTCCTTGGAAGCGCCGCCCCATCACGGTGCCATCTCGCCCTACAGAAATAAGGTGGGCTTTTGCGTCAAGAAGGAGACTGCTTTTTGTCGCAATTGTTCTGTTCTGCTCATCGACGGCAGAATTCTCCGGGAGAAGGACGACGAGCACGCGCTTAGCTACATTCTTCCCTCAAAAGCTTTCCGTTGCCTTGTCGATGGGCCGCTGATACACATATTTGTTTTCCAGGAGGCGATCGTAGTTGGTCTCGGTCCAGCTTTGACCCGATCGATTCCTGCGTGCATCATGAATTCACATAGGCCCGCTTTTACCCAACTCAGAACTTATGCCTGAAATTCAAACCCTCTCGATAAATACAATTCGGACGCTTTGCATGGATGCCGTCCAGCAGGCGAACTCCGGTCATCCCGGAACTCCGATGGCTATGGCGCCAGTTGTATACGTGTTGTGGCAGGAGTTTCTCCGTTTTGATCCCGAAGATCCGATCTGGCCGAACCGCGACAGATTCATCCTTTCGGCCGGCCATGCCTCCACCTTATTGTATTCACTGCTGCACTTGGCAGGAGTGAAAGCCGTAAATCGCAAATATGAAACACTGGGCGAGCTTGCTGTTCCATTGGAAGACCTGAAAAATTTCAGGCAATTGGAAAGTCGATGCCCTGGACATCCTGAATATCGTTGGACCTCTGGAGTTGAGACGACTACGGGACCACTTGGCCAAGGAGTTGCGACCAGCGTTGGCGTTGCGCTGGCAGGCAAATGGCTCGCAGAAAAATATAACCGGCCGAACTTTGAGATGTTTGACTATGACGTTTATGCTTTGGCCGGTGATGGATGCATGATGGAGGGTATCAGCAGCGAAGCCGCCTCGCTCGCCGGCCACTTGGGGCTGTCTAATCTTTGTTGGATCTACGACAACAACCACATCACGATCGAGGGAAACACCAGTCTGGCTTTCACCGAAGATGTTGCGGGTCGCTTTCTGGCGTATGGCTGGCACGTCCAGCGTTTGTCTAACGCCAACGATCTCGACCTTCTGCGCGAGGCTTTCGCTCATTTCAAGAAGACCACGGACAGACCGAGTTTAATTATCGTCGATAGCCACATAGCGTACGGCGCGCCGACCAAGCAGGACACCAGCGCAGCGCATGGCGAGCCCTTGGGCGAACAGGAGATTCGGGCAACGAAGAGACGTTACGAGTGGCCCGAGGACGCCAAGTTCCTGGTCCCACCGGAGGTCCGGCAAGACTTCAAAGATAAGATTGGACGGCGAGGCGCGAAATTGCGCGGCAGTTGGATGAGCTTGTTTGCCGATTACCAGAAGGAGTTTCCGGAGCTGGCGGCGCAAACACTCGCAATTCAGCGCCGCGAGCCGCCCCAAGGCTGGGATGCGGAAATCCCGACATTCCCGGCGGACGCAAAGGGGCTCGCAAGCCGCGACTCTTCGGGCAAAGTCCTAAACGCAATCGCAAAGAACCATCCCTGGCTGATCGGAGGTTCTGCGGACCTTTCGCCTTCCACCAAAACGCGACTCACCTTCGAAGGCGCCGGCGAGATCAGTGCCGACTCGCTTGGGGGGAGAAATATTCATTTCGGGATTCGCGAGCATGCAATGGGAGCAATCCTGAACGGAATGGCGCTGGCCAAGCTCAGAGCTTTCGGTTCCGGATTTCTGATCTTCAGCGATTACGGACGAGGCGCGCTGCGCCTCTCGGCGATCATGGAAATTCCGGTGATATACATCTTTACCCATGACTCCATTGGCGTCGGAGAAGATGGTCCGACCCATCAGCCAGTGGAGCATTTACCATCCCTGCGGGCGATTCCGGGTTTAGTCGATATTCGTCCGTGTGACGCAACCGAAGTGGCTGAGGCGTGGCGTGCCATCATGGAAATGAAACATGCGCCGGTTGTCCTGATCCTGAGTCGCCAGGCGCTTCCCACATTGGACCGGTCAAAGGTCGCTCCGGCTTCTGGTCTTCGTAAGGGGGCATACATTCTTTCGGACGCATCCAACGGAAAACCTGACGTCATCCTGATCAGCTCCGGAAGCGAAGTTTCCCTGTGCCTCGGTGCGCAGGAAGAGCTTAAAAAGCAGGGCGTAGAAGCGCGGGTAGTCAGCATCCCCTCGTGGAAGCTCTTTGAAGACCAGGAGCAGGAATATCGTGATTCCGTACTTCCTCCGCAAATTAAAGCACGGGTTTCGGTCGAACAATCCGCACGATTCGGGTGGGAACGGTACGTTGGAATTGACGGCGTGCGCATCGGTATGAGGACCTTTGGAGAATCGGCGCCTCTGCAGAAGCTGGTGAAGAAATTTGGCTTCACGGTGGAGGCCGTCGTTTCCGCTGCGAAAGGGCTGCTGAGCGGCGCAAAACAATAGCAGGGCCCTGGGTGGGAACGGGGTCATGTCTCAATATTCAACCTTCGCCTGGCACTGAGGAAGCGACTTTGTTTTGTGTGTAAGGGCGAAGGGTGAATATTGAGAAATGACCCCGTTCCGTTCAGAAATGCCGGCGTAGCCAATCAATAATGGAAGATCGTTTATGGCTTCTGTGATTTGTTGCGGGACGCGATTTGGAAGGCGTCAAACGAGATTTGGCTTCGGTGTCGCCAGCCAGCCTTTTGGGCGTGGCCGCAGGCAGGAAGTCCCTCGTCGACCAGATCCAGACACGGCCCTCGTCTCCAACTGCAGCGATCCATTTCCGGTCAGGCGACCAAGCAACCGACCACACCGGCTTTTCCGACTTCAAGAGCAGCAACTGCCGCTTCGCCTTAGGATATTCCACGCAGTAGACCCGTCCGTCTTCGCCCGACGACACTAGCCAGTCCCCGTCCGGCGACCACGCCACGCGCCTTGCTCCCCCGACGCCAGAAGAATGCAACTGAATCCCGAACACGCGTTCCGCGCTATCAGCCGAACGCACGAGAATTCGTCCGTCCTGGTGCGCCGTCGCCAGCCATTTGCCCGTCGGCGAGTAGCGCACGCCGTTGACTTCATCCAGTCCATAACCGAACGGCGGTTTGTAACCAGCCAAAAGATCCTGGCGGCGCCAGCGCAGTTCCCCCGATTGCTCATCGAACAGAAGAAGCCTGCAACCATCCTGGCCTGTTGTTACCGCGAAGAAACGCCCTTTTGGCGACCAGTCAATTCCAAGGCCGTCACCGTCCAGTTGGATCGAAGCACGAAGATAGCCCTGAACATCCCATTCCTTCGCCAGACCGGTGTAATCGACGGCCATGATCGAAGCGCCATCCGGATTCCACGCGAGATCCAGAATCCAGCCGCCCTGAAAAAGCTTCCGCTGAAGGGTCTCGCCGTTCCAGATCTGCAGGGTGCCATCTTTTCCACCGGACACCAGGAGCCTTCCATCCGGCGACCACGCGAGTCCCCAGATTTGTTCCTGTCCGGTATCCAAGTTACGGTCAACCGCGAATTCTGGAGCACGCAGTACTCTGATTTTTCCCATGCCACCTACAGCCAGCAGTTGGCTATCGGGAGACCACGACAGGCTATAAAGGCCCAGATCAATTTTGAACACCCAGCCGGGCGCGGGATTTGGCTGTATGGCAGACTCCTGCCCCGGAGACAGTGCAGCTATGCCGAAAATAAGCCATACAACGATAAATTTTCCTGCCATCGGTTCTTTGCGTAACCGGTAGGCTAGATTTCGTATTCTGCACTGTCTAATTGTAACCGCGGTGTTAGATAATCCAGGATTCGGCCGACCGACTCCCGCACAGATTCTCGGTCGGTATGAATAGTAATCTCAGGATCCTCCGGACTCTCATAAGGCGCGTCTATCCCGGTGAAATTCTTTATCTCACCCGACCGAGCACGTTTGTAAAGTTTCTTTGGATCACGCTGTTCGCAAACCTGCAGGGGCGCGGCGACGTACACCTCGACGAATTCCACATCGGCACTGAGGATGATTTCGCGAGCGCGTAACCGGTCCAGGCGATATGGCGAGATAAAGGATGTAATAACAATCATGCCGGAGTCCGCCATCAATTTGGCGATTTCAGCTACGCGCCTGATGTTTTCGACCCTGTCCTCGGGCGAAAATCCCAGGTTGGAATTCAGGCCATGACGCACATTGTCTCCATCCAATACGTACACCTGCATGTGACGATGAAACAGGTTTGTCTCGAGAGAGCGCGCCAGTGTCGATTTGCCGGAACCTGACAAACCGGTAAGCCAGACAACCATCCCACGATGCCCATTTCTCTCGGTGCGAGTGCGATAGTCGATCTCGCTTTCTGACCAAAAGATGTTGGTGCTCTGGATTGGGCTCCGCTCGACGTAAGTGCCGCCAAAAATGATGCCTCCTCCCGCTACATCCCGCTCGTCAACAATCACAAAGCGACCGCTCGTAGCCACCTTCTCGTAATTGTCCATAACGAGCGGTGAACGCGCCTGGATCGTCACCTCGGCAACTTCATTCTTGACAACTGAAAGCCTTAAGCCTGTTGACGCATCCAGCGATGTCGCGTCGATCACCCGATCCACGGATGCCAATTGGCATTCGACCTCCTGCGTCAGCAATTTTACCCTGTAGCGCTTACCGATCGCCAGCGGCTTGTCGCCCATCCAGAAAACTCGCGCCCGGAAACGATTTGTCTCGATCGGCGTTGCATATTCAAGAGATCCGATATGGCCGCGTTCGACAAAAATCTGCTCACTCAAGGTAATTCCTATCGATTCGCCGGCAAGCGCACTGTCTCTTCGCGGTGAATTCCACCTTTCAATCGAGGCGACGCTCGCACTCTTGTTGTTGGGTGAAAAAATGACGCAGTCGCCGACTTTCACGGTCCCCGACTCGACCCTTCCGGCCAAAATTCTGCGCTCGTCGAAGCGATAAACATCCTGCACCGCAAACCGAAACGGGCCGTTCTCTTCCGAACTCGGGGCAGGCAGTTCGTCGAGCGCCTGCATAATTGTCTGCCCCAAATACCAGTCAGCGACGCCGGCAATCGGCCTTATCAGATTCACGCCTTCTCGCGCCGCGATTGGAATGAACTTCAAGGGACGAATTCCAAGCCTTCCAAGAAAATCTCGATATTCGGATTCAATCTGCTCAAAGACGGACTCCGAATAGTTCACGAGGTCCATCTTGTTGACCAGGACAATCACGTGATCCACGCCGAGCATGCTCAAAAGATACGCGTGCCGCTTACTCTGCTCCTGAACCCCTTCGTTGGCCGCAATCAGGAGTAAAGCCGCATCGGCACTCGCGGCGCCTGTCACCATATTCTTGAGAAACTCCTTGTGGCCCGGCGCATCGATAATCAGGTAGGGTCGCTTCTCCGAGCGAAACCAGATTTGCGAAACGTCAATCGTGATATTCTGATCCCGTTCGGCCTGGAGGGCGTCCATCAAAAACGCCCACTCAAACGGCATCCCGCGACGCTGGCAAACGGCCTGAATGTTTTCAAACTTGCCCTCAGGCAGTGATCCGGTTTCATATAAAAGCCGCCCTACCAAAGTCGATTTGCCATGGTCGACGTGGCCGACAATGACGATGCGCAAAGGAACGGTTTCTGTTTGAACGGGTTGGGTTTGTTCTTTGGATTCCGGTTCTTGAATGATCGAATCAGTCACAAAGTCCTCGCTCAATCCAATGTATTGGCGTTCCAAGGCAGGCATAGGGAACAGGGAATAACAGAAATTCAGCAATTTCAAAATTAGGCCTGCGGCTCGATCACATGTATCCGCTGGCCCGCAAACGCTCGAATGCGTCCTCCGCCTCTTGGTCCTGAGCGCGTGTACTGCGCTCCGCGACATTCGTATACCGTAGTTCCTCGATGATTTCAGGTACGCTGAGGGCGTTCGATTGGATTGGCCTCGTACATGGAGCGCACCCCAGACTCCGGTAACGCATTCCATTCCTGGCGAAATACAAATTGACGATCGGTATCCCCTCACGATCGATGTACTCCCACACATTTACCTCGGTCCAATGCAAAAGCGGATGCACACGGATGTGAGTGCCTGCATCGAAATCGGTCTTAAATTGGTCCCACAGTTCGGGCGGTTGATCCTTGAAATTCCATTCAAAGTTTTTGTCCCGGGGCGAGAAATAACGCTCTTTGGCACGCGTGCCTTCTTCGTCGCGGCGAATTCCTACGATAACTGCCTGATAATTCTTCTCCTCAATGATTGCCTGAAGTGCGTCTTTCTTGAGCAAACTACAACATTCGACACGCGTAATCCGGCCGTTGGGAAAAGTATTGGCCCGCTTTAAAACGGCCTTGTTCTGCCCGACGATCAGGTTGATACCCCATTCCTTTGCCAGACGATCCCTGAAGGTTATCATCTCGGGCATCTTATAGCTGGTGTCGACATGGACGCACGGAATCGGGATGTGACCGAAAAATGCCTTTCGCAGGAGCCAAAGCATCACAGAAGAGTCTTTGCCTATGCTCCACAGCATCGCCAATCGTTTGAACTTCCGGAAAGCCTCTCGCAAAATGTAAATACTTTGATTCTCCAGCGCATCCAGATGTGGGTAGTTCGATTCCATCTCTTAGATATTCTCTCCCAAAAACGTGTGAATGCCGCATTCCACTTTGTCAAACCCGGTCCATCTTCCGGCCCGGTCGTCCTGTCCTTCAAAGACGGCGGTCGTGCACGGGACGCAACCAATGCTGCGAAAGCCGCGATCAACCAGGGGATTGTAAGGTATTTTGTGCAGCCGCAGGTAATCCCAGACTTGGTCACGAGACCACTTTGCAAGCGGATTTATCTTGAGAATGTTTCTTCCTCGCAACCGGTCAAATTCGTAGAGTTCAAGCACCTGGGTTCGCGCCCTTCCCGTTGACTGGTCCCGACGCAAGCCGGTAATCCATGCGTCGAGAGAACCCAGCTTTTTCTGGAGCGGCTCGACCTTTCGGATAGTGCAACAGAGATTTGGGTTCACCTTCCACAGTTCGGATCCGATCTCGCGCGCTTGCGCTTCGAGAGTGAGTTCGGAGAGGAGGGATTCGATGGTTATGCCGAAGAATTTCTCCAAACGGCTTTTAAGTTCCAGGCTTTCCTGGAAAAGCAGGCCCGTATCAATCGTAAAGACCGGTAAGGCAATTCCTGCGGACACAGCATGATGAATTGTCACAAGTCCCGCGCCCTGGAAACTCGTTCCGATTGCCACACGGGTGCCGAACTGCTCAAAAGCCCAGTTCAAAACTTCCGTAGGCGCAGCATGCTCAAACTCAGCAGAGAGAGAGCGTACTTCGGAGGAACTGAATACCAGGCCCTGGATCATTTAAACTACTTCTCTATATACAAATAGAGAATTATCAAGGGCGAATCTATCCCACTTTCGGTCCAGTAGCCTTCTCCATGGGTCAATCAGTCAAATGTTCAGACTCCTGACAGTGGCGATCACGCGCTCCGCCGTCATTCCAAGCTCCGACATCACTTTGCCTCCGGGAGCACTCAAGCCGAAACGATCGATCCCGATGACCTTGCCGTCCAGGCCCACAAAACGGGCCCAGAGGATGGTCACGCCTGCTTCAATCGCAACTCGCTTCCGGCAGGAAGGTGGTAACACTTCGTCCTGGTAGTTCTGCTCCTGGCGCAGGAAGCGCTCAGTGCAAGGTATCGAAACCACGCGAATGCCTTCGCCAAGCTGTTTTGCGGCGTTGATCGCGTGCTGAAGTTCACTTCCGGTCGCCAGAATAATCGCCTTCAAGGCTCCGGTCTCCTTGATCGCCACATACGCTCCCTTGGCGACCCCGTTGCGACGCAGGTCTATCGGAATATCGTTCTGGATAGGGATCACCTGTCGAGTCAAAGCTATTAGCGTCGGACCATCCGTCCGCGATACCGCTGCGGCAAATGCACCGGCGGTCTCTTCTGGATCTGCCGGCCGGATAACGTCCAGGTTGGGAATGACTCGCAAACCGCTTAGCGTTTCAACTGGTTGATGCGTCGGACCATCCTCCCCCACTCCAACTGAATCGTGAGTAAAGATATAGATCACCGGAAGCCGCGCCAGCGAGGCCAAGCGAATTGAGGGTCTGCAGTAATCGGCGAAGACCAGAAAAGTGGCGCCGGAGGGACGAAAAATTCCATGGTACGCGACGCCATTCAGGATTGCGCACATGCCATGCTCACGGATGCCGAATCGAATGTTGCGCCCTGCGCGATTCGAGGCGTCAAAATCCTTGTCCTTGTTGATGTAGTTCAACGTTGATCCATACAGGTCGGCGCTTCCGCCGATCAGCAGAGGAAGAGCATCCGCGATCGGCTGCAATGCCTCGCTGCCCGCTTTTCGTGTCGCGATCTTGCTGTCTTTCGGGAAAGCCGGAATTCGCGACAGGAGATCTTTCGGAATCTCATGGCGCACACCCCGCTCCAGCAACTCGGCAAGCTCCGGATTTGCGCGCTGCCATGCGCCGAATTTATCCTGCCACTGCAGGTAGCGGCTCTTCAGTTCCTGCCTATGGTTGGCGAAATATTCGCGCGTTTCTTTCGAAACATAAAATTTCTCGTCCGGAAGACCGAGCGCTTTGCGGGCAGCATCCACGAACTTTACTCCGGCTTCCCCGTGTGCCTTGTTTGTCCCCGCAACTTCGGGGATACCTTTGCCGATTAGAGTCCGAGAAACGATGAACTGTGGCTTGCCGCTGCTGGAATTCCTGGCCCTCTCAAAAACTTCGAGGAAAGCCTCCATGTCATGGCCATTAACCGTGTGCACCTCGAATTCGTAGGCTTCGAAACGCAACGCAGTGTTTTCGCTCTGCGTCTTTATGGCCATTGCGTCGAGAGTGACATCATTCGAATCATAAATGAGAATGAGGTTGTCCAGCTTCTGGTGGCCGGCAAAGGAGGCTGCCTCAGCTGAAACTCCCTCCTGCAAGCAACCGTCTCCCGCAAGGCAGATGATTTTGTGATCAAAAATCACGTGCTCATGCGTATTGAACCGGGCTTCTGCCATCTTGGAGGCCACGGCCATACCGACCGCATTGCCAACTCCTTGTCCGAGAGGGCCGGTGGTAGCTTCGACTCCGGGGGTCTCGTGAAACTCCGGATGCCCGGGTGTCTTGCTGTGCAATTGGCGGAAATTCTTCAATTCTTCCAGAGGGAGATCATACCCAGCCAGATGCAGCCAACTGTACAGGAACATACTGCCATGGCCGGCTGAGAGTACAAAACGGTCACGATTGATCCACGCCGGATCCTCCGGATAATATCGCAGAGCATGTCCAAAGAGAACAGCTCCGACCTCGGCCGCACCCAGTGGAAGGCCGATATGCCCCGAGGCAGCCGCTTGAACCGCATCCATAGTGAGACCGCGCGCCTCGGTTGCAACCCGAGAAAGAATTTCAGTGTTTAATGCCATAGGATGTTTCTTTGATAGATGAAGAATCCTTGAAAAGCAAAACCGCCCAATGAGCAATGTGTGGATACAGAAAAACTTGACTCATCTGCAATCAGTTTTGCTTTTCAAGGATTCCAGGGAAGTTTTTTCTAGCCACCATTCAGGTATCGGCGTAAGTATTCGCCTTTTTTCTTAGAATGCCATGAACCAGCCCATACTCCGGATAGGACTGCCCTCGGGAAGCCTTCAAGAGTCGACGCTCGATTTGTTTGCAAAGGCGGGCTACCAGATCACCGGCTCAAAGAGATCTTACAAGCCTGCGATCGATGATCCGGAACTGGAGGTACGGCTGCTGCGGGCGCAGGAGATCAGCCGATACGTGGAACACGGGTACCTTGATTGCGGAATAACCGGAAAGGATTGGATTGAAGAAAATAATTCCGATGTCGAGCTGATCGAGAACCTGCAGTACAGCAAGGCAACCTCCAGTCCGACTCGTTGGGTCGTTGTGGTGACTCAAAATTCCCCGATTCAGACGATCAACGACCTGCACGGAAAGCGAATCGCTACCGAAGCTGTTGGTTTGACAACGCGGTTTCTTGAATCGCGGGGAGTGAAGGCTCACGTTGAATTTAGCTGGGGCTCGACCGAGGTGAAGGTTCCGGAGCTCGTCGACGCAATCGTGGAAATCACCGAGACTGGCACGTCCCTTGCAGCCAACAATCTGCGAATCGTGGAGGTGGTAACCGAGTCCTATCCGCAGGTCATCGGCAATCGAGTTTCGATGCAAGACAGTTGGAAGAGGAGCAAACTTGATCGGCTGGTCTTGTTGCTTCTCGGCGCGCTCAATGCACGCAACAAGGTGGGGTTGAAAATGAATCTTGCCGAATCAGAACTTCCCAGACTGTTGCGGCGCCTCCCATCGTTACGAAATCCGACGGTCTCGCCTTTGGCTCAGCCGGGCTGGGTCGCAATTGAAACCGTGATTGACGAAAAGGTAGTGAGAGAAATCATCCCGGAACTGAAGGGTTTGGGAGCTGAAGGGATTATTGAGTATCCGTTGAATAAAGTTGTCTATTAGTATCAATTCATCACCGGCAGTTGGTCCGGCAAGTATTTAACCAGCACTGATCGAATCAATCTATGGGCTCACTGAAGAAGAGAAGAAAAGCAAAGATTGCAAAACACAAACGTCGCAAGCGCATGAGGGAAAACCGTCACAAGAAGCGTTTGCGATACAAGTCTTGAGTTCTAAGATTACTACATGAGTGTCTGGAGGTCGGCGCGCCTGCTGCATATCGTACTGCATGCCGGCGCGTCGTTGGGCGTTTTCCTATTCGCCGGCGAGGCCGGCCCGGCTTCCAAGGCGATTGCTACGCCCGGGTACCAAAGTCCGGAGGATACCTTCTACGCTGATATCCGTCCGGCGACGCCCGAACAGCAACTTCCAAAAGAGCTTGAGAAAAAAGCTGAGGCTCAGGCTTCGTATATGGAAGGCCTTCTTCTTGAGGAGCAGGGCGATTATGAAGATGCGCTTGCTGCCTATACCCGGTCTCTTCAGCTCGATCCAGGAGGTAATCCGCAATTAGCTGTGCGAATAGCGCACGACTTTGCAAAGCGCGGCGACGTCGCAAGCGGGATCGATGTTCTCAAGGATCTGGCAAAGGTCCGCCCAAATGAAGCTTCAGCCTATCTGAATTTGGCTTACCTTTACCTAAAGCAGCTTAAAAAGCCGGAATTAGCGGTCAAATACGCTGAGCAAGCTGTCTTAGTCGATCCAAAAAACTTTGTCGGCCATGAGACGTTGTTCGAGGTATACATGGCGCTCAAGCGAAAAAAGGAGGCCCAGGGAGTTTTGCTCAAGGCCCGAAAGCTGGATAGCAAAGACCCCAATTTCTGGACAAGCTTGGCCGATCTTTCGATTCAACTTTACGGTAGCGACCAAAGCAGCTTTCCGGCGTCAAAGTTCGGTGAGATTGATCCGCTATTGAAAAAGGCGGCCGGTTTGGCTGGCGACGATGGAGCGATCTACGCGAAGGTCGCAGACGACTATGTCCTCGTCGATCAGGTCGCGAGCGCCATACCCTTTTATCTGCGGGCATTGGAGTTGAATAAGGATAATGCAGACGTCCGCTATAAACTGGCGCAAAGCCTGCTGAAGACCGGTCAACGCGACGAGGCAATCCGGAATCTCGAGGAAATGCTGAAGACAAATCCGCTAAAATTCGAGATCTACGAGTTCCTGGCCCGTCTCTACGAAGAAGGCGGAAACAAAAAGCGAGCACTTGCCAGTTATCAGCAGGCGCTTCTTCTTGCGCCAAATCAACCGGAAAATTATCTGCATGCGGCCGAGATTCAGCTCGAATTGACACAATACGATGACGCAATCAACACCCTGGTTGAAGCGCGAAAAAGATTCGACATTCCACAGATGACGTACAGCCTGGCAATAGCGCTCTCGACGGCGAAGAGATTTTCCGACGCCCTGCCCATTTTCGAGGCCGCTTTGCAGGAGGCGATGGCGTCGCAGGAGGAGTTGATCGACGCAAATTTCTACTTCAATTACGGTGCGACCGCAGAACAGGCGGGATTTGTTGACAAGGCCGCCAACCTTCTCAAGAAATCGATAGAGCTGGATCCCTCAAAGGCTTCGCGGGCCTATAACTACCTGGGCTATATGTGGGTCGACCGCAATATGAATCTTGATGAAGCGGGTACCTTGATAAAAAAGGCGCTTGAGATGGAACCGGAGAATGGTGCGTACTGTGATAGTCTGGGGTGGTTCTATTTCAAGAAAGGCGACTTCAGGCGTGCACTCACAGAGCTGATGCGTGCCGCCGAGATAATCGCCCCCCCAGATCCGGTTGTATTCGAACATATTGGCGATACCCATCGGGCGCTCGGCAATATTCCGCAGGCGTTTACCTATTGGCAGAAAGCGTTGAATTTGGATCCGCAAAACCAGGGTCTCGCATCGAAAATCGAGCAATCCAGGGCGCACTTGACTTCGAATCCAACCAACTCTTCTCCGGTTGTTTTACCGAATCCTTCTAGTGCACCGAGCCCGTAGCGTCTCTATTGGAGGGGAGTTGTTTGCAACTCCCGCGGCTTCGCTACTGCTAACCAAATTATTCTTTCACCACTCATCCGGGCGTTGCGCAAAACGCTTCCAACCTTGTTCCCTGAGAGTAGCGGTCATGGACCTTTGTGGGTTGCTCTGATGCCCAGTATATTGCCGCAAGTGAGAATCTGGGATTCGCTGCTGCTCGTCTATAGTTCAATCAACGTACGACTTCTCGACCGGTCGGGGAGGTCACAACATTTCGTGCATTTTCTCTCGGATAAAGAGGTGCAAGACGGTATCAGCTCATTTAGACACTTTCCCTCGTTGGTCGAAGATCTGACCTCCGGCAGAGCAAATCTCCAATATGAGATCCACAGGGTTGAGCGGAAGCTCACTTCGTTAACTCCAATGAACGAAGAAATGTACTGGCCGTCGCCAGACGATACACGGGAGGAGATGGACCTGCTGGCCGCGCCGGGAAT
>Ga0306924_10004596_pt1 | contig 13498 bp, 14 predicted proteins | sample sta12Can44000111_FD_203756 | JGI IMG/M metagenome (GOLD analysis project Ga0306924, IMG submission 203756) | Lab enrichment of tropical soil microbial communities from Luquillo Experimental Forest, Puerto Rico - statanox.12C.anox.44.000.111 (v2)... | ecosystem: Environmental > Terrestrial >... | reverse complement strand
GGTTCGTCCCTTCGAAGACAAGCAAATAGAACTGGTCCAGAACTTCGCCGCCCAGGCCGTCATCGCAATCGAGAACACGCGGCTGCTGAATGAGCTACGGCAATCATTGCGGCAGCAGACGGCTACCGCAGACGTGCTCAAGGTCATTAGCCGTTCGACCTTCGATCTCAAATCGGTGCTCAATACGCTCATTGAATCGGCGGCGCAGCTCTGCGAAGCGGATATGGCATCGATGGCGCGATTGATCGGTACAGCCTTCGATCGGTTCGCGAGCTACGGCTATTCTCCCGGCTTCCACGAGTTTCTGCAAAGCAATCCGACCCTGCCAGGGCGGGGCAGCGCCTCTGGTCGTGCTGTGTCGGAAGGCAAAACAATTCATATTCCAGACGTTCTTGCCGATCAGGAATACGACTACACTGAAGGCCAGAAAGTTGGTGGATATCGCACCCTTCTCGGCATTCCCTTGATCCGCGAAGGTGCGGCTGTTGGCGCCCTGGTCTTGGGGCGCTCGGAGCCGCGACCGTTCACCAGCCAGCAGATCGAATTGGCCGAGACTTTCGCCGACCAAGCGGGCATCGCCATCGAGAACGTGCGCTTGTTCGAGACCGAGCAGCAGCGAACTCGTGAGCTTTCGGAATCGCTGGAGCAGCAGACCGCGACATCGGAAGTGCTGCGCGTCATCAGTTCCTCGCCGGGCGAGTTGCAGTTGGTATTCGAGGCCATGCTAGAAAACGCGGTTCGTATCTGTGACGCTAGGTTTGGCACGCTCCAGCTGCGAGAAAACGACGCCTTCCGCGTCGCCGCCATGCACAATCCGCCGCCCGCATTTGCTGAGGCTCGACGGGCCAATCCCTTAATCTATCCCAGCGCGCAAAACGCGCTCGGGCGCGTTGTCGCCACCAAACAACCGGTTCACATTACCGATTACTCCACTGAACTTGCCTATAAACAGCGCGATCCGGCTGCGGTAGGTCTAGTTGAACTTGCGGGAGCGCGAACCTTTGTCGTTGTTCCGATGCTCAAAGAGGGCGAATTGATTGGCAATCTCCTTCTCTATCGCCAGGAGGTTAAGTCATTTACCGAGAAACAAATTGCACTGCTGCAAAACTTTGCCGCGCAGGCCGTCATCGCCATCGAGAACACGCGGCTCCTTAACGAATTGCGCCAGCGCACTGACGATCTCACCGAGTCGCTAGAGCAGCAGACTGCGATGTCAGAGGTGCTGCGCGTCATCTCCAGCTCGACCGGCGACTTACAGCCGGTATTCGAGGCCATGCTGGCGAACGCCACGCGGCTCTGCGAGGCAAGCTACGGCACGTTGTGGCTCCATGAAGGCGACGGGCGGATGCGTGCTGCGGCATTGTACGGTGGCCTGCCCGAGGCGTTCCTCAAGTCCTGGGGAGTTGGCACGGTGTTCCGGCCGAAAGCCTCCGTGCCTTCGGCGCGCGCTGTGCACAGTCGAGAATCGGTGCAACTCGTCGACCTGAAGGAGGACCGGTCATATCTCGAGGGTGATCCTCTAGCGGTAGCTGCCGTAGAGGTCGCAGGAATCCGCTCCCTCATCTCCGTGCCGATGATCAAGGACGGCGTGGCGGTCGGTGCCATGACCATTTACCGGCGCGAGGTCCGGCCCTTCACCGATAAGCAAACTGAACTGGTCAGCAATTTTGCCGCACAAGCCGTCATCGCTGTCGAGAACACGCGGCTGCTTAATGAATTGCGCGAGTCGTTAGAGCAGCAGACTGCGACATCAGAGGTACTCAAGGTCATTTCTAGCTCACCGGGCGATCTTGAGCCGGTCTTCAATGCGATGCTAGAAAACGCGGTTCATATCTGCGACGCCAGATTTGGCAATTTATTGCTTTATGACGGCAACTTATTCCGGCACGTCGCACTGCATAATGCCCCGCTCGCCTGGGCAGCAGAACGAGAGCGCGATCCGGTTCCTCCTCGCGACTTGGCGCGAATTCTTTACCGCGTCGCTGATACGAAGCAGGTTGCGCACGTTGCTGATATGGCAGCGGATAACCCCGATGAACCAATCGCTGTAGTTGCTGGCGCTCGGACTGTTCTCATTGTTCCGATGCTCAAGGAACACGAGCTGGTCGGCGCAATTGCCATCTTTCGACAAGAAGTGCGTCCCTTCACAAACAAGCAGGTTGAGTTACTCAAGAATTTCGCTGCGCAAGCTGTCATTGCTATTGAGAACACGCGATTGCTAAGCGAACTGCGGGAATCGTTGCAGCAGCAGACCGCGACTGCTGACGTCCTCAAGATCATATCAAGCTCGCCCGGTGAACTTGAGCCTGTATTTAACGCCATGCTTTCCAACGCGGTGCGCATTTGCGGGGCAGGGTTTGGGGGGTTGTGGCTTTGCGAGGATGACGGATTTCGGCCGGAAGCGCTGTACAACGCTCCGGCGGCCTTTGCTGAGGCTAGACCACTAGGGCAAGTCGTTCGGTTCCCTTCAGGCAATCCTATGTCGCAGGCGCTGGCCACAAAACAGCCTGTCCAGATCGCTGATGTACTCAAGGATTCACGCGATGACGCGCAGCTCCGTCTCTTCGCCACGAGCAGCGGCGCGCGATGTCTTTTGGTCGTACCGATGATTAAGGACAAAGACGTTGTCGGTGTTATCGGGATTTACAGCCAGGAGGTACGCCCATTCACCGAAAAGCAAATTGCATTGGTATCGAACTTTGCCGCCCAGGCCGTCATCGCCATCGATAACACGCGGCTCCTTCATGAATTGCGGCAATCGCTTCAACAGCAGACGGCGACGGCGGACGTGCTAAAGGTCATAAGCCGTTCGACGTTCGATTTGCAGACAGTGCTCAACACCCTGACGGAATCGGCTGCGCGGCTGTGCGATGCGGATGTCGCTGCTATCCATCGCCAACAGGGCCCGAAATACCAAGCCATCGCCACCTACGGCAGCAACTCTGAGCATCGCAAAAAGATTCTGAGCCGACTTCCGTTCGAGGCGGGGCGAGGCAGCGTACTCGGCCGCACCGTTCTGGAACGCAAGCCAGTCCAAGTCTCAGACGTCCTGGCTGACCCGGACTATTCACTACACGACGTCCAGCAGACCGTCGGGTTTCGTTCAGTGTTGGGCATTCCGCTTATGCGTGAAGGCAATCCGATTGGTGCCATCGTGCTGATGCGTCTCACCGTCCGACCATTTACCGAGCAGCAGATCGAACTTGCTACTACCTTTGCCGACCAAGCGGTGATCGCCATCGAGAACGTGCGGCTGTTCGAAACAGAGCAGCAACGTACGCGGGAGCTGGCGAAGTCGCTTGACGACCTGCGCACCACCCAGGACCGCCTCGTCCAGACGCAAAAGCTCGCTTCGCTCGGTCAGCTAACGGCTGGCATCGCCCACGAGATCAAGAATCCGCTCAATTTCGTCAATAACTTCTCCGGCGTCTCAGTCGAGCTGATCGAGGAATTGCAAGACGCACTTCGCGATGTGCTACTGAGCGATAAAGCGCGTGAAGAGGTCACCGAGCTTTCCGACACCCTTCGGGACAACCTCGACAAGATTGCGCAGCACGGCAAGCGCGCCGATTCCATCGTGAAGAACATGCTGCTGCATTCGCGAGAGGGCTCTGGCGAGCGCCGGTCGGTCGACGTCAACACCCTGGTCGAGGATAGCCTCAATCTCGCATATCACGGTGCCCGCGCGGAAAAGCAGGGCTTTAATGTCACCTTGGAGCGGTCCTTCGACCCGTCTGCTGGCGAAGTCGATGCTTTTCCCCAGGAGATCACGCGGGTGCTCTTGAACCTGATTGCCAATGGCTTCTATGCAGCCACCAAGCGACAAGGTCAGGAAGGCGGCAACGGGTTCGAGCCGACAATCTCCGCTGCGACCAAGAGCCTCGGCGACCGCGTGGAGATCAGGATACGCGATAATGGTATCGGCATTTCGCCTGAGGTCCGGGAAAAGATGTTCAATCCCTTCTTCACCACCAAGCCAGCTGGCGAGGGTACGGGCCTTGGCCTGTCGATCAGCCATGACATCATCGTCAAGCAACATTCCGGGTCTATAGAGGTCGACACTGAGCCCGGTGCGTTCACCGAATTCAGAATCATCCTACCTCGGACTGCCGCATAGACTTCGCTAGACACAACACTGCTTCACAAAAGCCGGGGGGCGAGCGTGAGCCTGCTTATTCTTGTGGTCGACGACGAACCCGACGTCGAGGTGCTATTTCGGCAGCAGTTTCGGCGCGACCTCCGCTCTGGTCGGTTCGTGATGGAATTTGCGCAATCCGCTCCTGCAGCGTTGCAGCGTATCAGCGACGCCGAAGGTGTCTCGCTGATCCTCATCCTATCCGACATCAACATGCCGGGTATGACCGGCCTTGAGCTTCTGCCCAAGGCCAAGGCCATGCGGCCTGACGTGCCGGTCATCATGATCACCGCCTACGGCGACGCCGACACCAAGCGCAGGGCGCTGGAGGGTGGCGCCGAGACGCTCCTGACGAAGCCAATCGACTTTGCGGCGCTTCGCGCCGAGATCAATAGCCGGATCGCGCAAGCTGCTTGACCTTCGGGCTGCCGGATTGCTGCACCGCACTTTGGTCGCTAATGGCACAAAGCGGACATCGCCGAGTATGTCCGCTTTTGGGGGTAAAGCGGACATGGCCGGATGGGGTCGGAAACGACGCTTTTGACCCAAAGCGGACATGCGCGACCCAGAATTTGCTGCTCCGCAAAATGACGACCACGGCCTATTCCGCAGGTCATAAATCCCTGCTGTAATCAGGCCGGTTTTAGGATCAGGGAGAAGTCATATGCGTACCCTCATCGTCGTGTCGCTGACGACGATACCTATTTTGATAGGTTGCGGTGTGGCTCAAGCGCAGAACATTCCGAAGGTATGCGATGCTGAATGCGTACTACGTCTTCAACAGAGCGTCAGCGATCTTCAACAAAGGGTCCGTGCGTTGGAGCAGGCGAGCGAAGATCAGCTGACGACCGAGAGCGTTGGCCGGCCGGGCCCCGACGTTTCCGCCTTCACGTACACACCTGACCCGTCGACACTCACGCCATACGTATGGGCGCTCAGCTGCCAACATCGTGAGCAAACCGGGACGGTCCCGTCAGAACGTGGCGGCACCCAGGAGATCACCGTCAGGCGGTGCTAAAGTTGCACACCGTGGGGTATATGGGCACCCTTACGTGCGGAGAGTGTATCGCTGAAAGTAACTTGACTCGGCGCGACGGACAGGCGCTACGGCGATCTGTGCAGTGGCGATATTCGCGGCGACGCAAGGCTCCGCGAGGTTGAGCTTGCGTAAGGGCAAACTCGATCGATCAATACCGCCGCGCCGCCGGTTACGTAGATCATCAGTCTCAAAGCCACCAAGGCGCTCCCCGGAAGTCGCGGCAGTCCATCGGGGCTTCACTGGTGCCTGAATCGTCCGATGAGACTTGAGGCCGCGTTAGTATGCCCTTTGAGAGCGGCGAGCAGTTCGTCGCGTGTCAAGCCGGGCGGCAAAGCTGAAGGATCGAGGTCGGTTGCAATCAATGTGAACGTATAGTGATGCCACCAGTCCCCGGGCGGCGTGCACGGCCCCATATAGGTCGGGAGGTTGGGCGTGCTTTTGCCGCCGATAAAGCTATCCGATGGTTTGCTGATCTCGCCTTCGGCGAAACCGTTCGTCGACGCGGGGATGCCATAGCCCACCCAATGCACCACACCGAGGCCGGCAAGGCCTTCCGGGTCGACGATGATCATCGCGTAGCTTTTGGTCCCCTCAGGCGGATTCGACCAAACGAGCGGTGGCGAGACGTTCTCACCAACACAATTCGGGTTCGATTTGATGTTACCCGCGTTCTTGAGAGCGAGCTGACCGTTGTCCGCGAACGCGGGCGAGTTGAGCATGAATGGCTCCGCTGCCTTCGCTTCGCCAAGCATAGCGGCCACGGCGATAGCCAGCGCCAAGATGGCGCTGGCTGGCCGCTTCGTCGCGAACACAAGTGCCGCGCAGGCCATTGAAATCACTCCCATCATCCCATTCGTATTGAGTTCGCCGAACAGGCTTTCAAACAGCCGGTTTCCGAGAAAATGACCTTTTCAAAATGTGGAGAGTAGACGCGAAAATGTAAAAACACTTATACACTGTACGTATGAGTGATCGGCTTCAGGAACTCTCGGTCTTCGTTCGGGCTGCCGAGACCGGCAGTTTCTCAAAGGTCGCCCGCGAATTCGGCGTGTCGCAGCCATCGGTGTCGCGGATGGTAGCCAGCCTTGAGGGCCGACTGGGAGTGAAACTGCTCCTACGCACGACGCGCCGGATTACACTGACCGATGCCGGAGTTGTTTTTCTTGAGCGCTCCCGCCGGATCCTTGGCGAACTGGACGAGGCCGCAGATGCCGCACGCGGGGTCGACAGCCTGCATGGTTTGCTGCGGGTCGTCATGTCCAGTGCCTTTGCGACTCGCGAGGTGATTCCGCGTCTGCCGCCATTTCTGGAGCAGCATCCAGGTTTGAAAATCGAGCTCCTGATCTCCGATCGGACGGACGACCTTGTTGCCGAAGGTGCCGACATCGCGTTGCGCCTGGGGCATCTTGCCGACTCCGCCTTCGGCGCCCGCTTGCTGGCCTCGGCGCCGCGGCTGGTCATTGCGTCGCCGGCATATCTGGCGGAGCGCGGCGTTCCGCTCACATTGGCGGACCTGTCGAGGCACCATCGCATTGTCGGACCCGGGCTGTTGGGTCGCCGAGGCTGGGCCTTCGGCCGCTCCGGCGCCGTCACTTCGGTTGCCGTCGACGGCCGAGTGCAGGTCGCATCCTCCGAGGGCGTGTTGGCCTGCGTGAAGGCGGGGCTCGGGATTGCCGTGGTGTCGCGGTGGATGTGCCGGGCGGAGCTCGAGCGCGGCGAGGTGCGTCCGGTCCTTTCCGACTACGTGCTGGAGCCGGTCGATCTGCACGCTGTCTATCCTGCAGGACCTCACCCAGTGCCGAAGGTGCGCGCGTTCTCGGACTATCTCACAGCGAAGCTCGGATAGACACGCAATGACGCGACAATCGGCGACTGCTCGGGAGTTATGCCTAAAGCGCAGTCATTCGGCGGGTCCCGGACCCAAGGTCCGGGACCTTGTCATTTGTGATAGACGCCCTGCCGCTACGAAACTGTCGCTGTGCTTCTCAATCGCTAAACTCGATTGAAAGGCCCTTCCTTTTTGCTGCGCTGCACTTCGGTCGTTAATAGCACTTAGCGACCGCTCGGCAGGTCGCTATCGGTCGCTTTGGGGGGTAACAACGGACATCGGGTCTGGATGCCAAACGACGCTAATGACCCGTAGCGACGGTTTGCCGCCGTGAATTGACGCACTGCAAAAAGGTTTAGTCGCCTATGGTCCGCCGCCTGGTAGGCGGAATAGTCAAAGACATTTTACGCGGTCAGCTTCCGCAGTGAACAACGGCGGACCAGGGGATGGCGAGGAGGCCCGTGCCAGAGTGCACACAGACGGTGCCGCCGCGCTGGAAGGAGTCCCAGAGATCGGGTTGGACGTGGATCCAGCTCGTGCCTGCGGGTGAGGCCTCGGGGTCGACTTTAACTTGATACCAGACCGAACTGCCTTTTGGTCCCCCTGAGACATGGATGCGCTTGTGATCGATGACGGTTTGTGTGTCGTGGCCTAACGACGGATCGAGCTCGACGTCAGCGAAGGCAAGTACGCCGTAGGAGTAGACGACCGCAAAGACTGCGATTGTGGCACATTGATTGACGTCTCCCCTAAACTGCGGATCGAAATGCCAGAAAAGGGCGAACATCGCCAATGCCGTGATCGCTGCTGCTGCGATCAAGGGCGGATAGTTTTCGAAATTGAGATCGATGCTCGCGCGCACGGCGAGCGCAAGCGCGGGCAACATGAGGATTGTGGCGAGCGAGAGCGGAGAGCGACGGCTGCGCCGCGCTTCGAAGTCGAGGGGTCCTCTCGCACGTATGTCGAGGGCGAGACCCCAGAGCGGAAGAAGAATGCAGAGCAACAGGGCAGCCGCATAAATATAGGTCGGGAAAAGGATGGTCCACAAACCGATGGCACAGGCGGCGATATTGCCGGCCGCGACGATGCGCTTAAGTCGTGCTCGACTATAGCCAGGGATGTGCGTGGCTGGAGCGTGTGCGTCCATGGTGGGAAAATCGCTGGCAAATAGAAAATAATGGGTAAACGGGCTTTCGACCCCCGGCTTTCCCCACTGGCAGCGTAGAGCGTGAGGAAATAAAGCTGCACAACCGGGGTTATGATCGCCATTGAGATCGTTGAGGCGTGATGGAGTTCATCGAATGACAATTGATAACAAAGAGATGAACCGTCGCCTGATCAAACTTTCCGAAAGCCCGACCACACGATTTTGGCGCATCGATTACGATAAGCTATCGACCCCCGAGCAGGTTTTTTTACTAATTTGGGAACTCGAAAGTGAGGTGAACAATGGGGGCTTTCATCAATATTTCTATAACAGTAGCGGAGCGCTAGCGCCTAATATTGTGAGCGCCTTAAAAATCTTAGGCGCGGAAGCTACCGCCGAAATAGCACAGCGAGCGCTCAATGCCGTCGTTGATGCGATCACTTCTTGGTCTAATGATGCGGATCGTCAAGCAAGAATCAATCGGCTTTCGTCGGGAGTCCGGCAGACCCTCGAAAACCTGGACCAAGAATATTACAAGTGTCCCGAAGATCTCACTCCATTGCTCTATAAGTACGTTGCTGAGCATCGAATAGAAGTTCGCGCGCCGTCAGATTTTAGCGCTTGAAATTTGGATCTAAACTCGCCGCTCACAAAATGGTCGAAGAAGATTTTCGAGAATCTTTCCTGCAAGCTTTGGCAGACCGGCTTTGGCGCGTAGCGACCTCCCGGCAAGTCGCTGTCACGGTCGCAAACAGGCCAACAGCCGACATCAGCCTAGGAGGCCCGAAGACAATACGTGACCCTTCCAATATGATCGTTTGAGCGGTTACGATCCAAAAATAGGGGGCGAGTATGCCGCTTTTCAATGTCGGGTTTGTCATATTCCCTGAACTGACGCAGCTTGATTTCACGGGTCCTCTACAGGTGCTGTCTCGGCTTCCTCAATCGGTGACCCACATTGTCGCAAAATCGATAGCGCCGGTTCCAAGCGATTGCGGGCTTGGTCTTGTGCCGACGCACACCTTTGCGAATTGTCCGCCCCTGGATTTGATCTGCATACCTGGCGGCAGCGAAGGCGTGGCCGGAATAATTAATGACCGCGAAACCATCGAATTCGTCCGTCAACAGGGAGGCACCGCAAAGTATGTCACGTCGGTGTGCACCGGTGCTTTCGTTCTTGGTGTGGCTGGACTGCTAAAGGGCCGACGAGCAACGACGCACTGGGCCTACGCTGATCTTTTTCCCTCTCGTCGGAGCTACACACGAAAAGGCCAGAGTCGTGAAGGACGGCAACGTGATTACGGGAGGCGGTGTAACTGCGGGTATCGACTTCGGCCTGACTGTCGTCGCTGAAATCGCGGGCGAGACGATAGCCAGAAAAGTTCAGCTTGGCATCGAATACGACCCAGCACCGCCGTTCGATTCTGGTCACCCTGACAGAGCGCCGGCATTGAAATCAGAGCTGCTAACCGCACGCTATAACGAGTTCAGGGCAACATATCGTACGCGCATCGAGCAAGCCGCCTCGCTTTGATGGCAACTGCTAAGAAGCTCGGTCCCGCCGAACACTGCTCGCGCTCGCTGACGGCGTGATCGAATAGCCCAGATTTTGCTGCAACGCACTTCGGTCGCTAATGGCACAAAGCGGACATAGATCACGTCCGCTCTGATGTCCGCTTTCGGGGGCAAAGCGGACATCGAGCAGAGCGCCTAAACGACGCTTTTGACCCATAGCGACACTTCAGCCCGCTGAATTGCTGCCACGCAAAATGACGCCTCAAACCCATTTCGCCGGTCGCAAATCCCTGCTGTAATTGCATCCTAAGTCGACGCAATCCTGAGCCTTGGGCGGCAATGCGACGACGCGACTTCATCCGAGGGATTGGCGGTTCGGCTCTCGCGTGGCCATTAGTGGCACGCGCGCAAAAGCCGCTGCCAGTCATCGGATATCTGTCGCTAGGCATGCCCGAGGCAAGCTCCGACATTCTCGCCGCAGCGCGCAAGGGCCTCGCCGAAACCGGACTGGCTGAGGGTAAGGACTTCACAAGTGAGTTTCGCTGGGCGCGTCACGACGCCGACAAGCTGCCGGCGTTGGCGGTCGATCTGGTAGAGCGCCGTGTAGCGGTCATCATTGCGTTCGGCGCCCCGGTGTGCGCGCGCGCCGCCAGGGCGGCGACAGCGGAGATCCCCATTGTGTTCGCGATAGGCGTCGATCCGGTGCGATCCGGACTTGTCACCACCCTTAATCATCCCGGCGGCAATGTCACCGGCATCACCACGATGAATCTCGAGCTCGGCTCGAAATGGGTCGGGCTGCTGCACGAGCTGCTGCCAAGCGCCAAGGATTTCGCAGTCCTCGTCAACATTGTGAATGCTGCGGACTCGGCGCGGCTTTTGATTACGGGCACGCAGGCGGGCGGCAGGGCGCTCGGCATAGGAACGGAATTCGTGTTCGCCAGCGCCGAACGCGAAATCGACGCCGCCCTCGACGGTCTCGGTGCCCGAGCGCAAGCGCTGATCATTCACCCCGACATCTTCTTCCTGCAAAATAGCGCAAAGCTGGTCGCGCTTGCGATGCGCGAGAAGCTGCCGACCCTCGATTCGCGCTTTTCCGGCGGCCGGCGGCCTGATGAGCTATGGATCGAGCTTCTTCGATGTGAATCGCCAGGCCGGTATCTATGTCGGACGCATCCTCAAGGGCGAGAAACCAGACGATCTGCCCGTGCAACAGGCGACCAAGTTCGATTTGGTCATCAATCTCAAAACCGCCAGGACAATTGGCGTCGACATCCCTCCGACCTTCCTCGCCCGCGCCGACGAGGTGATCGAATGAGGATTCGCTGCAACGCACTTTGTCGGCTTGTGGCAGATGAGATCTGCCTTGCGGCCGGGTTGTTCAGAAACTCATTCGACGGCTATACCTTGCTCGCATTCTGACGGAGCAAGACGATGCGAATAGCGGTAATGGCGGCGGGCGCGGTCGGCGGTTATTTCGGCGCGCGCATGGCGGCGGCCGGGCTCGACGTGTTCTTCATCGCGCGCGGCACCCATCTGGCGGCCATGCGCAAGAACGGCCTTCGCATCGAGAGCACGCACGGCGACCTGCACCTGCCAAAGCCGAACGCCACCGACGACCCCAAGAGCGTCGGCCCGGTCGACGCCGTGCTGTTCGCGGTCAAGCTGTGGGACACCGAAAAGGCCGCCGAGGCCGCGCGCCCGCTGCTCGGCCCGAACACCCGCGTCATCAGCTTGCAGAACGGCGTCGACAGCTACGAACGCATCGCCCCGATAACGGGTGCCGAGCGCGCCATCGCCGGCGTCACTTACGTCCTCAGCGTGATCGACCGTCCGGGCGTTATCAAGCAGACGGGCCCGTTCCATAACATAATCTGCGGCACCATCGACGGCCGCCCCGATGCTAGCCTCGCCACCTTCGTGGCGGCGGCAAAATCGGCCGGCATCAATATTATGCAGTCCGATAATATCGAGCGCGACCGCTGGCAAAAATTCATCTTCCTGTCGGGCACCTCCGGCGCGACCGCGCTCACCCGCTCGAGTATGGGTCCCATCCTTGCCGATCCCGACACGCGCGCGCTGTTCCGCGCCATCATGGTGGAGACGGTCGCCGTCGGCCGCGCCAAGGGCGTCACGCTCGACCCGGGCTTCGTGGACGACCGCATGGCCTTCGCCGATAAGAACCTGCCCGCCGGCATGAAGGCCTCGATGGCCAACGATCTCGATCGGGGCAACCGGCTGGAGCTGGATTGGCTGGCGGGGCAAGTCGTCCGGCTCGGCAAGCAGCTCAAGGTGCCGACGCCGGTCAACAACACCGTCTACGCCGCGCTCAAGCTGTACCGCATGGGCTCGCGGCAATAGCGCCGCCGCTGCCGATATACCGGCATACGGCAGCGACTGTACCGCAAATGGGTGTTTGTGCCGGCAAGGTTCTCAAGGGCGCAAAACCGGCCGAGATGCCGGTATTGCAGCCCATCAAATTCGAAATGGCGATCAATCTACGGACCGCTAAGGCCCTCGGCCTGAAAGTGTCAGACAATTTGCTGTCGCTTGCCGACGAGGTGATCGACTGAGGCGACGAATGTCCGCTCCTAGCACTTAGCCACCGCTTCGCAAGTCGCTATTGCGGTCGCTTTGGGGGGTAAAGCGGACATCGGGACGGCGTGCCGAAAGGTCGCTTTTGACCCATAGCGTCATTTCGGTCGCGCGTTTGTCTGTCCGCCCCATTGCCGAACATTAATTCTCCGGCCACCTCTCCGCAACGCAAACGGTTTTATTGAGTTGCCCGCAATGGAAATCCTGCTTGTCTCAACGTGCGCCTAGTTTCAACCTTCCGGTAATGTGGGACCAATGGCCATCATTCAGCGGCAATCCGCTTTCGCTCTCCGTTACGTCAAGCTGGGATCAGAATCCCGCAGAGGGCAGGCTCCCTATGAACGACTGAGCGCGTCGCATAGCGGACTGGATCCGCTCGAACCCATCAAGCGCGAGTTGCGCGAGATCGACGATGCCATCGATGGCCTCAAGGACGAGGCGACGCAGTCCAGCGAGGCTCAGAAATACGCCAAGACCATGCTCAATCTGTTGACCAGCCGGCGCACCGATCTGCTGGCCATGAAGCAGAAATGGCTGCAAGCGGCGTGATTATGCCGCGATCGCTCGGGATGTCGAAGCTGACATTGCCCAGCACCTCTGTCCCTGTTCTTCCAAATTCAAATTGGACTGCGGTTCGGAGGCGCCCCAATATAATTTTTACTCTGGGGTCCTCACCCACTCCGTTCCTGAGTTTTGCCCGGTGGCTGTTGCGCCGGCACTGAGCGATCCCTGACGCAGCTTTGAGTTTATTTCAGCGCAGCACCGGAGCCGGGAGGCATCGAATCTGAAATCCACCACCTTCACAGACGTATTTGATACAAACATTAGCGTTCACATCAGTCCATGAAGCCACGGGAGAACACGCTGGCGGCGGGGAAGCGAAAGGCGGCCCGATGACGCGAGGGACGACATCAGCAGCGATGGCAGGCGCGTCAATTGCGACGAACGCTGCGCAAGCGATGGTACTGCACAAGAATTTCTTCATGTTGCCTCCAACGCAATTCTTCCCCACTGTAGCATAAGCTCTGCACGCGGGAATGTCTGTCACATGAGTGCGCCACCGTGGCCGCGCCACCGGTGCGGGGGCGTAGGTTAACCGCGTCGCCCGTCAATGTCGCCGCGCGCGGCGCTCCGCTGAGACGCGCTTCGCCTCATGCTGCGTAGGAAATCAGTCCCATAGAAAGGAACAGATAATCGCCTCTAATTGTCTATAAGCGTTCGGGATTTCGGTTGGTTCTA
>Ga0306924_10004593_pt1 | contig 13501 bp, 14 predicted proteins | sample sta12Can44000111_FD_203756 | JGI IMG/M metagenome (GOLD analysis project Ga0306924, IMG submission 203756) | Lab enrichment of tropical soil microbial communities from Luquillo Experimental Forest, Puerto Rico - statanox.12C.anox.44.000.111 (v2)... | ecosystem: Environmental > Terrestrial >... | reverse complement strand
TCCACAAATATTCGCCCGACGGCAAGCTCCTTTTATCGTGGGGCGAGTCGGGCACCGAGCCCGGTCAGTTCAATCTCGTCCACAATATCTGCGCCGATGCAGATGGCTGGGTGTATGTCGCCGACCGCGAGAACCATCGGGTACAGGTGTTTGACGGCAACGGCAAATACGAGATCCAGTGGAATAATCTTCATCGCCCGTGCGGCCTCTGCATGCCGTACAGCCATCACCCGGTCTGCTATATCGGCGAGCTCGGGCCGGCGTCGGCGGTAAACCGCAAACCCAATCTCGGGCCGCGGGTCAGCATCGTCGATCACCAAGGCAAGCTCCTGGCGCGGATCGGCGATCCTCAGCCGGGACTGGGGCCGAAACAGTTTCTCGGACCGCACGGCATGGCCGTCGACTCGCGCGGCGACGTCTATGTCGGCGAGGTCGGCTGGACATTGTGGCCGGGTCTCTTCCCGAACGAACCGCGCCCGGAGCCGATCCGCACTCTGCGGAAGTTCGAGAAGGTGCGTTGAACCGCACCATTAGCGGCGCCACCTGACCTCAGGCGATGGCCGAGCTCGAAGCGGCGATTGAACGGCTTGAGCGAGCGGTGGCCCGGCTCGAGGCCGCCCGCGGGGCCGCCGGACGCAGCCGCGAGGCCGACGACGCCCGGCGCAACGAGATCGCCCGCGAGGCCGCAGCGCGGGTCGATCGCGCGCTCGGCAGGATCCGTCGCCTCTTGGGGGAAGGTGGATGATATGGGACAGCTCAACGTGACAATCAACGGCCGCCCGTTTGCGGTCACCTGCGACGATGGGCAGGAAGCGCGCACTCGGCGGCTCGGCCAATACGTCGATGCAAAGGTCGCCGAGTTCGTTGGCAGCTTCGGGCAGGTCGGCGAAGCCCGGCTGCTGCTGCTCGCGGCACTCGTCATCGCCGACGAGCTAGCCGATGCCAGCGAGGCCCTGCGGCTCGAGCGCAGCGGCGCACAAGCCCCCGAGCCCGCGGCCGCCGATGCCGCCGCCAGCGGTATCAACGGCATCGCGCAGCGGGTCGAGGCTATTGCCGCGCGGCTGGAGAATTCTTAGCTTAGGCGCTGCGGGGTGGGGCTGCGCGGTGCGTTAGGCCGCATGTTGCCCCGGGGCCGATTCCTACCTCTTGGGAGCCGTCCCTACCGGAGTTGCGGCTTCGGCACATGGCGCCCACCTGCTACGGCGGGCCACGGAGGGTTTGCATGCCGACGGCCGAGGCGGCTTCACCCCGCAGTTTCCACTCGCCAGGGCCGGGGGACAGCGCGCCGTGATCATTCTGTTTTGCGGCGATGTGGTGGGCCGCTCGGGCAGGGACGCGGTCAAGAGGCACCTGCCGACGCTGCGTGGGGATTTCGCGATCGACCTCGTTATCGTCAACGCGGAAAACGCCGCCGGCGGGTTTGGATTGACCGAGCGGCTGTGCGGTGAGCTCTACGATTGCGGCGTCGACATCCTGACGACCGGGAATCACGTCTGGGACCAGAAACAGATCATCCCCTATATCGACCGCGATCCGTGCCTGCTGCGCCCGGCGAACTTTCCGAAGCGGACGCCCGGCGCCGGCTGGCGGATCCATCGGGTCGGCGGGCAGAGCGTGCTGATCGTCAATCTGATGGGCCGGCTTTTTATGGACGCGCTCGACGATCCGTTCGCCCGGCTCGACGAGCTTCTCGCCGATCACCGGCTCGGCAAGAACCTGGCCGCGATCGTCGTCGATTTTCATGCCGAGGCGTCGAGCGAGAAGATGGCGCTCGGGCATTTCGCCGATGGCCGCGTCTCGGCGGTGTTTGGGACGCATTGCCATGTGCCGACCGCGGACGCCCAGATCCTGCCTGGCCGCACCGCCTACCAGACCGATGCCGGGATGTGCGGCGATTACGATTCGGTAATCGGCATGCAAAAAGAGCCGGCGACCCGCCGCTTTGTCACGAAGATGCCGGGGGAGCGCCCCCAACCGGCCGAGGGCGAAGGCACGTTGTGCGGCATCCTGCTCGAAACCGATGATTTCGGGCTCGCGCGAAGGGTCGAGCCGGTACGAATTGGCGGTCGTCTGGCCCCTCACCTGCCCTGCCGCTGAACGCCGATCGCTTCGGTTTTTCGACCTTTTTGGCGGTTTGCGATCGCCGCGAAGCGCTCGCCGGCCGGCGCTGAGATGCCCCAATCCTGCCATATTGGATTGCTAGCCCGCTTCCCCTACAAGCGTCCGGCCGTATTGCCGACGGGAAGCGGCGTAGAGATCGATGGCTGGCCATTCGCAATTCAAAAACATCATGTACCGGAAGGGCGCGCAGGACAAAAAGCGCGCCAAGGTGTTCACCAAGATCATCCGGGAGCTCACCACCGCGGCTCGCACCGGGCTGCCCGACCCGGCTGCCAACCCGCGCCTGCGGGCGGCCGTCTTGTCGGCGCGGCAAGCCAATATGCCGCGCGAGACGGTCGAGCGGGCGATTCGGCGCGGCTCGGGCGCCGAGGGCGGCGATGCCTATGAGGAAGTGCGCTACGAGGGTTACGGTCCGGGCGGTGTCGCCGTCATCATTGAAGCGCTGACCGATAACCGTAATCGTACCGCAAGCGAGGTCCGCGCCGCCTTTACCAAGGCGGGTGGCACGCTTGGCGAAACCAACAGCGTCAACTTTATGTTCGAACGTATCGCCGAAATTTCCTATCCCGTGGCGACTGCGAGCGCCGACGACATGTTCGAGGCCGCGATCGAGGCGGGCGCCGAAGACCTCGAAAGTGATGGCGAGCAGCATCTGGTGAGCTGCGCGCCCGAGGACTTCAATGCGGTGCGCGATGCGCTGGAGGGTCGGTTCGGGACGGCAGGCTCGGCACGCCTCGTTTGGCGCCCTAAGACGACCGCACCGATCGACGAGGAGGTCGCGACCACCCTCTTCAAGCTGCTCGAGACACTCGAGGATAGCGATGACGTCCAGGACGTGTATGCCAATTTCGAAGTAGCCGAGGATGTGATGGCGCGGCTCGGCGCCTGACTCGCCGGCGGCCCGGGACGGCACCGGCAATGCGTGTTCTGGGGCTCGATCCCGGGTTGCGGCACACCGGCTGGGGGGTGATCGATGTCGCCGGCAACCGCCTTACCCACATCGCCGACGGCACCGTGCACGCCGCCGTCGACTTTCCTCTGGCGGTGCGGCTGGTGTCGCTCTTCCGGCAGATAACCTCGGTGATCGAGCGCTTTCGGCCGGATGAGGCGGCGGTCGAAGAGACCTTTGTCAACCGCAACCCGGCCTCGACGCTGAAGCTCGGTGTCGCCCGTGGCGTGGTGCTGTTGGCGCCCGCGGAGCGCGGGCTGCCCGTCGCCGAATATTCGGCCAACTTGATCAAAAAGGCGGTGGTGGGCGCCGGTCACGCCGAAAAGGCACAGGTGCAAATGATGGTGCGGCGGATTTTGCCGGGCTGCGACATCAGCGCCTCGGATGCCGCCGACGCCCTAGCGGTCGCGATATGTCACGCTCACCACGCCGAAACCCGGCGCCATTGGAAGGCGGCTGAATGATCGCCAAGCTCGCCGGCATTGTCGATCACGTCGGCCCCGAGGGCGCGGTCATCGATGTCGGCGGCGTCGGCTACCTCGCCCTTTGCTCGACACGGACGATCGGCCGGTTGCCAGCCGCCGGCTCCACAGCGGCGCTGCTGATCGAGATGCATGTGCGCGAAGACCACATCCACCTCTACGGCTTTATCGACGACGCCGAGCGCGACTGGTTTCGACGGTTGACGACGGTGCCTGGAGTGGGCTCGCGTTTGGCGCTGGCGATCCTCTCGGCGGTGCCGCCGGAACAGCTCCTCCTCGCCATCCTCGCGGAGGATAAGGCGATGCTGATGCGCGCCGACGGGGTCGGCACCCGATTGGCCACACGCATCATCAGCGAGCTGCATGGCAAGGTGGGTGAGGTCGGCGCCGCGGCCGCATCCGCAGCTGTCGTCGCGCCCGCCCCGGATGCGGCTGGCGGCGCTGCCGCCGACGCGGTGTCGGCCCTGGTTAATCTCGGATACCGCCGCAGCGAAGCCTTTGGTGCAGTCGCCACCGCCGCCCGCCGGCTCGGCAGCGAGGCGGATGCCGGCGCGCTGATCCGTGCAGGCCTGCAGGAACTCGCGCGATGAACGATGCCGAGCCGCGCGCCATCGATCCGGCTCGCTCCGAGACAGATGCGATCGAGGCCTCGCTGCGGCCGCAGGCCCTCGCCGAATTTGTCGGCCAGCGCCAGCTGCGCGACAATCTTCGCGTCTTCATCGACGCCGCCAGAGGCCGGGGCGAGGCCCTCGACCACGTGCTGCTGTCGGGACCGCCCGGGCTCGGCAAGACGACGCTGGCGCAGATCGTCGCCCGCGAGATGGGGGTGGGCTTCCGCGCCAGCTCCGGCCCGGTGATCCAGCGTGGCGGCGATCTCGCCGCGCTGCTGACCAACCTGCAGCCGCGCGACGTCCTTTTTATCGACGAGATCCACCGCCTGGCGCCGTCAGTCGAGGAGATCCTCTATCCTGCGATGGAGGATTTTCAGCTCGACCTGATCATCGGCGAGGGGCCGGCGGCGCGGTCGATTCGTATCGATGTCGCACCCTTTACCCTGATCGGGGCGACGACGCGGTCCGGTCTGATCACCCGGCCGCTGCGCGAACGCTTCGGCATCCCGCTGCGGCTGGTCTTTTACGAAGCCGCCGAGCTCGAGGCGATCATAGGGCGCGCCGCGCGATTGCTCGCGCTCGATATGCGTGCCGACGGCGCCGGCGAGATCGCACATCGCGCGCGGGGCACCCCGCGGATCGCGATGCGCCTGCTGCGGCGTATTCGCGATTTTGCGGCGGTCGCGGGTCTGGCGAGTGTCGATGCCGCGGCCGCCGATGCAGCGCTGCGACGGCTCGAGGTTGATCTGCGTGGTCTCGACGGCATGGATCGGCGCTATCTGCGGTGCATCGCCGAAAACTACGGGGGCGGCCCGGTCGGGGTCGAAACGATGGCCGCCGCGCTTGGCGACGAACGCGACGTCATCGAGGAGGTTATCGAGCCCTACCTGATCCAGGAAGGCTTTGTGCAGCGTACGCCGCGCGGCCGCATGCTAACCCGGGCCGCCTTCCGTCATCTCGATCTGCCGATGCCGCCGACCCTGCCGGCGCAGCTAGATCTTCTCGCGCGTCTGCCGCTCGAGCCGGAGCCCGAAGACGCGTGACGCAAACAATCGTCCACAAGACGCCATAAAAGGTCCGCAAAAATGCCGCCTACTCCTGTCGATGCTCTGCCGCTGGTTGGCTCGGTTCCGCATGATCTCTCGATCACCGCGCTGTTTCTGCAGTCCGATTCGGTCGTCAAAGTGGTGATGCTGATCCTTCTCTTCGCGTCTTTCTGGTCGTGGGCGGTGATCTTCGACAAGCTCATTCGACTCCGACGCTTGCGATTTTCCGCGGCGAATTTCGAGGAGTCCTTCTGGTCGGGTGGCTCGCTCGACGATCTCTACGAGCGATTGGGTCAGCGCCCACCCGATCCGATGAGTGCCGTCTTTTCGGCAGCGATGCGGGAGTGGCGGCGCAGCGCGGCCAAAAACCTGCTTGGGACCCCGGTGATGCGGACGAGCCTGCAACAGCGGGTCGAGCGCGTGATGAATGTCACCGTGGGCCGCGAGATGGAGCGGGTCGAGCGCTTTATGGCCTATCTCGCGACGGTCGGTTCGACGGCACCGTTTGTCGGCCTGTTCGGCACCGTTTGGGGCATTATGAACAGCTTTCAATCGATTGCCGCGTCCAAGAACACCAGTCTCGCAGTCGTGGCGCCCGGGATCGCCGAATCGCTGTTCGCGACCGCGCTCGGGCTCGTCGCGGCGATCCCGGCAGTCATCGCCTACAACAAGTTCGCGACCGATTTCGGGCGCTATGCCGGTCGGCTCGAGGCGTTTGCTTCCGAGTTTAGCGCCATTCTGTCGCGTCAGCTCGACGAGAGGCCCTGAGCGATGGCGGCACCGGGCGTCGGCGGCAACGGCCCGCGCCAAGCCGGGCGGTACCAGCCGATGTCGGCGATCAACGTGACGCCTTTCGTCGATGTCATGCTGGTGCTGCTCGTCGTTTTCATGGTTGCGGCGCCGCTGTTGACGGTCGGGGTGCCGGTCGACCTGCCGCAGACCCAGGCCCCGCCGATCACCGAACCAAAGGAACCGCTCGTCATCACGATCAACAGCGAGGGCCGCATCTTTATCCAAGACACCGACGTCCCGTCGGAATCGCTGGTGCCGCGACTGGGGGCGATCACCGGCAACAACCCCGATGCGCTGCTCTATGTCAGAGGTGACAAGGCGATCAATTATGGCCGGGTGCTCGAGGTGATGAGCCTGGTCAGCTCGGCCGGCTTCCGCAAGGTGTCGCTGATCGCGGCGCCGCCGAAGGGAACGAGCGCCAGAGCTGCATCCGGAGCAGCACCGCTCGACCGACCGGGGCAGACGGTCAAGCGCTGAGAGGGTGTCGCGGCTTCACTACGATGAGCGTGGCAACCGCAGAGCCGGAATTGACCGAGGAACCCGTCGCCCGCGAGGCGATGCCGGACGGTGTCGTGCCGCGCGGCTTGGCGTTATCGGCAGCCCTGCACCTCGTCCTCGGCAGCCTCTTCATTCTCGGTCTGCCGAGGCTGTTCGCTCCGCCGCCACCCGAAGACATGCCGATCGCGGTCGAGCTGGTGACGATCGCCCCGGAGACAAAGGCCACGCGCCCCAATCCGAACCCGCCGCGACCGGATGCCAAGCCGGAGCCGCCGGTCGCGGATGCGCCGGTGGCGGAACCGGATCCCGAACCGCCGGTACCGACACCCGTTCCGCCGCCTTCGGCCGAGGCGCCGCCGCCGGCGCCTGAGCCGCCGAAACTCCCGGAGCCCAAACCGGCGGCGCCGCCGCTGTTAAAGCCGCCCGAGCCTAAGCCGGAGCCGCCGAAGCCCGCCGAGAAGGCCGAAGCCCCGCACCCGAAGGAAAAACCCGAACCGCCACAGCAAATGGCGAAGAACGAGACCAAATCCGAGCAGAAGAAGTATGACCCCAGTCAATTCGAGACCTTGCTGAAGAACCTGGCGACGCAGCCCACCGCGCCATCGCCCGACGCACCGCCGCAGCGGCCACGCGCCGCTTCCGCTCGGCCGTCGTCGCAGCCCCGGGCGCCGCTCGGCAGCCAAATCACCGCCAGCGAAGTCGATCTGGTACGGCAGCAGATCGCGCGCTGCTGGAACGTGCCGGCCGGCGCCCGAGATGCCAAGGACCTCGTCGTCGAGGTCAGGGTCGCAGTCGATCCGGACGGCACCGTGCGGCAGGCGATAATTGTCGATCAGGGCCGTCTCGGCAGTGATCCGTTCTTCCGTGCCGCCGCCGAGAGCGCACGACGCGCCTTTTTCAATCCGCTGTGCCGGCCACTGCGCCTGCCTCCCGAGAAATACGCGATTTGGAAAGACCTGGTAGTCGACTTCAGCCCCAAGGACATCTTATGAAAAGGACTCGTTTCGATTTTAACGGTGCTTTGCTTGCGGTATTGGCGGTCTTGCTGCTCGCGAGCACGCCCGCCCGCGCCGAGCTGCGGATCGACATCACGAGCGGCAAGGTCGAGCCCTTGCCGATCGCGATCCCGCCCCTTGCCGGCGGCGCACCGAACGAGACACAGGCGGGACAAGATCTGGCCGGTGTCGTTTCGGCGGATCTCGGGCGCTCCGGCCTGTTTCGTCCCCTCGATCCGCGCAGCTTCATCCAGAACCTGTCGGTTGCGGACACACAACCTCAATTCGCTGACTGGCGCCAGATCAATGCGCAGGCATTGGTGACCGGAGCGGTCAAGACCCAGGCGGATGGAAGACTTAAGGTCGAGTTTCGCCTATGGGACGTCTTTGCCGAGCAGCAGCTGACCGGGTACGGCTACACGACGACCCAACAGAACTGGCGTCGTATCGCCCACATCATCGCTGATGAAATCTACAAGCGGATTACCGGCGAGGAGGGGTATTTCGATACCCGCATCGTCTATGTGTCGGAATCTGGTCCCCAAGAAAAGCGAGTCAAGCGCCTCGCGCTGATGGACCAGGACAGCGCCAACAATCGATTTCTGACCGATGGACGCGCGCTGGTGCTGACCCCACGGTTCTCTCCTACGGCCCAGGAGATCACTTATCTCTCTTACGCAAATGGGACACCGCGCGTTTATCTGTTCAATATCGACACGGGGCAGCAGGAGGTCGTCGGCGACTTTCCCGGCATGACGTTTGCGCCGCGCTTTTCACCCGATGGCAACCGGGTGGTGATGAGCCGCGCCGAGAACGGCGTCAGCAACCTGTTCGCTCTCGATCTGCGCACCAGGCGGCCGGCGCGCCTGACCGATAGTCCGGCGATCGACACTTCACCCAGCTTTTCGCCCGACGGCAGCAAGATCGTCTTCAATTCCGATCGCGGAGGTTCTCAGCAACTCTATGTCATGGGTGCCGAAGGCGGCGGCGCCAAACGGATTAGCTTCGGATCGGGAAAATACGGCACCCCGGTCTGGTCGCCGCGCGGCGATCTGATCGCCTTCACCAAGATCGACGGCGGCACGTTCTTTATTGGTGTGATGCGGCCGGATGGCTCGGGCGAGCGGCTGCTGACCCGCGATTTTTTGGTCGAAGGACCGACCTGGGCGCCGAATGGCCGGGTGCTGATGTATTTCCGCCAGTCACCTTCCGATTCGCGCGGGCACGGCGGCTCTCCTCACCTCTACTCGATCGACTTAACGGGCTCCAATCAACGCGAGGTAAGCACGCCGCAGGATGCTTCCGACCCGGCTTGGTCGCCCTTGCTTCGGTGAACAACGCGGCGATATTGTCCGCGCCGGTCGAGGGGGGATTGACATGCATGCGGGAATAATCGGTTTGCTGGGTGCTCTGCTGCTGCTCGCTGCTTGCAGCAGCCCGCCGCCGGAGGCCCCCGCCGCCGGGCCGCCGGGGGGGCCGGGTGGCGCCGGCGGGATCGGCTCGACAAACATCGTGCCGGGCTCACAGCAAGATCTGGAGGCGAGTGCCGGCGACCGCGTCTTTTTCGCCTTCGACCGGTCGGATATCAGCGCGGAAGCCCGTGAGATCCTGACCCGACAGGCCGATTGGCTGCGACGTTATCCGAATGTCAGCGTCACTATCGAAGGTCATTGCGACGAGCGCGGCACCCGCGAATACAATCTTGCCCTCGGCGAGCGCCGGGCTCAGGCCGTCAAAAACGTTCTTGTCGCCTCGGGAATTCCGACATCACGGATCTCAACGATCAGCTATGGCAAGGAACGCCCGATCGTCGTCGGCTCGAACGAGGAGGCCTGGGCGCAGAACCGTGTCGCCATCACGACGGTCAACTGAGGGGTCTCAGGGGACGAACCTGACGGATGACTCCAGTTTTCGAGCCTCTCGTTCGGGATTGCTTCGTCGCTTCCCTCCTCGCAATTACAGGGTTTTTGGTCGTCATTGCGACCCCCGGACGGCCGGCGCTTGCGCGCCGTTCCGAGGGGAAGCAATCATCCATGGTGGAATGCGGGTATCAAGTGTCAGGCTCGTACCACTAGGATCGACGCTTCGGATGGCTTAGAACCGTAGCCTCGAGACCAATCCCGCCGGCTTTACCCGGTGACCGTGCGACGCCCTTTTTTTGCCCCAAAGAGCCCCTAGTACCGCTGCTCGTCACTATCCGCGGGACCACTCTCGTGGTCGATGCCGGCATGGCCGATGCCGCGAGAGCCCGACCCCGGCTTTCGGGCGGATTTCAAGAGGCTTCGGATGCTCAGGCGCTCGACCCTGCCGCATGCCCGTCTAACCCTGCTGCTGGTGGTTCTCGCCATGGCCTTGCCGGCCCACTGGGCACGATCGCAGGATCGGGCGACGCAAGACCGTCTCGATCGGCTGGAACGCGACCTCAGCATGTTGCAGCGGCAGGTCTATCGTAATGTAGGCGGCCGTAGTGCAGGCGGCCCAGCTGTCCCCGCCGGCTCGGACGCCGCGGTCGACAGCGAACTTCGCATGGATCGGCTGGAGACGCAGATGCGCGAGCTGACCGGTCGGGTCGAGGATACGATAAATGGGGTAGAGCAGTTGCGGCGGCGCTTGGAACAGATAAACAGCGACATCGGTGTCCGATTTGGCCAGGGACAAGCGCAGCCGACAAGCCCGCCGCCCGGTTCACATAGCGGCGCGGCGGTTGCTGCCGCGGCCGCAGGAACGCTTTCGGCGCGAGGGGTTCCGCCGGCTGCAAGTGCGCCGCCGCTGGCCCAACCCGACCCACCGACGCCACCCGGGACATTGGTTCCGCCGTCCTATGCCCCGACAGGGCTCGGCACCTTGACTCCCCCGAAGAACCTGCAGGGCCCGCCGCCATTCGCGCCCGAGCCGGAGAACACAGTAACCCGCACCGACCGCCATTCGGCTTCCCCAGGGGTGCTGCCTGCCGGATCGGCCTCCGAGCAGTATAATTTTGCTTTTGGTTTGCTGAAGCAGGCAGACTATCCAGCCGCCGAAGCGGCCTTGAAGAATTTTGTCCGGCAGCATCCGGATGATGGGCTGGCGGGGAGCGCGCAATACTGGCTCGGCGAGACTTATTACGCGCGCGGAAACTACTCCGAAGCCGCGGTCGCGTTCGCTGAGGGTTACAAGCGCTACCCAAAAGGGGCCAAGGCGCCCGACGATTTACTGAAGCTCGCCATGTCGCTCGCCCATGCAAACCAGAAGCAAAATGCGTGCACGGCGCTCGCCCAGCTCGATCACGACTTCCCCAACCAGGGAAACGCGATCAAAGAGCGGGCGAAGGACGAGAAGAAGAAGCTCGGTTGCTGACCGCGACACCGCGGGCAAAATCCCTGGATCCGGCCGAGTTTGCGGCCTCCCTGGCCGCGCTCGCTCGCTTCGAGGCCCGCCCGTGTCTCGCAGTTGCGGTTTCCGGCGGCCCCGATAGTCTCGCACTCGCAATTCTGGCCAATCATTGGGCGCGCGAGCGCGGGGGGCGGATTTGCGCGCTGACCGTGGATCACGGGCTGCGTCCCGAGAGCGGTGCGGAAATACGCCTTCTGCATGGCTGGCTCGCGGCGCGTTCGATCCGGCACGAAGTCATCGCCTGGTCAGCAGACAAGCCGGCAACTGGGGTACAAGAGGCCGCGCGTGTAGCTCGCTACGCGCTGCTTGCCGAATGGTGTCGAGAGCATGGCTGCCTCCATCTGCTGACGGCGCACCACCGCGAGGATCAGATCGAAACCCACCTGATCCGCGGCAACGCCGGCAGTAGCACCTACGGCCTTGCGGGCATGTCGGCGATCCGCGAGCTCGCCGATTGCCGGATCTTGCGCCCGCTACTCGACGTCGCCAAAGCCCGCTTTGTCGCGTTGCTGGACGCCGAGTCACAGCCCTATGTCATCGACCCCAGCAACCGCGATCCCGCCTTCGAGCGATCTCGGCTGCGCGCCACCGGTGCCGTGCCGGCGGGCGCGGATTTTGCGGCGTTGCTCGGCGGCATTCGTAAGCTCGGGCATGAGCGGGCAGCGCACGAGCGCAAATCGGATCGACTGCTGGCCGAGAAGGTGGTTCTGCATCCCGCCGGTTTTGCTGTGCTTGATCCCGATCTGACTCGCGCATCGTCCGACATAGCCGAGCGCGCGTTGCAGGTGCTACTCGCAGCAATCGGCGGCAAGCCTTATCCAGCCCGACGCGAGCGCCTAGCCCGGCTGCGCGGGATCCTGGCCGAGGGCGGGCGCCGCGGACATACGCTCGGCGGCTGCCGCTTCGTCCATTGGCGTCGTCGCTTTCTCGTTTTGCGTGAGCTCGCCGGCGGCGCCGGTCCGGTACGGTTGACGCCGGGTATGCGTCTGTTGTGGGATCGCCGCTTCGGCGTTGCCTTGCCAGCGACCGCGCCTGGGGCCGTTACCGTCGGCTACCTCGGGCACTCCGGAGTGGTCGCGTTGAACCGCCAGCAGCCAGAGCAGCCCCGGGGCGGCCTGCCTCGCCTCCTTTATCCGATTCTTCCGGCAGTGTGGGACGCGGAGGGCATTGCCGCCGTCCCGCATTTAGGGTACCGCCGGCGACGAGACGCGGCGGTGCCGGAGTTCAGCTTTCGGCCGGTCCATCCGCTGACACGGGCAGGCTTTACAGTTGTTTAAGTCTGGGCGCATCTTATGTCTTAGCTGGGTGAAAATGATCGCGGGCCAGCCCTTGGCGGGGTATCTGCAACCCCGACGTATGACGCCCCGCCTGGCACGGAAAGGCCATGACCGTGAATAACTTCGGCAAGAATCTCGCCCTGTGGATCGTAATCGGGCTGCTTCTCGTCGCGCTTTTCAATCTTTTCCAGACTTCTTCCAGCCGCGGACCGCAATCGACACTCGCGTTTTCCGATTTTCTCAATGATGTGAATCGCGGGCAGGTCTCCGACGTCACGATCCAAGGCAACAACATCAGCGGTCACTTCACCGACAGCCGGGCGTTTACTACCTACACGCCGAACGACCCCAACCTCGTCAATCGGCTCACCGAGAAGAATGTGCGCATAACCGCAGCGCCGGTCGACGAAAATGTGCCGTCGCTGTTCGGCGTCCTGATCTCCTGGTTCCCGATGCTGCTGTTGATCGGCGTGTGGATCTTCTTCATGCGTCAGATGCAGGGCGGGGGCGGTCGGGCCATGGGTTTTGGCAAGAGCCGGGCGCGCCTGCTAACCGAGAAGGTCGGACGCATCACCTTCGAGGACGTTGCGGGTATCGACGAAGCCAAGCAGGAACTCGAGGAGATCGTCGAATACCTCAAGGATCCCCAAAAATTTCAGCGGCTCGGCGGCAAAATCCCGAAGGGTGTGCTGCTGGTGGGCCCACCGGGCACCGGCAAGACGTTGCTCGCCCGCGCGATCGCCGGTGAGGCGAATGTGCCGTTCTTCACGATATCCGGCTCGGATTTTGTCGAGATGTTCGTCGGCGTCGGTGCCAGCCGTGTGCGCGACATGTTCGAGCAGGGCAAGAAGAATGCTCCCTGTATCATTTTCATCGACGAGATCGACGCGGTGGGCCGTCATCGCGGCGCCGGGCTCGGCGGCGGCAATGACGAGCGCGAGCAGACGCTGAACCAGCTGCTCGTCGAAATGGACGGTTTCGAAGCCAATGAAGGCGTGATTTTGATCGCCGCGACCAACCGCCCCGATGTGCTCGACCCGGCGCTGCTGCGTCCCGGGCGTTTCGATCGCCAAGTGGTGGTGCCGAACCCCGACGTCGTCGGCCGCGAGAAGATCCTCAAGGTCCATATGCGCAAGGTGCCGCTGGCCTCGGACGTCGATGCTCGAATCATTGCGCGCGGCACCCCGGGCTTTTCCGGAGCCGACCTCGCCAATCTCGTCAACGAGGCGGCGCTGATGGCGGCGCGCAGAGGCAAACGCTCGGTGGCGATGAGCGAGTTCGAGCAGGCCAAGGACAAGGTCATGATGGGTGCCGAGCGGCGCTCGATGGTGATGACCGAGGACGAGAAGAAGCTGACC
>Ga0306924_10004590_pt1 | contig 13502 bp, 14 predicted proteins | sample sta12Can44000111_FD_203756 | JGI IMG/M metagenome (GOLD analysis project Ga0306924, IMG submission 203756) | Lab enrichment of tropical soil microbial communities from Luquillo Experimental Forest, Puerto Rico - statanox.12C.anox.44.000.111 (v2)... | ecosystem: Environmental > Terrestrial >... | reverse complement strand
AGGTCGTCGGGGGCCGCCCCGCGGAACCGTGAGAGGACCGGAACGACGTGCGGGCCGCGCAAGGCGGGCTCTGTCGCCCACTGCGCAGGAACGAGGGCGAGCGTGCCGATGCGGCGCGCTGCGTCGGCGAGGACGCGGAAGAGCTCGGGCGAACCGACGGAGGACGGCGGCAGGTCGAAGAGGAAGGGGACCTGGATGGTCAAGAAGCGCGGAATCGGCCCCAGCGGCTCGCCTGCCGCGTCGAATCGTAGCCACGACGGGAACTCACCGATGTCCACGTCCGTGGCAATCGTCTCGCGGCTGTGGATGCCGTCGCGAGTGGGACGGACGATCTCGGACATGTCCGTCCAGAGGCCGTCCCATCCCTCCCCACCGAATGGCCCTCGGTACCCGGCGCCGCGCACCGGGACGCGGCCGGTGCGGGCCTCGTAGAGGAGGGCATCGACGTCGTCGGGTGGGAGGAGCGAGCCACCGGTGCGCTCGCGCTCCGGGTTCGGATGGATCTGCACCACGTCGGGATACTCGACGGTGCAGCGCAGGCACCCTACGCACAGCTGCTCCCGTGGAGCGAAGCCACCGAGGGGTCCGGAGAAGACTCCATACATGCACGGTCGGCTCGAGACGACGCCGAGCTTCCCGCGGTACTCGACCAGCTCCCGCAGGAGGAGACGGGCGAGCGAGAGCTTCCTCACCCTCACGCGGAACCGCGGTGGAACCGGAAAGAGATCGGGGGCGAAAGCACCCGCGAGGCGGTGCCGGGCATACGGTCCGCTCTCCCCTACCCGATCTGCTCCGGCCGCGACGCGCACGACTCCTCGCTCACGCCCTGGAAAGCGCCGCGGGTCTCCGTATGGGCGATGACGACCTGCGGCCGGTTCCCAGAGCGTACCGGCGACATCGACGCCGCCGACGGTTCATCTGCTGCGCACGCGATCGCTACGCAAGGACTTCGCCGGCCGACCTGTTCGGCGTGCTGGTGATGCTTACGGAAGCGAGGCCGGTCCGCTGGGCAGAAGCTCGGTGCACCGATCCGCTGGCCGGCGTTCTCGCATCATCCCAACCAGCACCAGACCAGCACTGCTTCTCCCGCCAGGAACAACGTTCCGAACACACGTTTGTTGTTCCGGGCCAACCAGCGCGGCAGGTAGATGTCGAAGTTGTCGCCGCGCTCGTCCGTGTACATGGCGGCGACATCGGTGAGCGGGCACCGCATCCGGTTCACCGCGAGGACGGCTACCTCGCACACGACGATGGCAGTGAGCACCAGGGCGAACCGTAGCCGCCCCGCGACAGCGAGCACCGGAATCAGCAGGATGCACGACGCCAGGAAGGCCCACACGATCGTGTGGACGACCCTGACCACGACCAGAGCATCACGCGCGTGCATCGTCCGGGACTCTAGCCCGTTCCGGACCCGTCCGGTGGAGTCCACACGGAATCAACGGGCGCCTCACCTGTTGCAGCAACCATGAGATGGCCAACCGGGAAGCGCGTCTTGGTGCTGCGCGTCTCCGAAGCAAGCGGTCGCCACATCCGCATCATCGCGCGGTGGGCCCACGCGCTCGTACCCGCCGCTGTGCTGGTCGTCACGCCCTTCGACGATTCGCGGGCGGAGGCCAGGAAAGACTCCATCGTTCTGGACGCGGACGAGATCGCATCGGGACCGCTCTCGCTCGCAGATGCCATCGCGAGGGCTGCCAGGGCGTCGGCCGACCCCGGCGAGCATTGAATGTCTTCTTCGAGCGCGTCGCCCTTCGGCCCGCGCTTGCCTCGAGGGCCTCAGCGACGAGGCGCTTCGTGGATCAGTTCGAATCTGGCTCGTAGCCTGGACTGACGCGCCTCGTGTCCTGTGCCAAAGGATCGCTCCAGGCGTAATTCACCCCGTCGACGGTCGCGAAGTGGAGCCAGGCGTGACCCCGCTCGCGCTCGCACTGGACACCTTTCTCGTGCCGCGACGGACACCGCTCGTCCGGGGTAGCGCCGGCCTCGTCCACCATCCCTCCAAGCTAGCCGAGACCTCGACTCGCGGGCCGGGATGAAACAAAAGTTAAGAATCGGGAGGGCCCATCTGCTGCCCCGAACCCGCCCTGCACTGGGTTGCTGAACGCCTCGGGAGGGCCTCATCGACAGCACGCCACCGCCGAGGCGCTCGAGCGCGGGGATCGTCGTTCATCAGCGGCAGAGCCTGCGTCACCTCGTCGTCCGGAATCACGAGTGCCAAGGGGTCCGGCAGGTACGTCGGGACCGGGGTCGCCGTCGTGAAGGGATCGTCATCGGGGGTAAGCGGTTGTTGGTCGATCTTCATCTCGGTCGTCCCTGAATCCCCCGCTACGAACTCCGTCGACTGCGTAATGCGTGACGCTGGGTTCCAGCCATCTTGAGGTGCTCTGCCGCCTCTTGGAGCGCAGCGTCCCTGCAGATGATGCAGGTCGGCTCCGATGTCGCGAGCTGCGCCTCGATGATCGCGGCCTGCCAGGTCGCGAACGACTGACGACTCGTCGCTTCGGCCGTCCCAAGGCGCTCGAACTCGAGCAGGAGACCGTACGCGAGATCGCGCGCAAAGCTCGGCGGGTCGCGCTCGAGCTTGGCACGCCACGCCTCGATCTGTTCGCGGTCCACCACGCCAGCCAGCTCCCTCCCCCGCGACCACTGCCTTGTACGCCGCATCCTTGGTGGTTGAGGGTGCGCATCGATGTGCCGTGTCCATGGCATGCGCGCTGGCGCGCACTGGACGTCACGTGTCGTTCGCCATCACCTCGACGCGCGGGAGGTCACTCAGCGACCACGGCGAGCCGGGGACCACCTTCGAGCCTGGCAGGCTTCGAGAGCTCCCACTTCTTGTCCGGACTCCGGTTCTTGGGAGCGGTCTTGGCGAGCGAGTTCTTCTCCTCGGCCTGACGCGGACCCCCTTCGAGCCCGGCCGGCTTCGTGAGGATCCAGGTCTCGGGCTGCGGTGCGCCGGCGTAAGCTGGCAGAGCCGCGAACGCCAACATGAGGCAAGTCACCTTGGCAAAGTTCTTCATATTCTCCTCCTCAGCAGTTCTCGCCTGCGGTGTCGGTGCAGGTCGCGATCTGGGACTGGTTGGACGCGTTCTCCTGAGAAGTGCCGATCGTGACCTGGGCCAGGAAGCCAGCCGTCAGCGCGGCGCAAAGCGCGGCGACGACGAGCGCGCGCAGGAACGCCGGGGTACTCGCGCGGACGCGGAACGTGGGAGCATCGGTGTCGTTGGTGACGTTCGTCATGACTTCCTCACGTCTTCGACTTCGCCGTTTTCGCTTCGATGAGAGGACGGCGGAACGCGCCTGATCTGACGCCGCCCCCCATCGAGGGCTGCGTTCTCGGTCGCGTCCGAGCTCCTCGGCTAGAACGCCGCGTCGCGGCCAGTCAGCTCTGCGCGGGGTGCCCGGCATCCCAGAGGCGCTGGGCGACCGGACCTTCGAGGCCTTCGTGCGCGGCACCGGGGCCGACGCGTTCAATTCGTGCGGACGTTGGCAAACGTCGCGGCCAGGGACCCGCTCGACCCCAGCGAGAAGGGGTCGGAAGGGCTCGACGACGTTGCCACGACCGCGATTCGCTTCGAGCGAATTCTCGGCCCCGACATCATCGGGTAACCCGCGGCGAGCGGATCGAAGAAGGCGATCGGGCCCTTGTCGAGGCGGAACAGGAGCCGGTGGCGCGCTGCGTCCCAGTTCATGTAGAGCGTGTGTTTGGTCCCAGGTGCAACCTTCCCCAGGGAAGTCGGCGGCTGGACGTAGCTGAATCCGCTGCCCGTCCGGGAACACTGCGCGGTGTTGCAACGCTCGACCACGTAGAAGACCTCCTCGTCGCTCATGTTGATGGACGCGGCGACGTCTCCGGTCTCGCTGTTGGGTTCGTTGTCATCCGGTGCAGTTCCCGAGCCAGCAGAGCCATCGTTGTAGAGGACCTCCCTGAGCTGAGCCGCGATCCTACCCGTCCCCTTCGAGCTGTGGCTCTCGACCGTCACGTCAGCCTGCAGCGCAGAGGCGCTCGCGTCCGCCATGTCCATGCCGGCGACCCCAGGGACGTCCTGCTGGTCCAGGGTCATCCGCAACTTGGACCCTTCGATCCGGGCGCTCTCGCCCCCGACGTTCCACCTGTTCGAGTCGAACGTCGCGCCCGTGCTGAAGTCATCGAACGGTGATGCCGCGCCTCCGTCGATGCCCACCTTCACGTTGTCGAACCGAGCGCTCACCGATCCATCGCCGTGACCGATGTTCCCTCCGCTCAGTCGAGCGAGCAGGCGCGCCATCAAGAAGTTGCCCGGGGAGAGATCCGGCGTGAATGGGGTCGTGATCCGGGACAGGTCCACGGACGTGGCCAGCTTTTTCCCAGCACGATCGGAGACTGCGAAGCTGACCACCTTGCTCGTCGGATTCACGGAGACGGAGATCGTGTACTTCGCCCCCAGCGAGACGGGGACGACTTCCTTCCATGTCCCCGCCGCCGCGCTTCCGGCTGCACTCCTCCAGGTCGATGCGAACTCCTCGCCCTTCGGGATGCTCGTGTGCGGCGGTCGAGCTGGCCCGATGAAGACACCTTGCGAGCAATCCTCGAAGTCGTCCCTGCACAAGAGCACCACGTACCGAGCTACCAGGGGCCCATGGGCCTGCAGCTCGAGATAGACACGGACGATCATCAAACGATTGGTATTGAAGGGAAAGCTCAGCCTGTTGGCTCGAGGTTGGAACCAGAGGTCGATGCCCGCCGCCGATGACGTGTCGCCACCGGCGGTCGCGCTGTCCACGACGACGTCGGTCTGGAGCGTCGTCACCTCGCCATTCGCAGGTGGCCGCACGATGAGGTTGGTCGTGTGAGTGCGGAAAGCCTGCACCTCCCGGATCGCGTGGCTGAGAGCGGCCGAGCGATCACGAACGACGGCTTGGTACTCGCCGTGCGCCCATCGTGTTCCGCTCATCTCGCCGGACGAGAAGTCGTCATAGAGCCTCGACGCCGCCGGAGCACCGTCTTCCCCGGTCACGGACTCATCGCTCGTCGTCTTCGCGCCGCCCGGTCGCGATCCCTCCCTGTTCGCCACACTCACCTGCGCCGGCCGCGCCAACGGGCTCCCATGCCAGAGCGTGCGCAGCGCCGTGAAGAGCATGACCACCACCAACGCGGTCACGGCAGAGATCCACTTCCGCCGCCGCGCAGGATCCCGGGCCAACCGGGCGAGCAGCGCGTCCATCGAGGAAGGCCGTTCCTCCGGACGCCTGCGCATCCCCCGCAGGAGCAACCGCCGGACCCAGGCCGGGACGGCGCTGCCGCGCGGCGGATTGCGGATCTCGCCACTCGAGATCCGAGCCTCGGGGGAGAACGGCCGCTCTCCGTAGAGCGCTTCGTAAAGCGACACGCAGAAGCTGAACAGGTCGCTCCGCGCATCTGCGCGTCCGTTTGCGAGGACCTCCGGCGCCATGTAGGCGGGAGTTCCCATGAAGAGCCCGGTGGTGGTGGCCGTGAAATGAGAGGCGGCCCCAGGCGCAGCCGCTCCAGGCGGCGCCTCGGAGGGGAGGTCCTCGATTCGCGCCAGCCCGAAATCGGCGACGCGGACGCTCCCGTCGTCGGCCACCAAGATGTTGTCCGGTTTGAAGTCACGGTGTACGAGCCCGGCCGCGTGCGCCGCGGCGAGACCACGTCCCGCACGGATGAACACGTCGACCACCTCGCGCCAGCTGCGGGGAGCGGCATGAAGCCACTGCCGCACGTTCCCACCCGGCACGTACTCCATCGCGACGAAGATCAGATCACCGATCTGGCCGACGTCGTAAACTGCGACGACGTTGGGGTGAGTCAGGCGGGCCATCGCCCGCGCTTCGCGCCGCAGCCGCTTGTGCAGCGCATCTCCGTGAGCTGCATCGGCGGCAGGTCGGATCAGCTTCAGCGCCACCTGCCGGTCGAGCTCCGGGTCGCGAGCGAGGAGCACGACGCCCATGCCGCCCGAGCCGAGGGGTTCGAGGACCACGTAGCGGCCCACCGTGAAGCCCCGTACGAAGGCGCTTGCCTCCGCCAGGCTCTGAGCCGAGTAGGTCGCTTCCCGTATCGAGGCCCCGGACCGCTCCGGCTGCACGAGCAGCGAAGCGCGCATCACCGTCGCAAGCACCTCGCGGCAGCTGGGGCAGGTGTCCAGGTGCTCTTCAACGGCCCGCACTTCCAGTGGGGACAGGTCACCGCGAACCAGGACCTGGAGGACGTCTTCGCTGAGGCAGTCCACGCCTCGTCTCGTCGTATCGCGGATGGTGGTGCATCGACCCGGGCGTAGGGTGCGGCCCGCGACCCAGGGCGCGCCTGGGGCATTTCACGCTTTGCGATATTCCGGGGCGTACGCAAGACACCGGGCGGGCTCCCTCTCCTGTGTCCACCCGCCTTCCTGGGCTCGAGACCTGCTGGGTGAATTCGTTCTCCTCCCGCCGGGCTTATGGTGGCCGCGGAGGCTGAGGGTGAACAGCGAATGCGCTGGCCCCGAACTGGTGGCGGCCTACCTCGAAGCGCGAGGTGCGGCCTCCAGCATCGAACGCTCTGGAGCGCAGCACGCGCTCGAGACGGCACTGCTCGCTGCCCTCCAGAGCGCACGGGCTGCATGGCCCTCGCTCTCCGTGGACGGCCTCGCGTGGGCTCGTTACCTCGGTGCACACGCACCACAGCGAATCGATGACGAGGTCTGGCTGAACACGGCCACCGTCACCGACCTGTACGTTGCGTTCGCTTGCGCGTCCGGAGACTCCGCGGCGGTGGCGGCGCTCGAGCGGCGGCACTTCGGCGAGGTAAAGGCGGCGCTTACCGGCGCCGGGGTCGCTGCGTCGGAGGTGGAGGAAGTTCTCGACAAGCTACGGGCGCGCCTGTTCGTCGGTTCCGGCGAGGCGCTGCCCCGGGTAGCGACCTATTCTGGACGCGGACCGATCGTGGGGTGGCTCAAGGTGGCGGCGGTTCGTCTCGCGGTCGGCGAATTCCGGAGGACGAGGGCCCGTCCCGAGCGCTCGGTGGACGTCGACATGCTGGAGCGGCTCGCCCCCGCGACCAGTGAGCCCGAGCTCGCCTATCTGCGCTCCCGCTACCGAACCGCGTTCGAGCGCGCCTTGGAGCGAGCGCTCACAGCGTTGACTCCTCAGCAACGCACGCTGCTGCGCTTGTACTTCGTGGATGGGATCGGCGTGGAGAAACTCGGGATCCTGAGCCGCGTCCACGGCTCGACGGTCTCGCGCTGGATCGCCGGCGCTCGCGGGACCCTGCTACGCGAGACGAGGCGGCTCGTCCAATCGTCACTCCCGCTCTCGGACTCCGAGTACGAGAGCCTCTTACGCGTCGTTCGGAGTGACCTGCACCTCAGCCTGGCGCGGTTTCTCCCCGAGGTGGAGAGAGACAGCCCTCGATGAGCGCACCCTTTCGCGCGTCCCCAACTCGCGGCTGCAACGTTCCTGGCTGAAGCCGTCCTGGTCTTTGGAGGCCATCGGCGAAGGCCGCGAGCAGCCGCGCGGGCGGAGGCTCGACGATACACCCTCGCTTCCAGCCTCCGCTGCGCACAAAGGGAGGCCCTATGTCGAAGCTGGGATGGTCGGCAATCACTTGTGCCCTGACGCTAGGCGTTCCTGGCTTCGCGTTGGGCGGGGGCGACGCGTCGTCCGATGCAGCTGCCGCACGCGCGCCGAATCATGACGGCGCCACTCTCTCCGTGGACGGCGACAGGCAGCCGATCTCGGACATGGGGACGGTGGCTGACGTCGCTGCACTCGGCGCGAGCGACGCTGCCATGGATGCCGCCGCCGCCCGAGCGAAAGAGCGCACGGGCACCGAACGGAGCCCCATCGTGGCGCGCGCGTCGTCGCTGGGGTCCCCCGGCGGCGCGACCGAGTCGCTGAGCCCCATCGGAGCGGGTGACGCCTCGAGCGATGCCTACGCGCTCACACGCTGGCTGCAACGACCAGGGCAGAGATGAGCACCGCAGGCGACGCTCACAGCCACGGGATGACCGGCGGGCCTCACTTGATCGAGGCGATGAAGTCCCTGACCAGCTCAACGACGCCCCGTTCCTTCTCGCGATGAGGGACATGGTACGTGTCCGCCATGATCTCCACTCGTGACGGACCGTTGGACAGGTCGGCGATCATTCGAGGGTGTCGCGTTGTCCCATACTCATCGTGAACACCGTGAATCGCGAGGAGGGGACACGTCACACGGGGCAAGATGGGCTCGAGCGTCCACGTGGCGAAGTCGGGGTGAAGCCAGCACTCGGTCCAGGCCTCGAGAACCCACCTCGCCTTGTTGCCGTGATACTTCTCGAGCCTCTCGATCTGCCCCGCTGCCTTGAACTGCTCGCGTGCGGCCGAGATGCTCTGAAGCGTCCTGTCCTCGGGAAACGCCTGAGCAGATTCGGTGATCAGCGCCTCACAGGCGTCCGCGAAGTCGGCAGCGCAGTGGACCGCCATTCCACCGCCGACGCTGTGACCGAACGCGATGAACCGACCGAAGCCCATTTGCTGGCGAATCGTCGGGAAGTACGTCCTCGATTCATCGGCGATGAAGTCCAGTGCCGGCCGCTCGTCCCTGGGGTCGGACCTCCCGAAGCCGAGCCTGTCGTAGGCGATGACCCGCCTTCCGGTGCCGACACACAGCGCCGCAGGAAAGCTGCGCCACAGCTCGACACAGCCGAGCGAGTCGTGAAACAGGACGATGGGGGAGTCGTCCGCGGCAGCGCGGGGCTCCTCGGGGCTCCAGACACGAGCGGAGATCCGCCCTCCCGGATGGGCGATCCAGACGTCGCTGTGGGTACTGCCCTGGACGCGCTCGCTCACTCGCGCAGCAGCTCCCGGGCGATGACGAGCCGCTGCACCTGGCTGGTGCCCTCGTAGATCTGGATGAGCTTCGCGTCGCGCATCAGCTTCTCGACCGGGTACTCCCGGGTGTACCCGTATCCGCCGAAGATCTGGACGGCGTCGCTCGTCACCCTCATCGCCATGTCCGCCGCGAACCGCTTCGCGTGCGACGACACCAGCGTGTTCCGCTCCGAGTGGTCCAGGAGCGACGCTGCCTTCCACGCGAGGAGCCGCGCCGCCTCGATGTCGCTCGCCATGTCGGCGATCATGAACTGGATCGCCTGGAAGTGCCCGATCGGATGCCCGAACTGGCGGCGCTCGCGGGCGTACGCGATCGCGTGCTCCATCGCAGCCCGGGCGACTCCCACCGCGAAGCTCGCGGTGATGGGCCGGGTGTTGTCCAGGGTCCCCATCGCGACCTGAAAGCCGTCGCCTTCGGCCCCGATGCGGTTGGCGGCGGGGACGTGGACGCCATCGAGGTGGAGCATGACCGTGTTGGAGGCCCGCTGCCCCATCTTCTCCTCCTTCTTCGCGACCGTGATACCGGGGGGCCGGCCTTCCACCACGAAGCAGGTGAGCCCCCGTCTCCCCAGCTTCGGATCCACCGTGGCGAAGACGGTGAACTGATCGGCGACGCCCCCGTTCGTGATGAAGCACTTCGTGCCCTCGAGGACGTACTCGTCGCCGTCGCGGTGGGCCCGGGTCGCGATGCCCCCCGCGTCCGATCCGGCGCCAGGCTCGGTGAGGCAGAAGGACGCAAAGCGCAGCCGCTCCGTGAAAGGGTGCACGAGCCGGGCGCGCTGCTCGGGGGAGCCGAAGAGCAGGACCGGGAGGAGCGCGAGATCGTTCCCGGCCAGCGTGGTCGCCACCGCGGCGCACCCGGCCGCGAGCTCCTCCGCGACCAGCACCTGCTCGACGTGAGAAAGCCCCGCACCGCCCAGCTCGGCTGGAATCGCCAGGTTCGCCAGCCCGAGGTCGAAGGCCTTCCCGCAGAGCTCCTGCGGGAACTCCTCGTCGCGATCGAGCCGGGCCGCCACCGGAGCGATCTCAGCGCGCGCGAACCGACGTGCGGTGTCCTGCAGCGCCCGCTGCTCGTCCGTCAGGTCGAATCCGATCACGAGAGCCTCCTGTCTCTCGCCAACCACTCGCGCAGCACCCGCTTCAGGAGCTTGCCCGTGGGGCTCTTCGGCAGCTCCGGGACGACCAGCACCTTCCTCGGCACCTTGTAGGCCGAGACGTGTTCGCGGCAGAACGTCTCGATCTCCTCGGCGCGGGCCCGCGCGTCCGGCTGGAGGACGACGAACGCCACCACCACCTCACCCATCACTGGGTCGGGCGCGCCGAGGACGGCGCACTCCTGGACGGCCGGATGGCGGTAGAGCGCCTCCTCGACCTCGCGTGGCCAGATCTTGAACCCGGCAGAGTTGACCATGTCCTTCAGCCGATCGACCAGGAAGAAGTACCCGTCGGCGTCCACGTAGCCGACGTCGCCCGTGTGGAACCATCCGCCGCGGAGCGCCTGCGCGGTCTCCTCCGGTCGGTTCCAGTATCCGATCATCACGTTCGGCCCGCGGATGGCGATCTCTCCCCACGTGTTCGGCGGCGCCTCTCGGTCCTCCGGGTCGAGCACCTTCATCTCGACGTTCTCGATGGGCGTTCCGACCGAGCCCAGCCGGTGCTCGAACTCGTGGTTGAAACAGGCGAGCGGCGAGGTCTCGGTGAGACCGTATCCCTGGTAGATCGGCTTGCCGTACACGTCGCGCCATCGGTCCGCCACCTCCTTCGGCAACGGCGCCGCGGCGGAGAAGAAGAGCCGCACGCTGGCGAGTCGGGCTTTCGGGACCTCGGCCGTGAGCAGGTTGATGTAGATGGTGGGGACCGCGGAGAACACGGTGACGCCGAGCTTCTCCACCGAGGCGAGCACGGCGTCGCCGTCGAACCGGCGGTGCATCACCAGGCAGGCGCCCGCGCTGAACCCCGCGTTCATGATGAAGTTCTGGCCGAAGCAGTGGAAGAGCGGGAGGAACAGGGCGACCCGGTCATCCCGGTCGATGCGCAGCAGGTGCTGCGTCGCGAGGATGTTCGAGATGACGTTCCCGTGGCTGAGGGTGGCTCCCTTCTGCTTCCCGGTCGTGCCCGAGGTGTACAGGATCGCGGCGGGCGCGCTCCGGTCGAGGTCGACGGCCTTGAAGGCGTCCGGGCGGCCGGCGCCGAGCTCGGCGAGCGTCCTCGTGCCCGCGATCGTCCCCTCGCACAGCACGATGTGCTCGAGTCCCGGGAGGCTGCCAACGACCGGCTGGACCTGAGGCCACTGCGCCGCGGTCGTGAACAGCACCTTGGCCCCGGAGTCCGCCAGGACGTAGCGGAGCTCATCCGGCACGAGCATCACGTTGAGCGACACGGCGACTGCGCCCGTCTTCGCCGTCGCCAGGTACACGACAGGGAACTCCGGGATGTTCGGCAGGAGGATCGCGACGCGATCCTCCGCGGCCACGCCCAGCGACTGCAGCCCGTGGGCCGTCCGGCTGGCGGCGGCCTCGAGCTCGCCGTACGTGACGGTCCGGTCCCCCGAGATCAGGGCTGGGCGGCTCCGGAAATGCCGTGCCGAGCGCTCGACGTGCTGGGCGATGTTCATCGCGGCCCCCAAGGAGGTGCGGTTCAGCGATTTATCGCATTATGATACCTAAATACCGTTGATGTCATGAACCATCTTCGGTAGGGCCGGAGAGGAGCACTTTCGGCATTTAGGCGGTGTCCGAGGCGACTGCGCCGCCGGCTGCAAGACGATGATCGCAGTCATTCGGCCAGCCCGACCGGTCGCGCAGAGCCATGTTGGTCGCGATGTTCACGCGCCCGTTCGGCACCGCCTCAGGCGGCGTCGGTGAGCGGGAGTCCGCATCTGCAGGTCGCAGAAGTCCACTCCCCTGCCGCCTCGTCGCTTCGCCAGCGTCAGAAGAGGTACGAGATGGCGTAAAGGATCGAGAGCGACTGGAGGCTCACGCCGTTCCCCCCTTGGAGCACCTGACCGTCGATGCCAATCGGGGTGGAGGCCGCGCTCCCCCACTCGTACCCGGCGCCGATGGACGCCCCGAAGTGCTCGAACTGGAAGTCCACTCCGCCGGTGACGCCGTAAAGGTCCGCATGACGGAGCGGGGACGTGTCGGGGTTCGCGACCGGCGACATCGAGGTGTAGAAGCCGCCGTGCAGGGTGGCGAGCTTGCCGAGCTTGTAGTTTCCCCCCACCGACACGTTGAAGACCCGGCGCGCCGAATACTGGAACGGCGGCAGCGGCTGCGTCGTGACGCTCGTCGTTCCACCGGCGAAGGTCGTGAACTGCAGAGGCACGTTGGTCCGGTAGAAGTCGTACAGCGGGACAGCCTCGTGGTAGCGAACGTCGGCCTCGACCTGCGCGTTTCCGAAGGTGTAAGCGATCCCGAGGCCCGCTTCGAGCGGCAGCTTGTAGTGGAACTCCCCGGTGTCGTCGCTGACGAAGGAGGTCTGGGGCGAAAGGGTCGTCGTGATCACGCTCGACTCGTACGTCACCAGCGAACCGTTGCTGATGCTCACACCCGGCAACCGAACCAGGGCTCCGATCGTCAGTCCGGCCACGACGTCCCACTGCATACCGGCCCCGAACACCAGGGCCCAGTCGTTGCCATTCACACGCAGGGTGCTCGAGAACTGGCCAGGGGTTCCGCCCGTGGTGACGAGGCCGGACAGGGTCCCAGCCGAGCTGTAGCTGGTATCCGCCACGCCGAAGGACGCGCCGAGCCGCAGCGAGCGGTCCCCGACCGGCGCCCAAGCCACTGCGGCCTGGTACAGCGTCGTGCTGAAGTTGGACGACGCCGAGTTCGTGAAGCGGTCCAGCCCGGGGACGCCGGTCGTCGTCGATGTGAAGTCAAGACTCCCTGGCGACCAGGACACCAGCCGCGTCAGCGAGAGCCCGACGCGGATGTCGCGATTGCTGATGAGGGGCGGGCCGATCACGATGCCGAAGTATCCGGGGACGTTGTCGATCTTGCTACTGGTCACCGATTTGTTCAGCGCCTGGGAGGAGAGCTTCGTCCACTCCCACCCCGTCGAGCTGGCGTTCAGCGAGCTTCTCTCTGAGTGAACCAGGCCGGCGGGGTTGTAAAAGTTCGCCGAAGCATCCCCGGCACGCGCGATGTAGGCGCCGCCCTCGAGCGCCTGATCCTTGCCCAGGTGCACGTTGTCGTAATTCGGGAAGACCAGCGCCTTCGGGAGCTGGATGGGGACGGGACTCTGGGGGCTCTGGGCGGCTGCAAGGCCAGGAAGGAACAGCGCGAACGCGACGACCGATGCCAGCCGCGCGAGGGCACTCGCGGCGTCCCCGAGGGACGTTGAGCGGAGGTCTACCACCGCCCTGGCAGTCACCCGCTGCCGCCCGAAGCGTGACAAGGCAGTACCCTACTGCCAGAAGTAGCGAAGGCCCATCGTCGCGAGGTACGTCTTCCAGCTCACGTCGACGTTTGGAACCACCGCGAACCGCCGCGAGACGAACTGCACACCCGCGGCGAGATCCTTCCGGCCCGTGTAGAAGATCCCGCCGCCGAGATCGGTCTCCCGCGTACCCCCAAACGTTTTGTTGAGGATCTGAAACTCGCTGGTGGTCTCTCCGTAGCCGACGATCAGATAGGACGTGAGGTTCGTGACCG
>Ga0306924_10004587_pt1 | contig 13504 bp, 14 predicted proteins | sample sta12Can44000111_FD_203756 | JGI IMG/M metagenome (GOLD analysis project Ga0306924, IMG submission 203756) | Lab enrichment of tropical soil microbial communities from Luquillo Experimental Forest, Puerto Rico - statanox.12C.anox.44.000.111 (v2)... | ecosystem: Environmental > Terrestrial >... | reverse complement strand
GCATGCCCTTGTAGCGATCCTGCCAGTGAGTTATCAGGTCGGTGATCGCCCGGAAGTCGCCGTTGATTGTTAGCTCGTGGCGGTCGTGGTGGTAGCGGGCGGCCTGGTCCTCGAGATCCCCCGCTGCGCGGGATCCGTCGCGTGCAGTGAGCCACGCGACGTTGGGCAGATCGGCCGTCGGGCGAGGGCGTGGCTCGCTGGCGAAGCGCCGCTCGGCGACCGGGTCCCGTTTGGTTTCGGGATGTTCGGACGCTCGTACCGGTTCCGCGCTTTGTGCGCGCCTTACTTCACGATCGGCCTGCGGCTGGCTGTCGCGCTCGTTGGTCGTGCTGCTCGTGTCTTCTGGCGCTGCCGGTGCCGGCGGCGGTCGTATTGGGCGGTAGACGCTCAGTTGGTAGAGCGGCATGATCGCGTTGATACGGCTGCGTATCGCTTCCCGGCGAGGGACGCCGTCGGCGCTGGCGGCGCGCTCCTGGAGCTGGCGGATCTCGTCCGGCATGGCAGCGGTGAACTCCTCGCCCCAGCGGGTCCATGGCAGCGGCTCATGCTCGAGCAGCAGCTGCGTCCGCGCGGTGTTGGACTCCAGTCGGCCGGCTTCGACTCGCGGCTGCAGATGCAGCACGACGCGTTCGTAGCCGAAGCGGATGCCGAAGTCCTGAAGGCGCCCGTACCCGCCTCGGGTCTGCGCCAGCGCGTCGTAGAGCTCGTCGCCGAACACGGCCGCGGCGTGACCGGTCGACGCCCATAGCGAAGCTTCGCGGCGTCGGCCGTGATGGTCGTCATCGAGCACCCACCAGCGTGCGATCGCGTCGCTTAGTTGCATCTCGCCCGCGGCGATGGCGTGTCGCTCGACGTGGTGCTGCTCTCCGTCGATCCGTCGCAGTTGTCCGGGCTCGAGGCGGTGTTGCTCGCGCACGAGCACTTCGATCCGGGCGGGAAGCCGTAGGAAGCGGCCGTTGAGGTAGCGCGTGATCCAGTGCCGGCGACCATCGGTGACACTGTCCGGGGGCTGGGTGGTGTCGTGACGCTCGTGCTGCCCGAGGAGCACGACCTGGGTGCCGTGGTCATGGCCGCGCAGCAGCCACGGCTTGTCGTGCTCGTCGAGTGGGCGCCAGAAGTCGGTTCGCCCGTCAGTCCAGCGCTGTGGCTCAAGTCCCCAGCGGCCGTCGCGATGGCGCTTGAAGCACACCAGCGCGCCGTGGCCCCGGTACCAGGAGCGGTACTCCAGCCCGTGCGGGTTGCGCGAGCCGGCCGCTATCTTCGCTCCGACGCCGAAGTTGCCGGCGGCGGATTGCTCGCGGCCGCTCGAGGCCAGCTGGTTGATGTAATGGCGCAGCTGCTCGGGAGTCATCCCGGTGCCGGTGTCTGTGACCGACAGCTTGCGCACCCGGCCCCCCGAGGCGTCGAAGCGCAGCCAGTCGAGGTCCCACACCACCCGACCGCCGTCTCGTCCGCCGGGCGCGGCGATCGCGTCGAGCCCGTTGACGGTTAGCTCGCGGAGGCCTTGAAGGTCGGTGCACTCGCTGCCGAGGCGTTCGAGCAGGAACGTTGGGTTGGCGACCGACAGCTCGTGCCAACCGTCGACCGGCGGCGTATGCGAGTCGGCTGCGTGGTCGTGCTGCGGAAGCTGGCCGGGCACCTCGTTTGGTAGGTACCGGGCGTCGCGGCCGCTGGCCCCGGCAGACGGTGTCCGTCAGCCGTCGGCGAACGCGTCTGTGTGAGCCGCACGCCACGACCCGTAGATGTCAATGACGGTCGACGAGGCCGGCCAGTCGCGAGCTCGCAACCGCTCGAGTGCTGCGCCGCCGCGTCTGCGGGCGTGCGTCCGCGACCAGTCGGTTGACGAGGGAGGCCTGCCGTATCGCTGGCGCCACTCGTGCATCGCGTCGCGCACCCTTCCCGCGTCCGCATCGGTGCGATTGCCCCGGGGTGGCAGTTCTTGCAGAACGCGTAAGCGTCACCCTTGCCGCCGCGCGCAGTGGTTGGGGCACCACAGCCTCGACACACTCCCTGGTAGCGGCGCTTCACGGCACGCGCCTTCTCGCCGGTCGGGTCATAGAAGTACGCCTTGACCGTTTACGGGGCCCGGCCGAGGCGTTCCGCGATCTGCATGATCGACAGACCCTCGGCTTCGCGAAAGTGCTGCGCCACGGTCACGGCACGTCGGCGCTCAGTCACCCGGCTATACGCTGGCATCGAGGCGCCGGACGCCATGCCACGCAGGTACTCGTCGGAAGGACATCCGTCTCGGACACGGCCTCGCGTCCGATGTGCCGTCAGCACACTGGAAGTCCGCGAGCCGTAACTTTCGCAAGCGAGTCTTGGCTTCGCGACGTGGCCGTAGGCGCACCTGCTTCCGGCAGTGAGAGAAGTCTTCTCCGTGCGATTCGGACCGGTTGAGAATTCTGCGTTTTCGTGGAAGGGCACTAATTGGTCACCTTGGGGTGACGCAACTGAGGCGCTGGACTGGCCGACATGCGGGTGCACGACTTCCTGGTCCTGCGCGGCCTGTTCATGAGCGGCCAGAGCTCGATCACCGATACCGTCAACCGCATCGGGCTGGCGCAGAGCAAGGTCTCAACCAGCGTCTCAAAGCTCCGCGACCGCGGTTGGGTCGTCACCAGCCCGGATCCCGGTGACGGCCGTAAGACGCTCGCTGCGGTCACCGAACGGGTCAAGCTCGAGGGCGACCGCAGACGCGGTCGCAACGCCACCGACGCGCTCGAGCTCGTCCTTGCCGACGCCGACCCCGCCGAACGACAACGGCTCGCCGCGGCGTTGCAAAGACTCCACCAACTCCTCGTCGGCGACGGCCGCGGCGAGGTACGCACGCTCGCCAGCGAGCGACCCGACCGGTAGTTCTCACGCCGGCACGCGAAACGCCCGCGCATCTACCCGGCAAGAGACCCGGCGGTTATGCTTAACGCGTCCGCAAGGTGGATGAGTTGGCCGGCGGGGTCGACGTTGGCGAGCTCGCCATGGCTTTACGTGCGGGTGTGCTGCGGTCGCTCCTGCCAAGCAAGTGCGACGGATTCCGCCTTCGGTGACTGCGATCAGAGGTGTTCGGTCGAGCTTCTTCCGGATCGTGTCTGCCAGATCAGTGAGGATTGGCGTGCGACGATTACCGGCCTCGCCGAGAATTGAGTCGGGCTTACCCACAGCTCACGGGCAGGGCTCGCCGGAGTCCGCTGAGTGAGGGCGTCGCATAAGGCGGTAAGAACCAGCAGCGCCCTGGCGGCACGGCCCTACGCCCCATCCCGGTCGGCGGTCGAGTGTACGCCGGGGCGCTACATGCGCGCGTACGAGTCGCGGCACCCCGGCGCCGCTCCGGTATGGCACGCCAGGCCGACAGTGCCGCCTGTAGGCTGGTGTCTACGGAGGCCACGGACGGTCGGGCGTCCCGGCGCACGAGGCGCGCGCCTCCAGGGCAAGCGCTGGCGGTGTCGGCTCGGCACACTCACCCGTCGGCTTCTAGTCGAGCCGAAACAACGCGGAGGTCGGCGTTAGCTCGAGTGCAGCAAGCACCGGCTCCTCCTTCCGCGGGAGCAGGCGCGCCTACCAACGCGATCGCCCGGCTGCGTCTGTTCGGAAGGGACAGTGAGCGGGTTGGCTCGCTGGTGGCTGCTTTGCTGGCCGAGCAGAAGACCGCCGAGCCCGGCGATGAGCTTCTCCGATTCGGGGCATGAAAATCCTTCCCGCAGGAATCTCCGGCCCGCCCGCGTACTAGCGGATTACCGGGCACAGGGGATTCTTGTGTGGAGAACGCGGTCGGGCACGCCGGTTTGGACGATGGGCTTCGAGCCCGTGAGATTCGGTGGCGGCCCCTGCGACTTGCCCGGGTGCGCTGCGAGCGCGTATCGGTCTGTCTGGTTCGCCCACTCGCTCTCCATCCCACCCTTAGTACTACAGGCTATGGGAGGTGAGTGGTGGATAAGCGGTTGCTGTCGCGGCCGTTGGGCCGGTGCGTTGGGCTGGATGTGCATCTTGATTTCATCGAGATCGCGATCTGCGAGGAGGGCAAGGTGTTCTCGGCCGGTCGCGTGCCGTCGACCCGGGAGGGATCCAGACGCTGGCTGACAGTCTGTTGCCGACCGACCGGGTCGCGCTCGAGGTGACGGGCAGCTCGTGGGAGATCGTCCGGCTGCTCAAGCCGCATGTGCGTAAGGTCACCGTCGTTTCTCCCGGGGCTACGGGCATCGCGCAGGCGCGGGCGTACCGGCAGCCAGTGCGGCTGGTCCTAGCCCGGTGTCGTCGAGCATTTCCTCGGCGCTGCGGTGGTCAGCCTTTGACCGTCAGCGCCCCACCGGGCGGCGCGGTTGACCACCGACGCAGCATTCGTGCGCACGTGGTTGCGGCTGAACGCGCGCGCGACGTGACGTGAGTCGCGATCGCGTGGCTCAAGTCCGTCTGGGACGTGCGGAGTCGATTTCGTCGGCTACTGCCGCCGCGGGCGCGCTCGATCCGCGCCCGCGGTTTGCGACCAACGGCCCGGGGTTCAGCTCGGGGACGAGCTCGCCACTCGAGGTCTGGGGGCCGGCCGTCTGCTCCAGCTCGCCGTCCACCGGGCCAGGAATGACGGCAGTCGGGGTCGGGGGAGGGCCAGAGACGGCGGCTGCCGCCTCGCGGCTCAAGAAGGCGCCGATCTCCCCGATCGTGCTCATCAGCGGCGCCGGGAACATGATGGTCGAGTTCTTGTCGACGCCAATCTCGACCATCGTCTGGAGGTTGCGTAGCTGGAGCGCGAGGGGGTGGGCCATCATCACGTCAGACGCGCGCCCCAACTCGCCGGCGGCGAGCGCTTCGCCCTGGGCGGCGATGATCTTCGCGCGCTTCTCGCGCTCGGCCTCGGCCTGGCGGGCCATCGCCCGCTGCATACCGTCAGGCAACCGAATGTCCTTGAGCTCAACGACGGTTACCTTGACGCCCCACTCTTCGGTCTGAACGTCGAGGATCTCCCGGATGTTCTGGTTGATCTTGTCCGTCTCGGAGAGCGTCTCATCGAGCGTGTGGCGACCAACGACGGCTCGGAGAGTCGTCTGCGCAATCTGGCTAATGGCCGAAGACACGTTTTCGATCGCCACAATCGAGCGGATCGCGTCCTCAATCCGGTAATACGCGACGGCGGAAACGCCGACGCTGACATTGTCGCGAGTGATGATGCCCTGTGACTCGATCGGCAGCGTGACGATCCGCATCGAAACCCGACGAATGCGATTGACCACGGGCATGACAAAGATCAAGCCGGGCCCGCGGACGCCTTCGCCTTCGTTAATGCGACCCAGCCGGAACTGCACTCCGCGCTCGTACTGCTTGATGATATAGAAGCCAAACATGTTTGCCCTTTCTCGCCGGGTTCTCCGGCGCGGAACTCCGCCGCGTGTTGCCGTGCAGCCTCGCCGCGTGTGCGCAGTGGCAGCCATGTGCGAGCATGAAACGTCGCTCCTGTCGGCCATGTGCGGGCGGTCGGCGTCCCCGTGCCGGCCGGACTGTGGCGGGATTCCTACGCGTACGTTGACCGACACCATGATTGTACCGCCGCCCCGGAAACCTCCACGGTCGCCGGCACGGGGTACGGGGTGGTCGGACGATGCCGTCATCCATGCCCGTGGCTGCGCTGCTCTCGACATGCAGCTTCACCGCGCGGGCTTCGAGCCGATGCGAAGCGGGCGCTTGTCGCACTCGACGAGATCATCCTGCAGGAGCTCGGGAATGCCCAGAAGGTCCGTGTCGGGGGGGTCGTTCAGCTGACGGTGCGCATCATGCCCGCCACCAAGAAGCGCACCGGGCGCAACCCGGCGACCGGCGAGGCGATCACGATCGCGGCCAAGCCGGCGAGCGTCGATGTCCGAGCCCGGCCGTTGGCAAAGGCAAAGGCGGCGCTTCCGTCGGTGCAGAAGGCGCGGCGGCGGCTTGCGGCGTCGAACGGACGCGCCCCGCGATAACGGCCAGCTACCTCGGCGGCGCGCCCTTTGACCCTGGTGCTTTCGATGTCCTGTCGGGGGTGGGCGCGTCATCGCTGGCCCAGCGCGCGAGCTTGGCGGTGCAGCGCACCCCGAGGAAGTTGCCGACAACGCAGGGGTCGCTTAGGGTGGTGTCGGCACTGACAGTAAGCATGGTGCGTGCCGACCGAGTGACGGTGAGCCTAACCCGGCGCCGACTCCCGGTGTGCGCGATGAGCGATGCCTTGGAGCCGGTCGAGCGCCCCGGCTGATTTCGCGCGAGCAGCGATTGTCCGTGGGTGGCAGAGGACCGCTGCTCGTACTCCTGGCCGCGGATCAAGCGCGCGATCCCCGCTCGGCGTTGGACGTTCTCGAGCCTTCGAGCCATCCGTCTAGACGGGCGAGCATCCAGTCGCAACGTCGTGCCCGAGGAGGCGTCATTTGTGCAGGCCGACGGCCGCGGTCGTGCTACAACCGCGGCGAGGGAGTTGCAGGATGGGACTGGCAGACACGTCGAGAAGCGGAGCATCGGACTGATGTCTTTGCCCGTGATAGTCGCCGCGGCGGTTGCGATATTCGTGCTCGCGATGGTGGCTGTTGGGGTGCGGGTTCACCGCTCGCGTGCGCGACCGGAGCGACGGGTCACCGAGGCCGACGCGCGGGCCCACGCGTCGCCGCTGACGCGGAGCGTCCTGTCGGTGACCACGCGGTCGCGGCCTGACAGACCGGGCGGCGCCGACACGTAGCGGTCCTTTACGGCGCTAGGTCGCTCGATGACCTCGCGTTCGAAGTTCGAGCTCCGCCCCCACCCGACTGGCGTGAGATGAGTCGGGTCTTGCTCCCGCGAGCCATCACATCTGAGGTGGACGTCGCGCGCGGTGACCCTGAGGCTCGCCGCGCCGACTGCGACAGTGACCGATCCGTTCGTTCCGATCGGCCAATCGCTCACGACAGGATCCGTCGTGTACGCGGGACCAGGGTTCGCGTGTTCAGGCTCGAACCAATATGGCTGGCGAAACACCACTTCGGTGGCCGCTTCGATGAACACCAAACCCGGGCGGTAATACAGCGACCCTCACCCTCACGGGCATTGATTGCCCGCCTTGGGTCGCGCCCATATTGACCTACACGAGAGGTGAACATGCCTGACTTTGTCCAGACCGAGATCAAGGCGATCTAAGGCCAGCTTCGCGTTCTCAAGCACGAGGCGTCGCGGCTGGAGGCGGCACGCGCTGCGCTGACCGGAGGAGCGCGCCGGCGCGGACGGCCAGCCACAAACCGGGCCGCACGGACGCCCGCGCGTCCGGCGAGCCTGCCCACTGCTCGCTCAACCACTCCGCAGCCTCGCCGAGGCGGTAACACGCGCGCCGGCCAGGCGCTCGAGCTCGTTCGCAAGAAGCCCGGGATCACGATTCCCGAGATCGCCAAGGCGATGAAGATCGAGCCCAACTACCTGTACCGCGTCCTGCCGCGGCTGGCCTCAGACGGTCAAGTCAACCGCGACGGCCAAGGGTGGCATCCAGCGTCGGCGACGTCCACTCGTGCGAAGTCGGTGCGCAACGTTATCGCCCGCGGCCGGACTCGGGCCGCGAAGCCCGAGCCGGCGGCCTCGTCTACCCGGGCCGCTCGAACTCGGCGAAGCGGCGAATCGGCACCGGCGACCAACGGCCGCACCGCCCCTGGTGCGACGAAGGCGTCGGTGCTCGCTGCGCTCGTGGGCCGTGAGGCGATGACCGCCGGCCAGGTCGCCACGAAGGCCGGACTCGCACGGCCGACCGTTTCGACCACGCTGTCCAAGCTGGCCAAGACGGGCGAGGTCGAGAAGGCCGAGCGGGGTTACCGGCTCGCATCGGCGCGCTAGAGAGCACAACACACTCAGTGGCCGGCGAGGCCACCGGAGTCTGTCTGGTGAGCCTCGGCCGCTTCTCACTAGCATTGTGTACCTCGCCGACTGCTTCGCAGGGGTGCTCGGCACTGCGCGTGTCATCCGCAGTAGCGACCGCATATGACCGCCAACTGGGAATCCCTACGGTGGGGCCGCTAAAGCCGCGGATCGAGACAAGGCGCTCCGCGAGCATTTGCCGGCCGCGGCGAGCAGAGCTCGTCCGACTTGAGCGAGACCCCACGCCGGCGCGAGCGCCTGCATCTGCTCGCAAGCGACAGTCAAAGCGTGTGCCGAGGCCGGCCCCGCGCCGGCTGCGTATCGCCTGCGGGAACGATCGGCCACGGGCGGTACCCACCGGGGGATGCAGGCACGGGCGGTACCCACCGGGGGATGGATGGTGTTGATCGTGTTCAGGAGCGTCATCGGGCGGCTGCGATCGCGCCACTATCGCGATCAGGAGGGTCTGCCAATCGCGGAGATCGTCCGTCGCCTGGGGGCGCAGAGGCCACGGTCAAGGCCTACCTGTATGACCCGTCGGACGATAACAAAAGGCCTACAGATAGTTCCGCCGGGCAATGCAGGACGGGGCGCTTAGCTCCATGAGTCCCGGTACGAGCGAACGGCGCACGTCGGTCGAGTTCTACGAGGTGCCGGTTCACAGCGTCAGCTGACGAACGTGCCACACCGCTGCCGAGGCCAATGGGCATGGGGTGGGCCGTGGTTCCGCTGGTGCCGCTTACGGCACTGTGACGCGGCGAAGACGGCCACGACCGCTTGGACGCGCCCGTCGTGGTCGGCCACGACGAACATTGGGAAGGGCCACAGCGGGCATCCTGAGGGGTGGCTGCCCGTGCTCATGCTCCTCCCGAGGAATCAGCACGGTCAGTCCTGGCATTCGCGACTGGTCAGTCGCGCCTTCGGTTCTGCATCGGCACGGCAAACGTGTATGCGGCCCGATCGGTGGTCCGTGCTGTTGCGATCGTCCGCGGCGAGCGTCGGATTCAGCGTCGTCGGGCTTGTCGCTCGCTGATCGCGATCCGAAGGCGTGGCCCGGGGCGCCCGCACAGCCGGTACCGCTTGCGCGGTCTCGCGACGCGCGCAGATGCGGCCGGTCTCGTCCGCTGCTCGCTCGGCCGGAAGGCAGGCTTCTCGATACCGCGAGCCGGGGGGCTCCGTCCGGCGTGCACGGGTACCCCTGCTCTCGCTCGCGGTCTGCTCGGTGGCGGTGGGCTCAGTGATTTCGGGGCGGCCATAGGTCGCGGGAGTCAGAGCTGGTGGCAGGTGGGGTCCGCCCGATTGCGGCGGGTTTGTCCGACGATGTTTTTGTAATCCGCGCTCACAAAACGGCTGAGTGCGAGTACTGTGGTACGTGAGCTGGCCCTGCGGCCGGGATTTTCACCCCAAGCCCGAATGCCACCGACGGCCCGCGAGGGCCACGAGGCGAGAGGCCTGGACTACTGGTTTTGACTGCGGGGCTGGCGCGTTGCTCGACGGGCGTTACCCCACCGACCCGGTGGCCTCGTCTGGATCTGGTGGAACGCGCGGGGTTCTGGCCCTCTTCCTTGCGCCGCAGTTGAACAGAGGGATCGGAAGGCGTGAAGACGATGACGCGGACAGAACACGATCGGGTGACGCGTCGCCGCGCCGAGCGGGCTCGTGATCGCGGGTCGCGGCGGGCTTCCTCGGTGATCGATGCCCAGCGAGGCTTGACTGCTCGGGTAGGGCGCGATGCCCGGGTCAAGGCGGGCCCGTCCGGTCCGAGCGATGCCCGCGACGGGTAGCTGGCGCGAACGTACGACTAGTAGGGCCAAGTTCGACTGACATGCGGTGAAATGGGATCGACTTCTGAGCATGACGGCGACGGCGCCTTCCAGTATGGCGACCCGGCTCACCATGGTGGCCGAGGTGTTCCTCGTCGGCAAGTCAGGCGCTGTTGTGAGTAATCGGCGGTTGCCCGTCATCAGCGATCGCCCGTTTGAGCGAGCGGACTGACGCGAAACGCCGCAGATGCCAGGAGCTGATCTCCAGGAGCTGGAAGAGGTCAAGGGTCTGATCGCCCGCGGGCTGCAGATCGGCGTGCTCACATACGCTGAGGTTGCGACCGCCGCGTCCGAGCTTGGTCTTGACGACACCGATCTCGAGGAGTTGCACGAGGTGTTTGAGCGGTGCGAGATCGAGCTGATCGAGGAGATCGACCCGGCCACTGCGGCGGGCGTGATGATGGAACGCGCGCCCGAGAGGCGGACCCGCCGCAAAGCCCCGATGAACCTGGAGCCGGAGGGGACCACGGACGGTCTACAGCTGTTCTTGAAGGGCATCGGCAAGGTGCGGCTGTTGACGGCTCAGGAGGAGGCCGATCTGGCCAGGCGGATCGAGCGGGGCTCGTTCGAGGCCAAGCAGAAGATGGTCGAGTCCAACCTGCGACTGGTCGTCTCGATCGCGAAGAACTACCGCAACCAGGGGTTGCCGTTTCTTGACCTGATCCAGGAGGGCACCATTGGCCTCGTCCGCGCGGCGGAGAAGTTCGACTACCGCCGGGGCTTTAAGTTCTCGACCTATGCCACTTGGTGGATTCGTCAGGCGATCGCCCGTGCGCTGGCAGACAAGGGGCGCACGATCCGGCTCCCGGTCCACGTCGTCGAGAAGCTCAACCGCATTGGCCGCGCCGAGCGCAAGCTCGTGACCGGGCTGGGCCGCGAGCCGACCGTCGAGGAGATCGCCGAGGTCGCCGGGATCGAGCCCGAGGAGGTCGAATCGATCAAGCGCTCCACGCAGGCGCCGATCTCGCTCGAGAAGCCCATAGGCGACGAGGAGCAGTCCGAGTTCGGCCAATTGATCGCCGACGAGCAAGCGGAGTCTCCCTACGAGCACGCCGTGGAGAGTCTCACCAAGGAGGCCCTGCGGGACGCGCTCGAGAATCTCGGCTACCGCGAGCGGCGTGTGCTGGAGCTGCGCTACGGCCTCGGCGGCGAGCACCCGCGCACCCTCGACGAGGTTGGGCGCACGTTCAACGTCACGCGCGAGCGCATCCGCCAAGTCGAACACCACGCGCTCAAGAAGCTCCAAACCCTCCACGAAGCCGAGAAGCTGCGCGACCACGTCGAGATCACTGCAGGCGCTCCGCGGCCCACCGCTCGGCCCCGAACCTAGAACCGAGTCCGGCTGACCGGGCATCCCTCGCCGCGCCGCCGCCAACGACGAGGCAGGACCGCCGCTCAGCCCGCGCCCATCCGGGCCGCGCCGGCGCGCGCCTTGACCCCGGGCATCGCGCTGAGCGATCCCGGGCCAGCGACGCGAGGTTCACGGTCGTCGCGTCTCCCCCAGGGGCGCTCGGCTCGCCGGCACCGTCGTCGCCCAGCACGGCGAGCAGCTTTCGCGCGTGACGGTGGGTGCCGCCGCGGGCTGCGCGTCGTCCGGTGCGACACCGAGGGATCCCAGAATCGGACCGGATCGTTGTTGGAATGAAACGTCGCCGACGCTCGCGGGGGTGCGGCAGCGGACCCCGGGGTAACACATTGGTGGCGCCCACGCGTGACGCCGCACCCTGGTTTGCGAACTCACGTCTTAACACAAAACGACCTCAACGTCCCAAGATCGTCCGGCGGCCCTCGCGCACGATCGGAGTTGGCCGCGCTCTACCTGCAGGTCGCCAACACGCTCGAGCGATCCGCGCAGCTCGCTGAGCAGCACGCCCAGCGCGATCGCGACAACGGGCGGCTGCAGTCGGCCGACGTCGAGCTGGAGTGCGCCGAGCGAGCACGCGCAGCCGCCCGGCGCGGTCGCGCGTTAGCCGCTCAAATGCGCTAGCGACCGCGCGTCGCACTCCGTCGTCACGCGGACCGCGGTCCTGGTGTCACTGGACTGCTATCGCGAGGTTGGCGTGCGAAGCCTCGAACCGTGCTGAGCCGGCCGACCAGTGCGAGCCGGCGGCGCCAGGCGCAGCGTTCGGCATCCCGGTTCACGAGAGTTTCCGGGTGCGCATTGGCGGAGCTGCCGCGAGGGAGCAGCCCGGCAGCGGTCGTCTGCGTCCGTGATGTTGGGCGGCTCGGCGGCCTTCGAGCGGGTGTCGACACCTCGCCCGCGAAGGATTACGCTGAAGCTCGAAGGCTCCACTGCTGAGTGTTCGGGCTTTCGCATTCTCCTGTGGCCTAACCCGTAGAGAGCTGGAACGGGAGTTTTGATGGCAGACTCAAGCCGCCCGGGTCCGGGTCGATCTACGTCCGCCGCGGCGGTGAGCGAGCTCAAGAAGGAGATCGCCCGCCGAAACGAGGACGCGCAAAAGGCAGCACGAAAGCTCCGGGCCGAACGCGAAAGGAAGCTGCTCGCGCAACGCCGGGAATGGGATCGCTGATGACGGGTTGCGGCTCGCAACTCCGCTTGAGACCTCGATTCCCGCCTCTCAGTTGATCAAGGGGCATCCCGGGCGCGGACCTTCGGCCCTTGCGTTTTGGCAGGGGTTTCGTGTCCGCGGATGGCCTGCGGTTTCCCCGTGGCTGATCGCAAGGACCTTGAGTTCACCTACTCGCTGACCGATCGCATCATTCGGCTGAGCCTGGGGGAGCTCACCGATTTCAGCGGAGCGAAGTACGACGGTGACTTTTCGCTGACTCTCGAGCAGGCTCAGCGACGCAAACACGAGTACATCGCCGACCAGGTCGGCATCGAGGCCGGACGGCGGGTGCTGGACCTGGGCTGCGGGTGGGGTCCACTGCTGACCTTCATCCGCGACCAGGGCGCGACGGGGGTCGGTGTCACGTTGTCCTCGGCGCAAGTGGCGGCATGCCAGCGGCATGGCCTCGACGTTCACCTCTACGACGCTCGGAACGTGACCCGCGAGCGCTTCGGGCCGTTCGACGCCGTCACGAGCGTCGGCGGCTTCGAGCACTTCTGCTCCCCGGAGGAGTACGAAGCCGGACGCCAGGAGGAGGTCTACCGCGATTTCTTCGCCCGGGTCGCGAGCTTGCTACCCGACGACGGCCGCTTCTACCTGCAAACGATGGTGTGGGGGCGCAACATGATCCCGGCGGATCAGATCGACATCGACGCACTCAAAGGCCTCCCGCCAAGGAACTCCGACACCTGGGTCCTAGCCCTGCTGGGACGCCAGTTCCCCGGCTCGTGGCTTCCCTTCGGCCAGGAACAGATCGTCCGCTGCGCCGACCCTCACTTTCGCCCGTTGGCGAGCACGAGCGGCCGGCTGGACTACATCGAGACGATCCGCCAGTGGAACGCGCGGATCGGCACGCCGAGCTTCAGAAAGACGCTCCTGAAGCTTCGGCTCCTCCCGCGCTGGCTGACCAGCTCAGATTTCCGGCTCGCGTTCACCTCCGGCGTGAGCGCCAACAAGGTCTGCTTCGAGCGGGAACTCCTGGACCACTACAGGCTCGTGTTCCAGAAACAGCGATGAGAAGACGCGTGCGGCGGCGCTCGAGTTCCGCGCGGAGCGGGGCCGCGGCTCGCGTTGTCGCGATGCTTGTGGCAAACCGAAAGCGGGTGCCGGGTCCATGATTCAGTCGGCGCCCCCGGCGTCCAACCCCCTGTCCGGAAAGCGAAGGATGATCGAACATGAGATGGTGCGCCGGTTTGCCGGTACCGCACGTTACGAGGCCGGCTTCGGGAACGACGCTTACGTCGGCGGTCCGCTCGCGGGCGACGGCAGGGGATTCGCGTGGTTGTCCTA
>Ga0306924_10004585_pt1 | contig 13506 bp, 16 predicted proteins | sample sta12Can44000111_FD_203756 | JGI IMG/M metagenome (GOLD analysis project Ga0306924, IMG submission 203756) | Lab enrichment of tropical soil microbial communities from Luquillo Experimental Forest, Puerto Rico - statanox.12C.anox.44.000.111 (v2)... | ecosystem: Environmental > Terrestrial >... | reverse complement strand
TTTTTTTGAATCGCACCGCAATCCAGCACTGATTTGTCTTGCAATGTCGCTCAATCACAACAACGGGGGGCTTCATGGATGTACAGGCAACGTACTACCGCCGACGAGCCATCGTGGCCAGGCAGTCCGCGGCGGCAGCGCTCGATCCATCGGTAAAGGCCGCGTTCGCAGAGGTTGCGAACCATTGGCTCGCGCTGGCGGAGCAGATCGAATGGCTGCGATCCGTTCAGCAGGCAAGCCTTAGGGCCGACAGCGGGACGAGTGGAGTGGGCAGTAGCGAGCCGCGGCGCCGCAGCGGCTAAACCGGGCCGAAAAAAGCGACCGGCCGGCAATGGCCCGGGAGGGAACCACGACTATCCGAATCAGCAAGGGGATTGCAGCATGGAGTCCGATGACGGTCGCCTCATCGCGAGGTTCCAACGGTTGACGACTGAACTTCTGGCCCAGAAACGGTTGGGGCAGTGGCACCCAGAATTGGTCGACGAGCTTTATCGGACGTCGCTCGAGCTCGAACAGCGCGGCCTCAAGCAAACTCCCGAGTACCGAAACGCCCTGTTGCGGGCGGATGAGCAAGCGTGGCGGCTGGTCGAGTGGGCGAGGCTGAGCGGCTCCGATGCTCCTGCGCCGCCAACTGCACCGGCGGAGCAGCCGGACGCGTCGACTCAAGCCACCGACTCGCCGCCGGCTGCACCGGCGGAGCAGCCGGACGCGTCGACTCAACCCACCGACTCGCCGCCGGCTGCATCGGTTCACGAAGACTGAGCCCCATGCGAGGACCGCGCCCCGTGCCGCTGCCGCGCCCGCGATCAATTCGCGTGGTGCACGGTGTAGGCGGCGCGCACCTTGTCCAGCAACGCCGGCGGCAGCTGGCTGACGTCGGCCACGAGCCGCTGCAGGTCTTCGCCCGCCAACGGCGAGATACCGACGTTGATGCGCTGAGCGTCGGCGAGTAGTTCGGGGTCCTCCATGCTGGCGTCGAACGCGCGCCGCAGAGCGGTGAGGCGGTCGGCGGGGACGCCCGGGGTGGTGAAAAAGGCGGTGCCGACCTCGGTCGCGTTCATGATCGCGCTGAGGATCGCGCGCTCCTCCTCGTTGCGGGCGAGCTCGACCGCGGTGGGAACGTCGGGCAGCTCGGCGTGGCGCCTGAGCGCAAACTGCACGAGAATCGCGACGCTGGCGTCGCGCAGCCAGTCGGGATGGGCGACCTTGAGCGCGGTCCACGAGGTCGAGTGGCCCTCGACCTCGCCGCGCTCGGCCGCGAGCATGGCTTCGTTCGATCCTTTGTATCCCATCACCAGCTTGAACTTCGTTCCAAGCACGTTGTTCATGACGGTAGGATAGATCGAGACGGTCGAGCCGACTCCGGTTCCCGACAGGGTCGATTCGAGCTTCTGGGCGTCGGCGAAGGTTTTCACCGGCGATGTTTTCCACAAGAACACGATGTTGACGAGCGAATCGATGCGGCCGATCCAGTTGAGCTCGGCGGTCTTGAAGCGCACGCCCTGGGTGCCGAGCTTCTCGTCGAGCGGGATCGTCGGCGCGCCGATGCCAATGACGGTGCCGTCCTTGGGAGAGACGTTGAAGATGGTGTTCACCGCCAGGAAGCTGCCGGCGCCGGGCTGGTTCTTCGGTACGAGCGCGGGCTTTCCCGGGATGTGCTTGCCGAGATGGCGGGCAAGCAGCCGTCCGAAGGTATCGTTGCTGCCGCCGGGCGGGTAGCCGATGACGAAATCGATGGTCTTTCCGGCGTAGAATTGTTCCGGCGTTTGCGCCGAAGCTTCAGTGGCCAAGATCGCGGCGGACAAGACGGTGACGAAGCTCGCGCGCAGGGACAACCGCACGTCGTTTCTCTCCTTGTGATTGCCGGGCAAGAGTAGCCCGGATGGGGCGCCCGCGAAATCCGCCATCGGCCGTTGCGGCACCCCGCCGCATGAGTATCTGGCTGTATTCGCAAGCCGTGAGCTGAAAAAAGCTCGCTGGCAGGACGTCAAAGCAGCCGCCTGCCGTGGATCGAGCAGATAACGCCGCACTCGCCCGCGCGAGCAGGTGGTGTATCATTTCTTGACGTTGCCTCGTCTCGATTCAACGGATGCCGGTTCCTTTTTCCTCGCCGCGCAGGCGTCGCGCCATCATCATCGGCGGGTCGATGTCTGGCCTGTTCGCCGCCGCCTTCTTGCGGCAGAAGGGGTGGCACGCCGACGTCTATGAGCGCTCGACGGTCGAACTGGTCGGGCGCGGCGCCGGGATCACCACCCATCCGGAGCTACTGGACGCGCTTCGCACGAGCGGCGCTGGCACGCGCGACCTCGGCGTCGAAGTCGAGAAACGCATCGCTCTCGACCGCGACGGCCGCGTGATTGCAGAGAAATACCTGCCGCAGATTCTCACCTCCTGGGATCGCCTGCAGCGGCTCCTGCGCGAGACCATCGATACGGCGCGTTACCATCTCGGCCACACCTTCGAGCGCGTGGAGCAGGACGGCTCCGGCGTCGTCGTGCATTTTGCCGGTCGCCGCAGCGAACGCGCCGATATCCTCATCGGCAGCGACAGCATCCGCTCGAGCGTTCGCGCCCAGGTCGCGCCCGCGATCCAGCCGATCTATTCCGGCTACTACATCTGGCGCGGCGCGCCGAACGAAGCCGATCTGAAGCCGCAGACGCGCGAAAGCATTTTCCCTTACTTTACGTTCTTCCTGCCGCAGCGCATCATCGGCTATCCCATCGCCGGATTGAACAACGACCTGCGATTCGGCCATCGCCGCTATAATTTCATCTGGTATCGGGTCGGCGACGCGCAGCGGCTGCGCGAAATGTGCGTGGACGAGAATGGGCACCAGCACGCGTATTCGGTGCCGCCGCCGCTCATCCGCAAAGACCTCATTGCGCAAATGCGCGCCGATGCCGAAGCGATCATGCCGCCGCAGTTTCTGGATTGCCTCAACCAGATGCGGCCGTTCTTCACGCCGATCTACGACTTCTCGACCCCGCAACTGGTGTTCGACCGCGTTGCGCTGGTCGGGGACGCTGCGTCATCCGCGCGCCCGCACATGGGCTTCGGCATGGCCAAGGCCGGCGGCGACACCCAGGCGCTCGCCGAGGCGCTTGGCAGCCATGACGATATCGACGCCGGGCTTGCCGCGTATAATAGCATTCGCCAGCCGATCGGGGAGCGCATCATGCTGCACGGACGCAAGCTCGGCGCCCACCTCGGTGTGAATTTGCGCACGGACGAAGACCGCGCGATGTGGAAGCTGTTGCAGGATGATCGCGCCATGATGGACCGGATCGCGGTGCCGAATTTCCTGGCCGCCTACCGATGACCGACCTGCCGCAACCCGATTACGCGCGCAACATGCGCATCATCGGCCATTGCGACCAGGGCGGCCGGCCCGACGGCGTGCAGATCATGGTGCATCGCGGCTATGCCTATATCGGCCACATGTTCTCCAAGGGCTTCAGCGTGGTCGATGTACGTGACGCGAAGCGCCCGCGCGCGGTGAACTACCTGGCCGCACCGCCGGGAACCTGGAACATCCACCTGCAAACCCATGGCGACCTGCTGCTCGTCATCAACGCCAAGGACATGTTCGCGGCCGCGGAGTTCGCCGACGAGAAAGCCTATTACAAAGGTCAGCTCGGCAAGGTGGTGGGCACGGCTGAAAAGAAGAACGCCACGCGCGACTGGACCGCGGGGCTCGCAGTTTACGACATCTCCAAACCCCAGACCCCGAAGCGCATCGGCTTCATGCCGGTTGACGGCGGCGGCATCCACCGCATCTGGTACACCGGCGGGCGGTGGGCGTACGTGTCCGCGCTGCTCGACGGCTTCACCGATTACATCTTCATGACCGTGGATATGGGCGATCCGGCGAATCCGCGCGAAGCCGGGCGTTACTGGATCCCCGGCATGAATGAGGCCGCCGGCGAGACGCCGTCATGGTCGGCCACCAGCCGCTATGGACTGCACCATGCGATCGTGCACGGCGACACCGCCTACGCCGCTTGGCGCGACGCCGGCATGGTGGTGATCGATGTCGCCGACCGCACGCAACCCAAGCAGATCACCCATCGGAACTGGTCGCCGCCATTCGGTGGCGGCACCCATAATTGCCTGCCGCTCCCCGACCGCGATCTGCTGATCGTGCTCGATGAGGCGGTTCTGGATCATCAGGAGGACGGCTCAAGCTCATCTGGGTGTTCGACAACCGCGTGAAGGGAAATCCCGTGAGCATTTCCACCTTCCCGACGCCGGCGGAAGCGGACTACGTGCATAAGGGCGGACACTTCGGCCCGCACAATATCCACGAGAACCGGCCGGGCAGTTTCGTAAGCTCGGAATTGATCTTTGCCACCTATCAGAACGCGGGAGTGCGCGTGTTCGACATGCGCGACCCATATCGGCCCAAGGAAGTTGGCGCGCTGGTGCCGCCCGCGCCCGCGCGCATGATGGACCACCGGCCGAATCGCGAGCAGGTGATCCAATCCGCCGACGTCTTCGTCGATGCCGGCGGCCTGATCTACAGCACCGACTACAACGGCGGCCTTTACATCCTCGAATTCAACGGCTGAGGCGGACGTTGGAAACTGCAAAATGCGCAAGCATCGGCGTGACGATTGAGCGTTCGCGAGCTACGGCGCTCGTCAAGCGCGCGGGTATCGATAAATCCGGAAGGAGCTGCGAATGTTGACGCTTTACCACAACGACATGTCACTGTGCGCGCAAAAGGTGAGGGTTTGTCTCGCGGAGAAAGGACTCCCGTGGGAGGACAAGCATCTAGTCCTGCGGGCGGGCGAGCATCAGCAGCCGTGGTATCTCAAGCTCAACCGCCGCGCCGTGGTACCGACGCTCGTTCACGATGGACACGTCGCCACGGAGTCAAATGTCATTCTCGAGTACCTGGAGGACGTCTTTCCACAGCCGCGGCTGCGGCCTAATGATCCGCACCAGAGGTCGAAGATGCGACTGTGGACCAAGCAGCTGGATGAGGATGTTCATGATGCCTGTGCGGCGATCCTTAGTTTCGGGATCGCCTTTCGTCATCAATATCTCGAGCGCGCCGAGCTCGGAAAAGCGATGCTTGAACGAGTTCCAAACATCTTCAAACGCGAGCGCCGGCGTGACGTGATTGAGAACGGCACGCGCTCGCAACATTTCATCATAGCTGTGCAGCGTATGCTGCAGCTCCTGGATGAGATGGAGGAAGCGCTTACGGAGCATCGCTGGCTCGGCTGTGAGGAATACACCCTTGGCGGATGTTGCCTTTACGCCGTATTTGGCCCGGCTCGAGCACTTGAACATTTTCGGCATGGTCCGCGATCGCAGCCGTGTGGCTGAGTGGTACGGGCGCTGTAAAGCGCGGCCAAGTTTCGAGGCGGGCATCAAGAGATGGGAAAACCCGAGCTACATCGAGCTCATGACTCGCCGCGGCGCGGAACATTGGCCGGAGGTGCAGAGCATCATGGCCGGCTTGAAATCGGCCGCGTGAGCTCCCGGCCAAGCCTTGCGCTCGTCTCGGCCGCCTATTCGGACCGCGTGTAGGCGAAGGATCAATATCGCCCGTGCCGGGTTGAAGGGAAGAGGTATCCGTCTAAGGAGATTCAAAATGCAAAAGCACGTTCTCCTGCTCACAACGTCGGCGGTCATGTTGGCGTGGGGCACTATCGCTGCGAGCGCCCAAGCGGTGACTCCGCAGGAGCCGCAAACCCTACAGCAACAGCTGGACCGCCAGCTGCAGGGCGTCCAGACCCAGCGCCGCAGCTTCGAAGATGATCGCGATCAAGATGACTACACGCACGACGGCGGCATGATGGGCTGGGGTGACGGGCCTGATTGGAGGCGCCAGTGGGGTTGGCGTCGAGGATTCATGGGGCCCGGCATGATGGGCCCCGGCATGATGGGCCAAGGCGGTAGGCGGCCCGGGGGTATGGGTCCGGGCATGATGATGCGGATGCTTTTCATCCTGACCGACACTGACGGTGACGGGACCATCTCCTTGCAGGAGTTTCAGGCGGCTCACGAGCGTATCTTCAGGGCGATGGATGCCAATAAAGATGGCCGCCTTACCCTGGAGGAAATTCAGGCCTTCATGCAGGGAGCCAGGAGATCGGTTCCGCGGCAATGACTTAATAACGGCAGTCACTGGACTGTCTCATCAGCTGACGCCGAGGCGGTCGGCGTGCCGCGCCGCGACTTATGTCCGATCCCCGACGTGCTTGGTCGTTTCGGTTATTGCGTGAGGAATATTTAAGGGGATCGTATGTTTGCCAAGTGGAGTCCTCAGCAAGCCATCCGTTTTGAGGGTTCCCGAGACCCCGCCCGGCGACAATCTCCCTTGCGTGCCACACGCGGGCGGGGTCTCGTTTTGGCGAATGACACGCCGCTCGCCCCGGTCACCGGGCCGTGCGCGTTTGCCGCGCTCGTTTTATGACGAACAGTCGTGCCCGCCCACCATGCTGTCTGCGCCATGCGTGCGTCCGGTTTTGGCACTAGGGTGCCAGACGCGAAACCGCGCCGGCGCGCCGCCGTTCTACCCCGCGGGTTGGGGCCTTTTGCTCCTTCCAGCGAGCTCGCCACCGAACACCTGCCGCCCGCCAAGGAAGGTTCGATCAACGCGGACGTCCTTGAGTCGGTCCAGATCGCAGGAGAGCGGATCTTCAGCGAGCACGACCATGTCCGCGACTTTGCCGATCTCCAAGGATCCGTATCTATCCTCGTTCCAGGTCAAGCGGTGGCCGCTTTGCGCCGCCATCCGCAGCGCTTCCTCTCGGGTCAGCTGACTATCTCCGAGTCGTCGCTGACCGTCGTCGTCCCAGCGGGCAATCGCCTCCCACGCCGTCCACAGCATCGAATAGGGCACTCCGTCGGTTGAGAGCGCCACCGGCACACCGCCATCCAGCATGCGCCGGATGGGGATGGCTTCCTCGCCGAGTTGGTCGAGGCCGTAGCGATCGCCCGCCATCCAGAGAAAGCCCGGTACCACCGTGGCGATGACGCCGAGCGCCTTCATGCGCCGGATCTGCGCGTCGCTCGCCCGATTGACGTGGATGACGACCCAGCGGCGGTCGCGGATCGGCACTTCTCTATCGATCGCCTCATAGGCGGTCAGAGCGTATTCGAGATCGCGGCTGACCACGCAATTCACGCGCAGACCGAGCCGAGCAGCTTCGATGCCGAGCTTCACGAAGCGCTCTGGTGTCATCGCCTGATAGAAATGTCCCGCCCATTGATCGTATGGGTAGCCCCCCGCGATGATGTCCGCGACCGTGCTATCGGCATGGCCGCCGAGATTGATGCCTTCGACGCGCAGGATATCGTCGCCGCGGCCTCGGCCGCCGGCGACGCCGGCATAATGGTAGAACAGGTCCAGCAGCCGTTTGTCGTCGAACGCCGCGCTCGGCATGCTGATCGGGGAGTGCATGCGCAGCGGCAGCGCCCCGCGCTCGGCGTTTTCACGGTAGGCACGGATGACCGTGGGGGTGAGCCCGTGACCTTCATAGAGCGAGGTCGTTCCCGCCGCCACATAGGCCTGTGCGCCGAGGCGAACACTGTCCACCCGATCGGAGTACTTGAAGCGAGGCAGGTCGCGGAAAAGGGTGTACTCCAGGACTGGAACGAAATTTCTCTCCAAGAACACGCCCGTCGGTTCACCGCGTGCATCCTTCACGATTTCGACGTTGTGCGGCGCATTGGTGTCGCGCGTCACGCCCGCGCGGCTGAGCGCGAGCGAGTTGGCAACCGACGGAAACGGGCGGCGACTCCACCAGCCCCACACCGCGCGAATGTAGACGGCGTGGTCGGGAGCGACCGCATCGAGGTCATGGCGATTTGGAAAGCGGCCGTCGGTCAATTGCTCCGGCCGGCTGACGTACTCGTGCGGCGGCTCGCCCATGGGCATGAGCACGATCCACTCGCCGGCGGGTGTGGTCTGTGCCGCACGTTTGACGACGTCGACGATGTCGGCGACGCTGTGAAGGCCGGCGATGGGGATGCCGCCGCGCGCCTTGAGGCCTTCACGGTCGGCGTGGGGATGGGCGTCGAAAAATCCCGGCAGCACCGAACGACCTTCGAGGTCGATGAGCTGCGTCGTGGGCGCGGCGTCTTTGAGCAGCGCCGCGTCGTCGCCAACGGCCACGACGTGACCCGATCGCACGGAGATGGCTTGCGCTAAGCGTGAGCTAGCATCGAGCGTGATGATCTTGCCGCTGTGCAGGATCAGATCAGGAGGAAGCATGCGGATGTATTCGCCGTCGCGATCTAGTCTTTTGGAGGTTGCGGAATAGATCGTCCCTTGTCTTTTTCAGCCACGATGAATTCCAGGAAACGGAGTCGATCGGTTGTGCTGGGGTTCCAATGGGAGTGAATTGTTCCGGCTGGAACGAACAAGCTGTCCCCAACTCTGAGCGTTACCGGCGGCTTACCTTCCTCTTGCCAAACGCCGGCGCCGGACAAGACATAGAAGGTGATCGCCGCCGGATGTAAGTGTCGGGGGTTGATCCCGCCTGGAGCATATTCGGTTTCGTACACCGCGACTTCGAGGTTCGCCGTATCCGGCAGTACCTGCTTCAGCAGAGGCGCATGGGGTATCACACCGCGCTTTTCTTCGCCGGCAGCCGGCTGTGCCTGAAGCATGCATAGGAGTCCTATTGTCGCGATACCGATCGAATTGAACAACGACATCTCGGCCATTTCATCTCTCCGAAGCTGACCAAAGGCGAACAAGGACCGAAGCGTTTTGCAGGGCGACCACGATGCTTTCGTTTGGTCGTCGCATCTCCCGCAGGCTTGATTCCAAGAGAGTTTCGGATAGTAGCAAGCCGGGACGATCGGGAGAAAGGCGCCTGCGAATCGGCCCCGGATTGAGAACAATTCAGGTCGCCTTAAGGACTTGCCGGCCCCGTCGTGGCAGGCTGGCACGCGGGAACCGGGCGCGAGGGCCGTCGGCGGCGCCGATTCCGACCAGGGAAGGAAGGCTTCATGTTCGACCAGAGACGGCGCGAATTTATCACTCTGCTCGGTATGGCCGCGGCCTCGCCGCTCGCCGCGCGCGCGCAACAGCCGGCGATGCCGGTGATCGGGTATCTCAGCGCGCGCTCACGCGAGGACACGTCGCACCTTATTGCAGCGTTCCAAAAGGGCTTGGCGGAGAACGACTACGTTGATGGGCGCAGCGTGACCATCGAATATCGCTTCGCGCTTGGCCAATATGACAAGTTGCCGGCGATGGCGAACGAATTAGTGCGGTTGCTGGTAACCGTCATCGCAACGACCGGCGGCGAGCCGTCGGCGCTGGCGGCGAAGGCTGCGACCTCGAGCATCCCGATCGTGTTCGCCATTGGTAGCGATCCAGTCAAGCATGGTCTCACGGCAAGCATCAACCGCCCGGGCGGCAACGCCACGGGGATTACGAGCTTGACCAACGAAATGGAACCAAAACGGCTCGGGTTGTTGCGCGAGGTCGTGCCGCACGCGCACACGATCGGATTTTTGTTAAATCCGAGCTTCGCCCAAGCCGAGAGTCAGCTCGCGGACATGCAGCAGGCGGCGCGCGCGATGAATCTGGCGATTACTGTTTTGCGTGCCGACACGGATCAAGAGATCGACGCGGCATTCGAAGCTATCGCCCAACAGCGCGTTCCTGCCCTCGTTGTGGAGCCAATCCCTTTTTTGACACGCGCCGCAAAAAGCTCGTTGCGTTGGCGGCGCGCAACGCGGTGCCCGCCATTTATCACTTCCGAGAATACGCCGACGACGGTGGCCTGATGAGCTACGGACTGAATTTCGCCGATGTGTACCGGCTGGTCGGCGTCTATACCGGGAAAGTGCTCAAGGGCGCGAAACCGAGCGAACTGCCGGTTATGCAAGCAGCCAAATTCGAGTTTGTCATCAATCTCAAGACCGCCAAGGCGCTCGGCGTCCAAATCTCCGACAATTTGCTCTCACTCGCCGACGCGGTGGTCGAGTAATGAGCCTAATGACCGGTTTTGGCGCGAAGGGTCGCAGCGGCAATGCCGCGAAGCAATGTCCGCCTTCGGGAGCCAGTCCGCCGTCCGAGGAGCTGCAGCGCTTCATCAATTCCAAGATCGGGCGCTGGAGCAAAGTCGTGCACAAAGCCGGCATCGCCGGTACGGAGTAGTTGGCGCCGCCGTCGGCTATTTTGGGCCACGCCAACCAGTTGGGCCGATACAGCGCATGGCTCAACCGCCTTTGGCATTGGCATAGCGGACGTTAGGCTGCCGATTTCGAGGCAGAACGAGCCGGGTCTCCCGACGCAGCGTTCCGCAGTTTCCCACTCAGTGTGGCTCAAAAATCACAGACAATTCCACCATCGGAGGTATAGATTACGATTCTGCAAATGGGGTTCAACGGGGGGTTCAAATGAAAAAGCTATTTCTCGGAAGCGTAGCGCTGGTCGCGTTGGGCTTAGGGGCGCCGGCATTCGCTGCCGATCGGGCGGTGCCTGTATATGCTCCACCGCCGCCGCCGGTTCCTGTCTACACCTGGAGCGGCTGCTACGCCGGTGCCAACGCGGGCACGTCAACCGGACGCAGCACACAGACCACGGTTGCCAACTCCATCCTGACCCCCGGCGCGTTGGGGGTTCCCGGACCGGCACCGTTGGCGGTCGCCCGAGGGCCAGTCATAGCCCCGGTTCCGGTTGGAAGCAGCATTGCTGGCGATCTCAACCTGTCCGGCTTCATCGGCGGCTTCCAAGGCGGCTGCAACTATCAGATGGGCATGTGGGTCGTTGGCGCGGAAGTCGACGGTATGGCGACCAACAAAGAGGGCCAGAACTTCGAAGTGGGCCTCGTGCCTTTCCTCGGCGCGGGCAGGGCCAACTGGGTCTCCCAGACCCAGGAGCGTTGGCTCGTTACCGCGCGCGGCAAGCTCGGGTTGGCGGGGTTCTGGGGGTGGGACAAGTCGATGGTCTACGTGACCGGCGGCGCGGCGTGGGCAAAAATCGACACGTCCGAGTTTCTGGTCGGCACTCAGGTCGGCACCGGCCATCAAGAGAGCAATACCCGCACCGGTTGGACCGTGGGCGCCGGCTATGAGTACGCGCTCGGCTACGGCTGGTCGATCAAGGGCGAGTATCTCTATGTCAAGTTTGACGACTACACCACGTTCACCCAGCCTCCCTTCGGAGGCGTCGGCCTGAACATCGCGCCGCGCACCAACAAGCTCTCTGACAACATCTTCCGCGCCGGCATGAACTACAAGTTCTGGTAATCAAGAGTCCCCCAAAGCTCTTGAGTTGAGGAAGCCCTCGGCAAGGATTGAACCCCCCGCCGAGGGCTTTCCGTTTGGCTGAGCGCGCACGAAATCGTGGTTCGGGCTGTTCAGCGAACGGATCGCGGACACGGGTGATCGGCTTTCCAATCCGCTACGGTCGGACGCACCCCATCACTTCCGCTCGCCCTCGAACAGCGGCTCGCACGCCATCTCGCGCGGTAGCTGGAGGTCCTTCAATACATCTGCTGCCGTATGAAGCCTTTCGCGTTGCGGTGTCGAGCCGCCGCCGTGGCGGGTGTGGTATGCTGCCGGTTCCGATTGGCGCGGAGGCTGCGGGAGGACCGCATGCAGCGGCGCGACTTCATCACCGGGATTGGGGTCGCAGCGATCGCATGGCCGCTCGCTGCTCACGCGGGAAGATGGCCCACTCAGTTGGTGCGCATGGTGTGCCCGCTCGCGCCCGGTGGCGGAATCGATGCCACCGCCCGTATCGTCGCGGCCCGGCTTTCGGAGATTTGGGGCCAGCAGGTCGTAGTCGAGAACAAGTCCGGCGCCAGCGGCAACATTGCAGCCGAATTCGTCGCCCGTTCCAACCCCGACGGCTACACCATCTATATCGCTACATTCCCGCATGCGACGAATAGTTACCTCTATCCCTCGCTCGGTTACGACCCGGTCGCCGACTTCATACCTGTCACATTGATCGGCCTTTACCCGCTGATGATGGTCGTGCCGAACTCCTCGCGGGCGCACTCGGTCAGGGAATTCATCGCCTATGCGAAGGTGAACAAGCTCAGCTATGCCTCCTCTGGCCACGGCACGTCGCTGCATCTGGCCGGCGAGCTGTTCAAGCGCAGGGCCGGCATTGAAATCACCCACGTGCCCTATCGCGGAGCGGGACCCGCCTTCAACGACCTGATCCCCGGTCGCGTCGATGCCATGATCAACTTCACCGCCTCGAGCCTGCCGCTCGCCCGCCAGGGTCAGCTGCGCGCGCTCGCGGTGGCGAGCGCCCAGCGGCTCACGGTCGCGCCAGATCTGCCGACCATGGCGGAGGCCGGCGTTGCGGGAGTAGAAGTGTCTTCATGGTCCGCGTTCTTCGTTCCGGCCAAGACGCCCGAGGACATCATCAGGAAAATTCACGACGATACGGTCGCAGTGCTGGCCGAGCCGGCGGTCAGAGGAAACCTTGAGCAGGTCGGCGTCGTGGTGATCGGCTCGACGCCCGATGAGCTTGCCGCCTTTCTCAGCGCCGAGATGGACAAATGGGGACACGTCATCAAAGAGGCAAACATCAGAGCCCAATGAAGCAGCCGGCAGCCTTGCCCTGGCCCGGGTTACGGCCTGATCTGCTTCCAGACGTTGCCGCACATCTCCCGCCGCGCAAAAACGCGGCTGCCGCCGCGGTTCCTATTTTTCCCCGAAGATCGTTTCGACTGCATTCATGACCAGGATCTGAGGATTTTGAATGCAGTATCTTTCTAGCGTCTTCGTATTTTCGCCAAGCTTTTGCATATCGATGACTGTGTTGCTTCGCTTGCCGCTATAGTAGCCGTTCAACCAAATCGCGATATTTTGCGGAGTGGTGATTTTGTAGCCGGCGAATTGGTCACACGTGATCTTTGAAACGTCCAGCATGACCTGCGCCCGGGCTGCGGGGACAGCCCCCAGGGCGAATATGAGCGCTGATACAAAACCCACAGCCTTCGTCATGACCTTCTCCTCGGCAGCCGAAGCTTGATCAGTAGCGATCATCGGCCTGCCCCCACATCGTGCGCCAGCTAATGTCCTCGATGCTGAATTCTACACCGAGGTCGTCAAAAGGCCAGCGACTTAAGGGAAATCACCGACTGCATTGGTCCGACGAAGCGCGCGGTCGCGCACCGGAAATCGCGACCGTGGCCGTGCCCGATCAACGCTTGAACCACACTGTCATGCCGGGCTCGAAGGCGGTCGCATCGCGTTGCGGATCGAGGCGCAGCCGTAGCGTGTTGCGATCATAATCGCCGACCGCGCGCTCGGCTTGCCAGGTTGCAAATGTTCCCAGCGGCAGGAGCTCGGTGACGAGCGCCGGGCTCGTTTCGCTCGTGCCCATCCTTTTCACGTCGACGATCATTCCGACCCTGACGCCGTGCAGGTCGTCTTCCCGCACGTTGAAGGACAGCCATTGCTTTCCAGCTTGCTCGATTGCCAGCACCGGCTGGCCGGCGCGGATGTTCTCGCCGACCTCGGCGACAATCACGCTGACCACGCCGTCGGCGGGCGCGCGCAGAATGG
>Ga0306924_10004584_pt1 | contig 13507 bp, 13 predicted proteins | sample sta12Can44000111_FD_203756 | JGI IMG/M metagenome (GOLD analysis project Ga0306924, IMG submission 203756) | Lab enrichment of tropical soil microbial communities from Luquillo Experimental Forest, Puerto Rico - statanox.12C.anox.44.000.111 (v2)... | ecosystem: Environmental > Terrestrial >... | reverse complement strand
CGCTCGGTGTCCGGCGAGATGCATTCCGGCTTTTCCAATCTGCGCTCGGCGCTGCCCATGAACATCAAGGGCCACTATCCCGGTTTCAAGGTCTGGGCCGGGGCGCAGGCCGACATCGACCGCATCTCCACGATCTGGCGTGAATCGCTTGCCGCCTCCGGCGGGCCGTTCCTGTTCGGCGCCTCCCCTTCCATGGCGGACGCGATGTATGCGCCGGTTTGCACCCGTTTCCTCACCTATGACGTGAAGCTCGACAGCGAATGCGCCGCCTATTGCGCGACCATCATGGCGATGCCCGAGATGAAGGAATGGGTGGCCGCCGCGCTCGCCGAGCCGGACGAGGTGCTGGAGCTCGACGTGGAGTTCTGAGGGCGCCCAGGCACCGTAGGATGGGTAGAGCGCAAGCGAAACCCATCACCGGCGCTACCACGTTGCACAGGCCCATGATGGGTTTCGCTGCGCTCTACCCATCCTACGAATCGCCGCGACCGCCGCGGTTGCGAACCAAGTTCTGACATGGTTCGTCTTGCTTTGGCTCCAGCAAAGCGATTCGCCCGATGTCCGCGGCCTATCTCGACAAGCTCAACCCCGACCAGCGGCGCGCCGTCGAGCACGGTGTGTCCGCACACGAGGCCTGCGATCCCGCGACCGACGCTGCGCCGGCCCTCCTGGTGATCGCGGGTGCGGGATCGGGCAAGACCAGCACGCTGGCCCATCGCGTGGTGCATCTCGCCGCCAACGGCATCGATCCCCGCCGCATCCTGCTCATGACGTTCTCGCGCCGTGCCGCGGTCGAGATGACGCGCCGGGTGCAGCGGATCGGCAACGAGGCGTTTGGAGCGAACCGGTCGGTCCAAGGGGGAGCAGTCGCGGGCGCGCTGAGTTGGGCCGGCACCTTCCACGCCATCGGGGCGCGGCTGCTGCGGGAATATGCCACCCAGATCGGGCTTGACCCGGCTTTCACCATCCATGACCGCGAGGATTCCGCCGACCTGATGAACCTGGTCCGCCACGATCTCGGGTTCTCGTCGAAGGAAAGCCGCTTTCCGACCAAGGCGACCTGCCTTGCGATCTACTCCCGCGCCGTCAATGCAGAGCAGGAACTTGCCGCAGTGCTGGCGAAAGCCTACCCGTGGTGCTGCCCGTGGGAGGACGAGTTGCGGGCGCTGTTTGCCGCCTATCTCGATGCCAAGCAGCGCCAGCACGTGCTCGACTACGACGATCTCCTGCTCTACTGGGCGCAGATGATGTGTGAGCCCGCAATCGCGGAAGACGTCGCCGGCCGGTTCGATCATGTGCTTGTCGACGAGTACCAGGACACCAACCGGCTCCAGGCCGCAATCCTGCTCAAGCTCAAGCCGGACGGGCGCGGACTGACCGTCGTTGGCGACGACGCGCAATCGATCTACTCGTTCCGCGCCGCCACCGTGCGCAACATCCTCGAATTTCCCGGCCAGTTCGCCGAGCCCGCCGCGGTGGTGACGCTCACGCGCAATTACCGCTCGACCGAGCCGATCCTGGCGGCATCCAATGCGGTGATCTCGCTCGCGGCGGAGCGCTTCACCAAGAACCTGTGGTCGGGACGCCTGTCGAGCGATCGCCCCAGGCTCGTCACGGTCGCCGAGGAGATTGACCAGGCGCGCTACGTGGCCGCACGTGTTTTGGAGAACCGCGAGAGCGGCACCGCATTGAAGGCGCAGGCGGTGCTGTTCCGCGCCTCCCATCACAGCGCGGCGCTGGAGATCGAACTTGCCGTGCGCGGCATTCCCTTCATCAAGTTCGGCGGCTTGAAGTTCCTCGACAGCGCCCACGTGAAAGATTTGCTCGCCTGCCTGCGCTGGGCCGAAAATCCGCGGGACCGCGTCGCCGGATTCCGCGTGCTCCAGCTCCTGCCAGGAATCGGCCCCGCCAAGGCCGGCCAGATTCTGGACCGGACCGGGAGCGCCGGAGCCGTTGCTGCACTCGCCGAACTGCGCTCACCGGGCAGCGACCGGGCCGAATGGTCCGCCTTCGCGGACATGACGCGGCGCCTGTCGCTGCGCCTCGCCGGCTGGCCGGCCGAGATCGAGGCAGTGCGGCGATGGTACGAGCCCCACCTCGAACGCATCCACGACGACGCGCCGGCCCGCAAGGCCGACCTGATGCAGCTCGAGCAGATCGCCGCGAGCTATCCGAGCCGGGAACGATTCCTCACCGAATTGACCCTCGACCCGCCCGACGCCACGAGCGACGAGGCCGGCCCGGCGCATCGCGACGAGGACTATCTGATCCTGTCGACGATCCATTCGGCGAAGGGCCAGGAGTGGTCGGCGGTGTTCCTGCTCAACGCCGTCGACGGCTGCATCCCTTCCGATCTCGCCGCCGGCGAAACCGAGGAGATCGAAGAGGAACGCCGCCTGCTCTATGTCGCGATGACGCGCGCAAAGCACCAGCTCGACATCGTGGTGCCGCAGCGCTTCTATGTGCACCAGCAGGCCGGCCGCGGCGACCGGCACCTCTACGCCTTGCGCACGCGTTTCGTGCCGGACGCGCTGTTGGCGCTGTTCGAGCAGCGGGTGTGGCCAATGCCGGTGGCGGAGCCGGGACGCGCCGCCACGGGACGAGCGGAGGCGCGGGTCGACATCGCGGCGCGATTGCGGGCGCGGTGGCGGTGAGGCGAGGTTGAATACGATCTTGTAGGGTCGGCAAAGAGAAACGTGCCCACCCTAAACGCCCGACAGCGTGGGCACGGCGCGAAGGGTGCCTTTGCCCACCCTACGCCGCTTCCAAAAATCCCATCGATTTCACCCCCGCTTGAGCCACCTCGCGATCCGCTCCACCGCTTCGCGCATCTCGTCCGTGGCGCCGGCATAGCTGAACCTCATGTATCGCCGCCCATGCACGGGATCGAAATCGATCCCCGGCGTGGCGGCGACGCCGGCTTCCTCCAGCATGCGGCCGGCAAAGGCGAAGCTGTCGTCGCAGAAGCGCGAGACATCGGCGTAGAGGTAGAACGCGCCGTCGACGGGAAGGAAGGTGTCGAGCCCGGCGCGCGGCAGGCCATCGACGAGGACGCGGCGGTTCGCCTCGTAGCCGTGCTTGACCGCCTCCATCTCGTCGGCGCCGTCGAACGCGGCGAGTGCTGCGACCTGCGACAGCGTCGGCACCGAGATCGCGAGATTCTGCTGCAGCCGTTCGATCGGACGCACCAGCGCGTCGGGCGCGACCATCCAGCCGACCCGCCATCCGGTCATGCAGAAATATTTCGAGAACGAGTTGATCACCATCGTGTTGGCGGAGAGCGCGAGCGCGGTCTGCGCCGGGAAGGCGTAGTCGAGGCGGTGATAGATCTCGTCGGAGATGCAGCGGATGCCCTCGCCTTCCGCCGCCGCGATCAGTGCGCCGAGCGCCTCGGCGGTCATCATGGTGCCGGTCGGATTGGCCGGGCTCGCGAACAGGAGCCCGGCGAGCGGCCGCGCGCGATGGGCGGCGGCGAGCGCCTGCGGCGTGAGCGCCCAGCGGTTCTGCGCCGAAATCTCGATCGGCACCGACTCGCAGCCGAGTGCCGCGAGGATGTTGCGGTAGGGCGGATAGCCGGGACAGGCGATGGCAACTCGATCGCCCGGCTCGAACATGGCGAGAAAGGCGAGCAGGAAGCCCGCCGAGGATCCAGTCGTCACCACGACACGGCCGGGATCGACATCGATGCCATAGCCCTCGCGGTAGTGCGCTGCGATCCGCCGGCGCAGCGGTGCGATACCCAGCGATTCGGTATAGCCGATCCGCGCGGCGGTCAGGGCGGCATGGGCCGCCGCCCGCGCGGTCGAAGGCGCGGCCGCCGCCGGCTGGCCGACCTCCATGTGGATGATTCGCCGACCTGCCGCCTCGAGCCGCGCCGCCGCCGCCATCACGTCCATCACCATAAATGGCTGCACATCGCTGCGCAGTGACGGCGTCACCAGCCGTTTGGTCGTATCGAGCATTCCTTGCCGGCCTCCGCAGTGCCCCTCTCCCGCCGCATTTGCCGCATTGATACGCGGCTGGCGAATCCGCGTGTCGACGACGCGCGTCGGCGGCTCTTGTTGACGGTCCTCGTTGACGGTACTCGTTGATGATACTTGGACTCGTCCGTAGCTTGGCGCAGCGGGGTCGAGCAATAGCAATCCGAGATGACACCAGATTATTTTCCTCATAGGTCGCCGATCCGGCTGCGGGCATCTCGTTTCGTCGCCGTCGCGACGGCCTGCGCGGTGGCGATCGCGAGCGTCTCTGCGCGGGCCGAAAAGCAGGGCGGCGGCCTGCCCGTCATCCGCGATGCCGAGGTCGAACAATTGCTGCGGGATTACTCGGCGCCGGTGCTCCGGGCGGCCGGCCTCGGCCAGCGCAACATCCACGTCGTCATCATCAACGACCGCAGCTTCAACGCCTTCGTGGTCGATGCCAAGCGCATCTTCGTCAATGCCGGCGCATTGATGGATGCGCAGACGCCGAACCAGATCATCGGTGTGCTCGCCCACGAAACCGGCCATATCTCCGGCGGCCATCTCGCCAAGCTGCGCTCCGAACTCGCCACTGCTCAGACTGCGGCCATCATCACCATGCTGCTCGGGCTCGGCGCCGTGGCCGCTGCGGCGACATCGCGCAATGGCGCCGTAGGAGGCAATCCGGCCGGCGCAATCATCGGTGCGCAAGGCGTCATTCAGCGCTCGCTGCTCGCCTATCAGCGCCAGCAGGAAGAGCAGGCCGACCGGGCCGGCGTGAACTTCCTCAACATGACCGGGCAGTCCGCCAAGGGCATGTACGAGACCTTCAAGCGATTCGCCGACCAGGGCCTGTTCGCGTCGACCCGGGCCGATCCCTATCTGCAGTCGCATCCGATGCCGACCGAGCGTCTCGCTGCGCTCGCGGAAGTGGCGCGCACCAGCCCCAATTGGGAAAAGAAGGACCCGGCGGAGCTGCAGGCGCGCCACGATCTGATGCGGGCCAAGCTGTTCGGCTACATGGAGCGCCCCGATACCCTGCAGCGCCGCTACCCGGCGGCCGACACCAGCCTTGCGGCGCGCTATGCGCGCGCGGTGTCGACCTATCGCCATGCCGACCTGCGCATCGCACTGGGCCAGATGGACGCCTTGATCCAGGCGCAGCCCAACAATCCCTATTTCTACGAGCTCAAGGGCCAGGCGCTGGTGGAATCCGGCCGCGCCCAAGAGGCCATTCCGCCGCTGCGGCGGGCGATCTCGCTCGCGCCCGACCCGACCCTGATCCGGGTGATGCTCGGCCAGGCGCTGGTGGAGACGAACGACCCCCGCCTCCTCGACGAGGCGGTGGCGACGCTGCGTCACGCCGTGGCGAGCGATCCCGACATCGCCGACGCCTATGACCAGCTCGCCATGGCCTATGGCCGCAAGAACAACCTGGCCGACGCCGATCTCGCGTCGGCCCAGGCGGCGCTCGCCCGCGGGCAGCTGCCGACGGCGCGCCAACTTGCCAGTCGCGCCAAGGGACGTTTTCCGATAGGATCGCCGGGCTGGGTCAAAGCCGACGATATCGCGACCTTCAAGCCGGCACAGCAGGCCCGCGGGCCGTTCTGATTTGCATTAAAAGCTTCCAACCAAGGACCGAACACATGATCCCGAAGATGATAGGCCTTGCCGGAGCAGCCGGCCTCGCGTCCCTGATGCTGGTCGCCGCCGCGCCGGCCGCCGAGCCGAACGTCTCCGAGCCGCAGAAGAATTTCTCCGAGCCACAGAAGAACTTCTCCGCGCCCCAGAAGACCGAGATCGAGCAGATCATCCGCGAGTACCTCGTCACCCATCCCGAGGTGCTGCAGGAGGCGATTGCCGAGCTCGACAAGCGCCAAGCCGCGGCCGACACCGAAAAGGCCAAGGCCGCCGTCACCGCCAATGCCGCCACCATTTTCGACTCCACGCGCCAAGTGGTGCTCGGCAACGCCAAGGGCGACGTCACCCTGGTTGAGTTCTTCGACTACAATTGCGGCTTCTGCAAAGGCGCCTTGCCCCAGATGATGACCCTGCTCAAGGACGACGCCAACCTACGGGTCGTTCTCAAGGAGTTCCCGGTGCTCGGCCCCGGCTCGGTGGAAGCGGCCAAGGTCGCGGTCGCCGTGCGCATGCAGGACAAGACCGGCAAGAAATACCTCGACTTCCATCAAAAGCTGCTCGGAGGCCGCGGCAAGGCCGACAAGGCCCGCGCGCTTGCGGTCGCCAAGGAGGTCGGGATGGACATGACCCGGCTCGAAAAGGACATGGGAAGCGACGAGGCCCGTGTCTCCCTCGAGGAAAGCCTCAAGCTCGCCGAGACGCTCGGCCTCAACGGCACGCCGAGCTACGTGGTGGGCGACGACGTCGTAGTCGGTGCGGTCGGTCTCGCCGCGCTGCGCAGCAAGATCAGCAACGTCCGTTGCGGCAAGGAAACCTGTTGATCGGACGCGGATCGGCGCCGCGCCGATTTGGTTTCAGGAGGCGCCGGGAGCGCATTGTCCCGGCCCTCGATTGGCGGTGATCGCGCGACCCGCTGTCCCGGGCCGTCGCGAAGATGGGGCGCGATGCCGGGCACGCTTTACGTCCTCAATGGCCCGAACTTGAACCTGCTCGGCACCCGCGAGCCGGAGAAATACGGCCGCTCGACGCTCGCCGAGGTCGAGGCGCTGTGCCGCGACGCCGCCGATCGTCACGGCTATACGGTCGAGTTCCGGCAGACGAATCACGAGGGCGAACTGGTCGACTGGATCCAGGAGGCCGGACACAAGCGCGCCGCGGGCATCGTGCTCAACGCTGCTGCTTTTACCCACACGTCGGTCGCGATCCTGGACGCCCTCGGCGCCGTCGGGGTACCGACCATCGAGGTCCACATCACCAACATCCACGCCCGCGAGCCGTTTCGACACAAATCCTATGTCTCGATGGCGGCCAAGGCGCTGGTCTGCGGCTTCGGCATCGCCGGTTATGCACTCGCCATCGACGGCCTCGCGGCCCTCGTCAAAACCGGGCGGAGCTGACCGGTGGCAAGCGATTCCGACAAGCTCGCGCCGCGCGCCACCGTCGACGAGGAGATGGTTCGCTCGCTGGCGCGCCTGCTCGACGAGACGAGGCTGACCGAAATCGAGATCGAGCAGGACGGGCTGCGCGTCCGCGTGGTGCGGCAGCCCGCGGCGGCGTCCTACGCGGTCGCGCCCGCCGAGACCGCGCGGATGATGCCGGCCACAGTGAACGCGCACTCCGGTGCGGCCGATCCGGCCGACCATCCGGGCGTCGTGACCTCGCCGATGGTCGGCACCGCCTATCGCGCGCCCGAGCCCGGCGCCAAGGCCTTCTGCGAGGTCGGCAGCGTCGTCAAGGCCGGCGACACGCTCCTCATCATCGAGGCGATGAAGACGATGAACCAGATCCCCGCGCCCAAGGCGGGCACGGTCATGCAGATTCTGTTCGAAGACGCCCAGCCGGTGGAATTCGGCGAACCGCTGATGGTCATCGAGTGAGCGCACCCTTCGCTTCGTCCGCGATCTTGTCCGGCACGGCGCCTCGGTCCCTCCCCGCTTGCCAGAAGAGCGTCGAAGTGAGGGCGCGGTATCGCAGGCTGAGACTTACGAAGAAGTCCCCTCACCCGGCGCGCAAATGCGCGCCGACCTCTCCCCGCGTGCGAGGAGGGGTGTCCCCCTCCCCGCCTTTCCTCTGCTCAAGGGAAGGCAGCATGCTGCAGTCGCCGTCAGAGCCATGTTCGAGAAAATCCTGATCGCCAATCGCGGCGAGATCGCGCTTCGCATCCTGCGCGCCTGCAAGGAATTGGGCATTCCGACGGTGGCCGTGCATTCCACCGCCGACGCCGATGCCATGCATGTGCGCCTGGCCGACGAGAGCGTGTGCATCGGGCCGCCGCCGGCGCGCGACAGCTACCTCAATATTCCCGCCCTGCTCACGGCCTGCGAGATCACCGGCGCCGACGCCGTGCATCCCGGCTACGGCTTCCTCTCCGAGAACGCCCGCTTCGCCGAGATCCTGATCGAGCACGACGTCCATTTCATCGGGCCCAAGCCCCAGCACATCCGTCTGATGGGCGACAAGATCGAGGCCAAGCGCACCGCGCTGCGGCTCGGCATCCCGGTGGTGCCGGGATCGGAGGGCGGCGTCACCTCGGAGGCCGAGGCGCTCGCCACCGCCCGCCGTATCGGCTTTCCCGTGCTGGTGAAGGCGGCGGCCGGTGGCGGCGGGCGCGGCATGAAGGTCGCGCACCGCGAAGCCGATCTCGCGGTGGCGCTCGCGACCGCGCGCGCCGAGGCCAAGGCCGCATTCGGCGACGATGCCGTCTATTTCGAGAAGTATCTCCAGCGTCCGCGCCACATCGAAATCCAGGTGCTGGGCGACGGCCAGGGCCGGGCCATCCATCTCGGCGAGCGCGACTGCTCGCTGCAGCGCCGCCACCAGAAGGTCCTGGAGGAGAGCCCCTCCCCCGCCCTCAACGGCCCGGAGCGCGAGGCGATCGGCGAGATCGTGGCCACCGCCATGCGCGAACTCGGATATCTCGGCGTTGGCACCGTTGAATTCCTCTACGAGGACGGACGATTCTATTTCATCGAGATGAATACCCGGATCCAGGTCGAGCATCCCGTGACCGAGATGATCACCGACATCGATCTCATCCTGGAGCAGATTCGTATCGCCAATGGCGATCCCCTGGCGATCGAGCAGAAGGACGTGAAGTTCCACGGCCACGCCATCGAGTGCCGCATCAATGCGGAGAGCCCGGTGTCGTTTCGGCCCTCCCCCGGCAAGATCGTGCATTACCATCCGCCCGGCGGCATGGGGGTGCGCATCGATTCCGCGGTCTATCAGGGCTATATGATTCCGCCGCACTACGATTCCCTGCTCGGCAAGCTGATCGTCCACGGCAAGACGCGCGGGGAATGCCTGATGCGGCTGCGCCGCGCGCTCGACGAATTCGTCCTCGACGGCGTCGAGACCACGCTGCCGCTGTTCCGCGCTCTGGTGCGGGAAACCGACATCATCAACGGCGACTATCACATCCACTGGCTGGAGCAGTTCTTGGCCGACGGTGCGCGCTCGCCCTAGCCTGTTCCCCGGCACCAATTACGCGGCAATTACGGTGACACAATTACGGTGACAGTGCACTTAATTCTCACGACCACCTGGCAATTACGGGATTACCGTGACAGTGCACCTAATTCTCGCGACCGCCTGGTGCACCGCACTTGGCTTCGTCCAGCATGGCAATAGCTATTATAGACTCACGGTAATCGTATTTTGAGATGAAGGAACCCGAAGCATGACGACCATGCAAAGGAAACTCCCCGGTCCCGACCATCCGATCACCATCGCGCCGAACCCGGCACGGGTCGTGGTGTCCGTCGCGGGCCGGGTCATCGCCGAAACGAGAGAGGCGTTGACGCTTCGGGAGGCATCGTACCCCGCCGTCCTCTACATCCCGCGCAAGGACGTCGACATGGCGCTGCTGGAACGCACGGATCGCGCCACCTACTGCCCCTACAAGGGCAAATGCGCCTATTACAGCATCCCACTTGGCGGCAAGCGGTCGGTGAATGCGGTGTGGACGTACGAGGACCCGTTCGCCGCCGTCGCCGAGATCAAGGACCATCTCGCCTTCTATCCCGATCGCGTCGAGGCGATCGAGGAACGGTCTGCGGTTTGACCGCTGTCCACGGCAAAATGAGCGTTCGTGGCCGGCGTAGGCGTTTTTCGCCAGCTGTCATCGTCCGGCTTGGAAGGACGGCTTGACCGGGCGATCCCGTGCACACTGACCCGGAATACTGGATTGCCCGGTCGAGCCGGGCAATGACAGCGAATGGTGGGAGAATGCTCTACGCGGCGCGACGCCGCGCCACCGTCCGTTCCACCGCCGCACACGCCTGGGCGAGGATGAAGGGCTTGGGCAGAAACGTGGAGCCCGCCACTGCGTGCTCGACCTCGCGGCGCCCGGAGGCACAGACCACGGCGACGCCGGCGCGCAACGCACGAATGCGGCGTGCAAGCTCGACGCCGTCGATGTCGCCGGCGATATCGATGTCGGTGAACAGCACATCGGCGCGGCCGCCGGCCGCGAGATAGGCCAGCGCATCGCGGCCGTTGCTGAAGGTGTGGACCGAGAAGCCCGCTTCGGTGAGCGCGACCTCGATCATCAGGCCGACCAGCGCTTCGTCCTCGACCAGGAGTACGTCCGGCGATGATGCCGGCACAGCCTCGCCCATGGGGTCTCTCCGTTGCAAACGTCGCAGCCGCGCCCGCGCGCGTTGTCTGCAAATCCGCTTAAAATTACGGACACATTGATTAATTTTCCGTTAACCGGAGGTGACTGTGCCGGATCGTTCGTCAACTTCGCCCGTCCACCCACGGCGAGGCGGACTCCGACGCACGGCCTGCCTTGTGCAGAGCCTCCCATCTGGGGCGCCAAATCACTTGCGGATGGCACGCGAAAGGAACAATTTTACGAAGCCCTCCACGATGCAGACAGCATGGCCAGCCGCGACTCCGCCCAGGTCGAGATCACCCCAGAGGTGCTGCTGAAGGCTTACGCCTGCGGGATTTTCCCCATGGCGGAAAATGCCGACGATCCCGCGCTCTATTGGATCGAGCCGGAGCTGCGCGGCATCATTCCGCTCGAGACCTTTCATGTGCCGTCGCGGCTGGCGCGCACGGTGCGCGCGGAGCCGTTCGCCGTGATCTGCAACCACGATTTCGAGGCGGTGCTCGACGGCTGCGCCGCGCCCAGCCCCGGCCGTACGCGGACGTGGATCAACGCCCGGATCCGCAACCTCTATCGCAAGCTCTACGACATCGGCCATTGCCACACGGTCGAGGTCTATGACGGCGCCGAACTGGTCGGCGGGCTCTACGGCGTTAGCCTCGGCCGCACCTTCTTCGGCGAGAGCATGTTCCACCGCGCCCGCGACGCCTCCAAGGTGGCGCTGGTGCATCTGGTGGCGCGGCTCCGGGCGGGGGGATTTCGGCTGCTCGATACGCAGTTCGTCACCGACCACCTCAAGACCTTCGGCGCCACCGAAGTGCCGCGTCGCCAGTACCACAAGCTCTTGGCCGACGCGCTGGTCGGCGAAGCGAATTTCGCGGTGTTTCCGCTGGGCGAGCCGATCCCCGGCGCCACCGCGCTGTCACGAGCGACGATGCCGCGCAGATAAGTCGGCCGGAAGGTCGGTGGGTTCGCGAGGCGAAGCTGTAGATCCCCATCCTTCTCCCTCAGCGAAAACGCGCAGAGAATGGGGAGGGACACGGGGGGTGTGGCACAGAGGCTACACACGGCACTTGTTTTACGTGGTCGGGCCGCCGGCCGACTTATCTCATGCCGTTTTTGGTAATGTGCCGGTGGGGAATTTTGCATTGGGGTGTTTCAATGATTCGGTCTCGCCTTTCGGCCGCGACTGCGGTTGCGGCAATCCTCGTCGGATATCCCTGCTTCTCAGGCACGCCGGCGGAGGCTCGCCAAACCGTCGCCATCAGCGGCTATTCGCCGGGCACCATCGTCGTGCGCACCGGCCAACGCGCGCTGTACTACGTCCTCGACTCCGGCCATGCGCTGCGTTACCCGGTCGGCGTCGGCCGCGCGGGCAAGCAGTGGTCCGGGACCTCCTACATCAACGGCAAGTATGTCAACCCGGCGTGGTCGCCGCCGGCGGATGTCCGCCGCGACAAGCCGTCTTTGCCCGCCGTGATTCCCGGCGGCTCACCGCATAATCCCATGGGCGTCGCGGCGATGACGCTCGCGGGCGGCGAATACGCCATCCACGGCACCAACCAGCCGAGCTCGATCGGCGGCTTCGTGTCCTATGGCTGCATCCGCATGTACAACGCAGACATCACCGACCTGTTTGCCCGGGTCGGCTACGGCACCACGGTGGTGGTGACGCAGTAAGCCGCGGATTTCGGCCGCAACCGTACAGCAACCAGCTTCACGGCGCCGCTTGGTCGTCGCACCAGCCGCGGCGCCGGCCGCCGGAGTAGCGGCGGGCATGGCCCTTCGCGAGCATTTCCGACGACACGTTCGCAATCGATCTCGTGCCCGCATCGGCGACGACGCGGCCACCATATTTGTCGAGCGCAACACTGGAGATGCCCACCGCCCCTTCAGCGAGCATCGCGCCCAAGGCGTCGCGGGCGGCCTCGGCCATCATCCGCTCCGCCGCACACTTCGCCCTGAGTTCGGGCGCATCGATGCCGCGCAGCGGTATCTTGGTGGTGATGTCGAGGCCCGGCCAGACATGGACGCGCGCCTCGAAGGTGTCGCCGTCGATAACCCGCAACACCTCGGCGGGATGGGTTGCGGCCGGCGCGGCGCGTGCAATCGGGGGCGGAGACAGTGACGGTGCAGGTTCTGCCGGAACGGCAGGCGCCGGTCGGCTCTGCACAGTGAGCACCAGCAGGGCGCCGCTGACCAACCCCGCCGCAAATACGGCCATGAGGGGCGCGCCTGCCGCTGGAGTATACGATCTTCGGATCATATTCCTATATAACCAGATAATCATCCTACGACAAGGATATAATTCTCAAGTTGCCAGAAAAATTCCGATCTTTCGCGCGGCGGCTACCCACTGCATGCGACGGCCTAAAAATCGCTGGCAATGCCTTTGACCTCCCAGTCGCCGTATCGAACCGGCTCCGGTCCGCGCCGACCATTGAGTTCCTTGGGGCGCTCTTTCGCCAGGCGATCGGTCTCGGCCCGGCGCGCCCGCGCCTCCGCAAGCGCGCGCTCGGCGGCGGGGGAAAGGACACGCGACCCGTCCTTCGGTGCCTCGCGTTCGGGGTCCATTCCCGATTTCGTTGGACTTAATTCACTCATTGCCATTCAAATGCTGCCGCGTGGGGGAACGGTCAAGGCGGACAGCGTTAATTGATCGCTGGTATTTTCGCGGCACACTCGGTCGCAATTGGTATCGTCACAACGAACTGGGCAGATCGGCACGAGTCGACCAGGCTGCGGCACTGCCACTCCTTCGAGCCGGAGCGCTCGGCGTATTGATCTCTTTGGTCTCATCCATGATGTCGTCCAGGACAACTGCAGCCCTTCAGGGACGTGTGTTGATTTCGCGGGCCGCCTCATCGCCGCTCGGGGGACGAGCATGCCTGTAACCCGCCCGGCCTCGCCAGCGGCGGCACCGGGCCTGACGACGCGCCGCGTCGCCGCCGAGCTCTTGGAAGGGGTATTGCACCGTGGCCGGCCACTCGATGAGCAACTCGACGGGAGGCATGCGCTTTCCGGCCTGGCGCAGCTTGCCGAGCGCGACCGCGCGCTGGCGCGAAGGATCGTGGCAACGGTGCTGCGCCGGCTCGGCACGTTGAGGCGGCTGATCGGCGACCTCGTCAGCCGCGGGCTGCCCGCCGAAGCGCCCCGTGTCGAAACTGCGCTGCTGATCGGCGCCGCCCAGATCATGTTTCTCGACGTGCCCGATCATGCCGCGGTCGACCTGTCGGTGCGCCTGGTCCAGGCCGACCGCCGCGACGGCCGCTATGCCGGCCTCGTCAATGCG
>Ga0306924_10004583_pt1 | contig 13508 bp, 8 predicted proteins | sample sta12Can44000111_FD_203756 | JGI IMG/M metagenome (GOLD analysis project Ga0306924, IMG submission 203756) | Lab enrichment of tropical soil microbial communities from Luquillo Experimental Forest, Puerto Rico - statanox.12C.anox.44.000.111 (v2)... | ecosystem: Environmental > Terrestrial > Soil... | reverse complement strand
CAGTTCCTGCGCCTCGCCTGCAGGGACCTCGCTGCCACCGTCCGCTCGACACAGGAAGATGTCGCCACCATCACCCGCCAGACCAGCCTCATCCAGTCGGCGCTCGCCGAGCAGATGCGCTCGGCGCGTAACGAGTACGTTATCGAGCCCGTACGCCTCACGGAGCTGCTCGCGCAATCGCTCGAGATCGTGCCCGACAGCTGCCGGGCGCGCCTCCGCATTGCCGCCGACGACACCGTGCGCCGCGTCGGAGTGGTGCGCGTCGCTCGCACGGTGCTGAGGCTCATTCTGCAAAACCTGATCATCAACGCGGCGGATGCGGTGCGCGATGCCGGCAAGGACAGGGGCACGCTGCAAGTGAGCGCCGAGATCCTGCGCGACGCCGATCGCCGCCAGCTGCACCTGCAGTGCATCGACGATGGCATCGGCATTGCCGCCGAGAATCTCGAGCGGGTGTTCGAGAAAGGTTTTACCACCAAATCCCCGGAAACCAATCACGGGATCGGCCTGCACTGGTGCGCCAACGCCATCGGCGCGCTCGGCGGGCGGATCTGGGCCGCCAGCGACGGCCCGGGGCGTGGCGCTGCACTGCATCTGCTGGTGCCACTCACCGCCCGTGAGACTGCTTTGGCAGGAGCCACCTGAGGTCCGTCATGGCTGAACGCAATACACCGATTCGGGTACTGGTCGTGGACGACGAGCCCGAGATACGCGACGCCTACAAGCAGATTCTCTGCGACACCGAGGTCAACCTCGAGATGACCGGCTTTCACGAGCTGCGCAGCCGGCTGTTTCGCAAGAATCCCACGGAAGCGCTGCGCCAGGCCGCCACCCGTGCGACGAGCTTCGAGACGGTCTTCTGTCAGCAGGCGAGCGAGGCGGTGGCCGCCGTAAAGGAGTCACTCGCGCGCAACGAGCCCTTCGCAGTGGCCTTCATCGACATGCGCATGCCCCCTGGGCAGGATGGCGTGTGGGCCGCGACACGGATCCGCGAGCTCGACCCGGCACTCGAGATCGTGATCTGCACGGCGTACTCCGACGCGGACCCGGGCGAGATCGGCGGCTACGTGCCGCCCGAAGACAAGCTCTCCTATCTGCAGAAGCCATTCCATCCGCACGAAATACGGCAGATGACCATCGCGCTCGGCAGCAAGTGGCGTGCCGAGCGGCGCATCGTGCGGCTCGCCTATTTCGATACGCTCACCGGGCTTCCCAACCGCGAGCAGTCGCGCAACCGCCTGATCGGCGCTCTGCAGGCGGCAAAGGAGAAGAACGGACTGCTCGCCGTGTTGTACCTGGACCTCGATAACTTCAAGCGCGTCAACGACACCCTCGGCCACGCCGTCGGCGATCAGCTGCTGTGCGTGGTGGCGGACCGTCTGCGCAGCTCACTGCGCTATGGTGGTGAGTCCGGCACCGGTGGCGGCAGCAACCGTCCCGGCGACATCGCCCGCCTCGGCGGGGATGAGTTCATGGTGCTGCTGCCGAACCTGCGCAGCACGGTCGATGCGGGTGGGGTCGCCGAGCGCTTGATCCTCGCACTGCGCCAGCCGATCCAGGTCGGCTCCAACTCGCTGGTGGTCACCCCGAGCATCGGCATCGCGCTCTATCCGCAGGACGGCGCGGACGCCGAGACGCTGCTGCGCAACGCAGACCTGGCGATGTACTTCGCCAAGCGCCGCGCCCCCGGCACCTTCGCATTCTTCGACGTGTCGATGAACGCCTCCGCGCTGCACCGCTTCACGATCGAGGAGCAGCTGCGCGGTGCGCTCGAGCGCAACGAGTTCTCGCTCCAGTACCAGCCGCAGTTCGACGTACGCACCGGATCGATCTCGGGGGTGGAGGCGCTGCTGCGCTGGACCAACGCCGAGCTCGGCGCCGTGAGCCCGCTCGAGTTCATCCCGGTCGCCGAGGAGACGGGCCTGATCCTCGCGATCGGCAAGTGGGCGCTGCAGGCTGCCTGTCAGCAGGCACAGACATGGCGCGGGGAAGGGCTGCCGTTGCAGCGCATGGCGGTGAATGTCTCCGGAAGGCAGTTCGCACTCGCCGACTACCCGCAGGAAGTGGCGGCGATCCTGAAAGAGACCGGACTCGATCCGGCAGTGCTCGAGCTCGAAATCACCGAGTCGGTCGTCATGGCGGACGAGGCGTGGGCGGAGAAGGCGATCAAGGAGCTCAAAGCGCTCGGGATCTCACTCGCCATCGATGACTTCGGCACGGGTTACTCGAGCTTCGGCCGCCTGCGGCACTTCGCCGTCGATCGGCTGAAGATCGACCGCTCGTTCGTCACCAGCATCACCGAACACAGCGACGACCGCGCCATCGCCGCGGCCATCATCGCCATGTCGCGCTCGATGCACATCCATGTGACCGCCGAGGGAGTGGAGAACTACCCGCAGCTCGCCTTCCTGCAGGAGCAGGAATGCCAGGATGCGCAGGGGTTCCTTCTGAGCCGCCCGCTGCAGGCAGACGCGGCACGGGAGCTGCTGCGTCGGGTCGGCGAGCTCGGCGATGCCTCGCGCACGCAGCGGCTGAGGATCATCACCGGTTAATTGCGCGTAGAATTTCGACCTTCACGACTCCCGGCCGCCCCAGGCTGATGGAATCGGGAGGTTATGCAGACCGCGCTCGCCGATTTCATCAGGAGCTCGCCCGAGGGCCGTGAAGCTGACGCCATCCTGCGCAGCTGCGTGCACTGTGGGTTCTGCCTGCCGGCCTGTCCGACCTATCAGCTGCTCGGAGACGAGCTCGACAGTCCGCGCGGTCGCATCTATCTCATCAAGCAGCTTCTCGAGGGCGAGCCGGTGACGGCCCGCACGCAGCTGCATCTGGATCGCTGTCTCACCTGCCGCGCCTGCGAGAGCGCCTGTCCTTCCGGGGTGCGCTACGGACGGCTGCTCGACATCGGCCGCGAGCTCGTCGAGGAGCGTGTACCACGCGCCGCACCCGCACGGGTGCAGCGCTATCTGCTGCGCACAATTGTGCCGTACACGCGCCGCGTGCGCGCCTTGCTCGGCATCGCCGCTGCGGTTCGCCCGCTTCTGCCGCGTGCATTGCGTGCGCGCTTACCGTCAGGACAGGCGACCGCTGTCCCACTCCTCGACCACGACCCGCCCGCGTGGCCGGTGCCGCGCCACGCGCGCCGCGTGGTGCTGCTCGAGGGCTGCGTGCAGCCGGCGCTCGCAGCCGGGATCAACCCCGCGGCGGCGCAGGTGCTGGATCGCATCGGCATTGCAACGGTTCGTGTCGCCGGCAGTGGTTGCTGTGGCGCGCTGTCTCATCATCTTTCCGCCCACAGGGAATCGCTCGCGCAGATGCGGCGCAACATCGAGGCACTCTGGCCGCACGTCACGGCCGGTGCGGAGGCCGTGGTGTTCGCAGCGAGCGCCTGCGCCGCGATGGTCTCTGACTACGGGCGGCTGCTGAAAGACGATCCCGCCTACGCCGCACGTGCCGGGCGCATCAGTGCGCTCGGCCGCGACATCAGTCAGCTGGCCGCGGCGAATGCGGCGGCGCTGCGCGGGGCGCTCGGCGCTGCGGCTGCGGGCGCCGCGTCCGGCGCGCGCGCGCCGTTGCGCGTCGCCTTCCAGGCGCCCTGCACGCTGCAGCACGCACTGCACGCAACGGGCGTGGTCGAGCCGTTGCTCACGGCGGCGGGCTTCACCCTGACGCCGGTCAGCGACGGCGGCCGCTGCTGTGGCTCGGCGGGCACGTACTCGCTGCTGCAGCCCGAGCTGGCAACGCGGCTGCTGCGCGCCAAGGTGGCGGCGCTCGAAGCCGGTGCGCCGCAGCTCATCGCCACCGCCAACATCGGCTGCCTCGCACATCTGCGCAGCGGCACGACGCTGCCAGTGCATCACTGGATCGAGCTGCTTGCCGCGAGACTCGCCGGTGGCTGACGAGTGGGGCGAGCGCATGCCGCGCTCGGTGAGTTTCGCCCAGATCGTCGCCCTGTCGGTGGGCATAACGATCGGCAGCGGGATTTTCCGTGTTCCAGCCACGGTTGCCGCGCAGTTGCAGTTCCCCGGCCCGATGCTGCTGTGCTGGGTACTCGGCGGTGTCATCGCGGTGTGCGGCGCGCTCACGGTGGCGGAGCTCGCCGGCGCGTTGCCGCGCTCGGGCGGCGTATTCGCGTACCTGCTGGAGGCCTACGGTCCTTTGCCGGCCTTCCTCTTCGGCTGGACCGAGCTGGTGGTCATTCGTGCCTCGGCCCTCGGAGCCATCGCGACCATTTTCGCGGAGTACCTCGGTTACTTCATGCCGGTCGCCGCAGCGCATGTGCGCATCGCCGCGGCAGTCGCCATCGCGCTGATCGGCGCCATCAACTACGTGGGTGTACAGCGCGCCGCTGCAGTCCTCAGCGCCACCACCGCGGTGAAGTACGCCGTGCTGCTGGGTCTCGGGCTGCTGGCATTCACTGCGCGCGGCGGCACTGCCGCGCATTTCGTGCCCGCCTGGCCGGTGAGTGCACCGTTGTCGGCGCTCGCCACCGCTCTCATCCCGGTGATGTGGACCTACGACGGTTGGGCGGATGCGGCGTTCGTGGCCGGCGAGGTCCGCGACCCGCAGCGAAATCTGCCGCTCGCGCTCATCGCCGGAGCCTTGTGTGTGATCGTGGCCTACCTGGTGGTCAACGTCGGGTTTCTGTACGCGCTCGCGCCACAGACGATGGCGGACTCGAAGCTCGTTGCCGCCAGCGTCGCAGCACGCATTCCGCTGCTCGGCAGCGCCGGGGCGGCGGTGGTCGCCGCTGCGGTGGTGATTTCCGCCTTCAGCGGCCTGAACGCCTCGATGCTGGCCGGCTCGCGGATCTTTTATGCGATGGCCGACCGCGGGCTGTTCTTTCGTGCCGCGGCGCGTGTCTCGCCGCGCTTCGAGAGTCCTTCGGTCGCCATCTGGCTCGCCACCGCGCTCGGGGTGGCCTACGTCCTCGAGAACGACTTCGCGCAGCTCGCCGACAAGTTCATCCTCGGCATCTGGCCCTTCTACGCGCTCACCGTGGCGGCGGTGTTCGTGTTGCGGGCGCGCCGTCCCGAGCTGCCGCGGCCCTACCGCGTCTGGGGCTATCCGATAGTGCCGGCGGTGTTCCTGCTCGCCTCGCTGTACATGGTGCTGAACGCGCTCATCAGCGACCCACGCAACACCGGCATCACCTTCGCCATCATCCTTGCTGGCGTGCCGATCTTCTGGCTGCGCGGGCGGCGGGCCACACCGGTTCGTATAAGATAGCGACCCCTCACGAAGGACCTTCGAGCGTGCCCAAAGCCGGCCGCGGCGCCCTGCTGTTCATCTTCATCCTGGTGCTGATGGACTCGATCGGTTTCGGCATCATTCTGCCGGTGCTGCCGCGGCTGATCATGCAGCTCACCGGCGTCGGCATCGACCGCGCGGCGCGCTACGGCGGCTGGCTGTCCTTCATTTATGCGTTCATGCAGTTCTTCTGCGCGCCCGTGCTCGGCAACCTGAGCGATCGCTTCGGCCGCCGCGTCGTGCTGCTGTACGCGGTGCTGTCCTTGGGCATCGACTATCTCATCATGGGATTGGCTGCAACGATCGGCTGGCTGTTTCTCGGGCGCGCGATCGCCGGCATGGCGGGTGCATCCTTTACGCCGGCCTACGCCTACGTCGCCGACATCACTCCTGCCGAGCGGCGTGCGCAGAATTTCGGCCTGATGAGCGCGGCGTTCGGGCTCGGCTTCATCCTCGGACCGGCCATCGGCGGTCTGCTCGGCAGTTTGGGTCCCCGGGCGCCGTTCTTCGCCGCCGGCGCTCTCGCGCTCGCCAACTTCGCCTTCGGCTGTTTCGCTCTGCCCGAGTCGCTGCCGCTCGAGAAGCGCCGGCCGTTCCAGTGGGCCCGCGCCAATCCCATCGGAACGCTCAAGCAGATGCGCCGCTACCCGGTGGTGCTGCTGACGCTCGGCGCGCTCCTGCTGTGGCAGCTCGCCCACCAGGTGCTGCCGAGCACCTGGGCCTTCTATACCATCGAAAAGTTTCACTGGACGAGCGCACAGGTCGGTGCCTCGCTCGCCTTCGTCGGTCTGCTCATGGCGCTGGCGCAGGGGGTGCTGACACGGGTGTTGATTCCCTGGCTCGGTGGGGAGCGGCGCGCGGCAATCGTCGGAATGGTCGCGGCGGTTCTCGCCTATGTCGGCTACGCGCTCGCGACACAGGGTTGGATGATGTACGCAGTGGGGCTTACCACGTTCTTCTTCGCGCTCACCTATCCCTCGATGAATGCGCTCGCCTCGCAGCAGATCCCGGCCAACGCACAGGGTGAGCTGCAGGGGGCGGTCGCCTCGCTCTACAGCCTGAGCTCCATCATCGGGCCGCCGCTCCTGACACAGATCTTCAGCCGCTTCTCCGATCCGGCAGCCGGCGTGTACTTTCCCGGTGCCGCGTTTCTCACCGCGGCCGCGCTGACTGTCGTCTGTGCGCTGCTGTTCCTGCGGGCGATGCGCCTCACTCCGCAGCCGCTCGCTGCGCCCGAGCCGGCCGCCACTTCCGAGGTGTGAATGTCGTTGCCCGCTGCCCGCGAGGTGTGGATGTCGTTGCCAACTGCCCGGCTCGGAGTGCTCATGCTGCTCGGCCTCGCGACCGCCGCCGCGGCGGCTCAACAGCCGCCACCGCCATCGCCCACCGCACACGCCGCCCGTGAGCCGGCGCCGCCCATCCGGCACGTGTTCGTGGTGATGCTCGAGAATCAGTCGTACCCGGTGACCTTCGACCGCCGCTCACCGGCGCCCTACCTGGCGCGCACGCTTCCCGCCCGCGGCGCACTGCTCACGCAGTATTACGCCATTGGCCATGCGAGCCTCGGCAACTACATCGCGCTCGTGAGTGGTCAGGCGCCGAACTCTGCGACGCAGCTCGACTGCTCCACCTACAGTGACTTCCGCGCCAGCGAAGCCGCACTCGATGCGCATGGTCAGCTGCACGGATCCGGCTGCGTCTACCCGCGCATCGTCCGATCGCTCCCGGACCAGCTCGAGGCGGCGGGCTTCACCTGGAAGGCGTACATGGAGGACATGGGCAAGAATCCGGCGCGCGAGTCCGTCACCTGCGGACACGTACCGCTCGGGGCAGCGGAGACCACCAACCTCGCGAGCCGCGGTGATCAGTACGCCGCCAAGCACAATCCCTTCGTCTACTTTCATTCCATCATCGACGATCGGGCACGCTGCGACAGTCACGTCGTGAACCTCGAGCGCCTGCCGCAGGATCTCTCGAGCGTGGCCACGACTGCCAACTACATCTTCATCACGCCCAATCTCTGCAGCGACGGACACGATACGCACTGCGCCGACGGCGAGGTCGGCGGCCTCGCGGGCATCGACCGGTTCCTGCGCACCTGGGTGCCGCGCATCGAGGCGGCGCCCGCCTTCATCGCCGATGGCATGCTCATCATCACCTTCGATGAGTCCGATGGCGGGGGTGCGGAAGGCTCGAGTGCCTGCTGCGGCGAGCGTCCGCTTCCCGGGGCGAGATTCCGACCGGGGTTCAACGGTCCGGGCGGCGGGCGCGTCGGGGCCATCGTGCTCTCGAAGTTCGTGACGCCGGGGACGGTCTCGGCCGTGCCCTACAATCACTATTCGCTGCTGCGCACGATCGAGGCGATCTTCGGTCTCGCCTATCTCGGTTACGCGGCGGAACCGGAGCTGCGCGTGTTCGGCCCGGACGTGTTCAGCGCCGCGTCGCCGGCGTCCTGAGCGGCGCGTCCCGGCCGCGCCGCGGCGCTACTCCTCGCGCTGTTGCGCGGGCCCCGGGACCGGGGCGCCGCCCGCCACGGGCGCCGGCGCATCGAGCTTCTCCCCCATCAGGCGGCGAACCGCGACATAACACACCGGGATCATCAATACCCCGAGGAGCGCCGCACTCAGCATGCCGCCGACTACGCCCGTGCCGATGGCATGGCGCGCGTTGGCCCCGGCGCCGGTGGAGATCACCATCGGGAACACCCCGAGAATGAAGGCGAAGGACGTCATGAGGATCGGCCGGAAGCGCAGCCGTGCCGCTTCCAGCACGCCCTCGTGCAGGCTCTTGCCGTTTTTCTGCGCAGTGACCGCGAACTCGACGATCAGGATGGCGTTCTTCGCCGAGAGCCCGATGATGGTGATGAGGCCGACCTTGAAGAACACATCGTTTGGTAGTCCGCGCAGGAGCGCGGCGATCGCCGTGCCGACGAGCCCGACCGGTACCGCCATCAGCACTGCGGCCGGAACGCTCCAGCTCTCATACAGTGCGGCGAGGCACAGGTAGACCACCAGGATCGACAGCGTGAACAGCATCGGTGCCTGGCTGCCCGAGATCAGCTCCTGGAGCGACTGGCCGGCCCAGTCGTTGGCGATGCCGTGAGGCAGATCTGTATGGACGATGCTCTGCATGGCCTGCATGGCTTCGCCGGAGCTGCGGCCCGGGGCGTTGTTGCCGGTGATCTCCACCGCCGCGTAGCCATTGAAGCGCGTGAGGGACGGGGTACCGATCACCCAGTCGGCGTGTACGAAGTTCGCGAGTGGGATCATGCTGCCGCCCGTGCCCGCCATGTAGAAGTGCCCGAGCGCCTCGGGGGTCATGCGCCAGGGGGCATCTGCCTGCAGCAGTACACGCAGCACGCGGCCCTGGTAGACGAAGTCGTTGGCGTACACCGGCGCCAGCATCAGCTGCAGCGCGGTGTAGACATCGCTCGCCGAGAGCCCCATGGACTGCGCCTGCACGCGATCTACCGTCAGGTGCAGCTCCGGCGCCGGCGGCAGCAGGTTGGCGCGCACGCCACTCAACGTGCGCTTGTCGGTGGCCGCCTTCGCCAGCAGCGTCTCCTGCGCGGCAGTGAGCGCGGCGCGCCCGAGGCCGGCGCGATCCTCGAGGTACATATCGAAGCCGCCGAAGAAGCCGAGTCCGCGCACGGTCGGGAGATTCAGAACGTACACCCGCGCGTCGTGGATCTCACGCAGCAGCGTGAAGTTCGCCCAGCGGATGAACTCCGCCGCGCCGTCGGGTCGCTGGTCCCAGGGCTTGAGGTGCACGAAGGCGCGGCCGGCGTTCTCGCCCGTGCCGGTGAAACTCGAGCCGACGATGAGGAAGGCGTAATCGACGTCCGGGCTGCGCTCGATGATGGCGTTGATGTGCTGCATCACCTCGCGCGTGCGCAGCATGTTGGCACCGGCCGGCAGCTGCACGTCGATGAGCGCATAGCCCTGGTCCTCCTCGGGCACGAAGCTGCCGGGGAGTTTGATGAACAGCAGCGCTCCCACTGCCAGCATCACCACGAACGCCGCCATCCAGCGCGGCACGTGACCGACGGACTGGAACACGCGATGCACATAGGCCGCGCGCGTGCTCTCGAAGGCGCGATTGAACCAGTTGAACACCACGTTGCCGTGCAGGTGCTCCGGGCGCAGGAGCGAGGCGCACAGCGCCGGCGTGAATGACAGCGCCAGCAGCGCCGAGAAGCCCATCGAGAGCGCGATGGTGAGCGCGAACTGCCGGTAAATGGACCCGGTGGTACCGGTCTGGAGCGCGCTCGGGATGAACACCGCGGCGAGCACGGACGTGATCGCGACGATGGCGCCAGTGATCTGGTGCATCGCCTTGCGCGTCGCTTCCTTCGGCGCCAGGTGCTCTTCGCGCATGATGCGATCGACCGCCTCCACCACCACGATGGCATCGTCGACCACGATGCCGATCGCGAGCACCATCGCGAACAGTGACAGCTGGTTGATGGAGAATCCGACCGCGTAGATGCCGATCAGCGTGCCGAGAAGCGCGGAAGGCACGACCAGCGTCGGGATGAGCGTGGCGCGGAAATTCTGCAGGAACACCAGCATCACGAGGAAAACCAGCACCACCGCCTCACAGAGCGTGATCAGCACCTCGCGGATCGCGACCCGGATGAAGGGCGTCGAGTCCCAGGCCCAGACCCACTTCACCCCGGGCGGAAAGCTCCCCTGGATGGCCTTCATCTTCTCGGTGACGGCCTTGGAGACATCGAGTGCGTTGGCTTCGGGCGCGAGCTGGATGCCGAAGGCCGCGATCGGCGTCGTGCCGATGTTGGACTCGGAGCCGTACTGCGCGGCGCCGAGCGTGACGCGCGCCACATCCTTCAGCCGCACCGAGGCGCCGTTGGGGTCGGTGCGCAGCAGAATCTGTTCGAACTGCTCAGGCGAGCTGAAACGTCCCTCGACGGTCACCGTGGCGGTGGTCGTCTGCTCCTGCACCGCCGGCCAGGCGCCCACGGACCCGGAGGCAAACTGGGCGTTCTGCGACTGTACCGCCGCGAGCACCGTGGACGCCGACAGGTTGTAGGCCTTGAGCTTGTCGGGATCGAGCCAGATGCGCATCGCGTACTCGGAGCCGAACTGTATCGCCGCACCGACGCCCGGAACGCGCTGGATCGGGTCGATCACGCGTGAGGCGACGATATTGTTGAGCTCCTCAGCGCTCGGGCCGCCCGGAACCGACACGAGTCCGATGCCGCCGAGGAACCCGGCGGCGACCTTGGCGATGCGGATGCCCTGCTGGTTGACCTCGCCGGGCAGTCGCGGCTGTGCGAGCGACACGCGGTTCTGGACCTGCACCGCGGCGATGTCGGGACTGGTGCCGTGTTCGAATGTCAGCGTGATGGTGCAGGAACCGTCGGAGGCCGACTGCGAGGTGAAGTAGAGGAGCTTGTCGATGCCGGTGAGCTGTTGCTCGATGACCTGCGTGACCGTGCTCTCCACCGTGGCGGCGCTTGCCCCCGGGTAGTTCGTGGTCACCGACACCTGCGGCGGCGCGATGGCCGGATAGGCTTCGCTCGGCAGCCGCCGCAGCGCGATCGTGCCGCCGAGCGCGATGAGGATCGCCAGCACCCACGCAAACACCGGGCGATCGATGAAGAACTGCGGCATGACGCCTAGTGCGCCGCGGCGCCGCTCGCTGCGGCGACGTCCGCCGTCGCCGGCGGTGCATCCGCGGGCGCCGCGCTCGCAGAGACCGCCGCGACGGTGGTCCCGGGGCGCGCGCTCTGTGTGCCGGAGACGATGACGCGGTCGCCGTCGGCGAGTCCCTCAGTCACGATCCAGTTCGGCCCCGCGAGGGTCTCGGTGGTCACGCGCTTCTGCACTACCTTGTCGTCCGCGCCGGCGACGAGGACGTAGGGGCCCTGGGCATCGCGCAGCAGCCCCGCCTGCGGCACGAGAAAGCCACGATTCACCGCGCCGGAGGTGAGCCGTACGCCGACGAACATACCCGGCAGCAGCTGGTGGTCGGGGTTCGGGATGATGCCGCGGAGCGCGACCGCGCCGGTCGCGGGATCGACGCTGACGTCGAGGAAGTCGAGTGTGCCGGTGTGCGCGTAGGTCGTGCCGTCGGCAAGGATGACCTGCACGCTTACCTGCTTGCCGCGCGCCATGGTGACGCTGCCGGCCACCTGCGCACGCCGCAGCCGCTCGATGTCCACCGCGGGCTGATCGAAATTGACGTAGATCGGATCGATCTGTTCGACCGTGGTGAGGAGCGTCGCAGTGCCCTGGCCGACGAGCGCTCCCTCGGTCACACCCTGCTGCCCGGCACGGCCGGCAATCGGCGCGGTGACCGAGGCGTAGCCGAGGTTGATGCGCGCGGTGCCGACCGCGGCTTTCGCCTGTTGCACGGCCGCGGCGGTCGAGCGCTCGGCGGCCTCCGCGTTGTCGAGATCCGAGCGCGACACCAGGCCGCTCGGCAGCAGTTGGCGCGAGCGCTGTGCGGTGATGTGCGCGTTGGTGGCGTTGGCCTCCGCCTGGGCGAGGGAGGCGAGTGCGCCATCGAGCGCCGCGCGCAGCGGCGCCGGATCGATCTGGAAGAGCGGCTGACCCGCCTTGACGTCCGAGCCTTCCGTGTACAGACGCTTGAGCAGGACACCCGCCACGCGCGCGCGTACGTCGGCGGAGCGCATTGCCGAGAGACGCCCGACGAGATTGCGCGTGAGCGGCACCGGCTGTGCGTGCATCGTCACCACCCCGACCTGCGGCGGTGGCGGTGCCGGGGGCGGCGCGGAGCGCGCGCAACCGCCGAGCAGCGCCGCCAGCAGAGCACCCGCCAGCATGAGCGGCGTTCCCGGCGTGAGGCTCAGCGAGTGTGGCACACGTGTCCTTATCGCTGGACAAATAGTTGCCGAGGCAGTATCGTCGCCGGCAGTAATCCCCCCAGCAGTCATTAGGATAGCAAGCCCCCATGACCCGCAGGGCACCGATCGGTGCCGAGCACCGTGTGGTTGCGCAATCCTCCGACGAGGGATTGAGTGTCGGCCAGTTGATGAGCCGCGCTCGCGCCTCGCTTCTCGCGAGCCTTGATGCCGAGCTCGAGCCGTTTGAGCTGAACGGCACGCAGTTCGCCGTGCTCAAGCATCTCGGCGAGGGCGCGGCGCACACGGCCGCCGACCTCTGCCGCCTCAACCGCTACGACACCGGCGCCATGACTCGCATTCTCGATCGGCTCGAGGAGAAGGGGATGGTGCGTCGTGAGCGCGGCCGCGAGGATCGTCGCGTAGTGTTCCTGCGGCTCGCGCCGCAGGGGAGGGCGCTGCTGCCGCGCCTGATGACGGTGGCGACGCGCGTCGTGGAGGCCCACCTGGCCGGATTCAGCCCGAACGAGATCGAGGCGTTCAAGGGCTACCTCGGGCGGATGATCGATAACGGGCAGCAGCAGGGGGGCACTCGGCGGTCAGCTTCGGGCAGGAACACATGAGGGTACGTATGTTCCTGTCGGCGCCAGTGCTGGCGCTGACGCTCTCCGCTTGTGTCGACCGCGGAGGCTGGCAGGCGACGCCGCAGCTCGCGCCGCAGACACTCAGCCTGAGTCACACCGTCGCGGGTGCTCAGGTCGAGGATTCCGCGTGGCCCGCCGATGGGTGGTGGCGCCGTTACGGCGATGCGCAGCTGGATGCGCTCATCGATGAGGCGCTCGCCGGGAGTCCGAGCCTCGTCACCGCGCAGGCGCGGCTGCGGGCGGCGCAGGCGCAGGCCCTCCCACCGCGCGCCGCGCGCCTGCCGACGACCACGGTAGATGGCGAGGTGACGCGCCAGCGCTATGCGGAGGACTACCTGTTTCCACCGCCCTTCGGCGGCAGTTATGTCAACGAGGGGCGCGCGGCGCTCGATTTCAGCTGGGACCTGGATTTCTGGGGCCGCAACCGCGCGCTGCTGTCCGCGGCGCGCTCGGGGGTCGCGGCCGCCGAGGCTGACCGTGCCGCGGCCCGCCTGGCGCTCGCCGTAGCGGTGGTGCAGGCCTACATCCAGCTCGATCTGCAGTATGCGCTGCTCGATGTCACCCACGACAACCTCCAGCAGCAGGAGTCGATCCTCGAGCTCACGCAGCAGCGTGTGAGCGCCGGACTGGAAAACAGCGCGCGCGTGAAGCAGTCGGAGGGCCAGGTGGCCCTGACGCGCGTCGGGGTCGCGTACGTCGAGGCCAGCATCGAGCTGGCACGCAATCAGCTCGCCGATCTCGTCGCCGCGGGTCCCGACCGCGGCGGGCAATTGCGGCGGCCGCAACTT
>Ga0306924_10004582_pt1 | contig 13509 bp, 15 predicted proteins | sample sta12Can44000111_FD_203756 | JGI IMG/M metagenome (GOLD analysis project Ga0306924, IMG submission 203756) | Lab enrichment of tropical soil microbial communities from Luquillo Experimental Forest, Puerto Rico - statanox.12C.anox.44.000.111 (v2)... | ecosystem: Environmental > Terrestrial >... | reverse complement strand
ATCAGGCTTTCGTTCGCTTTGCGGTCGCAAGCGGCGCAGCTCTGTAAAGCCATCGCGCTCAAAAAGACCTGCGTTTTGGAACCTTTCACCAGGAGCGGGCTCTCGCTTTGAGAACTCTGGCCTCCACCGTATTGCCTACGGGGCCAGCAACCCTGGACCGATGTCGGAACGTAGTCGCTCCCGGGCAATATTCCAAGTGGTTTTTTTGCGTTTTAATCGGGCTTTATCGGGGCGTTTTTCTCCCCGCCACCGCCCGCGGAACGCCGGCCAGATCGGCCTTTGGAGTCCTCTCCAGTGTTAACCCTGACGCCATCATCAACCCTTGAATCTGGGTACTTTGGCCAAGTCCGGCTTCAACGATCAGTGCGCCCGCGGGCGCAAGCAATCCCGCGGCCGCTGGTATGATGGCGCGATAGGCGTCAAGTCCATCGGCACCTCCGTTCAACGCGGCAAGCGGGTCAAAGTTGCGAACCTCCGTTTCGAGACCGGCGATTTCCGCCGAGCGGAGATAGGGGGGGTTCGACACCATCAGATCGAACGGTCCCGACAATGCCGCCGTGTAGTTGCAGGCAACGAAGGCCGCACGCTTCGCGAAGCCAAGGCGCGCGGCATTGGTCTTTGCGGTTCGCAGCGCCGGAAGGCTGATGTCGGTGCCGACGCCCTCTGCCTCGGGTATTTCCGACAATAGCGCCAGCAAAATCGCGCCCGAGCCGGTGCCGATATCGGCAATGCGTATCGCCCGGTCAAGTCGCTGCTGGCCCTGCCTCACTTCGAGCGCCAATTCGACGACTGTTTCGGTGTCGGGTCTCGGCACCAGTGTTTCGGCCGAAAGCTGTAACCGCAAGCCCCAAAATTCCTTGAAGCCGAGAATGCGCGCGACCGGTTCGCCTGCAGCGCGCCGTTCCGCGAACAGCTCAAGCCGCCTCGATTCGTCCGGCGTGAGAGAGCGGCGCGCTTGCGCAATCAGGGTAGTGAGATCGAGACCAAGCACGGCGCCGACCAGGATGCGGGCATCAAGTTCGGCGGAATCGATGCCGCAGCTCTTGAATTTCGCGGCCAGCTTCCGTCGCGTCGCCTCGATGGTTTGTCCTGCGTAAGATTCCGGGTTTTTCACGCCGCGGCACCCTGGGCGGCAAGTTGTGCCGCCTGGTGCTCGGTCGTTAGCGCGTCGATCAGTTCCCCGAGCGCTTCGCCCGAGATCACTTGCGACAGCTTGTAGAGCGTCATGTTGATGCGATGATCGGTGACGCGGCCTTGCGGAAAATTGTAGGTGCGGATGCGTTCCGACCTGTCGCCCGAACCGACCTTCTCCCGCCGGTCGGCCGAGCGCGCCGCCTCGATCCGCTGCCGCTCGGCGTCATAGATGCGCGAGCGCAGGATGTTCATCGCCGACGCCCGGTTCTTGTGTTGCGAGCGGCTGTCCTGCATCATCACCACGATGCCGGTCGGAATGTGCGTGATGCGAATCGCGGATTCGGTCTTGTTGACGTGCTGGCCGCCGGCGCCCTGTGCGCGCATGGTCTCGATCCGCAGATCGTCCTGCTTGATGTCGACATCGACATCCTCGACCTCGGGCAGCACCGCCACCGTCGCTGCGGACGTGTGGATGCGGCCCTGCGTTTCGGTGTCCGGCACGCGCTGCACCCGGTGCACGCCCGATTCGAATTTCAGCTTGGCGAATGCCCCGCGCCCGCGCACTTCGGCGATGATCTCCTTGAAACCGCCGACGGTGCCTTCGCTTGCCGAGATGACTTCGACTTTCCAGCCCTGCAACGCGGCGAAGCGCTCGTACATTCGAAACAGGTCGCCGGCAAAAAGCGCGGCCTCGTCGCCGCCGGTGCCGGCGCGGATCTCGAGCACGACGTTGCGATCATCCATCGCATCCTTGGGCAAAAGCGCGACGCGGATCTTTTGCGCCAGATCGATGCTGCGTGCCTCAAGCGTCTCCCGCTCGGCTTGCGCCATGGCGCGCATCTCGGGCTCGATGGCAGGATCGGCGATCAGCGCATCGATGCCGGCGATTTCCGCATTGGCGCCGCGGTAGGCTTTCACGGCCTCGATCAGCGGATTGAGCTCGGCAAGCTCCCGGGTGATCCGGACGTATTCCTCGGAGTTCACCTGGCCCAGCAACTGGGCCTCAAGCGAAGCGTGGTGCGCGAGCAGAATGTCTAGTTTGGCTTCTGGGAGCATCGACATGGCTTCGTCTCGAATACACGCGCTCTCGGCAAATGTGGAAACGCATTTCTCTGTGGATACGATTTGATGAATACGCCTCAAAGCCTGAAGAAGCTCTCAGCGGCGGCAAGACGGCCCGCTACAACGCTAGCCCCTCGGCTTCGGCGAATTCGGTCAGCTTCTGCCGGATCGACACGCTTCCGGCGGGGGCGTCGAGCAGCGGCTTGATCATGGCTGCGGCCTTTCTGGCGTCCAGATCGAGGACCATTGCCTTGACCGGACCGTGTCCGGTCGCCGACAGCGACAGCGAGCGGTAACCAAGCGCAATCAGCGCCAGCGCGCCGATCGGCTTCGACGCCATCTCGCCGCACAGCGAGGCTGATTTCTTTGCCGCATTCGCCTTCTGCACGATCTCGCGCAAGACCCGCAGGATGGGCGCCGAAAGCGTATCGAACCGTTCGGAAACCTTGGCGTTGCCCCGATCGACCGCGAACAGGAACTGGAACAGGTCGTTGGATCCGACCGAAATGAAATCGACTCTCTTCAGCAGCTCGTCAAGTTGATAGAGCAAAGCCGGCACTTCCACCATGGTGCCGACGTCGATACGTTCCGGCAGCGGGTGGCCGTGTTGACGCAGATAGGTCAGTTCGCGCTCCACGATCGCCTTGCCGGCATCGAATTCGGCAACCTCGGTAATCATGGGAAACATGATACGCAGCGCCCGTCCGCCACCGGCCCTCAGCAGCGCGCGAACCTGGCCTCGCAGCAGGCCGGGCCGGTCGAGACCGAGCCGGATAGCACGCCAGCCGAGCGCCGGGTTTTCCTCGATCACCGTTTCCATGTAAGGCAGCGCCTTGTCGCCGCCGATGTCGAGGGTGCGGAATATCACGGGCTTGACGCCTGCCGCATCCAGCACCGTGCGATAGAGCGCGAGCTGGTCACTGGTGCGCGGGAGGCTCTGGCCGACCATGAACTGCAGTTCGGTACGGAACAGGCCGATGCCGGCGCTGCCGGTGTCGTCGATATGCGGCAGATCGATGGTCAGGCCCGCATTGATCATCAATTCTACGGTCTGACCATCCCTGGTGACGCAGGGCCGGTCGCGCAACGCCGAATATTGCGCCTGCCGCCGCGCGCGAAAGCGCACCCGCTCGGCATAGGCCTGCTCGATCTCCGCCGAAGGCCTGACATAGATCGAGCCCGAGGTGCCGTCGACGATGATAGCGTCGCCGGGATCGGCGATGCCCGGCGCGTTGGGCACCTCGCCGACCGCCGGGATGCCGAGCGCGCGCGCCACGATCGAAACGTGGGAGTTGGCCGTGCCTTCCTCGAGCACCAGCCCGCGCAGGCGCTTGCGGTCGTAGTCGAGCAACGCCGCAGGACCCATCGCGCGGGCGATCAGGATGGCGTTGTCCGGCAACTGCTCCCGCGAGGGTGCGTGATCCTGTCCGACCAATTGCCGCATCAATCGATGGCCGAGGTCTTCGAGGTCGTGCAGGCGGTCGCGCAGGTAGGGGTCGGTGGAGCGTAGCATGCGCGCGCGGGTGTCGGACTGCACACGCTCGACGGCAGCCTCCGCGGTGAGACCGGTAGCGACCGCCTCGTGCAGCCTGTGCGACCAGCCGTGGTCATTGGCGAACATCCGGTAAGCTTCCAGAACGTCGCGATGCTCTCCGCCTTCGGCGACATCGCCGCGCTCCAGCATGCGGTCGAGGTCGGATCGCAACTTGACCAGGGCCGCATCGAGCCGTTTGAGCTCCTTCGGCAGGTCTTCGGCGATATAGTTGGTGATGACGACACGCGGTTCGTGCAGCACGACATGGCCGAGCGCAATGCCGTCGGACAGGATCGCGCCGGTCTTGTGCAGCGAATGCCGCGCGGCGGGTTCGGCGCCGGGCTGGGCGAGCGCGGACAATTCGCCGGAGGCGATCATTTCCGCCAGAACCATCGCGGTGGTCTGCAGCGCCTCGACTTCTTCCTCGACATAGGTGCGCTTGGCGCGGTTCTGCACCACCAGCACGCCAAGCGTATTGCCGGCACGAAGGATCGGAACGCCGAGGAACGAGTGATAGATTTCTTCGCCGGTCTCCGGGCGGAACGAGAATGCCGGATGACTCTGCGCATCGTTCAAATTGAGCGGGGTTCCCTCGCTCGCGACCAGACCGACGAGACCCTCATGGGCGCTCAGCACGGTTCTGTGCACCGCGGCGCGGTTGAGACCTTCGGTTGCATAGAGTTCCAGCGTGTTGTCGACGCGCAGCACATAGACGGAGCAGACTTCTGCCACCATGTTGGCAGCAATCAGCACCACGATCTTATCCAATCGCTCCTGGGCGCTGACCTGCTCCGCCATGGTTTCGCGAAGCCGTCTCAACAGGACGCGGGGGCCTCCCGACGCGCTTCGCATGTCCTAAGATCCTCCTCTGCGAAGCCGGCAAACCTTGTTGCCGGCCCTGCATGAAACTCGAAAAACAACAATTTTATTCGTTCAGGCGGCGCCGCAAGCCCGGGATACCGGCCCAGTCCGCATCGCCCAGGACCGTGACACGTGCGCGGCAGCCACTGTTCTGGCCGTATAGCGAATTGAGCCTTGCTTTGCCAAGCAAAACGCCTGCCACCCGCACACGGATGCAACAGGTTTGTTTGTTGCAGTAGCTAAGGACGGCTCCGACATCCGTACGGCGTTGCAGCGAGGGCTATGATGTCAAAGCCAAGGCCCACGACTTTCCGAAGTTCGTGAGAGTGGGTGCCGCGATGTAACACGAACTTCGGAAAGTGGGCACTAGACCTGGTCGAGCCCGTACAGCGTGTGCAGCGTGCGCACTGCAAGCTCGGTATAGGCGGTGTCGATCAGCACCGAAAATTTGATTTCAGAGGTGGTTATGGCGCGGATGTTGATATTGCGCGCCGCAAGGGCGGCAAATGCCTTGGCCGCGACGCCAGCGTGGCTGCGCATGCCGCTGCCGATTACCGAGACCTTGGCGATGTCGGTTGCGCTGTCGAGCCGGGCATAACCGATCCTGGCCTTCGCCGAGTTGATGGTGTCGCGGGCACGGGCGTAATCGGAGGCCGGCACTGTAAAGGTCAGATCGGTGGTCTTGCCGTCCTCGGATACGTTCTGCACGATCATGTCGACGTTGATGTTGGCGTCCGCAAGCGGGCCGAAAATCGCCGCGGCAACCCCCGGCTTGTCCTCGATCTGGCGTACGGAAATCTGCGCTTCGTCCTTGGAGAAGGCGATGCCGGTGACGACGTGGCTTTCCATGATTTCCTCCTCACTGCAGATCAGCGTACCCGGCGGCGTGCCGCGCGGGTCGATATCTTCAGGCTTGTCGAAGCTGGAGCGGACGAAAATTGGCATGTTGTGCACCATGCCGAGTTCCACCGAGCGGACCTGCAACACCTTTGCGCCCTGGGAAGCGAGCTCCAGCATGTCCTCAAACGCGATCTTGTCGAGCCGCCGCGCCTTCGGAACCACCCGCGGGTCGGTCGTGTAAACACCGTCGACATCCGTATAGATGTCGCAGCGGTCGGCGCGAATGGCGGCCGCGATCGCCACGGCCGAAGTGTCCGAACCGCCGCGTCCGAGCGTGGTGATCCGGTTGGTCTGCGGGTTGATGCCCTGGAAGCCGGTGATGACGGCGACTTCCTTGCGATCCTTGAAGCGGTTGATCAGTTCGGTGCCGTCGATCTCCAGAATCCGCGCCGAGGCGTGCGCGTCGCTGGTCTTGATCGGAATTTGCCAGCCCTGCCAGGAGCGCGCCTGAACGCCTATCGTCTGCAGCGCGATGGCGAGCAGCCCGGCGGTGACCTGCTCGCCGGATGCAACCACGACGTCATATTCGCGCGCATCATGCATGGCTGAGGCTTCCCGGCACCACTCCACGAGCTCGTTGGTCTTTCCAGCCATTGCGGAAACGATCACGGCGACATCATGGCCGGCGTCGACCTCACGCTTCACATGACGCGCGACGTTGCCGATGCGTTCGATATTGGCGACCGATGTGCCGCCGAATTTCATCACGAGGCGGCCCATGACGACGGGTGCATTCCCCTGCAAGCATTAAAGATGTGACCCGCACGCAATACGGGAAGCGGGCAATCCAAAAGGCGCGTATACATAGCGGCGCGGTTTCGGGCAAGCAACCAGGTTCCCTCAGGCACTGAAACCAAGTGAAAAGTCGCGCGTTTGGGGCATTAGAGGCCGATTCATGGGGCGTTATATCGACGAAATCCTGCAGCCCGGCGAGAAGGTCCTGTATTCGACCAACCTGCACTGGGTTTTCTACTGGCGCGCGTCTGCGGCCTGGATTCTCGCGCTCCTACTCCTGGTGTTGTCGCGCTTCACGACCAATGAAGGCCTTGTTCTCTTGTGCCTGTCGGCCTCCGCTGTGGTGGCGCTGGCTGCCCTGTATTGGACGTTGACGGCATGGTTCCACCGTTGGACCACCGAAACCGACGTCACCAATCTGCGCGTTGTCCACAAGGCCGGGTTCATCAAACGTCGTACTTTCGAGATGAGTCTTGATAAGGTTGAAAGCGTCGACGTCAACCAGAGCATCCCAGGCCGTCTTCTCAATTATGGCGACGTGACCATCCAGGGCGTCGGCGAGGGCAGGGAAACGATTGCAACCATTGCGTCGCCACTGGCGTTTCGCAACTTCATTACGGCGCGGTAGGAGCGGCGCGCACCCATGGTTATGCAACCGAATTTTGCGGATTCATCCAGAACGACCGCATCCACCGTCGATCCCGCCGAGATCGCGAAGTTCTCAAAGCTGTCAGAGCAGTGGTGGGACCCGAAGGGCAAGATGGCGCCGCTGCACAAGATTAATCCGCTGCGGCTGACCTACATCCGCGACGCCGCCTGCCGCAAGTTCGACCGCAACGTCAAGAGCCTGGGCTGTCTCTCGGGGCTGCGCATCCTCGATATCGGCTGCGGCGCCGGATTGTTGTGCGAGCCATTCACGCGGCTCGGTGCCCAGGTGATCGGCATCGACCCGTCGGCCAGCAACATCGCGGCGGCCAGGCTGCATGCGGACAAGGGTCATCTGTCGATCGACTACCGTTGCACCACGGTCGAGGAGATGGACGTGCGCGAGCGCTTCGACATCGTGCTCGCGATGGAAGTGGTCGAGCATGTCACCGACGTCGGCCTATTCCTGCATCGCTGCGCGGCGATGCTCAAGCCCGGCGGACTGATGGTGATTTCGACGCTGAACCGCAACTGGAAGAGCTTCGCGCTCGCCATCGTCGGTGCGGAGTACATCCTGCGTTGGTTGCCGCGCGGCACCCATCAATGGGAAAAGTTCGTCACTCCCGACGAACTCGCGCATCATCTGCATAACAACAAGTTGGCGATCACCGAGCAGACCGGCGTCGTCTATAGTCCGTTTGCCGATCGCTGGAGCCTGTCCTCCGACATGGATGTCAACTACATGGTGGTGGCGGAGGGGATCTAGCGCTCGTCGCTGCCTCAGCGTACGCGGCCTGTGGCGGAAGCGGATCGCATGCCCCCATGAGGCTGCCACAGTTGACCGGACAGGCCGCGCCCTTCACGGTGGCGGCAAGCTTCAGCCGCTCGCCCCGTATCCCCCCGAAATGTTGACCATCGCCTCGCTCTGGATTCCCTTCACCATTATCGCGGCGCTGGCGCAGGTCGCGCGCAACGCGATGCAGCGGCAATTGACCGTTCCCCTGGGTGCCTGGGGCGCCACCAATATCCGCTTTCTGTTCGGCTTTCCGTTCTCGCTTCTGTTCTTTGCGATCGTGCTGATCGCGACCGGAGACCGATTGCCGTGGCCGACGCCGGCGTTCTGGCCGTGGCTTTTGCTAGGCGCGCTCTGCCAGATTGTGGCGACGGGACTGATGCTGCTAGCGATGAAGGAGCGCTCCTTCGTGGTCACCATGGCCTATTTGAAAACCGAAGCCATCCAGACTGCGATCTTTGGCTTTGTCTTCCTCGGCGATCATCTCACGATTTCGAAGGTGACCGCGATCCTGATCGCGACCGTCGGCGTCGTCATTACGGCGCAGCGGCCCGTCGGCACCAAAGGTTTTGCCGATCTGAAGCCGACGGTGCTGGGCCTGGTTTCGGCGGGAGTATTTGCGCTTTCGGCGGTCGGATTCCGTGGCGCGATCATCACGCTGCACGGCGTGTCGTTCGTGACGGCGGCGACTTATACGCTGGTGTTTGGGCTGTTCCTGCAGACCCTGGTGTTGACAGTCTATTTGCTGGCACGCGCGCCCGGCGTGCTCAAGGCGATCCTCGGCATGTGGAGGCCTTCGCTGCTCGCAGGTTTCATGGGCGCTTTCGCCTCGCAATTCTGGTTCCTGGCGTTTGCGCTTACGGCGGCCGCCAACGTCCGCACCTTGGCGCTGGTCGAAGTGCTGTTCGCGCAAGGTGTGGCCCATTATTCGTTCAAGCAGCCGCTGTCCGCTGGCGAACTTCTCGGGATCGTATTGATCGTGTTCGGGGTGGCGCTGTTGGTCGCGGTTTAACGCCTGATCGCGATCAGCACGGCTCCGGCGGCTATCAGGACGATTCCGATCCAGCCATTGAGCGAGGGCCGCTCGCCGAGAAAAACCACGCCAAACAGCGCGACCAGCACGACGCTCAACTTGTCGATTGGCGCCACCAGCGTCGCCGGTCCGAGTTTCAGCGCGCGGAAATAGCACAGCCACGACGCACCGGTGCCGAGCCCGGAAAGGGTCAGAAAGATCCAGCTCTTCGTTGAGATCGGCCCCGGATGGGTGAACTGTCCTGTCGAGTAGAGAACCAGGGTAAAGCCGATGAGCACGACTATCGTGCGAATGAAGGTGGCGATGTCGGAATTGATATCCTCGACGCCGACCTTGGCGAAGATCGCGGTAAGCGCGGCGAACACGGCCGAGAGCACGGCCCAGAATTGCCAGGACGACAGGGTTTCCGGGTTCATGGAGCTCAGCTCATCTCAGGCCTCATTGCGACGAGCGAAGCGACGAAGCAATCCAGCTGCTACCGGCGCCGCGCTCGCCGCCTGGATCGCTTCGCTTTGCTCGCAATGACGGTGAAAATGACGTCAATTCCTGTCGTCCGGCAGCACTGGCAGCGGCGTGACTTCGACGCCTTCGTCGATCAGGCTGCGGGCCTCCTCCGCCGAGGCCTCGCCGTAGATCGGACGATGTTCGATGTCGCCGTAATGCATCTTGCGGGCTTCGGTGGGAAAGCGCTCGCCGACATTGTCGGCGTTCTTGACGATATGATCGCGCAACTCCTTGAGCTTGGCGCGCAGCTCGCGCTCCTGCGCCATCATCAGTTGCGTAGATGGAGGGGGATCCGCAGCCGGTGCAGGCGGCACGGGCGCGGGTGCCGCGGTTTCGCGGTTCTTGCTGCTCACGATCTGCGGGGCCATGATGGCGCGTTCCACTTCCGACGAGCCGCAAACCGGACAGTCGACCAGCTTGCGTTTTTCCTGGTCTTCGTAGGCCGAAGAGCTCTGGAACCAGCTTTCAAACGCGTGACCCCGCTTGCAGCGCAGGTTGTAGTGAATCATGCCGATCCCCGCACCAGTGGAGTGGATTTGATATTCGCAAACCCGTAGCGTCCTGTTCTCATTGCGAATGTCAAATCCAAAACTCCACTCTAGATTATATTTTGCCGGTGTCCCTCTGGTTCTGACATTCGTAAACAAGCTTGCCGCGATAAGATACGAATCTCAGAACCGGGACACCAGGTGTAAATGCTCGGGCCCGGATTTGGGGTCGGCAACGCTGAAGCGCCGGCCATGCTGCAGCGACGGCACAGCTTTCCGCGCGGCGTCTACCAGCGACGGATCGATCCTGGCCATGAACACGCCGGGCTCGGTGCCGCCTTCGGCAAGTATTTCGCCCCAAGGGGCGATGATGAGCGAATGACCGTAGGTCTCGCGCTTGTTCTCGTGCAGCCCACCTTGCGCCGCTGCGAAAATGAAGCAGCCGTTTTCGATGGCGCGGGCGCGCAGCAGCGTATGCCAGTGCGCTTCGCCGGTCTTTCTTGTGAAAGCCGAAGGCACGGTGAGGAACGAGGCGCCGGCTTCGGCGAGCGCGCGGTAGAGTGCCGGAAAGCGAACGTCGTAGCAGATCGTGAGTCCAAGGCGGCCCCATGGCAGGTCGGCGATCACGGCGGTCTCGCCCGGCTGATAATTGGCGGATTCGCGATAGGTCTCGCCGTCGGGAAGTTCGATATCGAACATGTGAATTTTGTCGTAGCTCGCGATCACGAAACCATCGGGCCCGATCAGGAATGAGCGATTGACGGCGCGCTCCGGCGAGGCACGCAGCGCCAGCGAGCCGATATGAAGATAAATTTTCAGTTCCGCCGCGAGCCCGCGATAGGCTTTCAGGGAAAGGTCGTCCTGTTCGCTCGCCAAGTGCTCGAACAACGCCTTGCGGTTAAGCTGCATCATGTTGCTCACCTCTGGGGTGAGCACATAGTCGGCGCCCTGCGCGGCGGCCTGTCGGATCAACCTCGTCCCTTGCTCGAGGCTTGGCTCAGGCAGAAGTGAGGTGCGCATTTGCACCATGGCGGCGGTAAAACTGCGGTCGACGCTCATGAATTGGCCTTTTCGCCTCCCAACATCGCATCGAGCTTGCCCGCGCGGTCCAGCGCGTAGAGTTCGTCGCAGCCGCCGACGTGGGTTTCCCCGATGAATATCTGCGGAAAGGTCGCGCCCACGCCGACGCGGTCCCACATTTTCTGCCGAAGCGTCGGGTCCTTGGCGAGGTCTAGTTCGGTGAACGCGGCCTTCTTACGCGCCAGGAGCGATTTGGCAGCGGTGCAATAGCCGCAGCCCGGACGGGTATAGATTTCGATAGCTGCGGTGTTCATTCTGCGATTCTCTTGATGGTCGCGGATTATATGGGAGCTTTGTGGCCGTCGACAACCCGGGCAAACACCAGCACATCCACGGCGGCCGCCTTGGCGCGCAAAAGTGCCCGCGCGCAGGCGTCCACGGTCGCGCCTGAAGTCAGGACGTCGTCGATCAGGATCACCCGGCGGCCGGCGATCAGGGCCTGGCCGGCGGAGGCGACCTTGAACGCGCCCTGCACGTTGTTCGCCCGCTGTGGTCGCGACAGGCCGATCTGCTGCTGGGTCGGACGAATGCGGTTGAGCGCGTCGGGTACGAGCTTCACGCCACTTTGCCGTTCGATGACGCGTGCCAAGGCGCCGGATTGATTGTAGCGGCGGCGCCACGCGCGCCGCCAGTGCAGCGGCACCGGGACGAGCACGTCGGCCTCATCGAGAAGTTCGCTTCCCGCCCGTGCCATCCAGCGGCCCATTGCCGGCGCAAGATCAGTGCGGTCCTGGTATTTGAGCGCATGCACCAGCGTACGCGCCACGTCGTCGTAGCGTACCGCAGCGCGGGCGCGCGCATAGGCCGGCGGATTGGCGATCGCTTCCATCGAGAGCATGTCAGGCCCGGGATCGTAAACAAAGGGAATGCCGAGCCGCGGGCAATAGGGCGGGGCGATGAACGACAATCTGGCCCAGCAGTCGGCGCAGACGCCTTCACCATCGACCGGCTCGCGACAAGACACGCAGAGTGTCGGCAGGGCAATATCGAGTGCAAGCTTTGCCGCGTGCGAGCACGCCCGTCGGCACGTGCTCAGCGCGCGTCGGAAGTGAGTAGACAGAAAACGGGATGGAGAAGCCTCGGCGTCCATGATCGAAGGCTAACGTCGTGCATGCCGGCTCAATTTCGGGCAATCAGCTGGATTGCAGGCAAGTTCTGACGATACCATATGATTGTTGTGTGGTGGTTGCAATGCACGGATATCGCAATCTGCATTAGGTGACCAAGAAGCGGGATCGCCATGCTCAGGATTCTTTTTCCATATCCGTATTCAGTTGAAGTTTCCAAACTACGTCAGCAACTCGACGAGGCGCATCTGGCTTGGGCGAAGGAATGGAAAAAGCAGCAAACCGATTTTATAATTGAAAACATTCGCTTCACCCACGATCCCCACTGGAACAAGCGTTTTTTCAGTCTGCAAGCGGCACATGACGGAGAGACCTGGTTTTGGCAGGCCACCCACATGTTTGTACGTTGGTCCGTGCTATCGATTTAGGACGTTGTTCTTGCCTTCGTCCTTGATCGAGAGGCCAGGCCTGGAGCGGCCCAAGCGCGGGCGACTAATTAACCTCGCGCGAAACGCTGACCAGAAGCCGGCCGGTAGGCGAGCCGTGTATGACCGGCGCAATAGGGCAGGCCCTCGAGCGGCATGTTGCCGCAAAAGGCAAAATCAGCATACCCCGGCGTGCTGATCGGCCAGCGGCATTTTTCCTTGCTCAGTTCGAGCAACGAGCAGCGGTGCTCGCTTTCGATCTCCTCGGCGGGCGGCGCCTCGGCGTACAGTTTCCGCAGCATTTGATACTGCATCCGCGGCACCGATCCGGCGCGCCTTCCGTGTGCGTCTTCCCTTGGTCCGGCGCGGCGTGCCTTGACCTTCTTTTCCCGCGTCAGGTTGAGACGGCTGAGCTTGCCGATCACGGCGTTGCGGCTCACCCCGATTTCATTGGCGATTTCGCGGCAGGAGAGACCGGCGGCAAAGTGATTTTTCAGCAATTCGACGCGTTCGGGCGTCCAGGTGGGTTCGAGCATGTTGATGGTCCCCCAAGTTATGAGCCGTCACGCCGGCTCCCCATGGACCTTTCAGTCGCCGAATTCGACCCCCGCCCCGAAAGCTGTCTCAGGGCGTCTTGCCATTGTCGCGAATGGAGAGCAGCCCGTCCTTGATGGCGAGCCGAATGCCTTCCTCGATCAATGTTCTGGCAACACCGGGTACGCTGGTGCCGTGGGTGCCCTGTCTGACCAGCTTTTCGAGATAGGCGATGGTCGAGAGCGCCAACGTAATGGGAACGCGGTCGGTTTCGGCTTTTTCTGTGGCCATGCAAAAAAGCTAGCCCTTAACGGGTGTACTGAAAAGTATCTTTTTAGAGTCAATTTAGGTCGAAAAAGGGGCAGATTGTCAGCCCTTGGTGACCGGCGTACCAACCGGCATGGCTGCGAACCCTCCCGCTACCCCGATCCTGTTCGACCGCGCCTTGCTCCGTGCGCGGCAGAACCGTGCGCTGCGATCAGGGACAGCAAGCTTCCTGCTCGACCGCGTCGTTGAGGACATGGCGGAGCGGCTCGATGCGGTGGTGCGGACTTTTTCTGATGCCGCCGACCTCTGGACGCCGGGCGAGGACGTCTCAAACATGCTGCGCGATCGATGCCGGTCCGTGACCCGTGTCGGCCTGCAGGACTCGCCGACGGAAACGCTTCCTTTCCCACCCGAATCGCTCGATCTCGTCGTCTCTGCCCTCGCCTT
>Ga0306924_10004570_pt1 | contig 13518 bp, 20 predicted proteins | sample sta12Can44000111_FD_203756 | JGI IMG/M metagenome (GOLD analysis project Ga0306924, IMG submission 203756) | Lab enrichment of tropical soil microbial communities from Luquillo Experimental Forest, Puerto Rico - statanox.12C.anox.44.000.111 (v2)... | ecosystem: Environmental > Terrestrial >... | reverse complement strand
TTGAGCAGAATGACCTTGTAGAGCGGTGGGCGCTTGGTTTTGGTCTTCGTCTTTGTGCGCGGCGCAATGATGGTCTTGGTCATTGCCGGGCCCTCCAAACACGCACGCGATGCAAAATATAATCGCAAAAATATAATCGTTTATGCCGCGCCATCCAATGCACCTGTACCTGGCACACCTGTGCCACAGCGAGACTATGCTCCCAGGAACCGGTCCGCGCACGCAGCGTTGCCACCGCTTTTGTTCCCACCGAATCTAGCGGGAGCCGCGCCATGCATATTCTCTGGGTAATCATCATCGGCTTCGTCGCCGGCCTGATCGCGCGCTTGCTGGCTCCCGGATCAAACAATCTGGCAGCGGGCTTCATTCTCACGACGCTCCTTGGCATTGCCGGCGCGTTCGTAGCGACGTTCATCGGCCAGGCGATCGGGTGGTACCGGGCCGATCAGGGCGCCGGACTAACCGGCGCATCGTCGGCGCGCCGGTCGTCCTGTTTATGTGGCACCGCCTCGTTTCGGCGCGCGCTATCCCAGACCCCGGCGGCCGCCGTTGGCTCTAGACTGCACCACCGCGCGCCACGGCGATTTTCGCTCGACGACGACCGAACGCGATCCGCCAGCGCGGCCGGCAATCGTCAACAGATTGTCATCGCGCGACCGCCGCATTTTCAGCACGGCCCGCTTTGCTTCCTCCGCCGAGACCGGCATCAAGGAGGTAACGATCTCGACCTGGGCTTCGAGATCCTCGCTGAGCCCCTGTGCCGCGAGTGCCGCGTCGTCGATGGTCGGCGGATCGCGCCGCACGCGCCGCCGGCCGTCCTTGGTATCCCACACCTCACTCATACCGCACCTTTGCCCCGCCGAATTCCGTTCGCCGCTGATTATCAGTACTTTACTGCACCGCAGCAAGTACATTGTGCAGTGCACTCACGATCTTGTTAACGGGGGTGGAGCGGCTTGGTTCGGCGCAGCTTTGAGTAATTTTCGCTGATGCGCTTAGCGGCCCGGCATCTCGCTGAACAGAACGCCGCCTTTTGCCTTCGCCGTCTTCGGAGTCTCGACCAGCGATATGGTCACCTGCTCGGCGGTCGTGCCGGCATTTTTGACCACGGCTTGCGTGATGTCCTTCACCAGGCCGCGCTTCTGCTCGAGCGTGCGGCCCTCAACGAGATAGACGATGACTTCCGGCATTTATCTCTCTCCATGTCTGCATTGTTGCCGGCCTGCCGCACTCGATCATCACTGTGTGCCGAGCGCGAGATAGGCTTGCCTCAAGAACGGGCGCGTACTATCGGAAAGTTCCCGGGAAGGCACAACAGGGAGCACAAAACGAAGCGTTTGGTTTTTGCAATTGGTGTATTGGCGCTTGATTTCACCGCGTCGGCGCCGGCGCACGCCGGTTTCTCCGTCGTTCGCTTTGAACTCGGCTTTTGCCGGATCTGGTGGAATAACGGCATCAACCCGATTGGCACCGGCTGGACGCGCGTCGCCACGGCGCCGGATTTCACTGACGCGCAAGACGCCGCGGTGAAAAAGGGCAACTGCAAGTAAGAATAAAAGTTATCGAGCTGAGGCTTCAACTTAGTATTCAAAAACTAGCTTCGTTCTGGAGCTTCCTGTTGCGCGCTCGCCAAAAAGCGGCGCGCGACATTGTTTGCCGGCAGGTTTTGCTCGCGAGTTTTATTCACCATCCTGCTCAAGCGATCCTAATGCGGTGGCTGCCTCTGGATCTAGGCTCCCGGCCGCGCCTTCAATTCGAGAGCCCGCCGCGATTCGGATAATAGGTCCGCCCGGAATGCACGACGAAGAAGCGCCGCAGCATCGTTCCTATATTCGGAAAATGATTATTCTTGCCGGACGCGCTGTGCTTGCCCTTTTTCGGCGCCGTCGTCTCCGGATCAATAATGCTTGGGTTGCCGTTCGCGTCGGTGGGCGCGGCGAGTGCGACCGCCGCCTCGCCTGATGCGGCGATTGGCGGAGCTGTCGTCAATCCTGCCGTCGATCCTGCCGCGATATTGGAATCGGCGCTCGGCACTGCTGCCGGATTGGGCGTGGCTGGATTAGCCGAGGCGAATGTCGCCGGTGCGGGCGGCGTTTCCGGCAGCACGGCGCTCGTCGAAGCAGTCGCGGGTGCTCTAGTGGATTGCGTGAGCGCCGGCGGCGGCGATGCCGGTGAAGACAGTTGCGGCGGAATTCGCGGCGACCTTGGTGGCATCGTGACGCCGGTGGCTTGTCGCGGCGCTTCTGGTTTTTCCTGAGGCGGCGCGCTCGCAACGACAGGAGCGGATGCCGGCACTGGAACAGCGACGGCGGCCGTTATCGGGGTAGCGCTTGCGGCCGGGGCTGCGGCGGGCACCGCGGTCGTGCGCACGCTGGTCACAATGGCGCGCGCGGCAAGCGGCGTTTTCTCCGGTTCGGCGGGACGGTCGATGAGCGCGAAGACGACTCCTGCTCCCGCGGTCGCTCCGATCGCGGTCGCCACGAGAACCAAGCGCGTCGTGCGCGCGAAGCTTGGCGTCGGGGCCAAGTAGCCCCATTCCGGACTGAAATTCCTGGCGGAACGCATCAAATCCCTTGCCTGACGTTAGCCCCTGCTACGCTGGCCGTTACAATGCTGGCCCTGTCCAACCGGGCTGTCGCTGACCTATTGGACCGGTTCCAACGACTGATTCTCTAAGCTTTACTGAGGCCTAGCGCATCTAGCAAGGTGCGGAATATGCCAATGGTCCACAATAGCTGCGAAAAACCGGGAATTGTTGCCTAACGGCACCAATCGCTGATCACAATCCTTAGGCCAGCCCGACCCTTGGCTTCAAACCTTGGCTCCAAGCCTTGGCTCGCCGCATCAGGAATCAGAGCTGAACTGCCGGCTAGTCGGACTTGAGGCGGCACCGCCAAACCGCTCGCCGACCGACGCGAATACGTCCCCGATCGCAGCCACCGCACTGCGCGTAGCGGCAACGACCTGATTCTTGAGGTCAAGCGTTTTGGCGAGCAGCGAATCGGGGTCGCGGGCAAGCCGGTCCGATGCCGGCGCGGCGTCGTTCTGCGCCACATTCTGCTCGGCGGCCTGTCCAGACTGTTGCCCTGCTTGGGCGATCACAAGCGGAGCGCGGCCTGAAGCTGCGGCGGGCTTGGTGCGCGGCGGCGCGAGCTTGGGTTGCACCACGGGCGCTGGGGCCGAGCGGCTTGCAACGATGGAGGCCACTTTGACTTCGGCGAGCCTGGTTTCCGCAACGGCGAGGTCAGCGACGGCCTTCTCCTTTTCGGCCTTCGCATCCGCGACCGCCCGCGCAGTCTCCGCATCCTGGGCCGCAAGGCGGTTTTGCTCCGCCGCCATCTGTGATTTGAGGTAACCGATAATGGCGTCGTGTTCGTCGCGCACGAGCGCCAAGACCTCTGCCGAGACCGGCGTGGTCTGTTCGGCCGCCGGCGGCGAAGTCATCCGGCTGATTTGAAAGTGCGTGAACAAGATGCCGCCGATCACGCTCGCCAAGGCCGCCGGCAAAATATCGAGTACAAGCTTACTGCCGAACCGGGCCAGCAACGGCATATGCTTGCGCGTGGTCCGATAATCCTGAGGCCCGCTCAGCCGATCCGCAATCGCTCGCATCGTGACACCTCTGTTTCTCACCGACGCGCTCGGTACAAGCATTTTTCAAACGAGCGATTGAATTTCAAACACCCGTTCTGGGCGGTGCAGCGCCGGGAAAAAGGAATTTTTGGGGCATTTCACAGTTCTTCAGCGAGTTCAGTGCGTTGCGCCCGAGCGCAATCCGGCGACGATCCAGTGGCTGATCGTAGCGCAGAGCCATTCGATCATAGCCTCATCAAGGATAAGCCCGACGGGCGACTCCGCCAATTGCTCGCGGTTGCGCACGAAAACGCTGCATTGGCCGAGCAGCCAGATCGCGGCGACCGTAAGGGTGCGCTGGTCGGCGTCCGGCAGGAAACGGTGCACGAGATCGGCGGCAAGGCCGAGAAACGGCGCGGCCTCTTCGGCGACGAGGTTGCGAAACACCGGCGTCGGCTGCACCGTCTCCCAGTTAAAGATGCGCATATGGCGGCTGTATTCGTCGCGGCCCAGCAAGGGCTGGAGCTGACGGCGAATGAATTGCGACAGCGCCTCTTCGCGCGACATTGATTTGAGTTCTTCGGCATGCGTGAGCTGGTGCTCGGTCAGGCCGCGGAATGCGCCGCGCAATACCTCGCGATAGAGCCCGTCCTTGCCCTCGAAATGGTAGTTGATCGCGGCCTGGTTGACCTTGGCCTTGGCGACGATGGCCCGGACGCTCGTGCCGTCGTAACCGGATTCGGCAAACAGCCGCTCGGCCGCCTTCATAATGCGCTCGCGCGTGACTTCGGAGGGCCGTGTCATTCGCCTTGCTATCGCCATTTTTCAAACCGCCGTTTGAATTGCTGATATGCGTTTAGCGCGCGCAATGCAACCGGTTCTTTCGGTGTTTACGGGCTAGGCGGGGTTACGAAGGCATATTAGGTTTGCCGCCCTTCCTGTTGTCGTCACACATAAATCTTTTGTTCCGGGAGAAACCCGACAATGAATCAGCATCAGTTGCCGTCCCATATCGTCGGACTTGCCAAAGTCGTGCCGCCGCTGTCACGGCGTGGCTTCGTGTCGAGTTCCGCCGCGGCCGCCGCGGGCTATACGCTCGCCGCGAGCCCGGTCCGCGCCGACGTCATTCACATCCTGATCCCAACACGACCCAAATTGGCGCGGCGCCTTTCGGCGCCGCGTTTTCATCCACGACACACTTAAGTCCATCCGGAGAGCAACATGGCCCGCATCGAGCCACTGGAACGAGACAAACTGCGCCCACGCGAGCAGCAGCTTTACGATGACATCATGCGCACACGGCCGCGCGGCAACCTGAGCGGGCCGTTTTCGGTGTGGATCCATCGCCCCGATATTGCCGAACCCGCCAATGGGCTGGCCAACTGCTTTCGCGTCAGCCCCAAGCTCGACAAACGCCTGATCGAGCTCATCGTGCTGTTGGTGTGCCGCGACGCCACCGCCAAATATGCTTGGTCGGCACATTTCAATCTCGCCCGCGAAGCGGGTCTTACGCTTGAGACGATCGAAGCCATTCGCGCGCGCCGGCGGCCGGAATTCGGCCGCGACGACGAGCGGATTGTCTACGACCTCGTGACGGAACTCCTGGCGAGCAAGAAAGTCAGTGCAGCGACATTCGCTCGCACCGAAACCGCGCTCGGCCGCGACGGCATCATCGAGGCCGTCACCTGCGCCGGCTTCTACGGAATGATCGGGCTCGTGCTCAACACGTTCGAAGTTCCGCCACAGCCCGGTGGCGATGTGCTGTCCTAGCGCTAGTGCTGCACGGAAGGCGCGCGCTCAGCCGGCAAGCGAGCATGTTTCGGCTCACTGAACTCACTGCCGCTTTGGGCCTTTTGCAAAACGGCACGGCCGCGCCTGGTCAGAGTGACCGCTGATGCAGCCCGACTCGCGCCCCTGCCTGCGCCATTGCCTTCGATCCGCACCAGGTCCTCGATGATGGCATCTTCCCAGACCGACAGGCGCGGGCAGCTTGTGCGCCACGCATCCATCGCGTCGGCATAGGTGCGCGGCCGGTCGGCGACCCAGGCCAGGAACTGGATCATGATCAGGCTCGGCGTCGGCTTTATCGAATCGGGCATTGCGGCTCACATCCTCGCGGCTCACGTCCTGTTTCGCCCATTATACCCGGAATTGCCACCGGATGCAGCCTCACCGCCGCCGCCGTGCTAGGCTGTCATTTGATTGGAAGAATGTCGGGAATAAAGACCATCAAACGAGCTTAAGCGGGCGCTCTCAATGGACCTTCTCATCCGTGTGCTGATTACCTTCGTCGTTGTTATCCTGGTCCTTTACCTGGTCAACATGTTGCCCGTGGAAGGGCGCGTCAAACAGATCGTCCGCGTGATTGTCATTATCATCGGCGTACTGTCGTTGCTCGGCTATATCGTGCAGTTCTAGCGGCAGCGTCCCGACGTGCGTCGTATCGAAGGTTATGTGATCGTATCCGCCGACAGCATGATTGCGGATGCAAAGCGCGAAATGCCGCCAGCGATCCGCAACGATGCCGATCAGCGCTTCTTTCAGGGTAACCTCGACCATGTTGCCGTCATCATCCATGGCCGTCACTCGCATGAGGGTGGCCCGCGTGCCGCGCGCCGCAAGCGCCTGGTTCTCACTCGCGAGGTCACCGCCACCGCGCCCGATCCGGTGCATCCGCATTCGCTGTTATGGAATCCGGCCGGTGCCGCACTCGACCAGGCGCTTGCGGAGCTTGGCGTCGGTGATGGAACCATCGCCGTCATTGGCGGCCGTGAAGTGTTCAGCCAATTTCTGCCGCTCTATGACGCGTTTCATCTCTCGCTCGCGGCCAAGGCGCGGATCCCCGGGGGACTGCCCGTCTTCACCGAGGTCGGGCCGAATGTCACCCCGGAGGACGTGCTGGCGCGACACGGCCTCAAGCCGGGCCCGCGCCGCGACCTCGATCGGGCTGCCGGCGTTTCGGTCACCACTTGGCAGCGCTGACAATTGGCGGCGCTGAGGATGAGCCGCGCTGACGTCCGCGGCTGCGTAGCATATATTGGGGCGTCATGATCCGACCTCGCTCCGCACAGCCCGTCGCGCTCGACTATGAAATAGCGCAGGAGCAAGCCAATGCACTTGGGCGCGCCGGCCGCGCGCTCGAAGCCGCGCTAGCGGCGCTGTCGGAGCATGACCGCACAGCACAATTTGGCGATCACGCGCGGGCCAAGCTCGTTCAAGCCGCCGGCGATGCGCTTTGGCGGCTGGTCATTCAGCGGGAGTGCTGCGGCTTGCGCGACGCGCGCGTGCTCATGCGCGACTATCGGGTGCCCAAAGAGGTACAAAACCGCATGGGCGTGTGTCGTCAAAGCGACTGCAGGCAGTGACGGTCAGCGCGCCGGCGGCAGCGGTGTGGGCTTGTGGGCGGGCGCGATGACCGGGCGCCGCGGGGGCGGCGGAGGCGGCGGAGGCGCTGGGATCTTCTGAAGAATTTCCGAGTCGGCGGCCTGCAACTTGGTGATTTCCCGCGCCATCTGGTCTTGACCGGCGGCGAGCTGCTCGACGCTTTGCTGTAGCGCAGTGAGATTGCGCGTTATCTGTTGCACCTGCTCTGGGTCGATAGCGGGTGCAACGGGCGCTTTTGGCGCGCTTGTTTCCGGCGAGGTCAGCGCAACATTTGCCGCTTGCGGCATCTCGGGCGCCTGCGACCGAGCCGCGGCGACTTCGCCATCTGCCGGCGGCTTCGTCCAGCCAATCTGTCGGATCCAGCCGGCGATCGTCTGCTTTGCCTCAGGCGACCAGCCGAGTTCCGGGGCTCTCATCACGACGAACTGCTTGGTTGCCTCACCATAGGACTGCCAAGCCAACACCCCAGCGACGCCAATGCAGATGGCGATCAAATAACGGGCCAGCGCTCGCAAAGCTCGCCGTTTCGTCTGGTTCTCTATTCTTTTTGTCTGGGCATCTATTCCGAGGAGACGATAATAAATCGTCGACCGCTCCGAAGTCTCGTAGTCGAGGTGATGACTGATCCTTAAAAGGAGATTGTGTAAATCCTCCACCGGTCTCAAGCGATCGTCTACATCCTGAGAATCATTGGCAGGAGCGCGTTCGGTGAACGTATCGTCCGAATCGGGCAGTGCACCGATTAGCGGAGTAGGTTCTATTTTCGTAGCCGTTTCATCAGCGGGGTTCATCGTCACGTTTCTCACTTTTTCGTCAGTCGTTTATCAGGACAGGAAGCGGTGCTTTGTTCTTTGGTGCGGTGGGCGCGGGCGCAAGCGTCGACAGTTCTTTGTTCGACGTGACAGGCGGGGATAGGTGGTCCGCCGGCCGCGGTCGCGGCAAAGGTAACAATGACGTTGCGCGATGATGAGGAGCGGAGCTGCCGGTGACGCGGTTCAGCCAAGAAGTAAAATTATGCGCAACTTCGGACAGCGGGGATCGTCTGTCGGGTGACGCCGCTTGTGGCGCCTGTGCATGGACCGACGCAGCGGCCACCAGCAGGAACGATAGAGAAAGCGCGGCGGCTCCCCTCAGTCTACTCCGCACGACTGTCCTCGTCCGGCAGCGGCTAGCGCACACCCTCACGACGTTAATCGGAATTACGGCGACGCTTAGGCGCAGTCCGGGCGAAACCACGTATCTTTAGTCCTCGTGATGGCGGGCAGCCGGTGGCTGGCGCCACTAATGTCGCCGCGAATCTGAACTGCCTCGCCGCGAGGCCGGCCGGCGGGCATCACGGTGCCTCCCCCCGCTGGGTGGCGGCGGCGCGAAAACAACGCTAGCAAGGTTTTGTTCACCCTTTTCGATGCATTGTTGCTGATTGTTCAAAGCTGTAGCGGCGCGTGTTTCGTCGATGCGTACCCCCCTGCTGGCCAAGGAATTGGAGGCGGTGCTCGCCTCCGGCAGCGCCCCGCGCCGTGTAGATATTCTCAATCGCATCACCGACCTCTTTCTTTTCGGCGCCGACCGCTATTCGCCGGATCAGGTCCGTCTGTTCGATGATGTGATCGAGCGCCTTTTGCCCGCCGTGGATGCCAAGGCGCGCGCCCGCTTGGCCGAGCGGCTGGCCCCGATTGCCGATGCGCCCGGGGGCGTGATCCGCACGCTTGCGCTTGACGACGAGATCGCCGTGGCAGGTTCCGTGCTGGTCCAGTCAGCGCAACTTGGCGAGCGCGACCTAGTGGCAATCGCCGGCAGTAAGAGCAAGTCTCACCTTCTGGCGATAGCAAGACGCGACCGCTTGAGCGCAGCCGTCACTGACGCGCTGATTGCGCGTGGTGATCGCGACGTCCTCGGCGCGCTGGCTCGCAACGACAGTGCACGATTTTCCTCGGCGGGTTGTCGCCAGCTGCTTGAGCGCTCGGCCCGCGTGCCGCCGTTGGCATCGGAGGCGGAACCCAAGGATCGCCCGTCGCCGGACGAGGCGGAAATCTACCGCTATGCGCGCGACGGTAAATTGGTCGAAACCGCCGCCGCTTTATCGCTCATGTCGGGTATCCCGAATGACGCGGTCGAGCGGGCGCTGCTTAATCCCCGAGCCGACGCGCTGCTCGTCTTCGCGCGCGCCGCAGGCTTATCGTCGGTCACGACCGAAGCAATCCTGCGCTTGCGCGCCGTCGATTGCGGCATGTCGGTAGAGAACGTGGCGCAGGCAATGGCGAAGTTCACGCGCCTGCCGCGCGACAGCGCGCGCCGCGTGATCAGCTTCTTCCGCATCCGCCTGGAAAAGCCGGCCTCAACAGCGGCGGCGCCCGCCGTCACAGCTCAGTAGCAATAGCCCGGCTGCACCTGGAGCCACGAGCCGTTCGGGTAGCGGTAATAGCAGCCGCCGCGCCACCAATAATAACCGCTGTGCCGGCGCTGCGCTTCCGAAGCGATGACCGCACCGGTCGTCGCGCCGATCAGTCCGCCGGCGATGGCGCCCCCCGCCCCGTGCCCGACTGCACCGCCGACGATGGCGCCGAGTGCCCCGCCAACGATCGCACCACCGACAGGATCTTGTGCCGCCGCTTGCTGCGACGGCATCAACGCCGCCACGCTCAAAAATGCCGCGGCTGCCATGGTTCGCTTCATAGTCCCTCTCCCTCTTCGCTGGTTGAATTCCAAAAGCTTCGGCTCAATGCTCGACCGGCCAAGGTTTGAAATTCGACACCATCATAGACTTTCTTGGGGGCGAAGTTCGACTGGAATATTGCCGAAATGGCCCGCCAGCGCCGGCGAATGGCAGAAAAGCGCCGCACCATGCGGCTTTCCGCTTCATGCTGCCCGAAAACATGACGCTGCTGCACCGCATCGGCGCGCGATCGCGAACTATTTTGAGTGCGGCGCGTTTGGACCTGCGTGAAGTTATCGGCTGGCGCCGCTCAACTGGAGATAACGGAGCTCGCGGCCGACCGTGACTCCATGCGATGCGCTCTTCACGTCGCGCACCAACGATCGTGACAAAGCGTTAAAGTTTTGGTTGCAGAATCTGCTTGACTCCCCGCTGATTGCATTTAAGTGGGGATTTAGCCGCTGGTGGTCGGTTCGCGTGGACTGATCGAGCGGCTTTCGCTTGCGGTGGCCCCGCTCGTTTGACGATCGAGTCGCCCGCATCTCGGGTTCTTGTCCCTGGTTGGGGAGGACGGCATGAGACAGAACGCCCTCTTGCGATCGGTGAAGGGCTTGGACGATCCAAGCGCTGCCCGAGCAAGCACTGCCCGGAAGGAAGACCGCAAAGCCAAATTGAAAGTGGCGGCTTCGACGGCCGCGCAAAGCCTCCAGGACTTTGCAGCCAAGGACTTGGCCAAGGACCACTTTGCGGTTCGCAAAGGCGTCCGTTGCGCCGGCGTGCATCTGATTGTCGATCTGCATGGCGCCAAGCGGCTTAATGATATCGACCATATCGAGGAGACCCTGCGGCGCTGCGTCGAGGCTTCCCGGGCGACGCTTCTACATATTCACTTGCATCATTTTCAGCCCAGCGGCGTGTCCGGCGTGGCGGTCCTGGCGGAAAGCCACATCTCCATCCATACCTGGCCGGAGGCAGGTTACGCCGCGCTCGACATATTCATGTGTGGCTCCGCCGAGCCGGACAATTGCATCCCCGTATTGCGCGATGCATTTGCCGCCAAGCGCATCGACGTCAACGAAATCCTGCGCGGGCAAGGCGCCTAATCAATACGCTCGATCTAGCTACAATCCGGATCGTTCATGGCCGGGCGCACGCCCGACCCTTAAATTTGCCCCGTCCTCTTCAAATGCCCGATTTGCCTTGAACACGCCAGATGGGCCACCATTTGCCGGCGGCCTGCTGCGGGGATGCAAACCGTGACCAAATCGATCAAACCAGCGGAGAAAGAGTCACCGCAAAAGCGTTGGATTGCGGAGACACTGTTCGACGATCTCGGCTTTCGCATGACCTTCGAAGTCGAGAAGGTACTCTACGAACTGCAAACCGAGCATCAGCACCTCGTGCTGTTCGAGCACCGCTTCTTCGGCAAGATGCTCATGCTGGACGGCGCGACGCAAATTTCCAAGAAGGACGAGTTCATCTATCAGGAGATGATGTCGCATGTGCCGTTGTTTGCCCATGGCAAAGCCGAGGACGTGCTCATCATCGGCGGTGGCGATTGCGGCATTGCCGAAGAGGTCCTCAAACATCGAAGCGTGAAGCGGCTCACCCAAGTGGAGATCGATCCGGCTGTCATCGCCTTTGCCAAGGAGCACTTTCCGGAATTCACCGGCCCAGTCTTCGCCGACAAGCGCTTCGAATCGGTGATCGATGACGGCGCCAAATATGTTGCGAAAACCGACCGGCGCTTCGACGCGATCATCGTCGATTCGACCGATCCGATCGGCCCGGGAAAAATTCTGTTCGGCGAAAAATTCCATGCTGGCTGCAAGTGCTGCGTCAAACCGGGCGGCGTACTGGTCACGCAGAATGGTGTTCCGTTTTTCCAGAAGGACGAGCTTGCCAAGACCATGACCAGCTATCGCCGGCTGTTCGCCGACGCCAGCTGCTATGTCGCGGCAATTCCGGTTTACGTCGGCGGTCACATGGCGATGGGGTTTGCCAGCGACGACAAACGGCTGCGGCGACATTCGGTCGAAACCATCGCGCAGCGCTATCGCAGAGCCGGTGGCTTCAAAACCAGGTATTGGACGCCGGAAGTTCACGTCGCCGCCTTTGCCCAACCGCGTTTCATTGCTGATCTGGTCGCCAAAGCGGATGGAACCAAGACGGACAAAACCAAGAACAGAGCCAAGAGACGGGGCACGAGCTCTGGTGTAGCCTAGGCCCACTTGCCTTCAACCTCGGTCAGTTGGTGATGAGTTTCTTTCCAGCCAAAGACCCGCAGTTCGGCGATGCCCAATCGAGCGACGCGGTCGCACATATAATTGTGCCGCGCACCGTCGATCTTGGCGGCTTACAGGTGCGCCGCGCGCTTCCCTCCGCACGCTCGCGCATGGTCGGTCCGTTCATCTTCTTCGATCATTTCGGCCCAGCAGTCTTTAGCACCGGTCAGGGTATCGACGTGCGGCCGCACCCGCATATCGGGCTTGCGACGGTGACCTATCTGCTCGACGGCGAGATCGTGCATCGCGACAGTCTCGGCAGCGCCATGCCGATACGGCCCGGCGCCGTCAATTGGATGACTGCCGGACGCGGCATCGTTCATTCCGAGCGCACCGCGCCCGACCACCGCGACGGCGGCGAGCCGCTTCACGGCCTGCAATTATGGGTCGCGCTTCCCATGAAGGATGAGGAGACGGCACCCGCTTTCGCGCACACCCCCGCCGTCGATATTCCGGAATTGCACGAGAATGGTCTGACGCTACGCGTCATCGCCGGCGCCATGCATGGCCGGCGTTCGCCGGTCGCCACTCTGTGGGAAACGATCTTTGCCGAGGTGCGCCTGAAGGCGGGCAGCATTTTGCCACTCCGCGCCGATTATGAGGAGCGCGCGGTCTACGTGCTTTCCGGCGAGATCGAAATCGGCGGTGAGCGTCATCCCTCGCAACGGCTCTTGGTGCTCAAGCCCGGCGACCGCGTCGAGGTCAAAGCTTTGGAAGATGCCCACTTTGTCGTCGTCGGCGGCGCCACAATGGACGGCCCGCGCCACATCTGGTGGAATTTCGTCTCCTCGCGCAAAGACCGCATCGAAGCCGCCAAAGCCGATTGGAAGGCCGGGCGCTTCGACCTCGTCCCTGGAGACACGACCGAATTCATTCCGCTGCCAGAGGGCACCTAGGGCGCGCACCCATTTCCTCGACCTCGCTTGAGTCGTGCTCGATACGGCATGGCGCCGGCCGTCCGTTGATCACCAGTGTGCCGGTATCATAACCGAAACAGGCGTTGCCCTTGTAGCGCACATGCGCCACGACGGTCTGCCGATTGTTGGCATCGATCCCCCAGCCAAAATGCTCATAGACAATGCGCCCCGACATGCATGTTCGGGTTGTGTGGTCGCCATACAGATAAGGTTCGCCGCATTCGGCCCAGAGGCACCAATACTCAAACTCATTCGGCAGACGCGGCACAGCCTCCGCCATCGCTGGACCGGCGCCAATCAGGACAAGCAGCGCGATGACAGCCTTTCGCATCATTTCAAGCTGCGCGAATACGTTCTTTCGCATCATTTCAAGTGCTGCACGAATACGCCTCGGGCTTTGGCTTTGTTCGAACCCCCTCACGGTCGAGTTTCGCCAAGCGTCCCCCGCAATATTTTTATGTAAAGTTCAATGGCCAATGGTGCCATGGCTGGTGGATTCGTGCCTGCACGCCGTAGCGTTTACATTCACAAGGGCGCAAGCAGCTAACCGAGCTTGCGCCCACTTACGCGCATGCGAACAAAGCGTCACAGACATTTGACGCGATAGCGTCGCGCTTGCTGACATCGGAACAGCGCGGCGGACAAAACGCTAAAACAAACAAGATTAGCGCGACAAGCGCGACGCCCGTTATCGCTTTGATCGTTC